>OLRS01003189.1_pt1 | contig 10842 bp, 6 predicted proteins | sample 1673171 | NCBI WGS metagenome assembly OLRS01 (sample SAMEA3136762, study PRJEB25190) | human gut metagenome | biome: human gut; feature: human-associated habitat; material: faeces | place: Austria | collected 2013
CATTGGAAGGGAGCGGCTCTTTTGTGTAGATGTTTTGGAACTTACAGCTCCTCGCCGTTGGTCTCGATCACTTTACGGTACCAATCGAAGCTGTCTTTTTTATACCGCTTGAAGCTGCCGTGGCCCTGGTCGTCACAATCGACGTAGATGAAGCCGTAGCGCTTGGCCATCTCGCCGGTGGAGGCGGAGACCAGGTCGATGCAGCCCCACATGGTGTAGCCGAACAGGTCCACGCCGTCCTCCTCGACAGCCTGCTTCATGGCGCGGATGTGCCGCTGCAGGTAGTCGATGCGGTAGGGGTCGTGGATGCTGCCGTCAGCTTCCAGCGCGTCCCGGGCACCCAGGCCGTTCTCCACGATGATGATGGGCAGATCATATCGGCTCTCAATCTCGTTGAGGGTGTAGCGCAGGCCGTCCGGGTCGATCTGCCAGCCCCACTGGCTGGACTCCAGGTACGGGTTCTTTGCGCCGCCCAGCAGGTTGCCGGAGGCCTGAGCCGCATTGGGGTCGACCGTCACGCAGTTGGTCTGATAGTAGGAGAGGGAGAAGAAATCCACCGTGCCGCGGCGCAGGGCCTCGCGGTCCTCATCGGTGATTTCCAGATGGATGCCGTTTTTCTCCCAGAAGCTCTGGGCGTAGTAGGGGTAGGCACCGCGGCACTGCACATCGGCACAGTACCAGTTGAACTGCCGCCAGTTCTGCTGGAATTCCAGCATGTCCTTAGGGTTGCAGGTCAAGGGGTAGACGGGCATCATGGCGATCATGTTGCCGATCTTCGCCTCTGGATCCAGCTCATGCCCGGCCAGCACGGTGCGGGCGCTGGCCACAAGCTGGTGATGCAGCGCCTGATACCGCACCTGCACATCATCCACCTGATGCAGGAAATCCCGCGTGCCCTCGTTGCGGATACCCAGGGACATGTAGTTGCCCAGGGGCAGGGTGCCGCAGTTGATCTCGTTGAAGGTCAGGTAGTACCGCACCTTGCCCTTGAAGTGGGTAATCACCGTACGGGCGTAACGCTCAAACAGCGCGATCACCTCGCGGGAGGCCCAGCCGTTGTACTTGTTGACCAGGTGCAGAGGCATCTCGTAGTGGGACAGGGTCACGATCGGCTCAATGCCGTGGGCTTTCAGCTCGTCAAAGACGTCATCGTAGAACTGCAGGCCGGCCGGGTTCGGCTCGGTCTCCTCGCCGGTGGGGAAGATGCGGCTCCACGCGATGGACATGCGGTAGGCTTTAAAGCCCATCTCGCACATCAGGGCGATGTCTTCTTTATAATGGTGGTAAAAGTCGCTGGCGGTGCGGTTGGGGTAGGTCAGGCCCGGCTCGGTGTCAGGTGTGATCTGACGGGGAGAGGTATGCGTCCCGGCAGAAAGCATATCCGCCTCGCTGGGGCCCTTTCCGCCCTCCTGCCAGCCGCCCTCGATCTGGTTGGCGGCGGTGGCACCGCCCCAGAGAAAGTCTTTGCAAAACGGCATAAAAAGCATCCTTTCGGGAGAAAATTACTTGTTGGCAGCTTCGGGCTTGTACAGGACCCAGGTGGCTGCGAAGGTGGCCACAGCGCCCACCAGCACGGAGATGACCATGAACAGCAGGTTGTTGGGCTTGTCAGCGCTGACGAACAGCGGCAGGGCGATGACAGAGGAAGCACCCGCAAAGGCATAGATAGCGGTCTTGAGCAGACCTGCCACGCAACCGCCGATGGCAGAACCGATCATGGCGCCGTACATGGGGGTCTTGTACTTCAGGTTGACGGCGTACATGGCAGGCTCGGTAACACCGGCCACAACAGCGGTGACAGCGGTGGAGAAGCCGGTGGACTTCAGGTTGGTGTCCTTGGTTTTGAGAGCGACAGCCAGTGCAGCAATGCCCTGATCGATGTTGGAGATGATCAGGGCGGGGAAGAAGATGGGCTCGTACAGGGGGTCAACGGTCAGCATCTGCATCAGGTAGGGAACAAAGGCACCGTGCATACCGGTCATGATAACGAACGGCATCACAGCGGCAAAGGCGGCCACACCGATGAAGCCCAGGGTGTTGTACAGCCACAGGACGAATGTGCTCAGGTAGGTGCCCAGGAAAGAACCGATGGGGCCGAGGACGCAGTAGGCCAGGGGGATCATGACGATGATGGTCAGCAGCGGCTCCAGCACGGAACGCAGGATGTCAGGGGAGTGCTTGGCAAAGAACTTCTCGATGGGGGCCATGACGGCGCAGCACAGGATGATGGGGAAGATGGTGCTGGAGTAGCTCACGCCGTACACGGGGATGCCCAGGAAGTTGAAGGCGGTGCCGTCGCTGACGCCGCTGGCAAAGGACGGGTAGATCAGCAGGCCGCCGATGACCATGCCCAAGGCAGGGTTGGCACCAAACTTTTTGGCGGCGAATGCGCCGATCATGATGGGCAGGAAGTAGAAGCCAGCGTCACCGGCAAAGGTGAGCAGCTGGTATGTGCCGCTGTCGGCGGGCACGCCGGCCATATCCATCAGGATCAGGATGACCTTGATCATGCCGCAGCCAATCAGAGCGGGGATAAGCGGGGTCAGCGAGCCGGAGATGCCGTCGAAGATTTTATCGATGACAGCCTTGACACCCTTCTTCTGGGCGGGCTTTTCATCGTCCAGCTTCTCGTCCACGGATTTCTCCACGGCGAAGCCGTTCTTCTCGCAAATCAGGCGGTAGGCATCGTTGACAGCCTGGCCGATGATGATCTGGTACTGGCCGTTCTGCCACTGGGAGCCGAGAACACCGGGCAGTTTTTCGATTTCGTCTTTTTTAACGGCGGACTCGTCCTTCACGTTAAAACGCAGGCGGGTCACGCAGTGGGTAAAGAACTGGACATTTGCTTTGCCGCCGACAAGACCAACGATCTTGTCAGAAAGCTCCTGATATTTCTGTGCCATTATTGGTTCCTCTTTCTTGATTTTCAGTGTGTTTGGTATATCTGTACAAAGGGTGCGCGCTTCCCTTTATTACATGCGAGGTTAAGCCTGCTCGCGGGAGCAGAACCGTTCGATATGAAGCATGAGATAGGACATTTCCTCGCTTCCCAGGTTCTTGCCGGTCTTTTGCTGCAGGTAGGTGCGGACATCCTCCGCACACAGGTAAGTCTCTCTATACTCCTGTTTCAGATTGTTGAAGAGTTTGTCGTTGTTGTTTTCCAGTGTCTCGTTGTTGCGGATGCGGGCCAGCAGGTATTCCATGTGGGTGATAAAGCGGCTGGCGTTGAAGCCAGAACGGTCAATGGTGATGTTCTCCCGCTTTTCGATCAGGCCGATGACATCGCTGATCATCGTGCTGGCGTCGAGGAAATCGGCCTTCGGGGCCACGGAGTTCTCGGCGTTGATGAGATGCAGCGCAATGGCGGCGGCTTCTTCTTTGGGCAGGCGCACACCGAAGCGCTGGTTGATGCATGCCACAGCCTGGGTGGCAACCTTGTACTCTGCTTCGTGCAGGTAAGCCAGGTTGCCGACGTAGGGCGGCTTGATGTGGATGTTTTTCTTGTAGCGGTCGATGGCAAAGTTGATGTGGTCCGCCAGGGTGATGACCAGGTTGCGGTTGAAATCGGCATCGATGCTGTTGGCGGCCAGATCAACGAGCATACCCGAGACATCGAAGATCTCCTTGGGGATCTCTTTCAGCAGGCCCTGGTATTCGGGGCTGATGCCGTAGTAGGTGCGCTCAATGACCGAGAGGTCCGTCAGCTCGTATGGGATGGGCTTGAAGCCGATGCCCTTGCCAAAGGCGATGAGCTCACGCTGGTTGCCATCCAGGCACAGCGCCACGTTATTGTTGATCTTTTTGATGACTTTCATGGGCTCACCTTCCTTATACGGGGTAAAATGAACATGCGGGCAAAAAAATAAGACACAACCATACAGGTGCATTTTCTGCATCTGTCAATGGTCATGCCTCCCGAAGAGTAACAATCCGTTAACGTATGTTCATTTTTCATTCATATTCTACGATGTCCCCCCAAAAAAGTCAATCGGCGAACTCGCACAAAAAAATGAACGTATTCTTGTGCATATTGCTATTGCGTGACTTGGACAGCCTTATTTTTCCGTCCGGCAATACATCTCGATCGCCTTGCTGGCAAACTCGGCGGTACCGGGGCCGCCTGCGGCGTTGATGTTTTGGGTAAACGCGCCGCCTGCGGTGTACAGCTGGCCGAGCTGGCCCAAAATGGTTTTGGAGCAGGTGTAGTAATGCTCGCTGATAAAATCTTGCAGCTTCTTCACCTGGGCCTGCACGGCGGGGGCGGCAGGGTCCATGCTTTGCATCTTACCGAAAGCTGCAATGATTTCCATCAGCTGGCCGCCCATAGCGGAAACCTCTTTTTCCGTCTTGAGGGCGGTTTTTTGCTCAAACTCTTTGTACTCCGGCGTGGCGCCCCACTGCTGCTTGGCCTGGGCGGCGTAGTCCTTGATCTTCTGTGTATCAAATGCGGTAAAATCCATAATGGTTCCTCCTGTGGTTTGTGTCTTTTCCGCAAGGGCGATGAGATCCTCGATATGCTGTCGCTTCAGCTTCAGCAGTTCGATCTGCTGCTCCAGCGCCTTTTCTCGGTCGAAGGCGGAATTAGACAGGATCCGCTGAATGTCTTTCAGCGAAAATTCCAATTCCCGGAACAACAGGATTTGCTGCAAACGTTCCAGCGCTGTATCGTCATACAGTCGGTAGCCGCTGTCGGTATGCCCGGCGGCGGGCAGCAGGCCGATCTGGTCGTAATAGTGCAGTGCGCGTATACTCACGCCGGTCAGGCGGCTGACTTCGTTTACGGTCATCATGGGGGACACCTCACTTTCCCTTGCGGTAAGTATAGCATACACTATGACGCAGCGTAAGGGTCAAGGCGGAAAATAGGAGATGGGACGTGAAAAAAATTCATCTTGAAGTTCCATTTCATTTGTGCTACACTTGTAGTCATGTGAAAAACAACCCGGAGGGACGTAGGAAAAATGGAAAACGAAAAAAGAAGCAGCTTTTCCGGCAGGCTGGGCTTTGTGCTCTCGGCAGCCGGGGCGTCGGTGGGACTGGGCAATATCTGGCGGTTCCCGTACCTGGCGGCCAAATATGGCGGCGGAATCTTCCTTTTGATTTATATCGTGCTGGCGCTTACCTTTGGCTACACGATGATCATGGCCGAAACGGCCCTGGGCCGCATGACCGGCAAAAGCCCGGTGGGCGCTTACGCCAGCTTTGCCAAGCCGGGCAAGCGCGGCGGGTTCTTAGGCTTCGGCGGCTGGATCAACGCCATCATCCCGGTGCTGATCGTACCGTATTACTCGGTCATCGGCGGCTGGGTCATCCGGTATCTGGTGGGGTATCTCGCCGGCCAAAGCCAGGCGCTGGCGGCGGACGGCTTCTTCTCAGATTTCATTTCCAACGGTGCTGTAACAGAGATCTGCTTCCTGGCCTTTGCGCTGTTCACGCTGGGCATCATCTTTGCGGGTGTGCGCAACGGCGTCGAGCGTGTCTCCAAAGTAATGATGCCGGTGCTGGTGGTGCTGTCGGTCATTATCACTGCCTACTCGGTCACGCGGCCGGGAGCGCTGGCGGGCGTCAAGTATTTCCTGGTGCCGAACCCCGCCAACTTCAGCTGGATGACGGTGGTCACGGCGATGGGGCAGATGTTCTACTCGCTGTCCATCGCCATGGGCATCCTGGTCACTTTCGGTTCCTATATGAAAAAGGATGTCTCCATCGAGAACGCGACCCAGAACGTCGAGGTGTTCGACACGATCATCGCCGTCATGGCGGGCCTGATGATCATTCCGGCAGTGTTTGCCTTCTCCGATGGCGACCCGGACAACCTGCAGGCGGGGCCCGCGTTGATGTTCATTACGCTCCCCAAAGTTTTTGCCAGCATGGGCCTGGGCAGCGCGGTGGGCGTGCTGTTCTTTGTGCTGGTGCTGTTTGCAGCGGTCACCAGCTCCATCGCGCTGACCGAAAGCGCGGTCTCCACCTTCCAGGATGAGCTGGGCTGGAGCCGCCGCAAGGCCACAGTGCTGGTGGGTGTTATCATGGTAGGGCTGGGCACGCTGTCCAGCCTGGGCTACGGCCCGCTGGCCGGGGTGACGGTGCTGAGCATGCAGTTCCTCGATTTCTTCGACTTCCTGACCAACTCGGTGATGATGCCGATCGCGGCCATCGCTACCTGCCTGCTGGTGTCCCGCGTGGTAGGCGTTGAGCGCATCGAACACGAGGTCACCCTCGAGGGCGGGAGCTTCCGCCGGAAGAAGGTCTTCAACTTTATGATCCGCTGGCTCTGCCCGGTGTTCGCGGCGATCATTCTGGCCAGTTCCGTGGCCAATGCGTTTGGGATCATTGCTATGTAAAACAGGGGACAGACTCCCCGTGCTCTATCCAACACAACATCTTGCGCCTCCTCTTTTGAGGGGGCGCTTTTCTTTCAGAGCGCGATTGTCAAGAGCAATCCTGCGCAAAAAGGTGTCCACATCCTTGTGAAAACTGCCCAAAAGCGGGGAATATAGCACCCGTTACGGATTTGTCAACCCCTGCAAAACAGTGCAAAATCGTCAATATGCCGAAATTTTGTTACACTCGCCCAGGCGTTCGACGACCAAGAAAAACTTCGCAAAAAAGCCGAAAAAGCCTTGACAGCAAGCCTTTTACCATGTATACTGAAACAGTATCACAAAAATGGAATAGAGCGCCCTAAAGGGATTTTGCAAAAACGACAAAATTCAAAAGTTTGTGAAAAACGACGAATATACATCGCTTTCGCACAGCTCCTTTAGGTTAGCTTTTACCGACTTTGTCAATCTACGGAATAGGAGTGGTCGCGTTTTATGGTAAAGGTCAAGCCCGTACAAAACGGCAGAACGACCCGCATGAGCTTTTCCCGCATCAACGAAGTGATTGGCATGCCCAACCTCATCGAGATCCAGAAAAACTCTTATAACTGGTTCCTGGACGAGGGCCTGCGCGAAGTGTTCCACGACATTGACGCGATCGAGGATTACACCGGGAATCTCTCGCTGGAATTTGTCGATTACCGTCTGGACAAGCACCCCAAATATACCATTAAAGAATGTAAAGAGCGTGACGCAACGTATGCTGCGCCGCTTTATGTCACTGCGCGCCTGTTGAACAAAAGCACCGGCGAAGTGAAGGAACAGGAAATTTTCATGGGCGATTTCCCGCTCATGACGGATTCCGGCACTTTCATCTCCAACGGTGCAGAACGTGTTATCGTCAGCCAGCTGGTTCGTTCGCCCGGCGTGTTCTATGCTTCCAGCAAGGACCGTACCGGCAAGGACCTTTTCACCGCAACCATGAACCCCAACCGCGGCGCATGGCTGGAATACGAAACCGATTCTTCCGATGTATATTATGTGCGCATTGATAAAAACCGCAAGCTGCCGGTTACTACCTTCCTGCGCGCACTGGGTCTTGGCACCGATGAGCAGATCCGCCAGTACTTCGGCGATTCTGAACCCAAAATCAACGCCACCCTGGAAAAGGATATCACCCATTCCACAGAGGAAGCCCTGCTGGAGTGCTACCGCAAGCTGCGCCCCGGCGAGCCGCCGACGGTGGAAAGCTCCCGCAGCCACATCAACCTGCTGTTCTTTGATCCGCGCCGTTACGACCTGGCTCGTTTTGGCCGCTATAAGATGAACAACAAGCTCAGCCTGACCCGCCGCATTGCCGGTTACAAGGCTGCCGAGGACATCATCGCCCCGCTGACCGGTGAGCTGCTGGCCGCCAAGGGCGAGAAGATCAACATGGCCAAGGCCGAGGAGATCGATAACGCCGGTGTTACCCGCGTTACCATCCTCGTTGAGAAGAAGGGCGAGGAGCCCCGTCCGTTCATTGTCATCTCCAACGGCTGCGTCAACGCCCAGAACTTCTTCAGCTTCGACGTCGAGGCCGAGGCCGGTGTCAATGAGCGCGCCAACTTTGCCGAGATCCGCAAGATCCTCGACACCACCTCCGATGTGGAGGAGCAGAAGGAGCTGCTGCGCCAGAACCACGATGTTCTGATCAGCCGCACCGTCACCGTCGATGACATCTTTGCCTCCGTCAACTACCTGCTGGGCCTTGATCACGGCATCGGCACCACCGATGAGATCGACCATCTGGGCAACCGCCGCGTCCGCAGCGTCGGTGAGCTGCTGCAGAACCAGTTCCGCATCGGCTTCTCCCGCATGGAGCGCGTCATCCGTGAGCGCATGACTCTGCAGAATCAGGAAAACGGCGAGATCACCCCGCAGAGCCTCGTCAACATCCGCCCTGTCGTCGCCGCCATCAAGGAGTTCATCGGTTCCAGCCCGCTGTCCCAGTTCATGGACCAGAACAACCCGCTGGCCGAGCTGACCCACAAGCGCCGTCTGTCCGCTCTGGGCCCCGGCGGTCTGTCCCGTGACCGCGCAGGCTTCGAAGTCCGCGACGTTCACTACACCCACTATGGCCGTCTGTGCCCCATCGAGACGCCTGAAGGCCCGAACATCGGTCTGATCTCCTATCTGGCCACCTACGCCAAGATCAACAAGTACGGCTTCGTTGAGGCCCCGTACCGCAAGGTCGACAAGGCCACCGGCACTGTCACCGATGAGGTCGTCTATATGACCGCCGACGAGGAGGACGAGTATATCGTCGCTCAGGCCAACGAGCCGCTGGACGAGAACAACCACTTCGTCCGTCCCCGCGTCTCCGGCCGCCACCGCAACGACATCCAGGAGTTCGACGCTTCTCAGGTCGACTACATGGACGTTTCTCCGCGTATGATGGTTTCCGTTGCTACGGCCTGCATCCCGTTCCTCGAGAACGACGACTGCAACCGTGCACTGATGGGCTCCAACATGCAGCGTCAGGCCGTGCCTCTGATGGTCACCCAGCAGCCGCTGGTCGCCACCGGCATGGAGTACAAGGCCGCCACCGACTCCGGTGTCTGCGTCCTGGCCGCCCATGACGGCACCGTTGAGTATGTCGACGCCGACAAGATTATTGTCCGCTGCGCCGACGGCTCCGCCGACACCTATGAGCTCATCAAGTTCATGCGCTCCAACCAGGGCAACTGCAACAACCAGCGCCCCATCGTCAATGTGGGCGAGACCGTCAAGGCCGGCGACGTGCTGGCTGACGGCCCCGCGACCCGCAACGGCGAGATCAGCCTGGGCAAGAACGCCCTGATCGGCTTCATGACCTGGGAGGGCTACAACTACGAGGACGCCGTCCTGCTGAACGAGAAGCTCGTCCGCGAGGATGTCTACACCTCCATCCACATTGAAGAATATGAGACCGAGGCCCGCGACACGAAGCTCGGACCCGAGGAGATCACCCGCGACATCCCGAACGTCGGCGATGACGCGCTGAAGGACCTCGATGACCGCGGCATCATCCGCATCGGTGCCGAGGTCAAGACCGGAGACATCCTCGTCGGCAAGGTCACCCCGAAGGGCGAGACCGAGCTGACCGCCGAGGAGCGCCTGCTGCGCGCCATCTTCGGCGAGAAGGCCCGCGAGGTCCGCGACACCTCCCTGCGTGTGCCCCACGGTGCCTACGGCATCGTTGTCGACGTCAAGGTCTTTACCCCCGAGAACAGCGACGAGCTGCAGCCCGGCGTGCGTATGTGCGTGCGCTGCTACATCGCCCAGAAGCGTAAGATCAGCGTCGGCGATAAGATGGCAGGCCGTCACGGTAACAAGGGTGTTGTTTCCCGCATTCTGCCGCAGGAGGATATGCCCTTCCTGCCCGACGGCACCCCGCTGGACATCGTGCTGAACCCCCTGGGCGTTCCCTCCCGTATGAACATCGGTCAGGTCCTGGAGGTCAACTTGGGCTACGTTGCCAAGGCACTGGGCTGGAAGGTCCAGACCCCCGTCTTTGACGGTGCGCACGAGTCCGACCTGCGCGACTGCTTCGCCGAGGCCCGCGAGAAGTGGCATGGCGAAAACGCGCCCGAGTACCCGACCCACCTGGACCGCCTGATGGGCGAGAAAGGCCATGTCATCGACTTCTCCAAGATCGATCTGACCGACGACGGCAAGACCACCCTGTATGATGGCCGTACCGGTGAACAGTTCCCCAGCAAGGTCACGGTAGGCTATATGTACTACCTGAAGCTGCATCACCTGGTTGACGATAAGATCCATGCCCGTTCCACCGGCCCCTACTCCATGGTCACCCAGCAGCCTCTGGGCGGCAAGGCACAGTTCGGAGGCCAGCGCTTCGGCGAGATGGAAGTCTGGGCGCTGGAAGCCTACGGCGCCGCCTACACCCTGCAGGAGATCCTGACCATCAAGTCCGACGACGTCGTGGGCCGTGTCAAGACCTACGAGGCCATCGTCAAGGGCGAGCCGATCCCGCGCCCCGGTATCCCCGAGAGCTTCCGCGTTATGCTCAAAGAGCTGCAGAGCCTTGGCCTGGATATTGTTGTGCAGGATAAGGAAGGCAACGCCGTCGATATGCGTCAGGAGTTTGACGACGATGACAGCAGCTTTGAGAACAATGACTACGACCTGGGCGATAACGTCATGGTCGAGAGTGAGCTGCAGGACGATTACAGCGTCAAGGACGCCGACGAAGGCTTTGACGATGATCTGGATGAGGATGCCGGCCCCACGGCTGACGACCTCGCCGCCATCGAGTCTGATTCCTTCGACGATTGATCGAATTGCATCGTGTGTCATATTGAATTTGAGAGGGTTCGCTGAATGGAAAATAAAGAATTCGATTCGATTAAGATCGGCCTTGCCTCCCCGGACCAGATCCGCGCCTGGAGCTACGGCGAGGTCACCAAGCCCGAAACCATCAATTACCGCACCCTGAAGCCGGAGCGCGACGGCCTGTACTGCGAGCGCATTTTTGGAC
>OLRS01003197.1_pt1 | contig 10824 bp, 7 predicted proteins | sample 1673171 | NCBI WGS metagenome assembly OLRS01 (sample SAMEA3136762, study PRJEB25190) | human gut metagenome | biome: human gut; feature: human-associated habitat; material: faeces | place: Austria | collected 2013
CAAAGCCGATACGATTGAAGAGCTCGCAGAGAAGATCAACACGAATCCGTACATGTCGCACAAGATGGATCCGAAGATTCTGGCTGAAACCGTTGCGAAGTACAACAGCTACGTCGACGCCGGTGCTGATCCGGACTTTGACAAACCCAAGCCCCAGTACAAGATCGAGAAAGGGCCGTTCTATGCGGCGTGGACTTCCGTCACGCTTCACGACTGCTACTGCGGTCTGCATGTGAACAATGCCTGTGAAGTGCTTGACTGGGAAGGCGAAAAGATCCCGGGTCTCTATGCAGCTGGCGAAGTGACGGGCGGCTCCTCCATGCACGGTCTCTCTCGCGGTCTTATTCAGGCCTATGTGCTTGGTGACACCTTCGCCTCGCTCAAGAAGTAAATAAACCGAACCCACTTCCTGGAGACCTAGAGCATCATGAGAACGACCTCCATCATTACGCTCGCAGCTGCGGCTGCAGTGCTCATGATGCTCTCTCCGGCGCCCGAGGTTCAGGCCGCTGAGACCATGAAGCCCGAACAATGCCTCATGTGTCACGGCGGCAGCTTTGACGCCCTGAGAGAGCAGACAAAGAACTGGAAGGATGAATTTGGATCGCCTGTCCAGCCCCATCAATACCTTGATCCTAATGCCGCTAACCCGCATGCCGGCGCAAAGGTTGTGCCGGAGTGCACGGGCTGCCATCAGGCTCACCCGATTCCGGTTCCCAAGGACTTTAAACCCGAACCCGCCTCACTGTCGATGTGTTACGGGTGCCATCACATGGAGAATTTCCAAAAGTGCAGCGATGCAGGCTGCCACGAAAAATAATGTGAAGATGGTCTCTCTTCGCTCCTGACAGTCCGGTTTGCTGCGTCCGCAGCAGCCGGACTGTTTTTTGGGAAGCGGTGTGAATGGCTCACAAGAGCGTGAGAAGCCGCGAAAGCACGCGCACGCGCGGCTCAATAGTCGGGATGAGCAGGTATTCTTTGGCGGAGTGAAAGCCCCCGCCCGCAGGACCTGCGCCGTCGATCACCGGCGTACCGGCAGCAGCTATGCGGTTGGCGTCCGAACCGCCGCCTGCGTCCGCCCATTGGGCTTCAAAGCCTTCCAAACGTGCAGCTTCATTCACGAGCTCAATGAGCGGGCGGTTCTTTTCGGAATAAGGCATTGCTGGTGAAAGCGACAGCCGTTTGGCTTCAACGTGAATGCCGTCGCCGCAGCTCCTTCGTGCAAGGGCTTCGATGGCGTCATCAATCGCTTGACCGTCTTCATCCCGGCAGCATCGGCGGTCAATCGTAAGCTTGCAGAGATCCGGCACGGTGTTGCATACCGTGCCGCCGTGAATGACGCCGACATTGACCGAGGTGCCTTTGCCGCTGTAGTCCTGAAGCTGATTAACTTCGAGCGTGAAGCGAGCGGCGGCCAATATGGCCGAACGTCCGTCCTGCGGATTATTGCCGGCATGAGCGGCGACGCCGCGGAAGACGACTTCCCAAACAGCACGGCCTTTGCGCGAACGCACAAAGGCCCCGTTCGGCCGCCCCGGTTCGCATACCACGGCGAGCCGGCTCTTTTGGGCAAGCGACGAGAGCCAAGCGCCCGAGGATACAGAGCTTATTTCCTCATCGGGATTGTAGGCCACGGCAATAGAGAGTCGATTGAGGTCTTGGGACCGGGCATTTTTGAGCGCATGAAAAATGGCAACGACGCCAGCCTTGCAGTCAGCGCAACCCGCGCCGGAGATGCGTTCTTTGTCAACGGTGAAAGGCCGCAGGGCGGCAGTGCCGTCCGGATAGACCGTGTCGAGGTGCGCATTGAAGAGAACGTCATAATGGTCGGCATTGGGTTGATTGACGGCAAAGAGTCCTCGGCCGGCTTGGCTGCCAAGATCAACAAGCTCAGCGGCAAAACCAATCGCATCGAAGCGGCGTTTCATGATTTCTGCGGCTCGAGTGACGCCGGCGCAGTTGCTGCTGCCGCAGTCAAGATCGACGACCTCCTGAAGATCGCGAAGATAGTCATTTAAACAAAACATCTGCGTAGTTCCCATGATGAAATGACCTGCTGACCGGTTTCCCTCCAAAACACTCTGAGATTCTGGAGCGGCAGAGCTCTTGCAGTCAAAAGGGCGTGTCTGTCATGCAGTGCATGATAGGCACGCCCTTCAGTAAGAGCGGCGGGAGGCGTTATTCAATGCCCGTGACTTTGAAGCCCGCTCCTTCAACGGTTGCCCGGAGCATGTCGTCGGTTACGAAAAGATCGGCGTCGACTCGGGCTTCCTGCTCTTTAAGGCTCACTTCAACGGCATCAATGCCGGGCAGTGCCTTGAGGGCTTTTTCGACGGACTGAGTGCAGTGTCCGCAGTGCATGCCTTCGATATGAATGATTTTTTGAGCCATTTGTTTTTCCTTGTGAGAGGGTTCAGCTGGTTGGGCTGCTGCTAAGGGAGCCGCATCGGCATCTGTTTCAAGCTTAGGTTTAAAAAAGCGCAGACGCAGCGCATTGGAGACAACGGAGAAGGATGAAAGGCTCATGGCTGCCGCAGCGATCATCGGCGAGAGCGTGAGGCCCTGCGAAGCAAAGACGCCGGCCGCAATAGGGATGCCGATCAGGTTGTAGATGAATGCCCAGAAGAGATTTTCGCGAATATTGCGCATGACGGCGCGCGAGAGCTCAACGGCTGCCGGGACGTCACCGAGGCGGCTGCGCATGAGAACCAGATCAGCCGAGGCAATGGCGACGTCAGTGCCTGCGCCGATAGCCGCGCCGACATCCGCGCGGGCCAGTGCCGGGGCGTCGTTGACGCCGTCCCCGACCATTAGAACGCGTTTGTCCATTGCCTGCAGACGAGCAATCTCATTGGCCTTCCCGGACGGCAGAACGCCGGCGATGACGCGGTCAATCCCGGCGCGCTTTGCGACGGCATTTGCTGTCGTTTGATTGTCGCCGGTGAGGAGCGTGACTTCGATGCCGAGTTTTTTCAGTGCAGCAATGGCTGCAGCTGAATCCGGTTTGATGGGGTCAGCCAGCCCGAGGAGACCGAGCAGCATCCCAGGGGCATCTTCCTGCGGCGCCTGTCCGATGAAAAGCGGTGTTTCGCCCGATTCGGCTGACTGTTGTGCTGCTGCGGAGATCGCCGGAGGCGGCGTCAGGCCGAAAGCCTCGACCATTCGGGCGTTGCCGGCAAAGTAAAGTTTCTTGCCGATCTTGGCGGCAATGCCTTGGCCGGCAGTTTGCTCGAAGTCGCTGATGGGCTGCGTCGGAAGGTTCTTTTCTTTCGCAGCGGCTACAACGGCAGAGGCGAGCGGATGTTCGGAAGCACTTTCGAGCGAAGCGGCAATCATGAGGAGCGGCGTCTCCAGTCCGGCCGCAGCCGGTGCAATACGGACGACCTGAGGCTTTCCTGCCGTGACAGTGCCTGTTTTATCCAAGACTGCACAGTCGATCTTGCCGAGCAGTTCAAGCGCTTCAGCACTCTTAAAGAGAATGCCTCGGCGCGCGCCGCGGCCAGTGCCCACCATGATGGCAGTCGGCGTGGCGAGGCCGAGCGCGCAGGGGCAGGAAATGACGAGGACAGAGATGGCGCATGTGAGCGCGAAGGAGAAGTCGCGTCCAAGGAAGAGCCACACGACAAGCGTGAGGAGTGCAATGCCGATCACTACGGGAACGAAAACACCGCTCACGCGGTCAGCGAGGCGTGCAATCGGGGCCTTTGACGATGTGGCTTCATCAACGAGCTTGATGATTTGCGCGAGCGCTGTATCGTCGCCCACGCGGAGCGCTTTCATGACAAATCGGCCGCTCGAAACCAAGGTGGCGCCGGTGAGCGCATCGCCGGGCTTCTTTTCAACGGGAATGCTCTCGCCCGTCATGGCGGATTCGTCAACCGAACCGGAACCTTCCGTTACGATGCCGTCGACCGGAATGGATGCGCCGGTTTTCAGCACGACCAGGTCGCCCGCAGCAACCGCCTCGCGGGCGACGGTCACTTCCTTGCCGTCGCGAAGCACCACGGCTGTTTTGGGGGCAAGGGCAGCAAGTTTTTCAATCGCATCCGTCGTGCGACCCTTGGCGCGTGCTTCAAGCCATTTGCCTACGGTGATGAGCGTGACGATCATGGCTGCGCCTTCAAAATAAAGGCCGTGGGCAAGATGAAGCGCATGATCGATCTGACCGGCTCCGGCCCAATAGGACGCCTCAGCAAGCACCCAGACGCCATATATGAAGGCGGCGCCTGCGCCTACTGCAATGAGCGAGTCCATTGACGGGGCACGGTGGCAGAGCGCTCGGAAGCCGCGCACGAAGAAGACGCGGTTGAGAAAGAGGGGCGGCAGCGAGAGGACGAGCTGCAAAACGCCGCGCAGGAGCCCGGATTCATGGCTGCCGAGCCAGTCCGGCATGGGCAGTCCCATCATGCTGCCCATGCTGACGTACATGAGGAGCACGAGGAACACAATGGAGTAAATGAGGCGAGTTTTCACCTCAGCAGCCTCGGCGGCAGCTGTTTCCGCACGGCTCGGGACAGCGGAAGCATTTTTAGCGCCTGGATCCGTGCGCTGAGCGCCGTAGCCGGCTTCAGAAACGGCTGCCTCGATGGCATGCGTGAGCTCGTTGGCCTGCGATGCGTCTTTGGGCGTCACCTCCATGGTGTTTTTGAGCAGGTTGACGGCAACATTTTCTACACCGTCGAGCCCGGATACGACTTTCTCAACTCTGGCCTGACATGCAGCACAGCTCATGCCGGTGACGTTGAAGTGCATGCGGCAGACGGGATTTGCGTCTTGGGTGGTCATTGACAATGTCCAAATGGATGCGGGAGGTACGAACTCTGCACGTCAGTACGGCGGTTCGCGTCTCCAAGTGATGATTGGTTCGTATGCTAAACCTTGAAGCAGCTTCTGACTTAATACTTTAGAAGGGCAACACATCATCCATTATGGGCGGGCGGCATCTTTACCCTGCAGCTGAGCGCAGAGGCGGCAGTTTCAGAGGTTGAATGGCTCGGATTCCACCAGGCGGATGGGATTTCCGTTTTGCGGATCCGGAAAGATGATTTCGGCGGCATGCAGCAAAAGCGGAGTTTCCGGCCGATCGACCAAGAGCCCCGGGCGGCTGTAGTAAGGATCGCCGGCAATGGGGGCATTGAGGCCGAGCGTCGGATGGGCGGCATGGAGCCGAAGCTGATGCGTGCGGCCTGTGAGCGGCAGAAAGTCGACCAGCGTACGTCCGTTTTTTTCACTCAGCCGCCGCCACTGCGTGCGCGCCGGGCGTCCGCCCAGAGCGGCAATCTGCCGCAGCCGGTCGAGCGGATGTGTGGTGATGGGAAAGTCAATCAGACCGCATTCGGCAGTAAGTGTTCCCTCCAGTACGGCTCGATAGCGTTTTTCGACGCGCCCTTCACGAAAGGCAGCCATCAGTGATCGAATGCCTTCGGGTGTTTTGCCGTACAGCAGGATTCCGGAGGTATCCATATCGAGGCGATGGACGGCTGTGAGGGACGTGCCCGTCATTTCGCAAGCAATGGTTAAGGCATTCGGAAGTCCGCCGGTGCCCGGAACGGAGAGCAGCCCGGAAGGTTTGAATACCGCGATAAAGTCGCGGTGTTCGAGCAGGATGCGCGGCCGCAGAGACTGCGTGACGGGTGAGTTGACTCTCGGATCGCTTGCAAAGGGGATGCCTTCCAAAAGGAATTCCACCAAGGGCTTGGTCGTTGTTTTTGGGGAGAGCGCCATGCCGTCCCATTTGACGTCGTATATGGGGGCGCTGCCGCGCCACCATTCCATGCTGGCGAGCGCAGTAAGTTTTTTGCCGGCAGCTCGCGCCTGAGCTGCGGCGAGCAGGTTGGCCGCCAACGGCGACTCGACGGCATCGAGGAGCGCGCGGTTCCAGTGTTCGAATGTGAGGTTGAGCCCAGCAGCGCCGCCGCGGGCGATTTTGGGCGGCCGTCTGGCCCGGTCGCTCTCGGCAAACGCCAAAAGAGAGGTACGGGTTCCCGCCATCGTCAGGATTTCCATAGAGCGGGCAGCTTCTTCAAAGGCGCCGCAGGATGTTTTTCCGGCAATGCGGTCGGCCATCGGCAGCGCTTCGTTTGGGAGCGGCAATACAAAATCGGCCGGAGACTGAGAAGCGAACAGGAGGACTGCACGCTGAGCCGGGTCGTCATTTTCTGCTCGGCAGACCAGTACATTCCGACGGCCTGGGACGTCGCTGAAAAGCGCTGCGTCTTCGGCGAGCTGACGGGCTTTCAAAGCAATTGGCAGAGGCGCGCCGTGCCATGGAGAAGGAAAGTACTCAGCTGAGGCGGCGCCGGATGATTCCGTAAAAAGTTCGGAGAGCGGAAGGGAAAGCAGGCGCGGCATGACGACATTCTCCGTTGCAGCAACTCCCGTGCGCAGGGCCTTAGGCCTTATTCGGGCGTTCTTGCGGGCACAAACGCAGGCATTCTACACAAGGCGCCGAATACATTCGGACAACGGTATGGGGAAGAGAGCCTGCGCTAATCCATACATCATTCTCACGCTGCCGAACATTACCCATTCAAGATCGTCTGGGGCAGTTGCTTCCGGGTCCGCATCCCGGTACGATGGCTGAGTTTAGGTATTTGTGACTAGATCCCTCACGGCACGCTGCAGTTTGCACCTTTAAAAAGTATTTATGAAGATATCTGAAGCAGTAGCGGATTCAAACAAGAGAAACGAGTCGCGGCAGCTTATGTCTATTGCGCTTCCGCTCATGATGGGGCTGGCGCTCGAGCAGCTGATCGGCATGACAGACGTGCTTTTTCTCGGACGTTACGGCGAAGCGGAGCTTGCTGCCGCCGGCGTAGCGGGCATCTATGTGATGCTCGTGATGATGCTGGGGTTAGGTTATACGGTGGGTTCGCAGTCGCTGATGTCGCGCGCAAACGGCGCCGGCCGCGCTGAGGAGGTGGGGGCGATTTTTCGCCAGAGTGCGATTTTCATGACGGCCTGCGGTTTTGTCATCATGCTTGCGAGCTGGTTCCTGATCGGCCCGATGTTCGAGCGTTTCATTGCCGCTGATGCCGTTCGCAAGGCAGCAGACGATTATGTTTTCTGGCGTTTGGCCGGGCTGCCGTTTGCTTATGTCGGACTGCTGGCGCGAGCGTACTTCGTTGCCGTGATGCACACCCGGGTGATTACGTCGGCATCTATTGTGATGGTGCTCGTCAACTGCGGTTTAAATTCGCTGCTTATCTTTGGGCTGGGTCCGTTCCCCGAACTTGGCATCGCCGGCGCAGCGATCGCCTCTGCAGTCAGTGAGCTGGCGGCACTGGCAGTGTATTTTCTGGAATTCCTGTGGCACAGCGCCTCTTCGAAGCTCTTGGAGGTGAGCAAGCACCTTTGGCGCCTTGACTGGCTCCTTCAGCACCGAATTTTTATGTTAAGTCGCTGGCTGATGCTCCAAGAAGCGATGGCCTTCGGCGTTTGGCTCTATTTTTTCATTGTGGTGGAAAATGCCGGCGGCGAGCGCGCATTGGCGCTTTCCAATATTGTGCGGCAGCTCGGTGCAGTTCTTTTTCTCTTTGTGCACGCATTCGGCTCCGCGGCTGGAACGATCGCTGCTAACTATGCCGGGGCAGGAAAGCCTGAATGGATTCGTCCAATGGCGTCATTGGCGCTGCGGCTTTGTGCTTTAGTGCTGCTGCCGTTCTTTTTGTGTTTTGCGCTTTTCCCCTCGCTGGTACTCGGTATCCTCACCGATCTTCCAGAAGTGATTTCCGATGCCAAGCCATCCTTTTATGTGATGGTGCTCGCTTATGCATTGACAACCCCCGCCTATCTTTATTTCTTTGTGATTGGTGCGCTCGGCTTTGCCAAGGAGAGTTTCAGGATGACGGTCACGGCGGTTGCGGCTTACGGCGTCTATATCGCCGTCCTGAATTTGTTCACGCCGCCGACGGCAGTCTATTGGACGGCGGATATAGTGTACGGTCTGACGCTTTGGCTGGGGGTGACAGTGGTTTGGCGTCGGGCTCGAGCAGCGGGCTTTCGCAGCGCAGCGGCCGATGGGTTCTGATGCGGCTGAGGCGAAGCGTTGGCTGCGCACAACGCCCGTCAACAGGCATCGTTAACCTGCAGACGATGAATTTTTACATTCTTTCATCTAATTGTTTTCATCGACGGCGCTCCTGTTTTTCGTCCGTCACAGCGGCTGATGCGAAGTTTGAATGAGGCCGGCTGAGCAAAAAGCAGGGTACTTCTACTTCGTTGATTTTCTTACATCAATCCAATCGAAACCGTGTTTAGTTTTGAGACAAATCCTGTCATATTTGTTTGCTGGCAGCCGATTTTGCCCGTTGGTTTATTCAAGCAAACAGCATGATGATGCGCTTTGTCGGCTATCGAGCGAATGAATATTTTCCTGTAGGGCCCTCCGCAAATCGTTTTTTCTTGGCTATAGTGTGCCTCACCTGTCGCAGTGGTTGATTGAGGCCTCTGTGAAAAGGCATATTTATCCTAAGGTCGCCGCGACGGGAATTGTTCCCGCACGGGAATCCATATCAAGGAGAGCATCCATGAATAAGACCGAACTGACCGCCGCTGTTGCTCAGAAGGCTGGTTTGTCCAAGTCCGACGCCGCCAAAGTCCTCGGCGCCTTCTTCGAAACTGTCTCTGAAGAACTCAGCAAGGGGCAGGCTGTTCAGATCATCGGCTTCGGCAACTTCGAAGTGGCCGACTACAAGGCTCGTACCGGCCGCAATCCCCAGACGGGCGCAGTGCTCGAAATCCCGGCTGGCAAGCGTCCGAAGTTCACCGCAGGCTCTGCGCTGAAGAAGGCTGTCGCCGGCTGATCATTGCTTAATCGCAAGCGTAAGCACGCACCTGCATCTGAAAAGCAGGGAGCGTGCTTTTTTTTATCCTGCGTGCGAAAAGGACTGTGTCATCCCGTTTATACGTGATGCATGGAAGCCTAAAATCCTTTACAAATCGTGAGATCTTTGACCTGGAAGTAGTCGCCTATGCACTAAACCGCGGTTTGGTTGTTCCAGAGCTTCTTAGGATCAAAAGACAGCCGTAAGGCTGTTGGTCCCCGGAGGGGCTTGAAATGAGAATGGTGGAAACCCAATGGGAGTGTGCGGCTTGAAAGAAACTTGCCGCGGACTGATCGGAGGGATGCGGCCGCGCATGCTCAATTGAAGCCCTATTGCCGCATTCCCAACAAGGACGCTTAAGTGATGTCTGAAGCCGCAACCAATAAAAAAACTCCGATCTACAAAGTCCTCTACTTTCAAGTCATCTGCGCTATCGTAATCGGCATCGTCTTAGGTGCTGTCTGGCCTGAAGTGGGCGAGAAAATGAAGCCTTTCGGCGATGGCTTCATTCGTTTAATTAAGATGATCATTGCGCCGGTCATTTTCTGTACGGTTGTGACAGGCATTGCCGGCATGGAGAATATGAAGAAGGTCGGGAAAACGGGCGGCCTGGCACTTCTTTATTTTGAAGTCGTTTCGACAATCGCTCTGATCATCGGTCTGGTGATCGTCAACGTGGTTGAGCCGGGTTCAGGCATGCATGTCGATCCGGCAACACTCGACCAGTCTGCTGTCTCTGCCTATACCGGACCAGGCAAGATGCAGACTACGACTCAGTTTCTGATGAACGTGATTCCGAGCACCGTAGTCGGCGCCTTTGCTCAGGGCGATATTCTGCAGGTGCTCTTCTTCTCAATCCTTTTCGGTTTTGCGCTGCATAAGTTCGGCGGCCGCGGTACGCTCGTCTTCGATCTCATCGAAAAGAGCTCCCAAATTCTTTTCCAGATCGTCGGCATGATCATGCGCGTTGCGCCGATCGGTGCATTCGGCGCAATGGCGTTCACCATTGGCAAGTACGGCATCGCATCTTTGCTGCCTCTTGCAAAGCTCATGGGCACCTTTTACGCCACATGTCTGCTCTTCATTTTCATTGTGCTCGGTGCCATCTGCCGCATTCACGGTTTCTCCGTCATGCGCTACATCGCCTACATCAAGGAGGAGCTCCTGATCGTATTGGGCACATCGTCATCGGAATCGGTGCTTCCCCGCATGATGACCAAGATGGAAAGAGCCGGCGTTTCGCGTTCGGTCGTGGGGCTGGTGATTCCGACGGGCTATTCCTTCAACCTTGACGGAACGGCAATTTATCTGACGATGGCGGCTGTCTTTATCGCTCAGGCCTGTGACGTCAATATGACGATCATGCAGCAGGTGACGCTGCTCGCCGTGCTGCTCCTCACCTCCAAGGGGGCGGCAGGCGTGACGGGATCCGGCTTCATTGTGCTGGCAGCAACCCTTTCCGCTGTGGGCCACGTACCGGTGGCGGGGCAGGCTTTAATTCTCGGCATTGACCGTTTTATGAGCGAGGCGCGAGCGCTTACCAATATGATCGGCAACGGCATTGCCTGCGTGGTGGTCGGCCACTGGTGCGGCGAAGTTAAGAACGAAGCGCTGCATATGTACCTCTCCACGCCAAGTCAAAAAGCGAAGTACTACGCCGCTGATCAGGCTGAACACGAAGAAGCCCTCGAAAAGCATTAATGGCGAACGGTGCATTTCAGCCTTCGGTCTGAAATGCTGAGCAGTACGCTTTGAGCGGACAGTTCGACGATGTGTCGTTCTGTCCGCTTTGCTTTGCAATTCATCAGAGCGTCTGCGGACGCATAATGACTGCGGATCGGCATCCGTGAGAGCGGTGCAGAACAAAACTGGAGGAATGCAATGACTATTGAAATCACAGGTTTGATGGCGGGCCATGCAGATCGGCATACCGAGTCGTCGCTTGCGGAATCCTTTGAAAATGCGTCTAAATATTGTTACGGCTTTGACGCCTTACTTA
>OLRS01003198.1_pt1 | contig 10819 bp, 8 predicted proteins | sample 1673171 | NCBI WGS metagenome assembly OLRS01 (sample SAMEA3136762, study PRJEB25190) | human gut metagenome | biome: human gut; feature: human-associated habitat; material: faeces | place: Austria | collected 2013
ATGAGATTCTGGCAGCCAATACAGGCCAGCCGTATGACGTGATCGTGCGTGATACAGAGCGTGATAATTACATGACAGCAGAGCAGGCGAAAGAGTATGGTCTGATTGATTGTGTCATTACCAACCACTAATTAGATTTCTGGATGGAATAATAGAAAGGAACAAGGTGGAAGTATGCCAGGCAGAACAGACGACAAAATACGCTGCTCATTTTGCGGCAAGACACAGGATCAGGTTAGAAAACTGATCGCTGGCACAGATAATGTATATATCTGCGATGACTGTATCGAACTCTGCTCGGAGATTCTGGAAGAGGAATTTGCCGATCAGGAAAAAGGACCGGATTTCAGCGGAATCAACCTGCTGAAGCCGAAGGAAATCAAAGAATTTCTCGATGAGTATGTCATCGGACAGGACGACGCCAAGAAGGTACTCTCCGTAGCGGTTTATAACCATTACAAGAGAGTTATGTCCAAGTCCACGCAGGATGTAGAGCTTCAGAAGAGCAACATCCTGATGCTTGGACCGACCGGTTCCGGTAAAACTCTGCTTGCACAGACACTTGCCCGTCTTCTGAATGTGCCGTTTGCTATTGCAGACGCTACAACACTGACAGAGGCCGGTTATGTCGGTGAGGATGTGGAGAATATCCTTCTGAAACTGATCCAGGCAGCAGACTATGACATTGAACGTGCACAGTACGGAATCATCTATATTGATGAGATCGACAAGATCACCAGAAAATCCGAAAACGCATCCATCACCCGTGATGTATCCGGTGAGGGCGTTCAGCAGGCACTTCTGAAGATCCTCGAGGGAACTGTTGCAAACGTACCGCCGCAGGGAGGACGTAAGCATCCACATCAGGAATTCCTTCAGATCGATACGACAAATATCCTGTTTATCTGCGGCGGTGCTTTCGACGGGATCGAGAAAGCGATCGAGGCAAGACAGAACACGAAGTCTATCGGTTTTGGTGCAGAAGTAGAGGTCAAGAAAGAGAGAAACATCGGTGAGATCCTCAAGGATGTTATGCCGGAAGATTTTGTCAAATTTGGTCTTATTCCGGAATTCATCGGACGAGTTCCGATCGTTGTAACTCTTGACGGACTGGATGAGGAAGCACTGATCCGTATCCTCAAGGAGCCAAAGAACGCACTGACCAGACAGTATCACAAGCTGTTTGAGCTGGACGGCGTAGAACTGGAATTCCAGGATGAAGCACTGGAAGCAGTTGCACGTAAATCTCTGGAACGTAAGACAGGAGCCAGAGGACTCAGATCTATCATGGAGAAATCTCTTATGGATCTTATGTACCGCACACCTTCTGACAAGACGATCCAGAAATGCATTCTCACAAAGGATGCCGTAGAAGGAACAGCAGAGCCGGAAGTCATCCATGGCGAAGCACCGGCACCGGAGCTTAAGAAAACTTCCCGTTCAAGAAAGAAAGGCAAGCCGGAAACGGCCTAAAGAAGGGACTGAAGAAACATGAAACAGCCAATTAGCATTCTTCCTGCGATCGCACTTCGAGGAACGACGATCCTGCCGGATATGATCGTTCATTTTGATGTAAGCAGAGAACGCTCTATGAAGGCAATTGAAGCTGCCATGCTTCAGGATGAGAAGATCTTTCTGGTCACACAGAAAGATCCGGAAATGGAAACACCGGGAATCACAGATCTGTACAAGGTTGGTACAGTTGCATATATCAAACAGGTAGTTAAATTACCACATGATCTGCTCCGTGTTCTGGTCGAGGGCGTGGAACGCGCAGAACTCATCGGACTGGAACAGGAGAAACCATTCCTCATGGCAGAGACCGCAGGATTTGAGGCAGATGGAGCCCATTATGCGAAGTCTCTGAGAGAGGCAATGTACAGAAGCATCCGTGAACTGTTTCAGAGATACTGTATCGAGAGCGGCAGGATCAGCAAAGATCTTGCTGCCAAGATCATGAACATCCAGAATCTGGAAGAACTGATCTCACAGGTATCTGTGAATATCCAGATCACTTATCAGAATCAGCAGAAGATCCTGGAGGCAGTGACACTGGAAGAACAGTATGAAGTTCTTGCAGCGATCCTGAACAATGAGATCGAAGTGCTTCAGATCGGACATGATCTCCAGCACAAACTCAAAGCCCGCGTAGACAAGAACCAGAGAGAATATATTCTGAGAGAACAGCTCAAACTGATCCGTGAAGAGCTTGGCGAGGACAACACTGCTGACACAGCACAGGAATACCGCGAGAAACTTGAGAAACTCCAGGCTTCAAAAGAAGTCAAGGATAAGATCAGCAAGGAGATCGACCGTTTCAAGAGCATGAACAGCAGTGCAGCTGAGAGCAGCGTGCTCAGCACCTATATCGAAACACTGCTGGATCTTCCGTGGGATAAGAAATCCGAGGATTCCATGGATCTTGCCGAAGCATGGAAGATCCTGGAGGAGGGACATTACGGTCTCAAAGAAGTCAAGGAGCGTATCATGGAATTTCTTTCCGTGCGTAAACTGACTTCCGGCGGCAAGAGTCCGATCCTCTGTCTTGTGGGACCTCCTGGAACTGGTAAGACCTCCATTGCCCATTCTGTGGCAGAGGCACTTCACAAGAAATATGTCCGTATCTGTCTTGGCGGCGTTCGTGACGAAGCTGAGATCCGTGGACATCGTAAGACTTATGTAGGGGCAATGCCGGGACGCATCACTGTTGCCTTGCAGCAGGCGGGCGTCAGCAATCCTCTGATGCTCCTTGACGAGATCGACAAGACAAGCAACGATTACAAGGGAGATACTTCCTCTGCATTGCTTGAAGTTCTGGATCCGGAGCAGAACAGCCGCTTCAATGACCATTATGTAGAGGTTCCGCAGGATCTCTCCGAGGTACTTTTTATTGCGACTGCAAATGATATCCAGGGAATCCCGAGACCGCTTCTGGACCGTATGGAAGTGATCGAGATCTCAGGCTATACCGAGAATGAGAAGGAACATATCGCGAAGGAACATCTGATCCCGAAGCAATTTGAAGTAAACGGTATCCCGAAAGGTAAGCTGACCATACAGCCGGCCGCACTTCGCAAAATGATCACTCTCTACACCAGAGAGGCAGGAGTACGAGGACTTGAGCGCAAGATCGGTCAGATCTGCCGTAAGGCAGCCCGTGAACTCATGGAGAACGGTGCGGACAAAGTTGTTGTCAATACGAAGAATCTTGACAAATTCCTCGGCAAATCCACATACAGTTATCTGATGGCAAACAAGAAGGACGAAGTAGGAATCGCAAGAGGACTTGCCTGGACACAGGTTGGCGGCGATACACTTCAGATCGAGGTAAATGTCATGCCTGGCAAGGGTGAACTGGTACTGACCGGTCAGCTTGGAGATGTCATGAAGGAATCCGCAATGGCTGGTATTTCTTATATCCGTTCTGTTGCAGACCAGTACGACATTAAACCGGAATTTTTCCAGGAAAATGACATTCACGTACATATCCCGGAGGGAGCTGTCCCGAAGGATGGTCCGTCTGCGGGTATCACCATGGCGACAGCGATGCTTTCTGCGATCATTGGTAAGGAAGTGCGCGCAGATGTAGCCATGACAGGAGAGATCACTCTCCGCGGCAGGGTTCTGCCGATCGGCGGTCTCAAGGAGAAACTTCTTGCAGCGAAATACGCCCGTATCAAACAGGTACTTGTTCCGAGGGAAAATAAGCAGGATATTCAGGAGATCGATGCAGAGATCCTGGACGGCCTCAAAATTTCCTATGTAGATAATATGAAGGAAGTGCTTCACGAAGCACTGGTGAAATAAAGAGGAATTTATGATTATTAAAAATGCAGTTTTGGATATTGTCTGCGGAGTTACCAGCACACTTCCTGATACAGGGATGCCGGAGGTAGCTTTTGCAGGAAAATCAAATGTAGGAAAATCTTCTCTGATCAATGGTCTTATGAACCGCAAGGCACTGGCACGCACCAGTGCCCAGCCGGGTAAGACACAGACGATCAACTTTTATAAGATCAATGACGAGATGTTTCTGGTGGATCTTCCGGGATATGGATATGCCAAGGTCACACCTGCCGAGAAAGAAAAATGGGGAAAGATGATCGAGCGTTATCTGCATACTTCCAAGGATCTCAAGGCAGTGTTCCTTCTTATCGATATCCGCCACAAACCATCTGCGAATGACTGCCAGATGTATGAATGGATCCTGCACAATGGATATGAACCGATCATCATAGCGACCAAGCTTGACAAGATCAAGAGAAGCCAGGTTCAGAAATGTCTCAAAGTTATCCGTGAAGAACTTAAGCTTACCAAGGGAACGAAGATCATTCCGTATTCCGCAGAAACAAAGCAGGGAAGAGATGAAATATGGGAACTGATCGATTCTCTGACCGGTCAGACACCTGCAGAAGAAGCCTGAAAGGACTATAAGAGATGGGAATCATCAAAGCAGTAAAACTTGCATTCGATTACTTGAAATATGATGAGGACGGCAACGTTCAGGAAACACAGAGAGCTGTGGATGGTGTGGATATTGATATCAAGGAAGGACAGTTTGTAGCGATCCTGGGACATAATGGTTCCGGTAAGTCTACCTTTGCCAAACACATCAATGCACTCCTTCTGCCGTCCGATGGAACAATCTGGATCGACGGGATCAATACTTCTGAGGAGCCGGAATTATGGAAGGTGCGTCAGAAGGCAGGAATGGTATTCCAGAATCCGGATAACCAGATCATCGGAACTGTTGTGGAGGAGGATGTCGGATTCGGGCCCGAAAACATGGGAGTTCCGACCGAGGATATCTGGAAGCGTGTCAACGAAAGTCTTGAGAAGACCGGCATGACAGCGTACAGACATCACTCTCCGAATAAACTTTCCGGAGGTCAGAAGCAGCGAGTTGCTATCGCAGGAGTCATGGCGATGCGTCCGAAATGCATTGTCCTGGATGAGCCGACAGCCATGCTGGACCCGAACGGCCGTAAGGAAGTACTCGCAGCTGTTCATCAGCTGAATAAGCAGGAAAATGTTACGGTAGTTCTGATCACGCATTACATGGAAGAAGTGATCGATGCAGACCATGTCATCGTTATGGATGGCGGTCATGTAGTTATGGAGGGAACTCCGCGGGAAATTTTTTCCCAGGTGGAAACTCTCAAGAAATACCGTCTTGATGTACCGCAGGTAACTCTGCTGGCGCATGAACTCAAACAGTCCGGAGTAGACATTCCGGATGGAATCCTTACTACGGAAGAGCTGGTAAATGCCTTATGTCAATAGAATTAAAAAACGTAACATACACATACAGCCCGGGAACTTCCTATCAGATCCACGCACTTAAGGATATCAATCTGGAAATCCCGGACGGACAGTTTATCGGTGTGATCGGACACACCGGAAGCGGAAAGTCTACACTGATCCAGCATTTTAATGCACTGATCCAGCCGACATCAGGAACCGTTTCCTACAATGGAGAGGATGTCTGGGCGGAGAAATACGACCGCAGGAAACTTCGCAGCGAAGTAGGACTGGTCTTTCAGTATCCGGAACATCAGTTGTTTGAGAGCGATGTGCTTTCAGATGTGTGTTTTGGACCGATGAACCAGGGAATGACCAGAGAACAGGCTGAGGAAGAAGCACGCAAGGCACTTCATCATGTAGGCTTCAAAGAAGAAAACTTTGACAAATCACCATTTGAACTTTCTGGTGGTCAGAAGAAGCGAGTGGCCATTGCAGGTGTACTTGCAATGAACCCGAAGATCCTGATTCTGGATGAGCCGACCGCAGGTCTTGATCCGAAGGGAAGAGATGAGATCCTTGATCAGATCGCAGAACTTCACAAAGTTCGTGGGATTACCATTGTGCTGGTTTCTCATAGCATGGAAGATGTAGCCAAATATGCGGAGCGTCTGATCGTGGTCAATCATGGACAGATCGCCTTTGATGACACACCAAAGAAGGTTTTTGCTCATTACAAAGAGATGGAACCGATGGGACTGGCTGCCCCGCAGATCACCTATATCATGCATGCCCTTAAGGAAAAAGGACTCAATGTCGACCCTTCTGATACAACGGTAGAAGAGGCGAAGCAGGATATCCTGAATGCTCTTCGGAAAATGAACTCCCCTTTACTGAAAGGAGGAGCTCAGAATGATTAGAGATATTACGATCGGTCAGTACTATCCGGCGAAATCTGTGATCCACAGAATGGACCCGAGAACCAAGTTATTTGGAACGCTGATCTTCATTATTTCCGTATTCCTGTTCCACAGCGTGGCAGGATATGCCGTTGCAACGTTATTCCTGGCAGGGATGATCACGATCTCTCAGGTTCCGGTGAAGTTTATCTTTAAGGGGCTCAAAGCGATCTTCATGATCCTTCTGATCACGATGGTGTTCAATATCCTTCTGACACCGGGTGAAGTGCTCTGGAAGATCGGAATCTTCACCATCACCAAAGAAGGAATCTCCATGGCAGTCCGCATGGCAATCCGTCTGATCTATCTGGTGATCGGCTCTTCACTTATGACGCTGACAACGACGCCAAACCAGCTCACAGATGGACTGGAAAAAAGTCTTCGTCCGTTAAACAAGATTCATGTTCCGGTGCATGAGATTGCAATGATGATGTCGATCGCACTGCGTTTTATTCCGATTCTTCTGGAAGAAACCGACAAGATCATGAAGGCTCAGATCGCCAGAGGTGCAGACTTCGAAAGTGGAAATCTGATCCAGAAGGTCAAAAACATGGTACCGCTTCTTGTACCGCTGTTTATTTCTGCGTTTCGCCGTGCCAATGACCTGGCGATGGCGATGGAGGCAAGATGTTATCATGGTGGTGACGACCGTACACAGATGAAACCGCTTCACTATGCAAAACGAGATCACATTGCATATCTGGTATTATTTGCATACCTTGCAGTTGCAATCGGATTTCGTGTGATGGGATGGTGACAGGATGAAAAGAATTGGACTTGTGGTTGCATATGATGGAACTAATTACAGTGGATGGCAGATCCAGCCGAACGGTGTTACGATTCAGGGCGTGCTGAACGATACCCTGACAGAACTTCTCGGAGAGAAAATCGAGATTATGGGTGCGAGCCGTACAGATGCCGGCGTACATGCCCTGGGAAATGTGGCGGTATTTGACACCAATACAAGGATTCCGGGTGAAAAGATTTCCTATGCGCTGAACCAGCGGCTTCCGGATGACATTCGGATCCAGCTGTCTGAGGAAGTAGAGCCGGATTTTCATCCGCGTTACTGTGACAGTGAGAAAACTTATGAATATCGTATTCTGAACCGGAAATTCCCAGTACCGACAGAGCGACTGTATTCTTATTTTTATCATTACAAACTGGATGTAGATAAGATGAGAGAAGCAACCTCCTATCTGATCGGCCGACATGATTTTGCCAGCTTCTGCGGGACAGGAGCACAGGTCAAGTCAACTGTTCGTACACTGACAGGAATTGACATCTGGAGAGACGGAGATATCGTGACGATTCGTGTCAGAGGTGAGGGATTCCTCTACAATATGGTGCGGATCATTGCAGGAACTCTGATTCAGGTAGGAAACGGTCAGTATCCGCCAGAGCGCGTAAAGAAGATTCTGGATGCATGCGACAGATCCGTATCCGGACCGACAGCACCGGCCCATGGACTGACGTTGATGGGAATTGAATTTTTTGACTGAAAATAAAAGAAACGACAGAAAAGGACGGATGATAAAAATCCGTCTCAGAGTGTAGACAAAGAGATTAAAAGTCAGTATTTTCAAGACTTTTAAGCCTCTTTTTGGTATAATGAAAATATCAAAAAAGGTGGTATTTTCATATGATGACGCAAGAAGCTGAAAAAGTAAGAAAACAAATACAGATTGTATGTATCGATGATCTTGTTCCACAGGATCATCTTCTGCGAATTATCGATAAAGCAATTGACTGGTCTTTTATTTATGGCCTTGTTCGTGATACTTATTCTGATGGAATGGGGCGTCCGAGCATTGATCCGGTAACGCTTATTAAAATTCCTCTTATTCAGTATCTGTATGGAATAAAAAGTATGCGTCAAACTATCAAAGAAATAGAAGTAAATGTAGCCTACCGTTGGTTTCTGGGACTTGAACTCTATGACCCTGTTCCGCATTTCTCTACATTTGGCAAAAACTATACCCGCCGCTTTAAAGATACAAATTTATTTGAGCAGATTTTTCAGCACATCCTGGAGGAGTGCTATCGCTTTAAACTGATCGATCCGTCAGAAATCTTTGTTGATGCCACACACGTCAAAGCACGGGCTAATAACAAAAAGATGCAGAAAAAGATTGCACGACAGGAGGCATTATTCTATGCTGATATGCTGCGAGAAGACATTGATGCTGATAGAGAAATGCATGGAAAGAAACCACTTAAAGATAAAGACAATAATAATACTCCCTGCTCTGGTGGTAATGATAAATTTGAAGACTATACAGATGACATTCCGTTAGATGAGAAAACCATCAAGTGCAGTACAACAGATCCTGAAAGTGGATGGTTCAGAAAGGGCGAACATAAGCACGTGTTTGCTTATGGGATTGAAACTGCTTGTGATAAAAATGGATGGATTATAGATTTTACAGTAAATCCTGGAAATGAACACGACAGCAGAACATTTAAAGGTCTTTATGACAAACTTGCACATATCGGGATGAAATACTGTATTGTTGATGCTGGTTACAAAACTCCTGCCATAGCGAAACTGCTTTTGGATGATGGGGTCACACCGGTATTTCCATACAAACGTCCAATGATCAAAGATGGATTTTTCAGGAAACATGAGTATGTGTATGATGAGTATAATGATGCATATATTTGTCCTGGCAATCACTTTTTGCATTATAGTACCACCAACCGAGAGGGATATCGAGAATACAAAAGCTGTGGAAAAATCTGTGAAGAATGTCAGTATCTGTCTTAGTGTACAGCAAGTAAAAATCATGTGAAACTTGTTACAAGACATGTGTGTGAAGATTACATGGAAACGTGCGAAGATATCCGTCACACAATTGGAATGAAAGACTTGTATTCCCACCGGAAAGAAACCATCGAAAGAATCTTTGGAACAGCAAAAGAAAACCATGGATTCCGATATACACAAATGTACGGAAAAGCGCGGATGAAAATGAAAGTCGCGCTTACTTTTGCGTGTATGAATTTAAAGAAGCTTGCAAACTGCAAGCAGGAATGGGGGTTACAAATGGCATAGATCAAGGTGAGATATGCCCATTTAACCCCAAACTATCATAAAAATAAGAAAGAAGCTCCGAGAAACGCAAATTTCACGGAGCACTTTGTCTACATTCTGAGAATCCCTTATTTTGAGGGATTCTTTTTCGTTATGGGAGCGTGCCCAGCAAAGCTGGGACACACCAATCGGTGTAAGTCCGATTATGGTAATCACCAGTGAGCCATATAGTCAAATCCGGTGCGTTGTAGTAATACAGGGTACTAAGCGGATGGGTAATGTAGCTTCATAAGAGGTGCTAACAATCATGCAGACCGTAACATAAAGTGAATCCTGCCGTATCGTAAACAAAACTTCTCTCAGAAGAGGAGAAAAGAGGAAGTCGAGCCTTGTCCTATTGGGCGAAGACCATGGAAATTGGGAAGAAACTGGAAAAGCACCAACGAAAATCCTCCGGTATATGGGGAACGGTATGTATGAAAGGTGTGTCCCGGAACTGGGGAGACCCTACTTATCACCAGGCAGGTAAAGAAGAACCGTATAAGTAGAAGACGAAATCGGATTCTTGATAAGAGGGAGTCGGAGAGGAACATAGTACCAAAGACAGTTATGAAACAAAACATAGCCAAGGGAAGGTTCCTTACTTCATTCAAGTTTGTAGAGAGGGTAAGTGTGAGAGAATGTCATGAAGACTAATAACTCCAAAGAAAAAGTACGACAACTTCAAAACAAACTATATCTAACAGCCAAGAAATGCCAAAAACGAAGATTCCATGCGTTATATGATAAGGTATATCGGGACGATGTGCTGATTGAAGCATGGAAAAGAGTAAAAGCCAATAAAGGCTCCAGTGGAGTTGATGGTATCAGAATAGAAGATATAGAAAAGATGGGAATCGAGAAGTATCTAAAAGAACTCAAAAACGAACTGATAGAGGGAGAGTATATCCCATCTCCAGTGAAAAGAGTGATGATACCAAAACCAGATGGAAGTGAAAGGTCACTTGGGATACCGACAGTAAGAGACCGGATTGTACAAATGGCAGCAAAGATTGCTATAGAACCGGTATTCGAAGCTGATTTCAGAGAATGTTCATATGGATTCCGACCAAAAAGAAGTGCAAAACAAGCACTGGAAGTAGTGAGGAAAGCATGTAATAACAAAGGATACTATGTTGTGGATGCAGATATAGAAAAGTTCTTTGATAATGTAAACCAAGACAAGCTGATGATACTGATAGAACAACGCATATCAGACCGAAGAATACTGAAGCTGATAAGACAGTGGCTGAGGTCTGGGATCCTGTATGGAAATATACTGACGGTTTCAGAACTCGGAACAAGTCAGGGGTCAGTCATTTCACCACTACTGGCAAATATATATTTAAACACACTGGACAGACTATGGGAAAAGTATGGACGTACCCATGGGATTCTTGTAAGATATGCAGACGATACAGTAATAATCTGTAAAAACAAGAAAAGTGCGAATCATGCACAAAGCCTGTTGCAATATATCATGGGAAAGCTTGCAAATTCCGGCTCATCTGACCACGCATTCCGCTAAGAGCAGATCAGTCTTTCC
>OLRS01003211.1_pt1 | contig 10756 bp, 8 predicted proteins | sample 1673171 | NCBI WGS metagenome assembly OLRS01 (sample SAMEA3136762, study PRJEB25190) | human gut metagenome | biome: human gut; feature: human-associated habitat; material: faeces | place: Austria | collected 2013
CGATCGTCGCATTTGCTATTCTATGGCTGAACTGTTACTTCACATATTTTGCCTCGAACGCATGCCTCTCCATAGGACGGTCAAAATAGTATCCCTGAATATATTTGACCTTCATGCCCTGCAGCACTTTGAACTGTTCCGGAGTCTCAATACCTTCCACGCAGACACTGACTCCAATGGTCTGTGCCAGCTCTGCCACCATCTTGATAAAGGACTGGGAATAGGCATCCCCCGCCAGATCCTTGACGAAGCTCTGATCCACCTTGATGACATCAATGGGGATCTCCCGGATATGGTTCAGGGAAGAATAACCGGTACCGAAATCATCCAGTGCCAGAGAGACTCCCAGTGCCTTGATCCGGTTCAATATCTCTTTCATACGATCCATATCGTTGATCGCAAGACTCTCTGTTACCTCCAATGTCAGATTTTTCGGTGACAATCCGGTATCCGCAAGCGCTTTTTCCACCGTCTCTACGATATCCGGCTGTAAGAGCTGTACCACAGAGAGGTTGACATTTACTTTATAATCCGTATATCCGATATCGTTCCAGTGTTTGCAGCGGGTACAGGCCTCCGTCAGTACATAATTGCCGATGGGATTGATCAGTCCCAGATACTCCGCCAGGGGAATGAATTCCGCCGGCGAGATAAATCCCAGCTTTGCACTGTTCCAGCGGATCAGTGCCTCGGCTCCGGCACAGACATCCTTGCCGCCCTGAATATCGATGATAGGCTGGTAATAGACCTCGAACTCCCGGTAGCCTTCCACCGTGGCATCACGCATGTTCTTCTCCATATCCAGACGGCGTCCCGATACGGAATCATTGCCTTCCCGATACGTTTCCACACGGTTTTTACCGGTCTTTTTCGCCTCATACATGGCAATATCCGCTTTTTTGATCAGATCTGTCACGGAATCTCCTGCATCCGGGAAAGTGACGATGCCCATACTCATGGTACAGTAATAATCTGCATCCTTCAAAAACCAGGGTTTGCTGAAGATCTTCTTAATATCTTCCACAATATTTCCAAACCGGGGATAGCTGTCCGGCGGAATGATAATAACGAATTCGTCTCCACCCATACGGTAACAGGTATTCTCGATGCCATTGATCCGTTTCAGTGCATGGGAGATGGATTTTAACAGCACATCACCGTACTGGTGTCCAAGTCCGTCATTGATATGCTTGAAATCATCCAGATCCAGATACAATAACGCTCCTTTTCCTCCGATCTTCTTCGCCTGATCGATCTGTCTCGCCAGATCCCTCTCACAGCACATCCGGTTATACAGTCCCGTCAGAAAATCTGTGTATGCCTGCTGCTCGATCCGGCGCTGGTACAGCTTTTTATCTGTAATGTCATACAGAGAGTACAGGTTGGCTTTTTTTCCATCCACCCAGGCGATCTCCTTGCATAACAGATCGTACCAGGTCTCCTTCTCCGCATGATATACCACGCTGACAGTTCTGGTTTTGTCCTTGTGGATACTGGACTGCAGCAGGGCATCAAAATTATGATCCATCAGTTCCTTGGCAAAGGTATTCTTCAATATCTGGTTGGCGAACAGCATTCTGCCCGTATTCTGATCCGTTACGTAGATGGCACATCCCACATTGTCCAGGATCTCCTCCAGTGCGGCGTAAGAACCTGCCAGTGAATTTTTCTGGATCCGTCTGGTCAGGATACTCTGTAAGATCTTCACCGCGTCGGAAGTGAATTTAATCTCCGCCATGCTCCAGACATGCCCCTGTCTTCTGTGGTTCAGAGACAGCACCATATTGCCGCTCTCCTGTTTCAGGATAGGAAATATCATCACGGCTTTCATGCCTATCTTTTCAATTTCCTCAGAGTCAGGCTTACCCACACTGTCCGTAGATACCACCAGCGGCTTCTCTGTATGGAGAAAAGATTTCTCGGGAATCCCGCTAGTCTTGTCAAAATAAGAGATCAGTCCCGGTGCCAGCCATTCACAGACGACATTCATCGTATCCGTGTCTGCCTGCAACTGAAAAATCTCTGCGCTGTCTACCTGAATGTGCTGTGCCAAAATCTTCAGCCATCGGCTCATGGTCAGTTCAATCTGTTCATCGCTGTCCAGGAGCTGGACGATCTCCGTAGTAGCCTCTATCGTATGGAGATTGCGGCTCATCTCTTCCTCTGCATATCTGCTCCTTCTGCTCTCGGCTTCCGCGCTGAAACAGGACATACGGTCTCTGTAGATATCTGCACTGGTATCCCGCAACAGATCCAGAATCTGGTAAAAAGATATGGCATCGAGCTTCTTCAGATCATATACCTGCCAGTACAGAATGATCTGATTCTCCACACTGACGGCAACTGCTGCCACATGTCCGCCATCCGGCAGCTCTTCCACCACCTGTTCCTCCAGGGATCCTTCCTGTACTCTGTCTAATGCCTGCGCTGCTTTCTTCCGATATTCTCCTAAGATCGGATCTTCCCCATCCGGTCTTATCAGGGACTTATCGATGTACGGCTCTGTTATGGCTCTGCCTTCCTTGTCCACACAAACCGCTGTGACTCCCGTCACCTTGCAGAACTCGTTCTGCAGATGCTGCAGGCGCTTTTCGTCTATCAATTCACGTAATGCAAACTCAGCCACTTTTTTGCTCCCCTGTTTCTCTGTAAAATATTCAGAAATTCCTTCCCGAATATTTATATTCTACCATGCATCCCGAAATTGATACAAGCTATTATTTTACATTTTTTGCTATATTTATTAAATTGCTTGAAAAATTCGGATCATTTTGTCAATTATTGCAAATACTTTGCATGCAGAAAAAGGCGATCATAAGTCTGACCTACGATCACCTTTCTCATCTCTTTTTTGTAAAACTTATTTATCATCCACGCTGTAGTTCGGAGCTTCCTTGGTGATGTGGATATCATGAGGATGGCTCTCCTTCAGAGATGCTGCGGAGATCTTCACGAATCTGCCGGTCTCTTTCAGGGTTTCGATATCCTGTGCACCGCAGTAACTCGCCCGAAAGCGTCAATAGAGGCTACCTTATCCTGTGCACCGCAGTAACCCATACCGGAACGAAGACCGCCGAGTAACTGGAATACGGTATCTTCTACGCTGCCCTTGTAAGCCACACGGCCCTCGACACCTTCGGGTACCAGTTTCTTTGCATTCTCCTGGAAGTAACGATCCTTACTGCCGTTCTCCATAGCCGCGATGGAGCCCATGCCACGGTATACCTTGTATTTTCTGCCCTGGAACAGTTCGTATTCTCCCGGGCTCTCCTCGCATCCTGCGAACATGGAACCCATCATACATACGTTACCGCCGGCTGCGATTGCCTTGGTAATATCTCCGGAATACTTGATACCGCCATCAGCAATGATGGGAATACCGTATTCTTTTGCCACGCTATAGCAGTCCATGATAGCGGATACCTGGGGAACACCGATACCTGCAACCACACGGGTAGTACAGATGGAACCGGGTCCGATACCTACCTTAACGGCATCTGCACCAGCCTCGATCAGTGCACGGGTTGCGTCGCCGGTAGCTACGTTACCTGCGATCACCTGCAGATCGGGATATTTTTCCTTGATCATCTTCAGACAGTTCAGTACGTTCTGGGAATGGCCGTGTGCGGAATCCAGTACGATGACATCAACTTTGGCTGCTACTAAAGCTGCTACACGATCCAGTACATTTGCGGTGATACCTACGCCGGCACCGCAGAGCAGTCTGCCCTGGGAATCCTTGGCTGCCAGAGGATATTTGATGGTCTTCTCAATATCTTTGATGGTGATCAGACCCTTTAAGTTGAAGTCCTTATCTACGATAGGCAGCTTCTCTTTTCTTGCCTTGGCCAGGATCTTCTTTGCCTCTTCCAGAGTGATACCTTCGGGAGCGGTGATCAGGCCTTCGCTGGTCATGGACTCTTTGATCTTCTTGGTGAAGTCGGTCTCGAACTTCAGATCACGGTTGGTGATGATGCCGACTAATTTTCTGCCCTCGGTGATAGGCACGCCGGAGATACGGAACTTAGCCATCAGAGCATCTGCATCTGCCAGAGTATGTTCAGGAGACAGAGAAAACGGATCGGTGATGACACCATTCTCGGAACGCTTTACCTTATCTACCTCTTCTGCCTGTGCTTCGATAGACATGTTCTTATGGATGATACCGATACCACCCTGTCTTGCCATAGCGATCGCCATGCGGTGCTCGGTAACGGTGTCCATTCCTGCGCTCATCATAGGAATGTTCAGCTTGATCTTTTTTGTCAGCCATGTGGTCAAATCCACCTGATTGGGGACTACCTGAGAATAAGACGGTACCAGAAGTACGTCGTCAAAGGTAATGCCTTCACCAATAATCTGTCCCATTTTCTCTCCTCCTGTGTTCATTTGATAAGATTTGTGAATGATTTGTTTTAGTAATATAAGTCATACTTATAAGAACTATTTGCTGTGCTTATAACATTTCCATGAGTTTAGCAAAGTTTTCTATGGCTGTCAACCGGATATTATAGATTTTTTCTCAATATTTTTTTAATTTTGTATCAAAAAAAGATTCCGATGCATTCTGTTCACCGGAATCCTTCTGTTCATGAATCACTCACTGATCATTATTCACTGAATACCTTACGGGGTGCCACGCTCTTGAGCACTTTCACCAGTTCCTCGTTGGGGCTTAAGATGATCTTCTCGCCACCTTCATAATACATGGCATAACGACCATCCGGCTGCAGAACCTCGCCGATGCTGTAATCCTTCTCCTTCACCTGACGGTTCTTGAAGTTGTCCAGATGATACGAATAGACCGGTGCAAATACTTCCATGCGGTCCAGGCTGTAAGTAGCTACACGCTTTCTCTTACTCTTTGCCATGATCTTGTCCACAGACAGTTCCTTATCCAGATAGAGATATTCATACTCCAGATCCGTGAACATATTCAGAAAATAAGCTCCCACACCCGCGACAAGAGCTATAGGCAGGAAAATGATAAATACAAACATTACCAGACAGCTTAACACCGTCAGGGTAACCAGTAATACTTTTAAGATTTTTGCCCATATGGGCTGCTTTGCTTTTACCAGACATTCTACGTAAGAATCACTCATGTTTCGTTTCCTTTTCTCTTCCTTTATTCTGTAACAGAAATTTTCCGCGCCGTTCTTCCGTTCCTTCGGGAAATCTCTGTTTACGTCTGTCCGGATTCTGTTTCTCCTGACAATCGCTTTCTATTATGATATATCATCCGTGGAAAACTTGCAAGATATGCCCGAATTTTTGGGGCGATTTAATTCTTTTTTTAGAATCCTCTTGCACTTCCTTCATTGACTTTCGGATATGGAACCTTTATCATAAATCTATATCAAGCGCAGAAAGGCGGTTTTTCCATGGCGGTAATGGATGAATTTAAAGAAGAACGGGAAGCACTGAAACGCGGCACTCCTAAACAGAAGCTGGCGTATTTCTGGTATTATTATAAATGGCATGTGATCATTTCCGTGATCATCATCGGTATGCTCGTAAGCTTTATTTACCAGTTCGTAAACCGAAAGGATACAGCTTTTAACGCTGTTTTATTAAATGCAAGCCTCTTAGACCAGATGTCTTCCGAGCAGCCGGATTTCCTTACGGATTTCGCCGAAAAAGAGGGCATCGATCTGAATACCAGCGATATCACCTTTGATACTTCTATTCGTATCGTGGAAGACAGCATGGACGAGGTCTCCGTCACTTCTACCCAGAAGCTGATGGCATATGTGGCAGCAAATGAGCTTGACAGCATGATCACGGATTTCGATTCTTTCCAAAAATATGCCAACAGCAGCCTGTTCTATGATCTGCGGGATATCCTCACAGAAGAACAGCTCCAGGCACTGGAACCTTATTTCTATTACGTGGACAGAGAAGTGGTGTTGGCGATCGAGGCAGCAAACGATGATCTGAATACCGATTATACTCCGGAATATCCCGATCCTCTCCACCCGGAAGAGATGCAGGATCCCATCCCGGTGGGCATCTGCCTGACCGGCTGTACGGATCTGACCGACAACTATTACTTCCGCGGAGACGGTATCGTCATGGGCATCTACGCCAATGCGGAACATGCGGATACCGCAGTGGATCTGGCGGAATATTTATTGAGCAAATAGAAATTTGCAACACTGAACTTAAAAGGCATGCCCCGTTGTGATATGGGACATGCCTTAATTATTTTTCTAAAAATCCAGATCGCGGAAGCGGTTTGGTTTCTTGGGCTTGCGCCGCTTTTTCGCCTGTCTGATAGCTTCTCTCCGCCTGCTTTGCAGGTCCTGGTTCACCGAGCGGTACCGGGATCTGGAGCGCTTTCTCCTGCGGCCAAACCGCCACGTCAGCCTGGTACTGCGATGTGCGAATTGGTAGTTCTTAATAAACGCCCGGATCAAAAGTATCAGGAAGATCACTACAGCGATCCCCAGTATCCAGAAAAATACCTTGATCACATTGATAAATATCACTGCCGGACCGCCGGAGGCCGTATCTTCTTCCCCGGAAGCTGCCGGCTGCGTAGCCCCGGTGCTGTCCGGCTCCTGCGTCGCTGCGGTCTCGTCCCCAAACACACTGCTTCCTTTTTCCGAAGCCGTGAAATCTATGGATGCCGTTCCCAGTACCACATCATTGTAGGTATAGGTGATCACGGCAGCCTGCCCCGGCGCGGTATTGTCGTAGGAGATTGCGGACACAGCATCCCGGAACGTAATCGTGTTGGGCAGGGTAATACTGTCGTTTTGGTTCAATTGCAGAATCGGTTTGGAATTTCCGAAGATATCGTTGCCGCTGTAAAAAGCTCCCGCATTGTCGATATTATATTTCGTCTCCGTCTGAGAGATGTTCACTCTCTGGAAATTACTGAATCCATAGTCGAACAGCGCAATCGTATCTTCATAATAATTAGGGTTCTCATCCTTCATCACCACGCAGATCAGCTTCATGCCGTCCTTCTCCGCACAGGAGACCAGGGTGCTTCTCGCCACATCGGTATAACCGGTCTTGCATCCTACCAGGTAGGGATATGCGTATTTTCCGCCCGGGATCAGTTCCATCTTATTGACTTCCATGATGTCATCCGGTTGTCTCTCCGACGGCAGAATGTGCAACATGTGCGTCATGGTCATCTTGCATAATGCTTCATTGGCAAAAAAAGCTCTGCCGATCATCGCCAGATCATAGGCGCTGGTGTAATGCTCCTCATTGGGAAGACCGTTGGGATTGACAAAATGAGAATCCACACATCCCAGTTCCTTCGCACGCTCGTTCATGATATCACCGAAATCCTGCCAGGTCGTCCCCGAGATATGTTCCGCCACCGCAAAAGAGACCTCATTCGCTGAACGGATCAGAATCGCATTCAGACATTCCTCCATGGTCAGCTGCTCTCCCGGCTCGATGGCGATATGGTTGCTTCCGGGGTCGATATCATGCACCGCATCATAGGAGAAATCCACGATCTCATCCATGCTGCAGCGTTCTGAAGCAATCAGGGTCGTTAATATTTTCGTGGTACTGGCGGGATATTCCTTTTGATGAATATTTTTCGCATATAAGATTGCGCCGGTATCCGCATCCATCAAAATTGCGGATTCCGCACTGATCACCGGTCCCGTAGGCCAGTTCGCCACTGCATTGGACTGCACTGCCAGTGACTGATTGTAGGCAATGTTCTCCTCTTTGATGGTGGTAGCCGAAACTGTAAGTCCATCAGACGCAAAAAGGCAGATAACGCTGATTCCCATGACTGCCTTCGTAAAAAGTGTTCTATATGATAAATGCTTAAAAAAACGCATGTATAAATCCTTCCTGATATATCTTTATAAACCTTTATAAAAATGGTGTATGATAATGCACATTCTCTATCATACACCATTTCACTTAAAAACCAAAGTGCTAACTTAATTTTTTTCGCATATGTTCCTGTCCGTCAAAATCTTTCCAGACAAACTCGCTGCCTTCCCAGATCATGTATCCATGCCAGCTGTCTTCCTTGGGCAGTGACACCGATCCGGGATTCATATAAATGTAAGATTCCTCTTCGTGTACAGCGCACTTCGGCACATGAGTGTGTCCGTGCAGCAATATATCCCCGGGATGCAGCGGCGGAAGCTTCTGTTCGTTATAGATATGTCCATGTGTGGCATAGACTGCCGTCTCCCCTTCCGCAATCACACAGTAATCCGCTAACACAGGGAATTCCAACACCATCTGGTCCACCTCAGTATCACAATTGCCCCGGACGCAATAGATGTCATTTTTACGGGCATTCAAAAGTTCAATGACTTCCTTCGGTGCATATCCTTCCGGGAGGTCATTGCGGGGACCGTGATATAAGATATCCCCCAACAACAGAAGTCTCTCCGCTTCCTCTTTTTCATATGCCTCTAATAATTTTCTGCAATAGTATGCCGAACCGTGAATGTCCGACGCGATCATCCATTTCATCCTCTTTCCTCCGGGTTTTATATGAAACCAGCCACGACCGCCCGATGCAACAGGGTCGTGCACAACCACCTGTTCCGTCAGGGGCATGCATAGTCATCCATTCCAACAGGGTCACTTGACAAGCTTTCCAAGATAAAGTACATTGACAATACAGATTCTACACGAATCTGCAGCATTCATCAAGAAGAGTCATTAAATAAGAAAAATCATCAAACAGGAAAAATCATTAAATAAAGAAAGGTTATCAAATATATGAGATTACGCAATATTACCGGCTCCCATGAAGTGATCGCAGAAAGTCCTTACGTGGTACCGGAAGATACTTTGGAAAGCTGCCCCGGAACCTGGCATGAGATCTTTGGTAACGATCACCCCATTCATATCGAGATCGGTATGGGAAAGGGACGTTTCCTGCATACCCTCGCCAAATCAAATCCGCAGATCAACTATGTGGGCATTGAAAAATATTCCAGTGTCCTGCTCCGTGCGATCCAGAAAATGGAGGAAGATGAGCTTCCCAATCTGAAATTCATCCGCATGGATGCCGAAGATATCGACAAGGTATTCGGGAAGGGAGAGGTCGACCGGATCTATCTGAACTTCTCCGATCCCTGGCCGAAGGACCGCCATGCCAAGAGACGCCTGCCCTCCAGACAGTTTCTGGCACGCTATGATGTGATCCTGAAAAAAGAGGGCACACTGGAATTCAAGACAGACAACCGTCCTCTGTTCGATTTCGCAGTCGAGGAACTGGAACCCGCCGGCTGGCAGGCGCAGGTGATCACCTACGATCTGCACAGCGATCCTGCACTGATGGAAGGCAATGTCATGACGGAATACGAGGAGAAATTCTCTTCCATTGGCAACCCTATCTGCAAATATATTATTTTTAGATAACAATTCATAATACACTCATTTTTTTGAAATAATTCATAACACATTGATTTTTTGAAATAAATAAATCATAGTACACTCATTTTTTTGAAATACTTGTAACTATTCAGAGTCATGCAAAACTACGATCTGCGAATGCTTGCATTCAAGCAGATAAGAAGTTTTATATGGTGAATATGGTTCTGAATCGTTACAAAAACTTAAGACATATCGGCTGCTTACATTCAGCCGGGAAAGGAAGGATCATTATGGAATACACTTTTACTGCTGCAAATTTTGAAGAGGAGGTTCTGCAGTCGGAGCTTCCCGTCCTGGTAGACTTCTACGCTGACTGGTGCGGTCCCTGCAAGATGATGGGACCTGTGGTGGAGAAATGTGCCGAAGCTTATGCCGGTAAGATGAAGATCGGCAAACTCAACGTGGATGACAACATGGCGATCGCGCAGAAGTACCGCGTGGTAAGCATTCCGCATTTCATCGTGTTCAAAAGTGGAGAGCCCGCTGTAACCTTCGGCGGTGCCATGTCCGAAGCCGACTTTTGCCGGAAGCTGGACCAGGTGCTGGCATAACTTGAAAGTTACGAGCCATGCATAGTCAAAACGGAAACAGCGATCTGGGAGCTTGCTCACAAGTCGCTGTTTTTGTTTTTGACTATATATGGCGACAGCCGTCAATGAAATAAATGTGGAGCGTCCTTTGCGACACATTTATGAATTGAGTGCATGGCTCGTAACGTAGGGTTGCCATAAAATCCACGCAGAAAGGGCTGCCCGCCCCGGACTCGGATGCTAGCTACAACTGTGGATTTTCTAAAGGAAAGTGGCCAAGTGCTTCTCGTCATGACGGGGCCGCCTTTACGTTGCCATCCATGGCACTTATCGGCTAACGCGAACATCGTGTTCGCGTTGCCCCTGCGGCTCAACCACTTTCCAAGAAAATCTCACAGTCTCCGCCGCATCTACGCCCGAGGGAGCAGTCCTTTTCTGCTGGGTTATGAAAAACATCCCAATTATTTAGGCAGAGCATTTGAGAATACATGTGCGGAAATTAAAAACAAGAATCTAGTATGTGCGAAAAATCAAGAAATACATGCGAATAATTCAAAAACAAGAATTAGGTATGTGCAAAAAAGTAGGAAACACATGCAAACAGCTCCCCCTAACTGCGGGCTACTGTTTTTTGAAAAACTTCATGGGTCTATAGAAGATAAATTTCCCTGTAGGTACTTTTGGGGACGGGTAAAAAACAAAAACTAGACAATATGGGTCTATAGCGAAAAATTTGCTTTCTAGATACTCAATTTCTTCAAAATGAGTATCTCAGAGCCAGTTTTTTCCCTATAGACCCATATTCAGCTTTTTATGCGTTATTTGCAGCAAATTTAGTATCTCAC
>OLRS01003212.1_pt1 | contig 10753 bp, 9 predicted proteins | sample 1673171 | NCBI WGS metagenome assembly OLRS01 (sample SAMEA3136762, study PRJEB25190) | human gut metagenome | biome: human gut; feature: human-associated habitat; material: faeces | place: Austria | collected 2013
TTTTCGGCGGGTTGCCCTGTGGCAACACTTCGCCCATGCTTGCTTCCCTCAAGCGACCTTAATGACGATGCTGACGATGATGACGATGTTTGTGGGATACCTCATCCCGAAAGTTGGGATATATCAATATCATCGTCAGCACCGTCATCATCGTCATGGAAGAACTCAAACAGACGTTTTTGCTCAGTGCGGGTGTACTTGTATTCGATACCACGAGGGCTGAATACGTCGCGGGCATAATGAGCCATCTTCCGGGTGAATTGGTTGGGTTTCACATAAGAAATATTCGCTGCAACAAGCAATTCCGTGGCTGTACCCTGCCATTTTCCAACCATGCCAATGTAGTCTGCAACTTTCCAAAGGTAGTCGGGAACAGCTTTTGTGACAAGTTGTTCAGCGGTTTCTTCCTCATCCAACGTCCAGATGCAGTTTTCTTCTCGGATATGCAGCATTTTCTCATCTATATCACGCCCAATTATACGAATTGTCGCGGTTTTACTCATGCGCTGACGATGCATAAGCCACGTTGTATCCGCCACGCCCATAATACCCGTTGAGCCGGAGATTTGGTCGTAGGGGTCTGACGATGATTGTTTGCGAAGATGATGCACAAGAAGAATACAGATGCCGTACCTATCCGCAAGTTCTTTTAATGCGCCAATATCCCGGTAATCGTTGGCATACATACTACCGCTCTGGTCGGTTTTTCGTACCTTTTGCAAGGTGTCGATGACGATGAGGCTAATATCAGGGTAAGCATGGATGAAACTGACGATTTGTTCCTCCAATCCCTGCCCAATTCCATGACTTTCCGTCTGCAAGATGAGGCGTTCCGGGTCTTCTTCTGCATCGACAAGCTGGTAAAGACGCTCTTGCAGACGACCCAGTGTATCTTCCAACGAAAAATAAAGCACGGTTCTCGGTTCTATTTCACGGCCCCACACAGATTTCCCCTGCGAAATCTGCAAACAGAGCCACAGGGTCAGCCAACTCTTGCCCGCTTTGCTGGGGCCTGCAAAGATTGCCAGCCCTGCCGGGAGCAAACCGGGGATAATCCATTTTACGGGCGGTATCGGCGTTGCAAGCAGTGCACCGGCGGTAATGGTTTTCGGTAATCTTGTTGTAGTCATTCACATCATCCTTTCTGTTTTGGCATACACTATTATCTCATATTATCGTAATTTTGTGTGTAGTAAGTTTTACTCTCTAATGTTAAGTTGTACGGCTCACACCGCCCCACAGCCCCACAAACGCGCCAAACGGCGGTTTTGTAGGTAAGTCCGATGTGGGGGTTCAGCCCCACGCAGGCCGCGTTTGGGCTAGGTGTGAGAGTGAATCAGATTTGATTCACTTTTTCGGTTTTACCACACCGGAGTGAATCAGTTCTGATTCACTCTGGCGGTCCGCGAGCATATTCCGTACAATTTTGCTGCTTTAGTCTAATCATAGGTTCACTTCCTTTTCTATTTCCGCTGTTGTGTTGTATAACACTTTCGGATGCACTTTCCGGTGAGGAGAAAAAGAACCCGGAGAACCTTACCGATTTGGTAAGGCCCTCCGGGCTTTTCTATATTTTCTCTGTTTTATCCGGGCGTAAGGGTACACTTTCCCCGCAAATCTTGATGTGAATTCAATAAAATCAAATAATACGCATAACAGCGTCAATCTCACGGTTATGTAAATAGTAAAAAATAAGAAACCGTGTACATCAAAATAAGTGCTGAAGAAAAATGTCTAATTTGCCGCTCGCACCCAGACATGGGAACATAACAGGCAAGCCGCTGGCGACGACCGTACACTGACTCTGCAAGGGTCTTACTTCTTACAACCCAAGCGCGGTCACCCCATCTGAAGCTGTGGGGCATCTGGAGTATCATTATGTTCTCTCCCCGCCGTGGGTTCTGGTCTGCCTTGACCTTGCTGTGCGCCCCACCGAGAGAGTAAAGTACCTGTTATGCTGTGTATTCGGTTGTAAAGGTGCTAGTGTAGAATAAATCTACGATTTTAATATACGCTTTTCGTTAGCAGTCTGTCAATAGCAAGTGCTAATTGTTTAGACAGCATTCACAATTCAAGGCGATAGTCCGCCGATGGCGGTTTGCATTAGCAGGGCTTTCACAACATTCGAAGCATTCCTCAAACGGCAATTATCTTTTCTTGATTACCACATAAGTTCAAGTTTTAAGATTACATTTTCTTAGCATAAGAGAGCCTAGAGTTGGCACTGTCACAGGTCAGCCATTGGCCCTGCCACGGCTCGTTCTGCTTGGCGGTTTCAAACCAGTTTACAGCGCTCGTTGCTTCCTCATCCGCGTCGGTGCGCACGGTCACGGCCCAGTAATAGCGGGTGCGCGGGGCAGTTTCCAGATGGGCTTTTGTACCGAGTGAATCCAAATCGGCAAAGCCGGAATCGTACAAAATCTCGGTTAACTGCGTATCGGGGCAATGATAAGCCGCGCGGCGGTCTGCTTTGTACCGTGGGCGTCCTCGACCTGCCAGGAAAAGCTCAGCTGCGGCAAAGTATATCCCAGCGGATTGACCAGATGGTTCAGCTTGCAGTGGGTGATTTTCATAGATGAACCTCGTTTACAGTGTTTTCAATGCGAAATAAAGGCCCCAATCCTGATCGTTTGCATAGGGGTCTGCGCCGCGGGCAGACGCGCCGTTGACCGTGATGGGGTACACATAAGCACAATGGGCGCGGCCGTCGGCATCCAGCAGGCTCAGCACCGCGCGTAGGGAATCCTCACCCCTTTGCTGCGATGCGACATCCCCCGTCATGCGCCCCCAGTCCCGCAGGGCCAGCCCAGTCAACGCGCTCCAATAATGCGGAAACGTGTCACCGTAGAGCTTGCGCTTGCCGAACCAGTAGCCGTCCCAGTGACGAATCGCAACCTCCCGCAGATGGTAGCTCGGCTGAATGCCGTTGAACAGCTCCAGCACGTCCAGCTGTTTTCGGGCGGACACAAGGTAGCTCTGCACCCCGGTCAGTTTGTAAGCCTGCAATAAAATATCTGCCGCGGGCGCGACAATGCTCTGCTCATAATTGACCTCCAGCGCCGGGTAATCGGTTCCGTTCGCCGCCAGATAATCCGCGTGATGCAGGAACGCTGCCATCAGTGCATCCGCCTGTATGGTCAGGCCATTGCTCCGCAGTAAGGGAATCAACTCCGCCACAGGCATTTGAATCGGATAGAATCGGCTGCCACCCTCGGCGTAGTAGAATCGCAAAATTTTACAGGCCGTCTCAAGATATTCTTCCTTCTGCCACAAGTTGAAAAATTCAATGTACAATCGCGCATACCACGGCGCGTTGTACAGCCGCTTATAGCTGTTGTCACGGTGGTAGTCGTTGTATACTTCCCCTGTGTCCGGGTTTACAAGCTCACGCCGGACAAAATCGGCATAACGGTGCAGGGCTTTTTCCAGCGTCGAATCCGGCCATTTTTGCAGATAAGCAGCCAACGCAAGCCCCATGCCGACGCGCTCTCGACCGGCATTGTAATCATAGCGTGGATCGTAAAATTGGCATTCTTCCTCATTGTCATAAATCAGGAACGCCCCATCCAGCCCGCTGCTGGGACGGCAGGCTTGCTGCTTTTCCGCGATGAAACGGCATCTTTTTTCAGCCAGTTCCGGCAGTGGCGGCAGAGCTTTCAGTTCGCAGAAAGTTTCCACCCCGTCCAGCACCACGGCGCAGCGCATCTCACCGGGGGCATCGGCGCGGATTTTTGCCGTCAGCGTGCTGCCGCTGCGGGTAAAGGGCAGCGGTGCGCCGTTCAGCGTGAGCGCCGCGTGTTCAAACGCAAAGTTGGCATCGACGGTCACAGTGGTTTCTTCCCCTGTGAACAGCAGATATTTTTCCGCCCGGACGTCAATAAAGTGCGCGCAGTATTGTTTTGCCGTGTTTAAGAACGACGCCCGCCCTGCGTGGGGGAACAGCGTCCACGCCAGCGTGTAACGCTCCCCGGGGGCCAGCACGAATGGGGCCGGGTGCAGCAGAAAATCCCCACGGTCATTGCTGATGCGGGACAGGTCGCGCTCCACGCTGTAGCCGCCCAAAGCTCCCTCGGTCAGCACCAATCCCAGATGCGGGGCCGCACCACCCATGCGCAATGCCATGACATAGCTGACAGCACCGCCGCACCAGATGTGGGTATGGCATTTGTGGTGCATACATTCCCGGGCGGTGGTGTAGTCATCGTTGAACGTCGCATAGATGGCAATGTCGGTCAGCTTGGTAAAGACTTCCCGGTTTGTTTCGTTGATAAAGGTATACCGTTCCCGCAGGATGTCGCCCTCCCGCACCTGTTCGGTTTCCACCCGCAAGGGGGCTGCACAGCGGACTGTCCCCCATTCGATGTAGCCCTCGACCCAGTTCATGCGCGCAGGATCATTCTGTAAGACAAACTCTTCCATATCGGAGCCATTCCTTTCACAGCAGCTTTCCTGCTTCATTATGCACTTTTCTTACGAAAAATACCAGTAGTTTTTCGCTTGCTGCTGTGCAGAAATGCTCATTTTTATAATTTTGCTGTCAAGCTCTGCTCGATCAGGGTTAGCACGCGGGCGGCGGCGCGGCGGACCTCGGCGGGGGTGATACTGCCATCGGTCAAGCCGGTCAGCACGGCGTCACGGTCGGCATCGGCGCCGGGCATCATCATATCGACCTGTGCGTGCAGGGCGGCAGCGGGGTCGTACTGCGTTCCCCAGTCGGTCATCACAAGACCCTTGTAGCCCCACTCACACCGCAGAATATCAGTGATAAGGTCATGGCGGCAGCCGGAGTAGCTGCCGTTGAGCTTATTGTAGCTCGTCATCAGCGCTAAGGGTGCGCTCTCTTTGACGGCGATTTCAAAGCCGCGCAGGTAGATTTCCCGCAGTGCGCGCTCGCTGACATTCTCGCTGACGGCAACGCGGTTGTCCTCCTGATTGTTGCAGCAGAAGTGTTTGATGGTCGCGCCGACACCGACCTTGGACTGCATACCGCGCACATAGGCGGCAGCCATTTTGCCCGTGATGAGAGGATCTTCAGAATAATACTCGTAGTTGCGTCCGCACAGCGGGTTGCGGTGGATATTCATAGCCGGAGCCAGCAGCAGTGTGATACCGAACTCGACCAGTTCTTCTGCCACAGCTGTGCCGACTTCCTCCAGCAGGGCGGTATCCCAGCTCTGCGCCAGCAGCATTTCCACAGGCCAGGCGGTGGCGTAGCGGTAGACGTGCTGGCCCTCGCCGCCGCACAGCCGCGCGGCAAGCTGGCGCAGCATGCCTCAGTTGTAGCACTCAATCAAAGCCTATCGGCGTGAGCGAATATAAGGTTACGAGTAACCTTACCGGGGAATTAGGAAAGCAGTTGCCTTCGGTGGAAGACATTCAGAATAGAATTAAATAAGTCTTCTGTAAATCTATTAAAAGTATCTTTATCGCATATTCTTACAGCGATTATCTGCATTTTTGACCACCATTTGACCACTACTGTGCAGTCGCCCTGCAAAAAGCCGAAAAGCCTGTTGTGACAACCACTAACAGGCTTTTTCTAGTTTTAGGTGCAGTTGTGCAGAGCCAACAAAATTTACGCTTCAACGTCGGTCTACACCGTCCTGTCGTAGTTCTCCGACCGAATGCCTATAAGTAACTGCGCTATCCTGCATAGCCTCCCAAAATTCATCGTTCCATCGTTTATTTTTATCTTCTTGCCCAGTTATACGGAACGTGGTCTCACATCGTTTTTTACACATTTTCCAACTCACTTTTTATCGACCTCTATGCTATAATAAACTACATCCAAGCTTAATATTGTATAAGGTTGTTACTATGGCACGAATTGATGTTCTGTATAGAAACTTCTTATATGGGAAACAGCAAATCCAACAATATTGGCATCAAAAATTCTATTCTGGCATAATGCGATTTCATTGACCTTTACGCGCTCTATGCACTATAATGGGTTTAGCTTAATTGTAAATAACATATTCGGGAGATAGATGTTATGCTAGATTTATCCCAATTGAGTAAATACAAAGAAAACAACCGGATAGAAGCCAAAAAAGCGCAAGGCGGTCTGCCCCATAGCATCTGGGAGACATACTCCGCTTTTGCCAACACTTTCGGCGGTTATATTCTGCTTGGCGTTGTAGAAAATGCAGACAAGAGTTTTTCCAGTGTGCAACTCGCCTCTCCCGAAAAACTTGTTTCTGACTTCTGGAACAGCGTCAATAATCATTCCATCGTCAATGTAAATATTCTTTCTGACCGAAATGTACAAATTGTAGAAAGCGATGGCAACCGGATTGTTGTTATCGAAGTGCCCCGCGCTGACCGCCACGATAAGCCGGTCTACACAGGCGTTGATCCTTTTTCGGGAACGTATCGTCGAAATGGCGAGGGTGATTACCGCTGCACCAAGGATGAAGTGCGCGCCATGATGCGGGATCAGACGGATATTTCGCAGGACGCCCGCGTCATGGATACTATGACGATAGACTGCCTTGATACGGACACCATTCGCCGCTATCGCCAGCGCATGGATAATCTCCGACCCGGCCATGTATGGTCAGAATTAGCTGTGGAGGATTTTCTGCACCGCATCGGTGCTATGGCACGAGACGCAGATGGCAAGCTGCGCCCCACTGCTGCCGGATTGCTTATGTTCGGCCATGAATACGAAATTGTACGCGAGTTCCCACATTATTTTCTGGATTATCAAGAGCATGACCGTTCGGCTACAGAAGATGAACGGTGGACAGATCGTATAGTCTCCAGTTCCGGCGATTGGAGTGGTAATATTTGCGATTTCTACTTCCGTGTATACAACCGAATCGCGCAGGATATTAAAGTGCCTTTTAAACTGGAGGGTACAGATCGCATTGACGACACCCCTCTGCATAAGGCTTTGCGCGAGGCTTTGGCAAACGCCTTGATCCATGCTGACTACTATGACCGACGCGGTCTGGTGATTCAAAAATGGCCGGATAAGATTCGCATTGCCAACCCCGGAGCTTTCCGCATCAATGTGCAGGAGGCCCTTGTCGGCGGCGTATCTGACCCGCGAAATGAGTCACTCATTAAGATGTTCAACCTGATCAATGTCGGTGAGCGCGCGGGCAGCGGTTTGCCGAGCATCCGTACCGTCTGGCAAAAGCAGGGCTGGCAGGAGCCGGAAATCGTAGAAAGCTTTAATCCAGATCGCACAACGCTGTTGTTGCCGCTTGCCGCCAATAAAGCGGCGGAAAAAAGTGGCGACAAAAAAGTGGCGACAAAAAGCGGCGGAAAGTCTAGTTCTATCTCAGAGAAGCGAAAGAACGACATTCTTCAATATTTGACCGACACACCGGAAGCCAGCAGCACCCAAATTGCCGACGCCATCGGCTTGCAAGTTTCCCGCACAAAGATGTATTTGTCAGAGCTGATTGCCAGTGGAGCGATTGTTGCGGAGGGCAGCAGCAGGGCGAGAAAATATCGATTAAAGTCGTAAGATAGTAGAGATTCTATCTCCTGTATGAAGGGTTTGGGCGGTGCTATGGAACATCATCTACAGGATTTAACTCAGTTGGCTATTATTGGGAACGGGTTTGATTTGGCTCATGGATACCATACACGATATGTGGATTTCACAGAAAGCGTTGGAGATGATTTCTTCCGGAAGTATCGTCACTATATAAATAATTACTGCCCTCAGATGGATTGGCATCGATTTGAAGAATGTGCCGACCAACTGACAGTTCCTTTTAATGCGGAAGACCTCCGTAGTGATACCGCCGCAAATGAAGTCATCAAACCATTCAACAAAGATTTTCAAAAGATAAAGATAGCGCTTATAGATTATCTAAAAAAGGAACAGATCAGGATACCTTTTAGCAAAAAAGTAAATGTTTCCTCTCGCTTATCACCTTCCACGCTAGCCTTAACATTTAATTACACAAATTTGTGTGAGAATAAGAATCCATTTGCCTCGAAAGAACAGTCATTTGCTTCTTTGGAAAAATCCATTCGAAGGTCACTCTGATTTGCTTGATCTTTTGAGTTATAGATTTTCAACAAATCCATATTTCGATGCAACTACTCACAGATTTGGAGAGGGAACAGCTGCAGATCCGTCTTCCCAGCAAGCGTCTCGAGAAGGAGACCGCAATCACACGAATACCACTTCCAAAAAGGTAATGATTAAGGACCAATCTCATGCACAAAAGATAGAAGCTGCACATGATATTGTACGAATCGGTATATTCGAAATTTTGATTGGTTTTGTGGACCTTATCTTTATCTTCTTACTTGGATCATTCGGTGAAGTGCTTTCAGAAATTCTTCGTTTTGTAATCTACTGGCTTTTCTACCTATTTTCTTTCAACGTGTTTGCTCTTATGCACAAGTTATATTTACTTTATTCCGAACAATACAAAGAGTAAGAACAGTCATTTTAATACAATGTTCTCGTGCTTATTGTAGTATCTATGGCAATTAACACTATCTGTTTTTTGCATAGAAAATTTCCTCATAGTAAGTTGGCTTTTTTCTTTCTTGGATGGTCATCTTTTAAAGTGATGATTTTGTTGGCTTTTTATCAAAACCATAACGCATCCAAAATGTGTATTCAACTTGGTCTTGAATGCAACACCATACTATATTAGAAATATGTCCGCAATTATTTCTTTACATGGTAGTTTGTGATTGACCACCATTTGACCACTACTGTGCAGCGGCACTGCAAAAAGCCGAAAAAGCCCGTTGTGACAACCAACAACGGGCTTTTTCTTGTTTTGGTCGTAACTGTGCAGAACCAACAAATTTACGTTTCAGCGTCTGTTTACGCCGTCCTGTCGTAGTTCTCCGACAACTGCGACATCGCAGGTTTTAGGCTTGTTTTTGTGCGATACAGTGTGATTTGCACTTGCAAAAACGCGGTGGTCAACGGTAGTCAGACCACGAATTGACCACTATTGGAAATTGACTACTTTACAAGATTGAAATACGCTGTAACGGCGTTTTTCATATATAAGCGATCGTAGCTCAGCTGGATAGAGCGTTCGGCTCCGACCCGGAAGGCCAGAGGTTCGAATCCTCCCGGTCGCACCAAGAGCAGCACCTTATGGGGTGCTGCTCTTTTTGTTTTGCACGGATTTTACGGGGCAGTAAAAGAAGGGATTCGAACAGCCCGTGCCCCGCGCTTTGCGTCCCGCGGGGCAGAAACGCCCCGGTGGGGCGTTTCTAGGGCGCGGCTTGGCGAATCCCTTCGGCGCGTCAAAAAGCGCATTGCAATGTACTTTTGCAATACGCTTTTTGTTTTAATGTTATTTAGGTTTAGAATAATTTTAGTAGCATATCATCTGCGGCATCAGTGTATTGCCCTTTTGCCAGCCGTTCATTTCTCAGTTGATTTACAGTGGTACGCATAAGGTGAATTTCTTCTGCGGAGAAACTTGCCTTTTTATCAGCTGGGAGAGAATTGATTTTTAGTATCAATCGCCCCAGTTTTTCTGTGCTATGCCCAAGCGCTTTCTCTCGGTAGTAATAAGGTGCAAGCGCTTTCAACAGGATACTTTTGTTCGCACGGGTCAATTTGATTTTTCTCATCATAGTCCAATCGCCTTTCCCAACTTTTCCTGCGCCTTGCGCTTATTCTTGTCAAAGGCGTGGGCATAAATATCCAGCGTTGTACTTGCTTGCGCATGACCCAATAGACTAGCCACCGTGCGCACGTCCACCCCCTGTGCAATCAGCAGGCTGGCATTGGTATGGCGCAAGCTATGCACATTCAAATCCAGTGGCAAGTTGTTTGCTTTCAATATCAGCTTAAAGCGATAGGTAAATGTGCAGGGATTCATCGGCTTGCCGTTAGGCTGGCGGAATAAGTAGTCATCCTCAGATACGGTTTCGTTCGCCGTCTGCTGCCTATCCCACTCGCATTCTTTCCGCCACGCCTTGAGTAGCTGGCACATTTCTTTACTCAAATACACCATGCGGTCACCGCTGGTCGTCTTAGGGTCTTTCGTGATGGACTCTTGGTGGCTCAATTTCACCACCTCGCGTTGTACATGAATCGTCCGTTTACGCCAGTTAATGTCACTCCATTTCAGCCCACAGGCTTCACCCCTGCGCAGTCCGGTTGCCAGCACCAGCTTGAAATAGGTTTCGTATTTCATACTCTGCCCTTCAAACGCTGTAATCAGCTTTTTGACGGTTTCCTCATCAGCTACCGGGCGCTCTTTCTTTTGTCCTTTCGGTTTGTAACATCTCCATGCGGGATTGTGAGTAAGGTATCCCTCGTCCACGGCCGCCGATAGGATGCCGCATAGCGTGTTGTGTAAGCCTTCGACTGACTTCTCGGATAGATTCCCTCTGCCGTCCAGACGCGGCGTGTGCCGCATTTCATCATAAAAATCTCGGATGACTTCCTTGCGCAAATCCGTCAGTTTATAGTTGCCCAGTGCTGGCAAGATTCTGCGAATATCCTGTTCGTCGCGTCGAAATGTGGAGTCCGCCATCTTCTTCGGTCCTATGTCAGCCGCCCAATGCTCAATGTACTTTGCCAGTGTAATGCTGCGGTTAATGGGTTCCGGCGTATGCTGAACCTCGCGTTCGAATAGAATTGCCTGTTCCTTTACCCACTTTTCCGCTTGCTTCGGCGTATACTCCTTGGGTGGCTTGACCGTTTTCTGCACAGATTTCAGTCGGTTGCCCTCATAATCGTACCCTCGTGATACCACAATCAAATAGCTGTTACTGCCGCGTTTTCTGATAGACGCCATTGTTT
>OLRS01003220.1_pt1 | contig 10720 bp, 12 predicted proteins | sample 1673171 | NCBI WGS metagenome assembly OLRS01 (sample SAMEA3136762, study PRJEB25190) | human gut metagenome | biome: human gut; feature: human-associated habitat; material: faeces | place: Austria | collected 2013
CAAGAAAACAGGAGTAGTAATTTACAGCTATTACTTCAAGAACACACCGATGTACGAGCTTCCGAGTACCGGAGGAATCGGAACCTATTGGTATACAATCGGCGGCATGCTGATGATGGCAGCAGCGCTGGTTCTGTATAGAAAGAAAAAGTATACAAAATAAAATGTATACAAAATAAAATGGGAGAAACCCAAAAAAAGAAAGGATGAAATGCTATGAAGAAGTACAGAAAGATTTGGGCGGTGTTATTAACACTGGCCATGGTGCTTGGAATGAGCATGACAACAATGGCGGCAGCGCCGACAAGTAAAATCGAAGTAAAGGGACTGTCTGCACAGGAAGAAGAAATCGTAAAGCTGTATGCAGCAATTACCTTAAATGAAGCAGGAAATGCCTGGGTAGTAGCAGATTGGGCAGAGCCTTATGTAGAACTGGATACAGCAAATAATAAGTACATAGTAAATGACTGGGCGGAACTTTCCAAACACGCAGCTGGAACTCCGATTCAGCAGCAGCATGTAGTTGGAGAAACGATGGTTACATTTAACAATGTTCCGGTGGGCGCATATGTTATTACCGCATCAGGCAACAAGATTAACTATGCACCGATGGTAGCTGAGACTTATGATAATACAGCAGCTACGCTGCAGGCTAAAAACGTAGAGGTAACTGCAAAGTCGAGCGGATACGAACTGACAAAAAAGCAGAAGGTTGAAGAAACAGGCGATAAGTTTGTAAAACGCGGCGAGACGCTTACCTTTGAGATTACAACAACATTCCCGGCTTTTGAAAATGCTAATTCAAAAGATAACGCATTTACTATCGTAGATACGCCGACCGGTCTGGATATTACAGATATTACAAGCCTTACAGTAGGCAATGCTGCACTGACAAAAGACACGGATTACACCATGACAAAAGATTCGGCTACAGGCGCAGTTACCATTGATTTAACTAAGTATATTGGTAAAGAAAATGCACATGCAGGCCAGACAGTAGTAGTTACCTATACAGCAATCGTTACAGCAGCAGAAGGAACAGCAGATGGAGGCATTTATAAGAATACAGCAAATGCGTATCGTAACGGAACAGAGACAGGTGGAGATAACGAAGAAGGCTGGACTGGCGATATCACACTGACTAAGACAGATGACGCTGAGAATGAAAAAGATAGAAAACAGCTGAATGGAGCAGAGTTTGAGGTATACAAGAACTTTGAAGAAAAAGATGGCAAAGTTACAGCAAATGAGACTGATAAGTTATATTTTGTAAAAGAGACAGATGGTGTATATAAGTTAGCATTATCAAATGAAGAAGAAGGAGCAACATCAACAGTAGTTGCAACAAGCGGTACAGTTCGGGTGAAAGGCCTCGACGAGGGAACCTACTGGTTCAAAGAGACAAAGGCTCCGTCTGGATATTCTATTAATGCAGCAGGAAAACAGGTTACGATTACGCTTCCTACAGCAACAGATAATGGTAAGTTACAGAATGTATCTGTAAGCGATACACTTACTGATACCAAGCTTTCTGCTCTGCCCTCCACCGGTGGCATCGGTACCACAATCTTCACCATCGGCGGCTGCGCTATCATGATTGCAGCAGCATTCCTGTTCTTCGCAAGTCGTAAGAAGAATGACAACAAATAAGTAAAGTAACAGAAGTTACATAAGTAACACGCGTTACAAGCAACACAGACGAGACATCATAGCATTGAAGGAGTCAGAGGGCGTTAGTCCTCTGGCTCCCATATAAAAACATTTACAGCAACAAGGAGAGTCCGGATGAAGAATAAAGGAAAAGTAATTGGAATAATCATATTATTTTTAGCCGGTTTGTCCTTATTGCTGTACCCGCTGGTGGCAAACCAGTGGAACAGCTACCGACAGAGCCGTCTTATCAGCACCTACGAAAGTCAGGTGTCCGACCTGGAAAATGGAGATGGCATTGATTACGAAGCAGAATGGGAGCGGGCGAGAGCCTACAATGCCTCCCTGCTTCCCAGCATCCTTCCCGATTCCTTCGCTATCGCCCAGGCGTCCGACGAACCGGATTCGGAGTACATGGCGAGCCTGAACCTGACCGGGGACGGCATGATGGGAACCATCGAGATTCCGAAGATTCAGGTGAAGCTTCCGATTTACCATACCACGGAGGCCACGGTGCTGGAGAAGGCAGCAGGCCATCTGGAGGGCAGCTCCCTTCCCATCGGAGGCGAGAACAGCCACGCAGTTATTTCCGCACACCGGGGACTGCCGAGCGCGTCATTGTTTACAGACCTGGATAAGCTGGAACTGGGTGATCATTTTCTGATTCATGTGCTGGATGAGACACTGGCTTATGAGGTGGATGACATTCAGGTGGTAGAGCCGGAGGATACTGAGAGCCTGGCGGTGGAGCCCGGCGAGGATCTGGTGACACTGCTCACCTGTACCCCCTACGGCGTGAATTCCCATCGGCTTCTGGTACAGGGACACCGGGTTTCCTACGATCCGGAGACGACCATAGCGAAGGAAGAGACGAAGGGTCAGGTCAGCATGCATACCAATTATCTGCTCTGGGTCATTGTGGGACTGGCTGTGACAGCCGCCTTTATCGCAGGTCTGTTCCTGTGGGATAGAAAGCAGAAGAAAAAAATGGAAAACACCGCGACACCGAAGGAGTAACCATGAAGCGAAAAATCACGAATCTTCTGGTGGGACTGCTGTTTCTGGTTGGCCTGGGAGTTCTGACATATCCCACCATATCCAATCAGTGGAACACCTATCGGCAGAGTAAGCTTATCAGTACCTACGAGGCGGTCCTGGAGCCCATGACGCCGGAGGATTTCTCAGAGGAATGGGAGAAGGCCAGAGCCTTCAACGCGTCCTTTACCGACAATAATCTCTACGGCGATGTATTTGGCGCTGAAGATACGAAGCTGGAGGATACGGAATACTGGAAGGTGCTGAATATCGCAGGCGACGGCGTGATGGGGTATCTCTCCATCCCGAAGATCAACATCAAGCTGGCTATTTACCACGGAACCGGTGAAGATGTGCTGCAGACCGGCGTCGGCCATCTGAACGGCACGAAGCTTCCCATTGGCGGAGAAGGAAGTCATTCCGTACTGGCAGCCCACCGGGGATTGCCCAGCGCGCGGCTTTTTACAGACATCGATCAGCTGCAGCCGGGAGATAAATTTTACATTCATATGCTGGACGAAGTGCTGGCCTATGAAGTGGATCAGATTCTTCCCATGGTAGAGAAAGACGATATGGATACGCTGACAGAAGCCATGAAGGTGGATCCGGACGCGGATCAGGTGACATTATTTACCTGTACGCCCTATGGAGTCAATTCCCACCGCCTTCTGGTGAGGGGAACGAGAGTACCTTATACCGGAGAGGAAGAAGTGCAGAATACAGTGGCAGAGACCATGGTTCAGGCAGTGCAGAATTATTACATGCTCTATCTGATAATGGGACTGTCTGTGACCATACTGGTGATATTAATCATGAAATTCCTGTTTGGAAGACACAAAAAGCAAGGAGGAAAACGCGATGATGAATAAGAGGGTGAAGATGGGAGGAGCGTGCATTCTGGCGCTGGCACTGACGCTGGCAGGCCTGAAGCTTCCGAGCGCGTACGCGGCGTTGCCGGTGGATCTGTCCCAGAAAGGCAGCATCGAGTTCAAGCTGGCGAAGAATGTGTACCCGGAGCCTGCGAATCCGGATGAGGAACGAGCGGACTATAACGAGGAGCTGTATAAGCTGCCTATGACCGTAAAACTGTATCAGGTGGCAGATATCACCGAGACCGGCGCATATAAGGCGAAGGACGCTTACACCACTCTGGGCGTGGATAAGGTAAACAGCGAGACAAAGACAGAGGAATGGACCGCAATGGCGGCCACAGCGGCGGAGCTGGCAGCAGGGATGACGGAAGATTACCGGGCAGTCAAAGCAAAAGACAGTGACAGCGTAAAGCAGGAGTTGCCGATGGAGCTGGGACTTTACCTGGTGCTGGTGGACGATGTGGTGACAGACAGCTACATCTACAGCTTCAATCCTTACCTGATTTCCGTGCCGAACAATTACGTCTACACCACCGGCAGCGACGCCTGGGTGTACGACCTGACCGGTAATAATGCGGTTGGTCTGAAGCCGGAGCGGCAGGGGCGTCTTGGGGATCTGGAGATTGTCAAGGATCTGATCGGCTACAATGCATCCCTGGGCGGCGCGTATTTCGTATATAGGGTGTCTGTGGCGAATCCGGACGGCACCACAACGAGCAATGTATACAAGCTTTCCTTTGATAATACAGGAAGACAGTCCCTGCTTATCACGGATCTTCCGGCAGGAGCGGAGGTAACGGTGACCGAGGTCTATACCGGCGCCAGCTATTTCCTGACCACGGACGAGACCCAGAAGACGACCATCACCGCCAATCCGAACAGCGACTGGAAGGTAACGGGCGAGAAAGAACCGACAGAGCAGGAGCCTTATACGCCGAACTCCGTAAGCTTTACGAATGACTATGACAAACGTCAGAACGGCGGCTCCGGCGTGGTCAACACCTTCTATAAGAATGGAGACACCGTAGACTGGCGCAATGACATCAAACCGGAGGTGAACTAAGGATGAAAAAACTGAGTAAAAAAGCCCTTTGCCTCGCGGCAGCAGGTTTGGTGCTGGTGGGCGGCGCGTCCGTAGGAAGTGCTTACGCGTATTTTACAACCTATACAGAGGCTTCCGGCGGCGTGGTTTTTGAGATGGGTGCGACGAAGACAGAGATCCACGAGGATGTAAAGGATGGCATGAAAATCGTATCCATAGAAAATACCGGTGATTATGCCTGCTATGTCCGGGTTACCGCATTTGCGGGAAGCGAATATACGCTGACCTATAAAGACGGCGGTTCCGGAAAATGGACCAACGGCGGCGACGATTACTGGTGGTACTACAGCGACCTGGTTCAGCCGGGCGAGACTACGGGAACCTTGAATATTAAGATTCCGGCAGATCTCTTTAATGACCTGACGGATGAAAAAGACCTGAACGTCATCGTAGTTCAGGAGTGCGCTCCGGAAAGCTACGACGAGAACGGGGCACTGCTCCCCAACGGACCGGCACGATTTCAGAAGACAGCAGGAAATTAAAGGAGGACGGGCAAGATGAAGAAGAAAAAGAACAGATTTCCGAAAAAGACCGCCCTGCTCCTGGGCGCGGCAGCGCTCCTGCTTCTGGGAAGCACCGTGGGAAGCACCAGAGCGGCGCTGACCTACTACAGTGAGAATTACGTGGCGGGCGTGGAGATGTCCAGCATCGGTATCACCCTTCTGGAAAATGATCAGACCATCAGCAAACGGAATTACGATAAGAACGGCGAGTGGATGGTAGAAAAGGAAGAACGGGAGCTGCTTCAGGACCTGCTCGGAGAAAATGAAAAGATCGTCCCGGGCAAGCATTACGACGAGAAGCTGACCGTTCAGAACAGTGGAAATATCGACAGCCTGGTACGCGTGATTGTCACAAAGAGCTGGACCGATAAAGAGGGCGGCAGCGTCCCGAAGACCACCCTGGATCCGAAGCTTATCGACCTGCATGTGCAGGATGGCAACGGCTGGGTGGAGGATAAGGGAGCCGCCACAGCGGAGCGCAGCATCTGGTATCTGAACGGCGTCCTGAAGGCAGGAGAATCCGTGGATTTCTCCGATTACCTGAGAATTGATCCGGCGATTCGGGATAAGATGACCGAGACAGTGGAGGGGAGAGGCGCTGTGACCATCCATACCTTTACTTATGAATATGATCAGTATACGTTCCACATCAGCATTTCCGCTGAGGCGGTGCAGACCCATAACGCAGCCGACGCGGTGAAGAGTGCCTGGGGCGTGGATATCTCCGATGTGATTACCAATGTGTCAGGAAATTAAGAGGGGGTACAAGAAGATGAAGAAAAAAGTATTGTGCCTTGCGATGGCACTGGTGATGCTGGCGGGCGGAAGTCTTACAGCCCATGCGGAAGAACTGAAGGGTCAGGACGGCTGGAGGGCCGAATTTAACGGGAAAAAGATTGTCAGCAATTTTGATTCCGGCACCCTGGCGGACGAGGCCGGCAATGTGCAGCCCGGCGACAGCATTACCCTGAAAGTGGAGATTAAGAATTCCGATACCGGTTCTACCGACTGGTATATGACCAACGAGGCCATCCAGTCCCTGGAGGACGCGGCGGATGTGGCTAAGGGCGGCGCTTATTCCTACCGCCTGGCTTATACGGGTCCGAAGGGTCAGGAGATTGAGATTTACAACAGCGAAAATGTGGGCGGCGAGAGCACCACAGGAAAGCTGGAGGGACTCCATCAGGCCACGAACACCCTGAACGATTATTTTTACCTGGACAGACTGGAGCCCGGCAAATCCGGCACAGTGACTCTGAAGGTAACGGTCGAGGGCGAAACCCAGAATAACGATTACCAGAAGACCCTGGCGAAGCTTCAGATGACATTTGCGGTGGAAAAGGTCACTGCAAGCGTGGTGAAGCACACGCCGGGTAAGGTACATACCGAGATAAGGATGATTACGAACCGGGTACAGACCGGCGATACCGCCCACATCCTGCTGTTCTGTCTGCTGGGACTGGCCAGTGGACTGGTGCTCCTGTTCATCGGAGTAAAATCATCCAAAAGACGTAAGAACGAGCAGAAAGGAGAGTGAGCCGAATGAAAGCATTCAAAAAACTGGCAGCAGCGGCAGCGGCAATCACCTTCTTACTGAGTCTGTCGATTCTGACTGCGGACGCGGCTGAGGCTCCGAAGGGATATTCCTATCAGGTGACGCTCCATGCGGGCAATCAGGGAACCATCGGCGGTCAGGACAGCGTAACCATTTCTGATTTGCAGTATGGGGCGCAGGTGTCCTTTGACCTGAGCACGATTCAGGTGACGGATGATCGCTATTATGTGAAGGGCGTGCGTCTGAGCGGCCGCGACAACAATACGGTCAATGCCACAGCGTTCCGTGTGGAAGGCGACGCAGATTATGTGGTTGCTTACGGTATCAAGGGCAATCTGGTGGCCTATACCGTGAAGTATCAGGACGCTTCCGGCAAACAGCTGGCTGCGGACAGCACGTTCTATGGAAATGTGGGCGACAAGCCCATCGTGGCTTACAAGTATATTGAGAATTATGTACCGCAGGCGCTGGCCCTGACCAAGACTCTGAGCGCCAATGAGGCGGAGAATGTATTTACCTTCGTGTATAAACGGGGCGAGGCCGGAACCATTACGATTCCGGGCGCTGACACCACCAATGTGGTGACGGTGGTTGTGCCGGGCGTGACTACGGTCAATGGCGGCGCGAACGCAGGCGGTAACGGCGCAGGCGGCGGAGCAGCGGCAGGCGCGGACGCGAACGGCGGCGCTGCGGGCGAAGGCGACAACGGCGATAACGGCGATAACGGCGATAACGTGGAGGTAACCACCCCCGACAACCTGGTAGACCTGGATGAAAATCAGGCGCCGGCAGCGAATATTGACCTGGACGGCAATGGCGCGAAGGCATTCCCGTTTGCGGCGGCAGTGGTCATCGGCGTGGGCGCTCTGGCGGCGTTGCTGGTACTTGCAGTATGGATTCGGAAGCGGATGAAATCCGAGGAATAAAAAGCAGGAAAGAATGAGAAAAAGACGAGGATAGGATTCGGAGACGGGCCCTATCCCCGTTTCTGTTACGAAGTATCCGTAAGGAGCTGCCACCGGCAGATCCTGCCGGTATAAAGTATGCATTCGGAAAGGAAGCAAAAGCCGTGAGTAAGAATAAGAAAAAAGGCAGAAATCCGCTGGCGGTCATCTGCAGTACGCTGGGAACCCTGGCTCTGGTTGCGCTGATCGCGGCCTGCGTGCCCCTGACCATACCCCGGATGCTGGGCTATGAGCTCTATACGGTAGTCAGCGGCAGCATGGAACCGGCGATCCCTACAGGCAGTCTGGTGTATGTGGAAAATATGGATCCCACAGAGGTGCAGGAGGGGGACGTCATCGCGTTTTACAGCGTACAGGGCGGAAGTGCTGTGATTACCCACCGGGTGGTGACCAACAGCACGGTTATGGGCGAGTTTATCACCAAGGGCGACGCCAACGAGGAAAATGATATGAGTCCGATTCCCTATTATTATTTCATTGGACGGGTCGTAAAATCGATCCCGAGGGTGGGCTCCATGGCGCAGACCTTTACCAGCAGCACTGGGAAGCTTGCGGCAGCCAGTCTGATGGGGCTGGGTGTAATTCTGCATCTGTTGGCTGCAGTCCTGAACAGAAAGAGAGAGAAAGAGGCGTGAAGAAGAGAATTTTAGGAAGATATGACGGTAAAAAGCGCAGCTGGTTCCGGCAGTTCAAAGAGTTTCTGGCGCTGCTTTTGCTGATTGTACTCCTCTTTCAGCTGGTGGTGGGGGTCTTTTTCGTGAAGGGCGACTCCATGTATCCCACCCTGGACGATGGCGAGCTGGCTCTCTATCTCCGCATCGTCCCGGAATACCATCGCGGCGACATCGTCTCTGTGCGTCTGCCTTCCGGTGAACAATACGTAAAACGTATCGTCGGTCTGCCCGGCGACGAAGTAGACTTTAAGGATGGCCGGCTCCTCATAAACGGCGAGCCCCAGGACGAGCCCTACGCCAACGGCGAAAGCGCCCCCGAGGGTAATAACCTGACCTATCCCTGCACCCTGACCGCCGACCGATACTTCGTCCTCGGCGACAACCGCATCCAGTCCATGGACTCCCGCATCTTCGGCCCGATACTGAAGAGCGAGCTGAAGGGGAAGATGGTGGTGCATCTGGGAATCACCCGAAGGGAATAAAATTTTATATACGGACGAAAAAGAGATGGAATGGCAGCCGGAAAAATTTTCTGGTAATAGAATTCAATAAACAGAAAACGGCGTGGCGTCTGGGCGGGAAACTTTTCCTTAATTTGCCCGTACTATAGGGCATACAGGGATACCCGTAGGGTATTCCTAAGGAGCCCCTTATGTGGGGCGAGCGTGGAAAATTTCCCGCCCAGGCTCCACGTCGTTTTCGTCCGTCTTCATACACTTTCTTCATTTTTATAAAGCTCTTCAATTGACAATTTGTAAAATTATAATTATAATTTAAATAAAAATCGGCAAAAAATAAAAAAGCCGAAAATAATTACAAAAAATATCAAGAAGTTGGGTACAATAAAGTTGAGGTGAGCGAGAATGACAAAGGTTGAACAGATTCCAAACAATCAGATGATTTTTTCAATTCAGGAACTGAAAGACAGAGGGCTATCATATTATAAAATCAATCAGCTGGTTGACCAGGGACTTCTGATAAAACTAAATAAAAAATATTATGAAAATACAAACTTTAATGGCGAGGAATCAGAGTTCTACTATGCGTATGCATATGTACCGTATGGAGTAATTTGCCTGCTAAGTGCGGCTGTATACTACCATCTGTCCACCTATCGACCGGATGCTATTGATGTAGCAATCCCAAGAAAAGCAAAGGTATCGACACTACCTGACTGGCCGGAGTTGAATGTGTGCTATTTTACAGATGAACGATTTGATGTTGGTATTGAAACAGTCGAGGATGGAAATAACCGATTTCGCATTTATGATATCGAAAAAACAGTGGTAGATATCGTTTTTTACAGAGAAAAAGTTGGAATTGAGGAAACCAAGGAAGTGCTTACAAACTATCTGCATCGGGTTGATCGTAATCTGAATCGGCTAATCCAATATGCGGAAATGCTGAAATGTGGGAAGATAATGAAAACATATCTGGAGGTACTGGTATGACCAATGCGATATCTGTAAAAGACAGATTGAAGAAGCAGGCGATAGAAGATGGAAAAACAATGCAGGATAAACTGGTCACATTTGGTTTAGAGAGAGCCATATACAGGTTATCTATTTCAGAGTATGCCGAAAGGTTTACATTAAAGGGCGGTATTTTTCTATATGCGTTATTTGGCGGTGAGTATGCCCGTGCAACAATGGATATAGACCTTTTAGCACAGCATATCTCGAATGATACGGAAGAAATAAAGAATGTATTTCGTGATATATTTGCGATAAAATGTGATGATGCCTTGAGGTTTGATTTGGATACCTTAGAGGTTATTCGGATAACTGAATTTAAAGAATACCATGGTGTAAATGTTTCTATTATGGGATATTTGGATAGAACAAAGGTGCCGGTGTCGATAGATATTGGTTTTGGCGACATAGTATATCCTGAGAGAATGAAAATGGAGTTTCCGGTTTTGCTGGACATGGAAATTCCAGAAGTGTATGCCTATTCTATATACTCCGTTGTAGCAGAAAAGTTTGAGGCCTTTGTTTCGCTTGGGCTGGCCAATAGCAGATACAAGGATTTCTATGATATCTATATTTTAGCAAATAGATATGAGTTTGACGGAACGAAATTAAAAAATGCAATAGTAGAAACCTTTACGCATCGAGGTACTGATTTCAGGAATATCGCGGCTTTTGAGGCAGGATTTACAGAAGATATGACAAGGCAGGGAAGGTGGAGAGCTTTTTTGAAAAAGAAAAAGGCTTTGGTGACAGTTGAGTTTGAAGAAATGATACAATTGTTAAAAGAATTGTTACTTCCTGTCGTGGATTCGATTTGTAATGAGAATTCTTTTGAACAGACATGGTGTAAGGAAACAAAAGGCTGGATATAGATACATAAAAATTTAAATAA
>OLRS01003223.1_pt1 | contig 10708 bp, 7 predicted proteins | sample 1673171 | NCBI WGS metagenome assembly OLRS01 (sample SAMEA3136762, study PRJEB25190) | human gut metagenome | biome: human gut; feature: human-associated habitat; material: faeces | place: Austria | collected 2013
GGCCGTGAGGCGAGGTACAGCGGGGAGAAAACAGAAGCGGGAGTTTCGCCGTTCGCATCGCTGATGACGGAACTTGCGGCGGAGATCGGGACGGGCAATATCGTGGGGGTTGCCTCCGCAATGGCGCTTGGAGGACCGGGAGCACTGGGATGGATGATGCTGGCGGCGGTTGTGGGACTTGCTTTGAAATTTTCTGAGAGTTTTCTCTCGGTGCAGTACCGGATGCAAAGAAAAGACGGAACATACTGCGGCGGTCCGATGGTGACGCTGACCAGAGCATTTCCGGGGGAGCGGCTGGCGAAGATGCTGGCTGTGTTTTTTGCCGGAAGCGCCGTGCTGGTATCTCTCGGAATGGGCAATATGACGCAGGCAAACTCGATTGCGCTGGCGATGCAGGATACGTTTGGCGTGGCAAGAGAAAAAAGCGCGTTGGTGCTGACGATTCTTCTTCTGCTCGTGGTGACAGGCGGGCTGCGTTCCATTGCAAAAGCGGCGGAGGTGCTGGTACCGGGAATGGCACTCTTTTATCTGGGCGGGGCAGGAATGGTAATCGGTCTGCACGCCGGAGAGCTTCCGCGGACACTGCTTGCGATAGTACGGGACGCGTTTTCTTTCCGGGCGGCATCGGGAGGAGCGGTGGGTGCGGGAATTTCCCTGCTGCCGCCGGCCTTGCGGTATGGAATTTCCCGCGGTGTGTTTTCGAATGAAGCAGGGCTTGGAGCAGGCGGAATCAGTGCTGCGGCGGCACAGACCGACGATCCCGTGCGGCAGGGGTACATCAGCATGACAGGTGTGTTCGTTGATACCATGGTGATCTGTCTTGTGACCGGCCTTGCCGTTGGAGTGACCGGGGCGGCAGAGGGGATACTGGAGGCGGAAAAAGCGGATGGAGCGGCGATGGTAATTCAGGCCTTTGAAAGTGTGTTCGGACCGGCGGGAGGCTATGTTGTCGCGGTCGGGATTCTGCTGTTCGCATTTGCAACGATGGCCGGCTGGGCATACCAGGGGGAGCAGGCGTTTCTCTGGCTGGTGAAAAAGGATAGCTTCGGAATGGTTTACCGTGTTTTCTTCTGCTTTGCAGCGTTTGCCGGGTGCGTCTGCATGGCGGAAACGGTCTGGAATTTTGCGGAGCTTGCCAATGCCTGCATGGCGGTGCCGAACCTGCTCTGTGTGCTGCGGCTCTGGAAGGAAGTAAAAGAGGAGGCATTCCGGTTTGAAAGCAGGATAAAAAAAGCAGAACAAAAGAAAGATAGAAATACATGAGAAACCGTATTTCCGGTCCTCAGGCAGATTTTGATGCGAGCTGATCGAGAGAGCCGAAAGAATATCCCATTTCTTCCCATTTCGTCAGCAGCTCATCGAGAATCTCCGCGTTGGTGGATGAGGTATTATGAAGCAGGACGATGGCACCGGGATGAATGCGTCCGGTCAACTTTTTGAAAGCCTCCTCGTGGGTCGGCTGCTGATCCTGGTACCAGTCTACATAGGCGAGACTCCAGAAAAACGTCTGGTATCCGAGGTCCTTTGCCATCTGCAGGTTCTGTGTGCTGTATTTTCCCTGCGGCGGCCGGTAAAATTTCACCATTTCCTGGCCGGTGGTTTCCTGATAAAGTGTGGAGACTCGGTTCAGTTCTTCTGAGAAGGCTTCCTGCGTGGAGATTTTGGACATATCCGGGTGCGACCAGGTGTGGTTTCCGACGATATGGCCTTCCGCTGCCATACGTTTGACAAGATCCGGCTGGTCGGAGAGAAAATTGCCGACGACAAAGAACGTTGCGGGAGCCTGATGCTTCTGGAGCGCATCAAGAATCGTTGGTGTATTGCCGTTTTCATAGCCGCAGTCAAACGTCAGATAGATGATGTTTTCTTCCGGTGAAGCGGCAAACCAGGCGTTGTAGGCGGCAAGTTCTTCGGATGTAGCATTGCCGACGGGAGTCTTCCCTTTTTCCGGGAAGGAGAGCCCCCAGTTTTCGGCAGCAGAGGAGAGGACGGGCATCGAAACGGAAGAATCTTCGGATGGAATGTATGACGGATCAGTTTACCGGCTCCGATGCAGAAATTTTTTACTGCTTCCACGGAGAAGATCTGGAGGAAGGGGATGTGATCAAGGGCTCTTTTTCCGTAGTCAGCAACAGAGGAGAATACAATCTTCCTTTTGTGGTGACGGTGGAGCATGGGATGTTGAATTCTTCCATCGGGGCTATCCGGAATCTGTTCCATTTTGCCAACCTGGCGAAGAGCAACTGGAAGGAAGCTGTGCGGCTGTTCTATGATCCGGAATTTCTGCGGCTGTTCCAGGGGAACGATGCCCATTTCTATGACAGTTACCGGATCCTGTCCACTTATGAGGGCAACGAACAAAATGTGGAGGAATTCCTGATCTGTATCAATAAAAAGCAACAGTTGGAATTCCTGACGGAAGAGAAAGAACTGGTGAAAAAACTGCCTCGCAGCGCAGATAATTACGGCATCACGGAGAACAATCTGACCATCGTGAGGAACGGCTGGGGATATACGAATCTCCAGATCGAGTGTGAGGGTGAATTTGTCTTTACGGAAAAGGAAAACATTACAGACGATGATTTTCTGGGAAACCGTTGCCGCCTGCCGGTCTACATCGACAGCAGCCTGTGCAGATCTGGCAAAAATTTCGGTAAAGTCTACATATATAATGCTTATACTTCACTGGAGATCCCGGTCATGGTACAGCTGGGAGACGGTGTAGTGGCCCGGCATGCGGATCACAGTCATATGCAGTGCATCACAAAGATCATGAAATATTATGAAGAATCGAGACTGAAAAAGATCGGTACGGGAACCTGGCTCGCGGAGACCGGCAAACTGGTGGAGCGCATGGTGACCATGGATGAGAAGGATGTGCCGGCGAGACTGTTCCAGGCACAGCTTCTGATCACAGAGGAACGCTACAATGAAGCCGGATGGATCCTGGATCACGCGGCGGACATGTTGGAAGCCCAGGGAGCTACCGGCGGAGAACAGTGGGCTTACTATCTGTATCTGACCACACTGATCCACAGGGACCCCCAGTATACACTGCAAATGGCGGAGCAGGTGGAACAGATCTACCGCTATGACAGGACCCGCTGGCGTGTGGCATGGCTGCTGTTGTATCTGTCGGAGGAATACAATCGTTCAACCTCCGGGAAATGGATGTTCTTAGAAAAACAGTACCAGTACGGCTGCACCAGTCCGGTGATCTACCTGGAAGCACTGGCCCTTTTGAACGGCAATCCGGCGCTGCTACGTAAATTGAACAGTTTTGAACTGCAGGTGTTGAACTTCGGTGTCCGTCAGGATGCGGTAAACGACAGCCTGATCGAACAGCTGTTGTATCTGTCGGGAAGAGTCAGAGAGTATTCTCCACTACTGGGCAGAATTTTACGAAGACTGTATGAGAAAAAGAAGGATGTGCGGATCCTGCAGGAGGTGTGCAGCCTTCTGATCAAGGGAAGTAAGACGGGACCGGATGCCTTCACGTGGTATCAGATGGGTGTGGAAAGCCATCTGAGGATCACGAATCTCTATGAATATTATATGGCGTCGGTAGATCTGGATGCTGTGCTGGAGCTTCCGAAAGTGATTCTGATGTATTTTTCTTTCCAGAGCAATCTGGATTATGAACATAGTGCGTTCCTGTATGCGTATCTGTTAAAACACCGGAAAGATTATGAGGAACTGTACGAACATTACGAGCCGAGAATGGAGCGGTTCGTCATTGACCAGATCCAGAAGCAGCATATTAACAGACATCTGGCAATACTGTATCAGGAATTCCTGTCTCCGGCCATTGTAACGGAAGCTATGGCGAAGCCTTTGTCCCGTCTGTTGTTTGCCCATATGGTAAGAGTGGATGACAGCAGAATGCGTAAGGTGATCGTCAGCCAGCCGGGGAATCTGATACTGTCCGAGACGCCTCTGCAAAACGGCACGGCCTGGGTGGCAGTCTACGGGAATGATTATACCATTGCTTTTGAGGATGCATATGGTAACAGGTTCCTTAAAAATGTGGAATATACCCTGGAAAAACTGCTGGTACCGGGGAAATATCTCAGACTTCTGGAACATTATGTGCCGGATACGGCAGAACTGGATCTGTATTTCATGGAGAACGGCAGAACAGAAGAGACCATATCTTCCACAAAGCTGATGCGGATGGCAAGACTGGTGGAAAGCGATGCCGTGGAGCCGAAGCTGCGCAGTGAGATTGCGGTACAGCTGGTACAGGCCTATTTCGACGCGGATAATTTGCAGGCACTGGATGAATACCTGCAGGAGCTGCAGGGGGACGGCTTTACGGAGGAACAGCGGGAACTGATCCTGCGTTTTCTGGTGTTGCGGGGAAATTATGAGAAGGCATATGCCTGGATCGAAGCATATACCCCTTATTTTGTGGAGGCCAAGATTCTGTTGCGGCTTACGGACGGTGTGATCACGCAGTCGGTCCATGAGGGAGAGGCAGTCCTGTATGCGGCGGCATTGACGGTGTTCCGCAAGGGAAAATACAACGGTGGAATTTTAGAGTATCTGGTGCGTTATGCCACCGGTACCACGAAGGAATTGCGTGACATCTGGAAAGCGGCAAGATCCTTTGAGATAGACTGCTACAGCTTAAGTGAAAAGATATTGCTGCAGATGCTGTTCTCCGGGGCATTTGTGGGAGAGCGGATGGATATTTTCCGTTATTATGTATCCCAGGGAGCCAGACAGGAGATCGAGGAAGCTGTGCTTGTACAGAGCTCTTATGATTATTTCTGCCGGGAGAAGATCACGGAGGAATATGTATTCCGGGAGATCCGTAACTGCTATCTGCGGGGAGAAGAGACCCAGCGGATCTGCAAGCTGGCTTATCTGAAATTCTATGCGGAGAATAAGGACAAGCTGGAGCGGGAAGATGAAACTCTGGTCCGGAATTTCCTGGAGGAAATGATGAAGGACCACATTCATCTGAACTTTTTCAGGGAATATCAGGACTGCCTGCCACAGCTGCAGGAGATGAAGGACAAGACTATCGTGGAGTATCACACAAGAGGCGGCGTCCGTGCAAGGATTCATTATGTGATGATGCATGAGAACGGGCAGGCGGAGGATTACCTGTCGGAATATATGCAGGAAGTATACAGCGGTGTATTTTTCAAGGAATTCGTACTGTTTTTCGGGGAGAATCTTCAATATTACATTATGGAAGAATCAGAGAACGAAGAACAGCTGACGGAGAGCGGAAGCCTGCAGAAGAGCGATATTATGAATGAAAGTCCGGACAGCAAATACGAGATTATCAATGATATGATGATCAGCATGACACTGCAGGACGATACGACACTGGATCATCTGATCGAGGAATATTACCGCAGGGAATATCTGGATCACAGATTGTTCACATTGCAGTAAAGATAAAAAAAGACAGCAGGAGAGGAGGCGGAAGAACATGCGACTGCCGGGAAGTGATAAAGTTATAGTGGGTTATGACCTGGGGAAAGATTATGCGCAGATCAGCTGCTATGTCACAGGCAGGGAAGAAGAGATCACCACATTGTCTTCCGTTGCAGGCTCACAGGTCTATACGATTCCCCTGGTCCTGAGCAAGAGACAGGGAGTCAACCAGTGGTTCTATGGAAGTGAAGCCCTCCGGCATGCGGAGGAAGAAGAGGGAATCCTGGTGGAGCATCTTCTGAAGCTGGCAAAAGATGGGGAACCGGTGCAGATCGATGGAACGACTCTGGATCCGGTGGCACTACTGACTCTTTTTCTCAAGCGTAGTCTGGGAATGCTGTCCCAGATGACTTCCACAGAGCGGATCGGGGCCCTGATGATCACCTGCGAGGAACTGGATGCAGGAATGCTGGAGGTGCTGACGCAGGCAGTGGAGGCATTACACCTGAAGACGGATGCTGTCTGTTTTCAGAGCCATCGGGAGAGCTTTTATTATTACAATCTGTATCAGCCGGAAAATCTGTGGAAGCAGGGGAGCGTGCTGTGCGAGTATAGGGACAGTTCCATCCAGACTTATTATATGGAATGCAACTGCCATACGACGCCGGTGGTAACGTACATCGAAGAGCGGGAATTCCCTTTTCCGGTGGAAAAATCGGATGAAAAGTTCCTGGAGATCGCCACACAGCTATGCGAGAACCGGATGGTGTCCTCGGTATATCTGATCGGGGAAGAGTTTTCTCAAGAATGGATGAAAGAATCGCTACGCTATCTGTGCCGTGGACGGAGAGTCTTTCAGGGGAACAACCTGTTCAGCAAGGGTGCCTGCTACAGCATGATGGAGCGACTGCATCCCAGTGAAAACGGACAAAATCATGTCTATCTGGGACAGGATAAATTGAAATCCAATATCGGTATGAAAGTGCGCAGACAGGGAGAGGAATCCTATCAGGCACTGTTAGACGCCGGAATCAACTGGTACGAGGCGCAGAATACCATGGAGTTTTACCTGCTGGAAGGAAGAGCGGTGGAGATCCTGATCACGTCCCTGACGGGAAAGGGCAGCCGGATCGCCAGAATCGTGCCGGAAGAATTGCAGGAAGGAATCACCAGACTGCGGATTCAGGTGGAGATGAAGGATGAAACACATCTGCAGGTGGAACTGGAGGATCTTGGTTTTGGCAGCTTCCGAACAGCTACGCATCATATCTGGAAGGAAGAAATAGAGTTGTAGATCTGCCCGGGGCAGAGAAAATGAGGATGAAAAATGAAGGCAAGTCTGTGTGTAGGAGAATATTGCGAGAATGCCTATAATGTGGAAGGCCTGGATATCCGGGTCTATAGTATGGAAGAGTTGTGCTATTGCCTAAAGGAGAATGCATTCCTGTTAGACCTGTCCATCATGAACGATAAGCTGGTGGACTGGATCGGAGAAGAATGTAAAGTGTGGGAACTGGCAAAACAGCTCTACCCCATGGTACATAAGCAGGGATCCTTAAGTGTGTTCGTGGTGACGATCCTGCAATATGTGGGGATGTACGATCCGGAAGAAATCCTGCAGGTGGAGCAGGTACTGAAGCAGGGAGCCGGACTCAGCAATCTGGAGAAACGCAAGAGCCAGATCGACTATATGGTGGAAAAAAGAAAATATGCGGCAGCCATCCGTGGATATGATATGCTACTGGAGACCTGGAACCATCTGGAACAGGAAGGAAAGGAACTTCCGGCGGGAAAAGTCCGGGCGGCGATCCTGCACAATAAGGGTGTGGCGCTGACAGGGTTGATGTTTTATGACAAGGCGGCATATTACTTTAACGAAGCCTGGAAGACCGATCCGGACAGAGAACACCTGGATGCTTATCTGGCGGCAAAGAGAATGGAACTGACGGAGGATGCCTATGTGGCATTTGCAGCGCAGAATCCGGAAAATTATACGGAGTCCCTGGAACTGGAAAAGCGGATCGAGCAATTTGAACGGGAATGGGAACAGCAGCCGGAGTACCGACAGCTACGGCTGCGTGGTGACTGGCGGGTGAACGACAGGGTGAAATACGATGCGGAAAATGAGAGACTGACTCAGGCACTGAAAAACAGTTACCGGACAAGTGTCAGCGTATAGAGAAGACAGCAGGAGAGAATTATGGCGTGGTGGAACCGTTTATTTAAGAAAAAAGAACCGATACAGCAGGAAGAGGACTGGGAACAGCTGGTCTATACCCGCAACGGTGTGAATTTTGATGAGGAAGACCAGAGAAAACGTTACATTGTAAATTGCCTGGAGCAGATCGCAGAGGCTTCCAAGGAGATCGACCTCCTGACGGGAGAGTATACGCTGGTGACTTCTTATCTGACGGATACGGATGAGATTGAGGCCCTGCCAGCAGAGCAGAGAGAAGAGGTCAACCGGGTGGCCGGCAAGCTGGCCGGGCTGGAACAGGAACGCAGCAGATACCGGGAAAAGAAGAACCGTATGCGGGATGCGGACTTCTATGCGATCCGCAAAAGAGAGAACGAGATTGAAGAAGGCATTCAGAAGATTCGGGACGGCGAGAAATACGGCAATCTGATAAGGCAGGATCTGCACAGACTGGACGGAGAACGACATGCCTATGAATACCGGAGAAATGAGCTGGAGAATCTGATGAACAACCAACGGGGCATGGCTGTCATTTTCCTTACGGCATTGATCGTCTGTGTGATCATGCTGGTGATCCTGCAGTATGCTTTTGAAATGGATGTCTATGTGGGACTTTTTCTGGCAGTAGGTGCAGGAGCTGTAGCCATCTCCTATGTCTGCATCCGGTACATGGATGCAGGACGGGAACTGCAGCGGGTGGAGAAGACCATCAACAAGATCATCCAGCTGCAGAATAAAGTCAAGATCCGCTATGTGAACAACTGTCAGCTGATGGAATATCTGTATCTGAAGTACAATACGGACAGTGCAGCAAAGCTGGAAAAACAGTGGAAAATGTATCAGGACGAAAAGGAAGAGCGGAAGCAGTTCGCAGAGGCGGAAGCTAAGATCGAGTACTACCAGAAGCAGCTGGTACAGCAGCTGGCCGGTTACCGTGTGCAGATGCCGGAGCGCTGGATCAGCCAGACAGCTGCGCTTTTGGACAAGCGGGAAATGGTGGAGATCCGTCACGAACTGATCCAGAGAAGACAGGTGCTCCGTAAACAGATGGACTACAATCAGGAAGTAGCGGAGAGTGCAAGAAACGAAGTAAAAGACATCGCAGCCACCTATCCGAAATATGCCCAGGAGATCCTGGCCATGGTGGAGCGGTACGACCGATAAAGAATTGACAAGACACCTCTCGTTGTGTTACTATGACACCGTGTTAGCAATTTACCATGCTAAAGTATACGACGCGGCCAACAGTGAGTGGCAGAACGGGAGGATGTATTATGAAAAGAGTATTAGTGGCATTACTGGCAATCAGCATGGCAGCAGGTGCTCTTACCGGCTGTGGTTCTAAAGGATCTGAGAAAACATTTACCGTAGGTTTCGATGCGGAATTTCCCCCTTACGGATATCGTGATGACAGTGGAGAATATGTAGGCTTTGACCTGGATCTGGCAGCAGAAGTATGCAAGAGACAGGGCTGGGAGCTGGTAAAGCAGCCTATCGACTGGGATGCCAAGGATATGGAGCTTTCTTCCGGAGCCATTGACTGTATCTGGAACGGTTTCACCATGAACGGCAGAGAAGATGCCTACACCTGGACAGAGCCCTATATCGACAACAGTCAGGTATTCGTCGTAGCGTCTGCTTCCGGTGTACAGAACAAGGAAGAACTGGCAGGCAAGGTGGTAGCAGTACAGAAGGATTCCTCTGCGCTGGCTGCTCTGAACGATGAAGAAAATGCAGACAACATTGCACTGCGTGATTCCTTCTCCCAGCTGATCGAATATGCGGACTACAATACCGCTTTCATGGATCTGGAGCAGGGTGCGGTAGATGCCGTAGCTATTGATATCGGTGTGGCACAGTATCAGATTGCGCAGAGAGAAGAAGGAAAATTCGTTATGCTGCAGGGCGAGGACAACAAGCTGGCTGTAGAGCAGTATGCAGTAGGTTTCCTGAAGGGTAATGATGAACTGAGAGATACCGTACAGAAGACACTGGACGAAATGGCAGCGGATGGTACCTTCGCACAGATCGCTGAAAAATGGGGACTGACCGACAGCGTATGTCTCGGTAAATAATCAACTAAGGATAGTTAAGGAGTAGAATTCATGAGTTTGCTGACCATGAGTGCCCAACTGGCAGAGGGCTTTCTGATAACGGTGGAAATATTTGTACTGACCCTTTTGTTTTCCCTTCCTCTGGGGCTGATCGTAGCCTTCGGAAGAATGTCAGGATGTAAGGTGATCCGCATTATCTCCAAAATATACATATCCATCATGAGAGGAACCCCTCTGATGTTACAGATCATCGTGGTGTATTTTGCCCCCTTTTATGTATTCCGCATGCAGGTGGGAACGGGGTATCGTTTCCCGGCGGTGATACTGGCATTCGTGATCAATTATGCGGCATATTTTGCAGAGATCTACCGTGCGGGCATTGAGTCCATACCGGTGGGGCAGTATGAGGCTGCGGAGGTGCTGGGCTACAGCAAGGCACAGACTTTCGTGAAGATCATTCTGCCGCAGGTGGTGAAGCGGGTTCTCCCGCCAGTGACCAATGAGACCATTACGCTGGTCAAAGATACCTCCATGGCATTTACCATTTCCATTGCGGAAATGTTCACGGTGGCAAAGCAGATCGGAGCGGCACAGACCAGTGTGCTTCCCCTGTTGGCAGCAGGTGTGTTCTATTATATCTTCAATCTCGTGGTGGCTTCTTTCATGGAGTATCTGGAGAAGAAGACATCTTATTACAGATAGGAGCAGTGCGGAAATATGGTCCTTTTGGAAATGAATCATGTGAAAAAAAGTTTTGACGGCAACGGGGTGCTGAAGGATATATCCCTGAAGGTTAACGAAGGAGAAGTTGTCTCCATCATCGGCCCCTCCGGTTCCGGCAAATCCACATTGCTTCGCTGTGCAACGCTTCTGGAGAAAATGGACGGTGGTGAGCTGATCTATTTAGGGCAGACGGCAGCTTCGGAGAAAACGGATAAAAACGGCAGAATACAGTGCGAATATGCGTCCAAGGCAGAATTACATAAGATCCGGAAATGTTTCGGACTGGTGTTCCAGAATTTTAACCTTTTTCCCCATTATACGGTGATGAAAAATATCATCGATG
>OLRS01003225.1_pt1 | contig 10702 bp, 10 predicted proteins | sample 1673171 | NCBI WGS metagenome assembly OLRS01 (sample SAMEA3136762, study PRJEB25190) | human gut metagenome | biome: human gut; feature: human-associated habitat; material: faeces | place: Austria | collected 2013
AGAACACCCGCCCCGGTGCGGAGCATGGCTCGGCGGCGTGGGGCGATGTGTTCCGTTTGAACAAGTTCTACATGGACAAGCGAGGACCGAACCTGCTGCTGACCCAACACTTTCACATCGGGATAGATGGCTACAAACATAAGCACAACACGAACATCCTCATTGTCGGCGGCTCTGGCGCAGGCAAGACGCGCACCTACGGTGTGCCGAATGTGCTGGAATGTGCCAGCTCTATGGTAATTACGGATCCAAAGGCCGAAATTTTGCGTAAAACCGGTAATTTGTTGAAGCAAAAGGGCTATGAGGTTATCGTATTCGACCTCATAAACCCTGCCGCATCGTTCTGTTACAACCCGTTTGTGTATGTGCATGATGACCGTGAAGTGCTGACCTTGATTGAAAATCTGATTCGGAACACAACACCATCACATTCAAAAAGCAGCGACCCCTTCTGGGAAAAGTCCGAAACTGCGCTGCTCCAAGCCCTTATGTTGTACCTGCTGCACGAGGCCCCGCCCGAAGAACAAAACTTCCCGATGGTCATGGAGATGATCGCTGCCGCAGAAGTCCATGAGGATGATGATAACTATCAATCTCCTTTGGACATCCTGTTCGAGCGCTTGGAAATGCGCGAACCCGACAGCATTGCCTGCAAGCAATACCGCATTTTCAAACAAGCGGCTGGAGATGTATGCTCTAAGTGACTTCTTAATCATAGTTTTTGTCATGGTTAGTGAAGCAGTCACTTAGAGCATTTTCATTTCAGGAGGTACAGCCATGAGAAACGAAAAAATCACCCCACTGTATGAGCGTTTGAGCCGCGATGATGAGTTACAGGGCGAGAGTAACTCCATAAGCCATCAAAAGCAGATGTTAGAGGAGTTTGCCCGCCGGAATGGGCTGCCGAACCCCACCCATTTCACCGATGACGGCGTATCAGGAACCCGCTTTGACCGTCCCGGCTTTCTGGCGATGATGGAGGAAGTCGAGGCCGGACGGGTGGAGGCCATTGTTATCAAAGACATGAGCCGCCTGGGGCGTGACTATCTGAAAGTCGGTCAGGTCATGGAGATTTTGCGGCAGCGCGGTGTCCGGCTGATCGCAATCAATGACGGTGTGGACAGTCTGAAAGGCGATGATGATTTTACCCCTTTCCGCAACATTATGAATGAGTTTTACGCCCGCGACACCAGCCGGAAAATCCGCTCTGTGTTCAAATCCAAAGGCATGAGCGGCAAGCACCTGACCGGCACCGTTATCTACGGCTATCTGTGGGACGAAAAGCGGGAACACTGGCTTGTGGACGAAGAAGCTGCCGAAGTGGTACGCCGCATCTTTTCCCTGACGATGGAGGGCTATGGCCCCTATCAAATCTCCAAGCTGCTGTCCGAGGCAAAGGTTGAAATCCCCGCTGTCCATTTGGCACGCTTTCACGAAGGAGTAAACAGGACGAAGCCGGTCAAAGACCCCTACGGCTGGGGATCGTCCACTATTGTGAACATCCTGAAAAAGCGGGAATACCTGGGCCACACCATCAATTTCAAGACCCGCAAGCACTTCAAGGACAAGAAAAGCCACTATGTTGACGAAAGCGAGTGGACGATTTTCGAGAACACCCATGAGGCCATCATCGACCCGGAAACCTTTGACAATGTGCAGCGTATCCGGGCAAATGTCCGGCGCTACCCGGACGGCTGGGGCGAGGCCCACCCTCTGACCGGCCTGATGTACTGCGCCGACTGCGGCGGCAAGATGTATGTCCATCGCGTCAATAACGGCAAGCGTGACCCACAGTTTACTTGCAGCCAGTACAGTAAGTACCCTATCGGCTCCCTTTGCCCCACACAGCACCGCATCCGGGCCGAGGCTGTCCTGACCCTGATAACCGATATGCTCCGGGCCATCGCGGAGTATTCCAGGAATGACCGGGCCGAGTTTATCCGCACTGTCCAGGAAACGCAGGCCGCCCAGCAGACCGCCGATATATCCAAGAAGCGGAAACGGCTGGCCGCCGCCCAAAAGCGGGCCGGGGAACTGGAAAAGCTGATCTGCAAAATCTATGAGGACAACGCCCTGGGTAAGCTGCCGGACGCCCGGTATGAGGCTCTGGACGCACAGTACGCCAAAGAGCAGGACGCTCTCCATGCGGAAATCGCGGAACTGGAAAAGGCTGTTACCGGCTATGAGCAGGGCCGGAAATCTGCGGAGAAGTTTATCGCCCTGATTGATAAGTACGAGAATTTCGACACGCTGACCAATACCATGCTCAACGAGTTTGTAGAAAAAATCCTTGTCCATGAGCGCGCCCGCAAAGGCAGCCAGGACACTACGCAGGAGGTTGAAATCTACTTCAACTTTGTGGGCCGGTATATCCCGCCCGCCTTGCAGCCGGTTCCCCTGACCCCGGAGGAACAGGAAGAACTGCGGAAGAAGGAGGAACGCAAGGACAGGCTTCACCAGAACTACTTACGCCGCAAGGCAAACGGCAAGCAGAGGGAATGGGAAGAACGCTACAACGCCAAGCGCAAGGCCCAGGTGGAGGCGGCAAAGGCCGCGATCCGGGCCGAGGACATGGAAAAGGGCGTTTTTATCCCCGTCAGCCAGTTACCCAGGCAGGAGCCGCGCAAGGCCACCTTACCGGCCAGCGCCGCAGTTTAACCATCACAGTGCAAAGGAGGACGAACATGAACAAATTGACTTACACCCGCTGCGGGGATTACTACATCCCCGACCTGAAACTTTCCGAGCAGCCGGAGGCCCCCATCGGCAAGTATGGCCGTATGCGGCAACGCTACCTGAAGGAACACCGGCCCGGTCTTTACAGCAGCCTGATTTTGAGCGAAAAGCTGTACCCGCACCTGTTGGAGATTGACCGGGCGGCGCGTGAACGGATGGATGCCATGCTGCCCCGCATGATGGAGGCGGCGGGCGTCACCGAGGAACTGAAAGCCCGTGACCCCATGCGCTGGGTGGGGCTGATGAATACGCTGAAAGCGCAGGCGGAGGAAATTGTTCTTACAGAGCTGATTTATCAATAGCTCTTTTACAAGCGGAGGCTGCTATTTTGCGGCCTCTGTTTGTTTTTACGCTTTCGACATATCTTCTGCCTTGTGTCCTTTAAGCAAATGAAATATAATAAAAAATGTTGTCAGAGGTACAAATATGGACTACATGACACTTAAAGAGGAAAAGGAAATAAGTAAACAGTCTCGTGCAATCACGGTGCTTTAACGATGTCTATACTCTGAACCAATACAGAATTATGCTGAAAAACCTGTAGATGAACGAATAAAAGAGTTGACTTAGGAAAACCTTAATATTTTCTCATTTAATTGATAATAAACACAGCTTACCTATTTGTTACAATAGATATGAAACCCTCGGAAAGGAATGGTGTATATGTCTGAAAAAATACTCATCGTTGATGATGAAGCCGAAATTACTGATTTAATCGAAATGTATCTTCATAATGAAAATTATATTGTTTATAAAGCTTATACTGCACAAAAAGCATTAGAGTATATTAACGCTGAAGAATTTGATCTGGCAATTTTAGATGTTATGCTGCCGGGGATAGACGGTTTTCAGCTTTGTAAAAAAATTCGTGAAACATATACCTATCCCATTATCATGCTTACTGCAAGAGATGGGGAAATTGATACTATTACAGGTTTAACAATGGGGGCAGATGATTATGTTACAAAACCATTTAAGCCATTGGCTTTAATGGCAAGGGTAAAGGCTCAACTACGACGATATAAAAAATACAGTGGACCTACAGAATTATCTGATTCAAAAATGGTAGAAAACGTCATAACAACCACAAATGGTTTGGTAATGAACATCAGCGCCCATACCTGCATGGTTAATGATACCCTTCTGTCACTTACTCCAACTGAATTTAAGCTTTTACAAGCCCTCTGTGAAAAAAAAGGCAGGGTTGTTACATCAGAAGAATTATTTAAATATGTTTGGACTGATGAATATTACGATAAAAACAGCAATACAATCACAGTTCACATTCGCCATTTGCGTGAAAAAATGGGAGATGTCATAGATGAGCCACGCTACATTAAAACAATATGGGGGGTTGGGTACAAAATTGAGAGTTGAGAAAAATGATTATTCAAGAATGAAACGAAAAGTATTTATTCAACTTGTGTGTATGCTTTTTATTTCTGGAATTGCCGTATTACTTTTATATAATTTTCTCCGAGGGAAAATCGGTGTATGGATAATAGGTTTGTTTTCTGTCCTTCCGGGTTTTGATTATGACAAAGCATACACTACTTACGAAGCCATTTTTCGTGGACATTGGGGTGAATTTATGTTCCTTGCAATGGCTCTTGTATTTTTAATGCTATTCCATTTTTCTCTCACATGGTTTGGAAAATACTTTGACGCTATCAATAAGGGAATCAATGCACTTTTGAACGAGAATTGCGAGCCTATTACAATGCCAAAAGAAATGCGGTTCGTTGAAGAAAACCTGAAAACTGTCCAGCGAACACTTGAACAACAGCGCAGAGAAGCTGAACTTTCCGAACAGAAAAAGGACGAGCTTATCCTATATTTGGCACATGATATAAAAACACCGCTGACCTCTGTTATTGGTTATTTGAGTATTCTTGATGAAAACAAAGAAATGGATCAAGTTCAAAGAGAAAAATGTATTCATGTTGGATTGGAAAAGGCAATGCGCCTTGAAAAACTGATTAACGAATTTTTTGAAATTACACGTTTCCGGCAAGATGATTTTGCCCTTTTAAAAACAAAAATTGATTTACATTATATGCTGATACAGCTTGCAGATGAATTTACTCCGGCTCTGCAAGCGGCTCAAGTTGAAATTCAGATAAATATGCCGAAAGATATTTACATCTATGGGGACGCAAATTATCTCGCAAGGGCGTTTCAAAATATTCTTAAAAATGCAGTAGCGTATAGCGAGACTAATACAGTCATTGCTATTTCTGCGTTATATCAAATGGATAAGGTGATAATCTCCATTACAAATACAGGTGATACCATTTCACCAGAGCAACAAGCTCATATCTTTGAAAAGTTTTATCGTGCAGATGATGCAAGACAAGGAAATACAGGAGGAGCTGGTCTTGGATTGGCAATTGCCCAAAATATTATTACTTTGCACGGAGGAACGATTACGGTGAAAAGTGAAAATCGAAAAACAACATTCTACATCACCTTGCCGGATGTAACTACCCAGCACAAAGGAAATTCTCACGAAAATCTTTAGTTTTTCTTAGGAAATTATCGTTTAGGACTTAATACAAAGCCTGATGCTTTTCGGTACAATAATACCAAAAGCGATCAGGCTTTTTGCATGAAAGGAGATTTTATATGGAATTATCTATTGAAGGATTATCCAAACGTTTTGGCTCAAAAGTTGCAGTGGATAATATTTCTGTCACTTTGCAGCCAGGTGTCTATGGACTTCTGGGTGCGAACGGAGCCGGTAAGACAACCCTAATGCGTATGGTCTGCGATATTCTAAAACCTACCTCTGGAAAAATTTTTTATGACGGAAAAGAGATTGAGGAATTAGGAGAAACCTATCGCAACTATCTCGGATACTTGCCGCAGGATTTTGGATATTATCCAGATTTTACTGCAAAAGAGTATTTAGAATTTATTGCAGCAGTTAAGGGACTTAATACTGCAAAGACAAAAAAGAAAGTTTCGGAGATTTTGGAAACGGTTAATCTGTCAGATGTAGCAGGGAAAAAAATCCGTACCTTTTCAGGTGGCATGAAACAGCGCCTTGGAATTGCACAGGCAGTTATCAATGACCCTCGCATTCTTGTCCTAGACGAACCAACAGCGGGACTTGACCCGAAAGAACGAATGAGGTTCCGTAATTTAATTGCGGAGCTTGCAAAGGATAAAATTGTAATTCTGTCAACACATATTGTTTCGGATGTTGATTATATTGCAGACGATATTCTGATGATGAAAAATGGCACTTTAATTATGAATTGTTCTACTGACAATGCAATTCACAGCATGGAAGGAAAAGTTTGGAAGTGCAAACTTCAACAAACTCAGCTTGAGGAAATAAGCGAGCGTTTTCGTGTTGTAAATTTGCATCACGAACAGGGGAACGAAGTCTTGCTGCGTATCGTGAATGATACACAACCGATCCGCGGGGCGATCAATGTTCCTCCATCACTTGATGATCTGTATTTGTATCATTTTCAAGACGAGAAAGTTAGGGGGGATAAGTAATGAAAACGCTGTTTGTACTGGAACTAAAAAAACTTGCAAAAAAGAGAATGAACATCATTGTAATTGCAGTATGTCTATTGCTGATCGGAGTATTGTTTTATCTTCCGGTAAGTCAATATATTGTACTTGATACTGATGGTAATCAGGTTAATGGCCTTTCTGCAATTGCTATGGAAAAAGAATATGCTAATACCTATGCAGGTAAACTGACAGATGAAAAAATCAAGACCGATATTGCGGCATATCAAGCCATGTTTGATGATCCTGCCAATGTTTCCAAAGACACAGAACAAAAGGCACTAACTGATAGTGCATACTACAAATATTTTTTTCCATATTCAGATTATTGGAAGTTAATAAATGGAAACTATGTTGCTCCTTCTACTTATGATTCTACTTTTTCAGCAATTACTAATATGGATTTGGAGAATGGCATAGACTTTTATGCTGCCCGTGACGAAAAAATTAACACGTTGTTAAATCAGGAATATGTGGATTGGAATTTTTCAAACAGCGAAAAAGCATTTTGGTTAGATCGGGTTTCCTCCATTACAACACCGTATGAATACAGCTATCACGCCGGTTGGGAAATGCTACTTAGTTGTTTGGAATTGTTCGTCATAGGCATTATTGGAATTTGTATTTGTGTATCGGGTACATTCTGTGGCGAATATAAGTCTGGTGCAGACAGTATTATTCTTTCGTCCCGATATGGAAAATCAAAGCTCATTACAGCAAAGATTTTAGCTGCATTTGTATATAGTTTATTAGTATTTACTCTCTTTATATTGACGGGTTGCGGGATTCAGCTTCTCGCATTTGGCTTTGACGGTTGGAATTTACCTGTTCAAGTGTTGGATACGATTACCCCCTATAATTTGTCATTGATGGGAGCAACATTACTTGGAGTAGCAACTTTATATCTTATTTTGATTGGTATGGTAGCTTTTACACTCCTTTTGTCGGCTAAACTAAAATCTTCTGTTCCTGTTTTAGCGCTTATTGTACTTGCCATAATGTTACCGATGTTTTTAGGCGTCAGCGAAACAAACGGTATTTGGAACAGGATTCTTGCATTATTGCCATACAACGCAACACAAACTGTATTTTCTGACGAATTTTTTGGCTATTTTGACTATCCGTTTGGCAAAGTAATTTTTGATGTAGTAATAATGCGGATGATTGTTTATACGATAATTGCCCTTATTTGCATTCCTTTTGTACGAAGGGACTGGAAACGACATCAAGTATCGTAAAACATAAAACAAAAGAATATAGTAATTATCTGCCGGACGACGGCAAAAGAAAAAAAGCCGTCGTTCAGCAGGCAATCATCATGCCCTAATCACACTTACGGCGGCTTTGACAAAATCAAGGCCGCCGTTCCTTTTGCCCTCGACAAAGGAGTGACGCCCATACGCTGACACGGCGGCTTTAGGAGGGAGCCGCCATGAAGCACACTGACCGCCGACAAATTCAGACGATATTTGCACTATCGTCAAAAAAAGCCCGGCCACCGAACCGGCCCCGTCTGGCAGCCAGTGCGAAAATTGTCACAATGTAACTGAATACCGTGTTTTTTGCGCTCGAATAGCTTTCTGCTGTCCGGGCGTTTTTTCATACCTGTGGGGCCGTAACATCGGGCCAGCATGGCCCGAACCCTGGCCCCAGTGCCGTTCTCCGCCGCCCCATTCAGATTTACCCAAAAAATCTGAATGGAGGAAAGGCAGATGGAAGTTACCATCAATTATAACGGACAAGCTGTGGCCGTGGAGGTCACGCTGGAAGTCTATGAATTTCTTGACCGGGCCGACCACAAAGCCGAGAACCTGTCCCATGAGCAGCGGCGGCATTGGGATGGCCGGGAGTTTGACGAATACATAGTTGCCACCGAGGGCGTGGGTATCTACGGCGAAACGCCGGAGGAATACCTTTGCCGCATGGAAACGCTGGGCGAGCTGATGGCCGTCCTGGACACCTGCACCGAGGCCCAGCGCCGCCGGTTCCTGCTCTATGCCCTGGACGGGCTGACCCTTGCGGAGATTGGGACGGTGTGCGGCTGCTCCAAAGTATCCGTCTATGAGAGCATTGACGCGGTTCGGAAAAAATTTTTGAAATTCTTTGCGAACTACCCTAACGAATGACCCCTTTTCGGGCTACCAAGTGAAAGGGATTGTTTCCCTTATCCCAGCGGGAGGCGGACAGCGGACAAGCTGCCCGCCTCTCCCATTTTCAGGAGGTAAGCCTATGAAAACAATCAATCTGCGGTGGATTTATCCCCACTACCGGCACGACGAGTTTGTGGAGGTCAGCGATGAAGTTTGGGAGGTCATGCGGCAGGCCCAGCGCGAGATGAACAACTATGAGCGCCGGAAGGTCTACCACCGCGCCTACTACTCTCTGGACGCATATAGCTGGACGGAGAACTATGCGCTGGAACACGGCAGATCGCCGGAGGATATTCTGATGGAGCGAGAGGAACGGGCCGCCCATCTGCGTCTGCTGGCCGCCTTGCCGGAGGCCCTGGCCCATGCTACCCCCACACAGGCCCGCCGTGTCCGGGCCTACTACATCGCCGGTATCAGCCAGCCGAAAATTGCCCGGATGGAGGGCGTACACAGCAGCAAGGTCAGCGTTGCCATCCGGCGGGGCCTGCGGAATATGCGCCGCTACTATGACGGCCTTTTCCCGTCAGAGTGAGGGCGGGCCTATGCAGACCATCAACCTGAAACAGTATTACCCGTTCTGCACCGAGGACACCTTTGTGGAAGTGTCGGATGAAATCGTTGAAGCGTTTCTGCTGGACAAGCGGGCCGAGGCCGCCAGGGAGCGCAAGATGTACCGCTACAAGGCCCACTACTCCCTTGACTGTGACGACGGGATTGAAAAAGCCGCCATCGGCTGGGCGCAGCCTTCGCCGGAGGATTGCCTGATGGAAAAGGAGGCGCAGGCCGAATATGCCGAACTGATCCGGCGGCTCTATGAGGCCCTTTCCTCTTTGCCCCCAACGCAGGCCCGTCGCGTCCATGCCCGGTATATGCTGGGGATGAAAGTGAAGGACATTGCCGCGATGGAAGGGATCACCCCATCCCAGGCGGGGAAGTCCATCCATGCGGCGCTCCGGCGGCTGCGCCGGTACTTCATACGCCGGAAATGGACAAGCGGCCTATGAAAACCATCAACCTGAAAAAATACTACTACCCGATTTTCAAGAAGGACATTTTTGTGGAAGTGCCGGACGAGGTGGCAGACGCCATTGTAGAGGAAAGCCGCGCAGAGGACGCCAATGACGCCAAGCAGCACTATCACTGTTATTCTCTGGACGCATCCCCCGGCATAGAACACCATTTCCCGGAACAGGTCATTTCCCCGGAAGATATTCTGATGGAGAAAGAAACGGAACGGGAACAGGAGGCCGCCCATGCCCTGATGATGGAACGGCTCCGGGAGGCCCTTGCCACCCTGACGCCCCGGCAGGCGAGCTGCCTGCACGCCCGGTTTTGGGAGGGCAAGCAGTTTAAGGAGATTGCCGAGGCCGAAGGCTTTACGACATCAGCGGCCATTGTCACGGTTCGCAACGCCATTATCAAGTTGCAGAAATATTATATCAAGCGCGGCTGGATGGAGCCGCTGAAGGAGGACGCGATATGCACAAAGAAATCACCGCCCAAGCGAAGCAGAAAAAAGACGAGCGCGAAGAAATCCTGAAGGAAATCCGGCAGCTTGAGAACCGCCAGAAGATTTTGGAGAACAAGCAGCGCAATGAGGAACGCAAGGCCCGCACCCGCCGCCTGATTGAGCGCGGGGCCATTTTGGAGGGTGTTTTTCCTCTGGCCCCCGACCTTCCCGGCGTAGAGGTCAAGGCGTTCCTGATTGCCCTGTCCCATCTTCCGGGGGCGGCGGAACTGGCCGCAAAACTGCCGAAATCCGGGGACAAGCCGTAAGTCCCTTGTTTACAAGGGCGCACTTATACACCGTTGCCGGTGTCGTGCGCCCTGCCGGGGGCTGTTGCGTACTTCGTCCGCGATGGGGCGCTACACTCCCCAACCCCCTTGTGCGCCCCGCGCAGCCAGACACCCGCTTCGCGTTTGTTCGGCTCCACGGAGCCTGAAATATCCCCGCCGAAAGGAGGTGCCACCCATAGATTTTTGCCATATTCCCGTCAGTATCATCAAGCGCAGCGAGGGCCGTTCCGCTGTTGCCGCAGCCGCCTACCGAAGCGGAACAAAACTGACGAATGAATGGGACGGCCTGACCCATGATTACACCCGGAAGGGCGGCGTTGTCCATGCGGAAATCATGCTGCCCGCACACGCCCCGCCAGAGTTTGCAGACCGCTCCACCCTCTGGAACAGTGTGGAGCAGATCGAGAAAGCCAGGGACAGCCAGCTTGCCCGCGAGATCGAGGCGGCTTTGCCCCGCGAACTGTCCAGGGAACAGCAGCTTGCCCTTGTCC
>OLRS01003230.1_pt1 | contig 10680 bp, 6 predicted proteins | sample 1673171 | NCBI WGS metagenome assembly OLRS01 (sample SAMEA3136762, study PRJEB25190) | human gut metagenome | biome: human gut; feature: human-associated habitat; material: faeces | place: Austria | collected 2013
GCAAGAGGCAAGCAAACATACCAGTCCGAGAAGCACGTCATGCATCGCATGACATATTCTTCTGTGCACCTCTGCAATCCGCCGGAGGCTATATCAGATGGGAGATTGAATCCCGCCACTGATACAAGCTTGTTGCTCGCCGCCTGCAGAGGCGGGAATCATCTCACATCTGATTTATCTTTCATCTCATCACCGGCCATACGCAGAACATCTTTGATCTCCTCAAGCGGCATTTCCAGATAGGCCGACAGTTCACTCATGGAAACTTTGTGTCCAAGATCCTCTTCCAGGCTGAGGATCGACTCGTTCAGGTGATTGACTCTGCCTACGATCTCGTCATCCAGGTCTTTTTTGTCCTGTGACATCTCAACGGCCTCTTCCATTGCTTTCCGGATACCGTCAAACACCTGCTTACGGTATTCTTCCAGATTTGGCTTTGCCTCCAGATTTTCAAGTGCAAGCAGCAGTCCGATATTGCCTTCCTGCACCAGATCTTCGATCGGCAGCTCGGAAGCGACATACGTCATGGCAAGCTCGTAGACCGTTTCCAGATACTGTCCTGCCAGCGTGCTTTTTGCCATGGAATCGCCATTTACCGCCTCGAAAAACAGACGTTCTTCTTCCGTCTCGGAAAGTTTTTCGATCTCTGCAAGTTCCTCCAGATACATACCAAGGAAATCCGGACCTTCCCCGTCCTGTGTTTCACTGTTTTCTTCCTGTTTTTCTGTCTCAGGATTCGAAGCAGACGCTCTCTCTGCATGCTCCTTCACTGTCTTCTGTGCGGTTTCCGGTGTCTTTTTGGCCGGTTCGTACCCGTCCACTTTGATCTTCTGGCTGACAAGGTATTCGCAGACCAGTCCAAACTGTTCCTCATTCAGGGCATCTCCCGGAAAGAATTTTTTTATGTCTTCTTTTGTAAGATAATTTCCCTGCACATCTGCAAGTGCCTTCAGCTCACTTAACATCTCTCTGAAAACAATTTTACTCTGCATCGTTTTTTTCCTCCTGAAGTATTGAAATGGCTTTCTGCAACTGATTATCCTCTTCTTCCGTGACCGTCACTTTATTTTTCAGACTTTCATCAAGCTCAACGGTCACATCCGGCTCAATGCCTTTTTTGTGGATATCCGTGCCGTTTGGCGTGAAATACTTGGAAACCGTCAGTTTGACTGCCGTTCCGTCCTCCATTCCGACAATCCGCTGCACAATCCCTTTTCCATACGTTTTCGTACCGACTAAAGTACCAATCCCATAGTCCTTGATTGCTCCGCTGAAGATTTCTGCCGCACTGGCACTGTACCCGTTGACCAGCACTGCCAGCGGCTTTTTGAACTCATTGTTTCCGTCGCAGGTATATTCTGTTCTCTGCCCGTATTTATCTTCGGTATAAACGATCAGTCCTTTCGGAAGCATCTGTTTTAACATCTCGCAGCAGGTATCCAGCACACCGCCAAGGTTGTTTCGCAGGTCTATGATCAGCTTTTCCATACCCTGTTCTTCTAATTTCGCCAGAGCATTCTTGAACTGCTCCGCCGTCACCTTGTCAAACTCACTGACTGCGATATAACCGATCTCATCATCCAGCATTTTGTAGGCCACCGTCGGGACGGCAACATCTGAGCGTTCCACATCGAACTCCAGATAATCCTTTTCACCCTCTCTGGCGATTGTCAGATGGACGGTGTCTCCTTTTGCTGTCTTGATCAGGCTGACCACATCGGTCAGATCTTTCCCGGTCACTTCGATGTCATTGACCGAATAGAGAATGTCTCCCGGAAGCAGCCCTGCCTTTTCTGCCGGTGTCCCCTCAAAACAGGTCACGACCTGGATTGCCCCCGTCTGTGTATCCTGTGAAAGCTTTGCACCGATCCCCTTGTACTCTCCGGATGTGGATTCATTCAGTTTTTCGAGTTCATCCTGTGTATAATATGCAGCATAAGGATCTCCAAGTCCGCTGATCATGCCCTTATAAATGCCGGCTTCGACCGTATCGTTATCCGTACTGTCAAGATAGAGCTGATTGATGATCTCTTCCATCTTCTTGATCTTTGTATCTACCTTTTTCTGATCCAGACTGAGCTGTGTGCCTGCACTGTCTGTGCTCTCCTGCGTTGCCCCTGCTTCTTTCTGATCTGCTCCTGTGATCCAGCCGCCCTGCTGAAGCACCCCGCTTCCGGCCAGAACGACCACAGCCGAAGTCAGGATTCCACAGAAAAAACCTTTTCCGAACTTCTTGTCCTTTGCCATATCTTTGCTCCTTATATCTTCCCCGGTACAGAAACGCATCTTTTCTGTAACCCAAGAAAAGACCGGCTTTGCACGCGGCTTCTCCGGTCTTCTTCTGTTTGTTGCTATTTTATGTGTCCATGCTGCGGTTTATGACGGAGGCGGTATTAATAATCCAGCGTCTCCATGTACTTCATATATTTGACTACCATCAGTGCGATCTTGAATGTGATTGCATCTTCAAATACACGCAGATCCAGTCCGGTACTCTTCTGCAGCTTATCCAGGCGGTATACCAGTGTATTCCTGTGGATATACAGCTGTCTGGATGTCTCTGAAACGTTCAGGCTGTTTTCAAAGAATTTGTTGATCGTAACCAGCGTCTCTTCATCGAAATCATCCGGTGATTTGTTCTCGAAAATCTCTTTGATAAACATCTTGCAGAGCGGGATCGGAAGCTGGTAAATCAGACGGCCGATGCCAAGAGAACTGTATGCGATGATATTTTTCTCCTCGAAAAAGATCCTTCCGACATCCATTGCCATACGTGCTTCTTTATAAGATCTGGAAACTTCTTTGATCTCTTCTACGATCGTTCCATATGCAATATGCGATACTTCCTGCTTTTCTGCCGGCAGAACATTTAAAATCTGCTTTGCCGTTTTCTCCATTTCCTGATAACCTTCTTCGGAAGCCAGCTCTTTGACAACGATAATGCTCTTTTCATCAACTGCTGTAATAAAATCACCTGTCTTGGTTCCAAGCAGTGAACGGATACATTCCATGGAAGCATTATCCTTCTCCTGAGCCGTATCAACCAGAAATACCACTCTTCTCGCATTTGCTGCAATGTGAAGCTTCTTCGCACGGTTATAAATATCTACCAGAAGCAGGTTGTCCAGAAGCAGATTCTTGATAAAGTTATCTTTGTCAAATCGCTCTTTGTATGCAACCAGCAGATTCTGGATCTGGAATGCAGCCATCTTGCCGATCATATAAACATCATCGCTGCTTCCTTTTGCTACCAGCACATATTCTACCTGAAGCTCATCGTATATTTTGAAAAACTGGTGTCCCTGTACCACCTGGCTGTCTGCCGGTGAATCTACAAACGGAACGACTGAGGAACGATATTCTTCTGACTCCGGAAACGTTGCAGCCAGCACATTGCCTTCCAGATCGATCACGCAAAAATCAATCCTCGATATTTCTTTTAATCCTTCTATGGTTGACTGTAATATCTGGTTTGATATCATGTCTTTCTCTCCCTTCCATACATTTTCATACCAGACCAACTACGCTTATTAATCTGACTTGACTATTATTGTAATATAAATCACCAAAAAAGAAAAGAGAAAATTATGTTTTTTTATGCTTTTCGCATATTTTTCGCATAAAAAGAGGCTGCCGCATCGCTGCAGCAGCCCTTTTTCGGGTAAAAATCCTTCGATTTTATCGACTTTTTATTTCACTTTTACCTTTTTTGCAGTGGACATTGCACTTGCATTTCCTTTTTTGACCGTCACGATCTTGTAGTAGTAATTACCTTTCTTCCTGATCTTCTTATCCTGATAAGAAACGGTCTTATTGTTGTTGATCTTCTTGATCCGTTTATAACCGGAGTTTTTCTTCGTAGAACGATAGATCACATAACCGGTTGCTTTTTTATTTCTCTTCCAGCTCAGTTTTACACTCTTGCCTGAAGCAGCTGCTTTCTTGATTTTTACATTTGCTGTAAACTTCACAGTCTTAGCTGCACCGTTGTCACTTGCTTTTACGTTTGCATCCTTAGATACTGCTACTGCACGGTAAGATGCACGCTTGATGCCTTTCAAAGAAGCGGCTTTTTTATCTTTAAATACCAGCTTGCCGGATGCAGTGCTTCCTGCCAGAACCGTCTTGCCGTTTACGGTGCGGTAAATATCATAATGATCTGCACCTTCCACTGCATTCACGATCACTTTTACAACCACACCTGCTTTTGCTGCACTTGCTTTCACAGACTTGATCGTCGGTGCTGCCAGTTTCTTCTCTGCCGGTGTCGGAGTCGGATTTGGTTCTGTATCCGGTGTCTCTGCTGTTTTCAGAGCTGCCTGTGCCTTTTCAAGAGCTGCTGTCAGATCTTTCAGAGCAGCTGCCGTAAGATCAGCACCTGCTTCTTTTGCTGCCTTGTATGCTTTTTCAAATGCATCCCAGGATTCTTTGGTGTACTGTCCCTGACCTGCTGCATAAACAGCATCTGCCTTTGTAACCGCATCACTCAGAGCTTTCTGTGCTTCTTCTTTGTCTTTGTCAACCGTATCTTTTTTCTGCAGAGCATCGATTGCATCCTGTACTGCTTTCTTTGCTGCTGCTACTTCTGTTTCGCTTGCATTTTCTTTTGCAAGTACGGCTTCTGCATTTGTGATCGCTGTTTCCAGTGCTTTTACAGAATCCTCGGTATACAGCGTTTTGTCGATTGCTTTCGCATTGTTTACGGTATTGCCAAGTTCTGTTCTGGAAGCTTCCGTTGCTTTGTCAGATGTTACGGTAACCGTTATCTCTTTTTCTGCTGTTTTTCCGTTCAGTTCTGCAACTACTTTTACTTTTGCTGTTCCTGCTGCACTTACTGTCAGTACATCACCTTCCAGAGCTGCCTTTGTTGTGCCGGCATCTACCAGTGTATAAGTGTAAGTGATGTTCTTTTCATGTGCTGCACAGTCTGCTGCGGTTGCTTTTGCAGCCAGTTTCAGTGTTTTGCTTGTATCTGCTGCTGCCATCTGGATGGTCTGGTTATCAAATACAAGATCTGTGATCTCACAGGTACATGGTACTTCCTCTGTCTTAAAGCTGTAGGAAACGGTCATGGATCTGTAATCAGCTGCAACATTTACTTCCGGTTTCACACTTGTACCGTCAGAGAGTTTGATGCTCTGCGGTTTGCTGCTGTCTGCGAAACGATAATCGCCAACTGCTGTCAGGACTGTTTTTACTTCATAGTTTGCATTTGCCTCAAATGCTGCACCTGCTTCTACTTCTTTGCCGTCCTTATACCAGGTTGTGCTGGTTGTATACGGTGTCAGTGCAATGTTTACAGACGGTGTTGCCTGATCCAGTGCATGAGCTGTCACTGCATAAGATTTCTGCAGATTATCAGAGTAATCTTTTCCGCTGTAGATGCGGATGTCAGAAAGCAGTCCGGTATATGGAGGTGTTGTTGAGGAACCAAGATCTTTGCTGATGTTATAACCAGTTGTAAAGGTACTTGTGTTGTAAGATTTCAGGGTTACATCGTAATTGTCGCTTGCGTTTGCTCTTCCGGATGTCGGTGTTCCGGCTTTGCCGTCTACATAGATCTGCATCTTTGTACCGGTAAATACTGCCAGAATATCATGCCATTTATTCCAGAAACTGGAATCGATCGCACAGCTGCTCTCAACCCAGGAACCTTTTGCGTCGCATGCATAAACAAGTACGCCGCTGCTCTTGAGCTGAACACCATACTGCTCATCCATCTTGCCAAGCATTTGATATGTACCGCTTCCTGTGATCTCATCTGATTTCATACGGAAACGGATAAACATTGCTTTGTCTTCTCCGGAAACATCAAATTTTCCGTTGTTTGTTCCATCATTCTCTGCCGTTACGTATCCGGAATATCCCCATCCATCACTGTAGGATACCTGAACGTTATCATTCAGCGTCAGTGTTGCCGGATCTGCAGCCTGGTCTGCAACTGCCTCAAAATGTTTTCCTTCTTTTGATGAAGATACGACTGCATCTGCGGATGTCTCACCTGCTGCCGGTGCAGTCACAGTGATTTCCGGTGCTTCGAGCACATTTTCTTCTTTCGGTGCCTCCACAAATTTTGCAAGAACATTCAGCTCTGCTGCATTGATGAACATATTCGGTTCTGCACCTTCACTGTGAATTGCTTCAAATTTAACATTGGTTACGCCTGCAACCGGCTCGAACTCAACGCTCTTCTCAGTCGGGATGGTTTCTCCTTCATAAGACCATGTTACATTTGCTACTTTTGTATAAGTTTCTCCGTTATCAGTGGATACATAAACGTTTGCTTCTGTTACGGCACCGTTTTTGATAACACCATTTTTGTCTCTTTCCGGTCTTGGGAGATAAGTCAGTGCTTTTACTGCATATGCCTTATCCAGAGTGATCGTATAATTGTTGTTGCCGGTCAGTGTTCCGTTGGAATACTGTGCCTTCGGTTTGCTGTTGTCATTCCAGTTTGTATGCCAGTATGTGCTGCTGTCACCGTCAAGTGCTGCTGCTATGATACCGTTTCCGGCTCCTTCGCCTGTCAACTCTTCACTGTCTGCGGCACCTGTCATATTTGCCGGAAGCAATTTTTTATAACCGTCATCTGCCGGCTGATTCTCTCTTTTTACAAGCTCTGCAATGGCATCATCCAGTGCTTTGACTGCTGCTGCTTTTTCTTCAACGGTTGCATTTTCTTTTGCTGCTACTGCTTCTGCTGCTTTGATCGCTGCTTTCAGAACTGCATAAGATTCTGCGGTATACTGATCTTCATCCAGTTCTTTTGCTGCACTGATTGCATCTGTCAGTGCACTTTCTGCTGTAGAATCAGATTCTTTTGTATACATTTCATAGATTGCCGGAGCTGCTCCTGTGCCATCCCATGTGATCTTCACTTCGTTGATACCATTGTAGAATACCAGATTCTTGAAGACATTCAGCGATTTGGACAGAGTACCGACTTCTACCCATTTACCTGCATTGGTATGGATAGAAACTTTTGCATTGGAAATCTCCTCTCCATCCTGAATGACGTAAAGGCTGTCTTTTACACCTGCATCCAGACGGTAAGTCAGAGTTCCTGCACCTTCGCCTGCCCTGAACATGGTTGTTAAAGAATTATCGATTGCCTGTTTTGCATCAAATCCTTCCACGCCTGCCGGTTCTGCAAAGATGGTCTTGTCTGCATCGGTGTTGGTCAGGCTTACGGAATTGATATCAAAGGTTACATCTGCTTCCCCTTTGTTGATGAAGCGGATGTATTTTGCATCCATGCCTTTTTCGGTATCAACCGGATACCAGTTGAATCCATTATAGCTGTACTCAAAGGTTACCTTATCTTTGTTTGTGTAATCTGCTGCAATCGTGCTGATCTCACGTACATTTCCGAAATCAATACCAATGTACTCACCATTTTTCAGGATAACATCTTTGACTTCCGGAATTGCAGCCTCATTTTTATTGATCGTTACAATTGTCTCTTTGTAAGTTTCTGTGTTGGTGTATGCATACTCATCTGCCGGGAAAGTCTCTGCCTGGAATTCACGGATTGCATACCATTTGCTTGTTGCAGCCGGTGTACGCAGACGGATGTAGCGAGCTTTCAGGGACTGGTTTGTCAGATCCACGTTGATCTCGTTTGTTCCGTAAGTACCATCAACCTGTGTCCAGTTTTCATTATCCATGGAATACTCCAGGATACCCTGCGAGAAAATATCTCCATCTGTCTGAGTTCTTCCCTGCAGGATGCGGACTTTGCCAAGTTTATAAGCTGCTCCGAGATCCAGCCCAATGTATCCATTTGCAGTAACACTTGCATTAAACCATGCAAAGGTACTGTCATTTCCATCAATAACATTGCCTGCATTTCCCTGGTAGAATCCACCAAGTCCGCTGTACATCAGTCTCTTCTCGCCGGTCTCTGTGCCACCGCCGGAAGTATTTCCGCCACTGAAAGTATTATCCAGCACTTTCAGTGCTGCTTTCTTCACATAATTTTCCATCTGTGCTGCGAACGGCATGATCTTCATAGCTCCGGCTTCTGCCATGATAGTGCCGTTCAGCTGAGGTGCCGCACAGTTCTGTGACAGTTTGTAATTGTTTTCTGCACTTACATAATTTGCACATACAGCATCGTCATCGCCTGCTTTGAGTCCCATTGCAGTCTTGACAAATCCGATGCTTGCTTTGGAAAGATATCTCAGAGAATCTACCCAAGGTTTCATCTCTTCTTTTAGGTTTTCGTTTGTTCCGTTTGTCTGGAAATCATCTGCAGCTGTCACGATCTTCTGCAGCTGTTCAATCAGTGCATTTCCGGATTCCGTCAGATCTGCATTGCTGTTGTATGCAGTCTTGAATGCATTGATGTACGGAGTCAGTTCTACCGACTCACCCATCGCTGTGATACCGCCCGGGCTCGGGTTAGTCATATGTTTGCACAGTTCATGCAGGGACTGTGGAGCTCCGCTGTCGATGTACTTGAAGCCGTCAGCCCAGCTCTTCTCTGCATCAAAGTCAGCTGTGTTCCATGCAAAATCAGCGATCGCAAACAGTGCTGTCTTGGAAGCTTCTGCCTGCTCCAGCGGGTTCGTTACAATACCCATGAAGTTTGTCAGACCTTTTTCAAGGATTGCACTGTCTCCAGGGCCCATAACCAAACGTGCGTGGTTTACGTCATTTACCGGCCAGTTCAGCCACATAAATGCCTCTCTGCCGTTTGTATAAGAATTTTTAAAATTATTGAAAGTACTCTGTCTTGCCGGATAACATACAGATTCACCGGTCCACATCAGTTCTACATCCGGAAGACTTTCAAAATGTTTGAAGTAGTTTGCAACGGTCTGAGCTTCGCCTTCACTCCAGCTGCTCCAGTTTACTGCACCTGCACAGTATACCTGCGGTACGAAGCACAGATTGTAAACATCGCCTTTGGATTTGCACCATGCATCCAGGTCTTTGCAAAGTCTTGCATGTAGGCTTACTTTGCCGGCTGCGTCGTCTGCGGAAAGCACAAACTGACGTACGCCAACGTTGTAAAGCTGTTCAAATTTTGCAATGATAACCTTCAGGTCTGCATCATAAGTGGAGGCTGTGATAGCACTGTGCATAAACGGATGAATTGCCCATGCAAAACGGCACTTGGAATCCTGTCCTGCCTGCACCATCTGTCTGCCGGATAGAGCTCACGCCACTGTGAATTGTGGTATGGCTCGTCCTTCGGTGCATAGATATACATATTCATCTTGAAATCGCCGCCGAACTTCATCAGACTGATACGATCTTCCACAGACCACGGAATACCATAGTAGCCTTCGATAAATCCACGGTACTGACCGGATGCGTAATCTTCGATCTGAAGTTTGCGTACGGCTTTTTCTGTCACCTGGTTAAAAATCATTTTCAGAGAGCTCAGTCCGTAAAATGCTGCATCGGTGTCTTTACCAAGGACTGCGATCACATTGTCCTGGATAGCCAGAACATATGCATCTCTCTTGTCAAACAGATCATCTGCATAAGTAACATGGTCGTTGAACCATTTTTCAACTGCTCCATCGGAACCTTTTGTACCAACCAGTACGTTCATTCCGTTTGAAGCTACGGCACCTGTCACGGTTCCTGTGATATTCTGAATAGCCAGTACTTCGTTCAGACGTTTCTGTGTTGCCTCGTCGATCGTGCTGTCATAGACAACGTTTGTCTTATCTGCCAGGGTAAAACTGCTATCCTGGTAAACAACACTTCTCGGGGTTGGATAAATTTCATATTCTGCTGTCGCAGAAGTGTCATTTGCAGCATCTGCTGCTTTTGCATCAAATCCGGTAAAAGTCATGCCTGTTAAAATCATGGCAAAAACCAGTACAAGACTGATGACTTTTTTCACATTCTTTCCCATCTAAATCCTCCTTTTCATAAGTTCGACACCGGGAATCCGTATGCAGCTTCCGTCTCCCGCCCGTCGATCGTTTTCTTATTTTTCGAAGAAAATCTTTTGTTGTTAAAGTGCAAATTTTCTCACGAAATAAGTACCTTTATTATACATTTTATCTGTTTTACTGTCAATCTCGAATCAGTTTCTTATGCAATTTAAGCAGGAATATTTGTGAAATTCTTCGCTTTTTTCGTCGAAAATTTCAAAAGTCTGTACTATTCTTTTCATTCATAACAAAAAGCCCCGGGAAATGGGGCTTTCTGCTGAAAAATGTATGTAAGAAATTGGAAAACGGCGAACAAAAAGGCGCTCCGTATAAACGGAACGCCTTTGTTCTTACAAGAAACAGTATACACATTTTCCAGCATTTGTCAAATACTTTTTCAGATATTTTTTGGCATCTCGGAATGTGCAAAATGCTCTGCATTTGTCTTTCAATGCGTTCATATTTTATTCATGATACATTCAAAAAACTTTCATTCGCTCATCATGCCAAATTCATTTTTCCCTTTTATACTTCCAAATGTATCGGAGATGTCACAGAACATTTTCAGATATATGCTATATACGCTATTTTCTCAGTATTTCATTTTAATACTATTTGAATATACTTTTTTCATAATTGCCAGGCAGCCCTCTGTCTGGCATCCTCCCTTTTCAGGGCTTTTTTTATTTTCAGCTTTTTACGTACACAGGGAAGTCTTCTCCCACTAAGTTCAAGTCGAACGCACGTGAGACTTGGTGCGTGATTCTGGTCAGCGAAAGCTGAC
>OLRS01003231.1_pt1 | contig 10680 bp, 10 predicted proteins | sample 1673171 | NCBI WGS metagenome assembly OLRS01 (sample SAMEA3136762, study PRJEB25190) | human gut metagenome | biome: human gut; feature: human-associated habitat; material: faeces | place: Austria | collected 2013
ATTATTCGTTCTGTATGTAAATGTAACAATGAAGTATAATCGGTTGAAAAGCAGCTATACGACGTTTATGCGTGGGAAAGATGGAAAGACACTGGAAGAAAGCATGATGTCAGGATTTTCGGATGTAGAAGCAATTCTGAAATACACAAAGCAGAATCGTACAGACATCCAAAAGCTGAACAAGAAGATGGAGAAGTCTTACCAGAAGGTTGGTATTGTCAAGTATGATGCATTTAATGAAATGGGTGGAAAATTATCATTCTCCCTGGCACTGTTAAACCGGAAAAACAATGGTTTTATTATTAACGCAATGCACAGCAGAGAAGGCTGCTATACATACATCAAAGAAATTATTGATGGCAATTCCGTGATTATGCTTGCGGAAGAGGAGAAAGAAGCTCTGGAAATGGCATTGGCTGACACTTATGAACAAGGGAAATAATCTATGATACATACATTTTTAAGATCCATTGGTTTCGGAGATCTTACAAAAAATGCTGATTTATATCTCATATTAGAATCCATTTTGAATCGTCCTGACGAGCAGAACATTGTCAAAGATGAATATGGAAATGAATTTGCTTGTTTCTCCAAAAGTTTTGGTACAGACATCGGCATTACCGTCTGTGGAAATTTTATCAATGATAAAGAATTTCGTATGGAATATTATTATCCATATCTGCACGGTTCTCAGATTACGACCTGTGAAACGATTGAAATTGAACGCCACGCTGCCAGAGAAGCCTTTGCCGGAATCTGTGACGAATTAAAACTTGGAGTAACATTGATTTTCTATATTGAAAATATTGCTGATATCCTCCATGCAAGAAAAAATGCCGTACACAATACAACTACAAGACCAGATAACGCCGTGCTGGCGGGACTTTCCACCGGCGGCAAAATCCTTCTGCCGATTATGAAAACATCAAAACAGCTGGCAAATAAGGAGAAATCCTCAGAAAAACGGCTAAGTCTCATGAAACAGGCCCGGGATGGAAATAAAAGTGCCATGGAAAATCTCACTATGAACGACATGGATCTTTATTCTTCCCTCTCCCGCCGTATTATGAAAGAAGATGTGTTGTCTATCGTGGAAAGCAGTTTTATTCCATATGGTATTGAAAGTGACCAGTATGTTGTCATCGGAGAAATTCTGAACTTCTATGAATCCGAAAATTCTCTGACTAACGAAAAACTCTGGATACTGAATCTTAACTGTAACAATCTGGTTTTTGATATTTGCATCAATCAGAATGATCTGCTTGGGGAACCACAGGTAGGACGCCGCTTCAAAGGTCGCATCTGGCTGCAGGGTCATGTAAATTTCGGGTATTAGAAAAATAAAAGCTTTAAATAAAAAACTGATGTAAAACGAACATTCACAATCTGCTTTCGTTACTAGCTCACGAACACAGAATTAGCATGCATAGGAAATTGATGCTGAATAAATAATGCTAAATTTAAACAAAACTGCATGGACTACTTGCGAAAAATACCTTTCTTTGATATGATATAAAAGTTGATTGCAATATACTTTTTATGCGTAAACAACGAGCTACAAATCCAGCATTTATGCAGGATTTTGGCGACTGCCGCGTCACTGAGCGTCAGCGAAGTAAGCCAAAAAATCGACATTAGTCCTGTTAGTTTAATGGATAGAACAAGTGCCTCCTAAGCACTAGATGTGGGTTCGATTCCCGCACGGGACGTCCTATCAAAAGCGGAATGTATTAGAAAAATTTCTAATATGATTTCCGCTTTTTTGTTTTTTCAAGGGGAAAAGGGAAGGGAATATCAGCTAATACGGAAAGAATCCTATTAGCCGCTGTCTAATAAAACGCACTGCTGGTATAATAGCTGGAAATAAATCGAAATTCTAATAAAAGAGAAAAGCCAGCTGTTTATTTGAGAAAGTGGATGTAAATTCAAGCTCAGATAAGAAAAAAGAGGAAGGGAAATATCCGGCGGTAAGTTATTAGGTGTGAATACAATAGAATCTTTGCTTAGTGAGAACTAAGGTCAACAGTAAGCCTGTTTGGATCAGATTTCAAAAAGAAATCTATCTGGACAGGCTTTTTCTGTTGCAGATAAGAAATGGAGGAAAGATATGGATACAGTGGATACACGAAGTGCATCAGTTCCAGAAGATGGCGAAAAAATTATAGAGATTCAGCTGGAACGTCTGCGGACCTTTAAGAACCATCCGTTTAAGATTCGGATGGATCAGGAAATGATTCGGCTCAGTGCGAGTGTTGAGAAATACGGAATCATAAATCCACTGATTGTACGACCGATTCCAGATGGTGTTTATGAGATTATCTCCGGACACAGAAGAAAGGCAGCTGCTGAAAAGTTTGGTTACAGGAAGGTACCGGTCATTATCAGAGTCATGTCAGATGATGAAGCAGTAATTAATATGGTGGATTCCAATTTACAGAGGCAGCAGATAACATTCAGTGAAAAGGCTTTTGCTTATAAGATGAAGAATGAAGCTATGAAGCGAACCGGAGGAAGAAGAAAAAGTAGCCAGTCTGACTACCCGTTGAAAGGAAAAAAGACAGTAGAAATCATTGGTGAAGAATTTGGTGACAGCGCAAAACAGGTACAGCGGTATCTGAAGTTGACGGATCTGATTCCTGAGTTACTGGAAAAGCTGGATAACGGTGAACTTTCATTTAACCCAGCTGTGGAACTTTCGTATTTAACGATAGAGGAACAAAAGGAATTTATAGATGCTATGGAGTATACACAGGCAGTCCCATCCATTTCCCAGGCACAGAGAATGAAGAAATTAAGCCGTGAGAAAAAGCTGACGGGAACAAAAATGAGAGAGATCATGGGTGAGATCAAAAAAGGGGAAATTATCAGAGTGATGTTTAACAACGAACAACTGTATCGGTATTTCCCAAAATCATATACCCCGGCAGAAATGAAAGAAGAGATACTGAGCATGTTAAATCAATGGAAACCGCAGAAAATGGCAGTAAAATAGGAGGAAAATTATGTGTAGAGTAATCGCAATATCAAACCAGAAAGGTGGAGTTGGAAAAACCACCACAACCGTAAATCTTGGAATTGGACTTGCCAGACAGGGAAAGAAAGTGTTGCTGATTGATGCAGATCCACAGGGGAGCCTTACAGCAAGTCTTGGTTATGTAGAACCGGACGAAATAGGAACTACACTTGCCACAATTATGATGGCTATCATCAATGAAAAAGAATTTGAGATCACAGATGGCATTCTGCATCATAAAGAAAATGTAGATCTGCTTCCGGCAAATATTGAATTATCTGCATTGGAAGTAACAATGGGGAATGTGATGAGCAGGGAACTGATTATGAAGGAATATATTGAGGCTGTGAGAACGGAGTATGACGATATCTTGATTGACTGTATGCCAAGCCTGGGACTAATGACAATCAATGCGCTGGTAGCTGCGGATTCCGTGTTGAATCCAGTACAGGCGGCTTACCTTCCTGTGAAAGGTCTTCAGCAGCTGATACATACGATTGCAATGGTGAAGAAGCGGCTGAACAGGAAGTTGATATTTGAAGGGATTCTTCTTACAATGGTGGATTTTCGCACAAACTATGCAAAAGATGTGGCTGGCAAAGTGCGTGAAGCTTATGGTGAGAAAATAGAGATTTTTGACACAGTGATTCCTATGTCAGTGAAAGCAGCTGAAACAAGCGCAGAAGGTGTCAGTATCTTTTCTCATTGCCTGAATGGAAAAGTAGCGAAAGCATATGAGACGATTGCAAAGGAGGTATTGAGAAATGAAGAGTAAAAGTGCAGACAAAATAAAGATGCCCAGTATAGATGAACTGCTGGGAGTGTCCGGTGAGGAAAGTGCAACAGATATTGAGATTAGCAGAATACACAGCTTTGCAAATCATCCATTTAAAGTTTTGGATGATGATAAGATGGATGACCTGGTAAAGAGTATTAAACAGAATGGTGTGCTGACACCTGTTTTAGTAAGGCCAGATAAGAATAACAGCTATGAGATGATATCCGGGCATCGAAGAATGCACGCAGCCATAAAAGCTGGACTGGAGACAATACCGGCTATTGTGCGGGATATGGAAGACGATGAAGCCATTGTCATAATGGTAGATGCCAATATCCAACGAGAAGAATTGCTTCCAAGTGAAAAGGCGTTTGCATATAAGATGAAAATGGATGCTATGAAAAGGCAAGGGATACGGACAGATTTAACTTCGTGCCAAAATGGCACGAAGTTCAGAGCTGATGCTGCAATGGCAGAACAGATAGGAGAAAGTGCAAGAAGTATTCAGCGGTATATCCGTCTGACAGAACTTATTCCAGACCTTCTTGATTATGTAGATAAGAAACGTCTGCAGTTTACCGTTGCGGTTGACATTTCCTATATTGACAAAGAGATTCAAACATGGTTATTTGAATACATCAAGGAAAATGGTACGGTTAAAGCAGTTCAGGTAGCAGCACTCCGCACAGCACTTGAAGTAGGACCGATGACGCAGGCGAAAATGATCTCCATACTGGTAAACAGTCAGCCTGGTAGGAAGCAGGAACAGAAAATCACATTTTCAGAGAAAAAACTGAGAAATTTCTTCTCTGAAAAATATACGGCAGAGGATATGGAAAGTGTAATTTTGGAACTTCTGGATCAATGGAAGAGAGGTGAGATAACAGTATGAATTTTGAATACTATTATGGCACTCAGGCTGATCAGTTCAGTTTTATCCGGATTCCAAGAATATTATTATTAGATGAAGCATTTTCCGCACTGTCTTTATCAGCTAAAGTCCTTTACTCGGTACTTCTGGACAGAATGGGACTGTCAATGAAAAATAAATGGCTTGACGAAGAAAACAAGGTGTACATTATCTATCAGATCACGGAGATACAAAGTGACTTGGGATTCTCTAAGAAAAAAGCAATGGATTATCTCACAGAATTGGAGAAAATCGGACTGATTGAAAAGAAAAAGAGAGGCTTTGGATTGCCGAACATTATATATGTTAAGAGCTTTATGGCACATCAGAGAAGTAATGAAATGGGAACTTCACAGGAAAAAGATGCGGTACATAGAAGTATCGAAATAGGAACTTCTGAGGTGATGAATAAGCACCTCAGAGGTGCCGAAACAGATACCTCAGAAGTGCCCAAAAACGGACTTCAAGAGGTTCCCAAAACGGTACCGCTATATAATAAGACTTATATGAATTATAATAACCAGAGTAATATAAAATCGAATCATATCAAATCAGATGGCGATAGGATTCGATGTGATCAAAAAGAACAGGAAATCAATGCTTATGCTGAACTGGTAAAGAAAAATATTGATTTTGATGTTTTACTGCATACATACAGCAGAGAGCAGGATCTGGTAGAAGAAATATATCAGCTGATTCTGGAGACCGTCCAAACTGAAAAGAATATGATACGGATCGCCGGCGAATATTATCCGGCAGGCTTTGTGAAGGGAAAATTACTGAAACTGAATTATTCGCATATCGAGTATGTGCTGGAGTGCATGGATAAAAATACTACGAAAGTCAGAAACATAAAACAGTATTTGCTGGCTGCTTTATTTAATGCACCATCAACGATTGGAAGTTATTATAAAGCAGCGGTAAATCACGACATGCCACAGTACGCAAACTGAAGGAGGTACTTATGATTGTTTTAAGAATGGCAGGAAAAATTTTATTGTTACCGGTGTGGTTATTATTAGCCACTGCCCATTTACTGGTAAAGATCGTAGTTGAAATCTACTGCATCGGCAAGGGGATTGTCAATCTCATTCTGGGTTTTATGCTGATTGGAACACTGCTCTGGTACAGACAATGGGAGCGGTTTGCTTTACTTGCAGTTGCCAGTGGTATCTTGCTGTTCTTTCTGTGGATCGGAGTGTTTATGGAAGTTATGCTGGAATCAGCACAACACAAAATTGGAAAATGGATTATACAGATATAAAGAAAGTATCTGCCAGAACATAAACGGAAATCCCGATCATTCCGGCAACACTCTGGGTTACATATCTGGGGAATCTTTTCAGCATAATACTTCGCTCCTTCGTTATATTGTCAGCATTGTCTTCCTTTCATCTGCAGACTTATCTCACCATTATACCCATATAAAACAAAAATACAACCACAAAAACTCCAGACATAAAAATCTCCTTAAGCAGATTTTTTAATGTTGCTCAAGGAGACTCTGTTGATATTCGCAATTCACTTCACGACACTCTTTATTTTACCCGGTTTTTTTTCAGGTCTTCTACAATTTCATTGTAACGTTTTTTATTCAGGCGATAGAAAAACAGTACAATTGCTGTCACTATCCATAAAACTCCCGGAATTGTAGTAAAGGAATGTCTCATAATACTGAGGACAGCCGGATTCTGTACCTGATTTGCCACATATCCATATTTTCCAAGAAGTGCTGCAAGAAGCGCTGTTCCTATTGCCATGCCAATTTTATTTCCCAGTGACACAAATGCATATTGAAAACCATCATTCCTTAAGCCCGTTTTCCACTCTCCGTATTCTACGCAGTCGGGAATGATCGCATAGATTGCAGTGTTAAATCCAGAAAAAAAGAATTGTGTAATTCCTGCAAGTGTATAGAACGCTGCCGGTGTTTCTTTTACATTAAAGAAGAACATACAGAGCATGGAAATTCCAGTGAGGAGAGCAAAAATGGATGCAGTTCTTCCTTTATTGTTCAGTTTGCGGAATACAGGCTGGAAACATGCAGCACCGATAATGGATGGAATGATAATGCACATGGAATATGTAGTATAGTAGGATGCATTTCCCTCTACATAAGTGAAATAGTATAAAACATCTGCATTTCTTCCGTAAAGTGTAAATCCGAATAACACCTGTCCGATTAATGCCAGAATATATGGGCGGTTCTGCATCACCGCTCTTAACTGCACTTTTATGGATATTTTTTCTTTTTCCGGCATAATCACCTGCTCTTTTGTTTTTGCGAAACAGAAGAAATGACAGGCTGCAAAAATACATCCGTATATGATTGCTACCAGTAGGTATCCGGTTTTAGCACTTTGACTGCCAAGTTTTCCAATCAGTGGAACTGTAATGATATTGATAATTCCAATTGCAACCATTGCAGATACTGAACGTGATGTATTAATCTTTGCACGTTCATCGATATCCTGTGTCATTGCTCCACAAAGGGTGCCATACGGGATATTTACACAAGTATATCCAAGTACCAGCAGACAGTATGTAATTACCATATAGATAACCTTTGATCTGTCCGACCAGTCCGGATGTGCCCAGAATGTCATAATCAGAAGCACGGCCGTGATCGGAGCTGCAATGAGAAGCCATGGACGATAACGTCCCCATTTTGTTTTGGTTTTATCTGTCAGTCCACCCACGATCGGATCATTGATCGCATCCCAAAATCTCGAAAACAGCATCAGGGCAGAGACTGCTGCCATACTGATTCCGAATACGTCTGTGTAAAAAATCATGAGAAAATTACTGACGAACATCCAGCTGAAATTACATCCTACATCGCCAAATCCATATGCGATTTTACTGATCAACGGAACTTTTACATTTTCGTTTTTACTCTCCATAATTCCTCCTGCCTGCTGCCATCCTCCGTCTTTCCGTTTACTCATGTCTTCTTTACAGCAGTCTTTTTTATTATATCTTTGACTTACATAATGCTTATGATCAGCAGGGTATTTTATTTTTCCTGCACATTGATAATCACTTTCATTGTAGTCTCACGGTTATCGTCAATGTACTGGTATGCTTTCAGATAATCTTTAAATGCAAATGTCTTAGAGATTAGCGGTCTTAAATGCACTTTTCCTTCATTCACCAGTCTGATTCCGTCTACATAATCATCATGTCTGTACATCATTGTGCTCTTGATATCAAGCTCATGATCATTTGCAACTGCCAGATCGATCTCAGCCATTCCTGCAAAAACTGCAACCAGCACAATCACGCTTCCTTTTCTTGCATATTTGATCGCCTGTCCCATTGTAATGTTATTTCCTGCACAATCATAGATAACATCTGCCTTATCCGGTCCAAAGGCTTCTACCATTGCTTCCCCGAAATTTTTATTTCTTGTGTTGACACATACGTCAATTCCACACTCTTTTGCTTTTTCCAGACGAAGATCACTGACATCTGTGATCATAACTTTAGCTGCTCCCATCCCTTTTGCAGACTGCGCTACCAGATTTCCAATCGGACCGGCTCCTATCACCACAATATTCATTCCTGTTACATCGCCCATCTGTTTAACACCATGAACAGCCACTGCCAGAGGCTCGATCATTGCGCCCTCTTCATAAGACATATCTTCCGGTATCGGTGTTACTTTTGATGCATCAACTGCAAAATACTCGGATGCAGTTCCTGTTGTCTGGAATCCCATTACTTTCAGCTCTTCACAGAGATTGTATTTTCCGTGACGGCATGGATAACAATGTCCACAATATACCTGTGGCTCAATTGTTACTTTCTGTCCCACATGAAATTCTGTTACTGCATCACCTGTTTTTACCACTTCTCCTGATACTTCATGTCCCTGGGTTACCGGATATTTTGTAAAAGGATGTTTTCCGTGATATACATGGATATCAGAACCACAGATACCAATATTCATAATCTTAACCAAAACCTGGTTGTCTTTAATCTCTGGTACGGGAACCTCTCTGAAAATGATTTCTCCTGGATTTGTCATAACCTGCTGTAACATAATATTTTCCTCCTTGTTTGTTGAATGTACTTTGACCTCTAGTTATTTGTTGTCTTTTATTAAATGTTTTATTAAAGTAATTACATTATTATTCAAATCTCTAACTTTGTCAATAAACATTTAAAAATATTTCTCATTTCTACCAGTTGCACAAAGTAAAGATTTTGTTTTTATGCAGATTTTACTATAGCAATCCTTCTGATTGTCTTCGGAATTCCCTCAACAAAAACACCCTGATCACAACGTTTCATTGTTGTAATCAGGGTATTTTTGTATTCAGATATTTTTTTACTATGATATATCGGCAGATTATAGGCAAATCTATATCTTTCCGATAAAATCCTGCAGGAAATGCTTTGCTGCACCTACAGCTGAGGCTTCTTTCTTATAAGAACAGTTTTTCAGATATCTCAGATCATGATCAAATCCATTATACTTCATTACTTTTTCCCCAAGAGGTATCATATAATCTGAGAGATATCCACCCATTTCACCTCCAAGAATGATATCCATATCATATGCCATGCGCAGATTTGAAATCAGAATTGCAAGATAATCAAGATACTCTTCCCATTTTTTCTCTGCCTTTTCATCATTGTTTTGAAGCAGCTGCATAAACTGTTCCACAGAATCCTTTGACTCACCAACAAGTGCACCTGCAGCGCAATAAGCATCTGCACAACCAGATTTTCCACAATAACACTTGCGGCCCTGAGGTACAAGTATCATATGTCCAAATTCTCCGGCCTTCTGATTTTCTCCGGAAAACAAATTTCCCCCTATGCAAAATGCACCACCAAGAGTCTGATTCAACGAAAGGTAAATTGCATTCTGATAGATGTTCATATCTTCTGCCATCATTGCCGCATTGGCATCATTTGAAAAATAAACCGGGACAGAAAATGCCTGTTCCAGGAAACTGAGACTATAGTTTTCAAGTTTCAGTGCGTGGGATTTTATCACCAGTTTCTGCTCCTGATTAATGATTCCCGGAATAGAGATTCCAACACCCAGAAGCTTTTCTTTCTGTTCTGCATCATCCATATGATCCAGAAATTTCGCCGCATAATCTGCCACCTGACTGCAATATGACATATCAGGTACAAATTTCAGACGGATCCGCTCTGATTTCACAATCTCATACTTCAGATTTACCAGCACCATTCCCAGATGATTTGCAGTGATCACAATTCCCATTGCATAACGATAGGATGGATTGATTCCAATACTTTTAGCCTTTCTTCCTCCTGTGGATTCATATTCTCCAGTTTCTATTATGATACCTTTTTCCAATAAATCTTTTACATTAGACAGAACTGTTGGCATACTCAGATTCAGTTCTTTGGATATTTCCACTTTTGATGTGGATTCTCTATTTATAATATAATTTACGATTTTTGATTTCGTAGCAAATTTCTTTTCCAGTCCGCTCATTCTGTTTCTACCTTCTTTTATGAATGTATTTATAAAAGAATGATACCTGTTATTGTCATATTTGTAAATAGCCATTGTCTCTGCAGAGTATGTTGCTGCAAATATAAAGTCCCTATCGCAGAGTTCAGAGCAATTGTTAAACTGTCAAGGTTCGTTAGTAGTTGATGTACCAGACGTACATTTAGCATACTGGTATTAAAAATTGTCTCATAAAATTCATTCTAATAAGGGACTATTTCAGCCTAAATGTAATATATCTTGCAAAAGAACTGCTTTCGCGTATTATTGATAATGTTAATCGTCTAAAACACTCAAATATTAATTTATCACAAAAAGCGAGGTAAAAACCGTGCCTTGTTATAGAGCATTTGCTATTTTCTAATTTTCATGCTAGATTGGTAGAGTGCAACAGCAATATACAAGGTAAAAATATTCGTACCGATATAAAGCATCTTATTTTCACAGAAGCCAGCTATTATAAAAAACAATATACACAGGCA
>OLRS01003232.1_pt1 | contig 10676 bp, 7 predicted proteins | sample 1673171 | NCBI WGS metagenome assembly OLRS01 (sample SAMEA3136762, study PRJEB25190) | human gut metagenome | biome: human gut; feature: human-associated habitat; material: faeces | place: Austria | collected 2013
TGGGTGTATATTTGGGTGTAGAATTTCAAACGCACCCAATTATGAATATCAAACGCAACATCATTTTTGCATTGGAGAGCCGGAAAAAGAACGGTGTGCCAATCGTAGAGAACGTACCCATCCGTATGCGTGTCATCTTTGCCAGCCAACGCATCGAGTTTACAACGGGCTACCGGATTGACGTAGCCAAATGGGATGCAGACAAGCAGCGGGTAAAGAACGGATGTACCAACAAGCTAAAGCAAAGTGCAGCCGAAATCAATACGGACTTGCTGAAATACTATGCCGAAATCCAGAATATTTTCAAAGAATTTGAGGTACAGGAGGTCATGCCAACGACCCAACAGTTGAAGGAAGCTTTCAACATGAGAATGAAAGACACCAGCGAAGAACAGCCGGAAGAAGCCCCTGTCAGCTTTTGGGAGGTGTTCGATGAGTTTGTAAAAGAGTGCGGTAACCAGAATAACTGGACGGCATCCACCTATGAAAAATTTGCAGCAGTGAGGAACCACCTCAAAGAGTTCAAGGAGGATGCAACGTTTAACTATTTCGACGAGTTTGGATTGAACGAATACGTCAACTTCCTACGTGATACCAAGGATATGAGAAACAGCACCATCGGCAAGCAAATGGGATTCCTCAAATGGTTCCTGCGCTGGAGCTTCAAGAAAGGACATCATCAGAACATTGCATACGATACATTCAAACCGAAACTGAAAACCACCTCGAAAAAAGTAATCTTCCTGACTTGGGATGAACTGAACAAGCTGAAAGACTACCAGATACCGCATGACAAACAGTATTTGGAACGTGTCAGGGATGTTTTCTTGTTCTGCTGTTTTACGAGTTTACGATATTCGGATGTTCGCAATCTGAAAAGAAGCGATGTGAAACCCGACCACATTGAAGTTACCACAGTCAAGACAGCGGACAGCCTGATAATCGAACTGAACGACCACAGCAAAGCCATTCTTGAAAAATACAAGGATGTTCATTTCGAGAATCACATGGCATTGCCCGTCATCAGCAATCAGAAGATGAATGATTATCTGAAAGAACTGGGTGAGCTGGCGGAAATCAACGAGCCTGTACGGGAAACCTACTACAAGGGGAATGAACGTATAGATGAAGTCACACCCAAGTACGCTTTGTTAAGCACCCATGCCGGAAGAAGGACATTCATCTGCAATGCGCTGGCTCTTGGAATCCCGGCACAGGTGGTCATGAAATGGACGGGCCACAGCGACTACAAGGCTATGAAACCCTACATTGACATAGCGGATGATATTAAGGCAAACGCCATGAACAAATTTAATCAACTATAAAAGTATCAAACAGTTTCATAGATAGTTACCAATGACTATATTTGTAGAAATTATCATCACAATATGAGCAACAAGGAATCCAATATAGAGAAAACGAATTTTGATGCATTCATTCAAGCGGTCGGTTCGGAAATAGAACAGGCACAAGTAAGGCTGATTGTTGCAGCCAATGCACAAATGCTGTTCCATTACTGGAAGGTAGGCAATTACATCCTTTATCACCAGCAGCTGCACGGATGGGGAAGCAAAATCATCAAGCAGTTGGCAAAGGCTATCCGACTGCATTACCCTGAAAAGAAAGGCTATTCGGAACGCAACCTTACCTATATGTGTCAGTTTGCAAAGGCATATCCTTTAAGAGCGTTGCAAAGTTTCATAGAAACGGATGCAAGACTGTCTGTCCCAACCATACAGAGTGTGACCAATGAAGTATTGAAACTGAATGACAAACAATTTACGCAGGAACTTACTGCGCAAATACAATCTATTGATTGTCAATCGTTAGCAATTACGCAGGAGGTTCCTGCGCAATTTGAAGATGTGGGAAAAACCGTTTCTGCCATTTACAGGATGGGAATCAGGGAAATAGAAGAAATTTTCTTGACCTCTCCTATAGCCAAAATAAACTGGACAAGCCAAATGACTATACTTGACAGTTCGCTACCTTTAGGTCTAAGCTACTGGTACACGAAGCAGTCCATAGAAATGGGATGGAGCAGCAATGTATTGAAATTACAGATTGACAGTGATTTGTACAGCCGACAAATCAGCAACAACAAGGTAAACAATTTCACGACCACACTTCCGGCTCCACAAAGCGACCTTGCCAATTACCTACTCAAAGATCCGTACATCTTTGATTTGGCAGGAGCCAAAGAAAAAGCAGACGAAAGGGATATTGAAGAACAGCTGGTGAAACACGTTACCCGCTACCTGTTGGAAATGGGCAACGGTTTTGCCTTCGTTGCCCGGCAGAAGCACTTCCAAGTAGGAAACAGCGATTTCTTTGCCGACCTGATTCTATATTCCATTCCGTTGCACGCATATATTGTCATAGAATTGAAAGCCACTCCTTTCAAGCCGGAATATGCCGGACAACTCAACTTTTACATCAATGTGGTGGATGATAAACTGAGGGGAGAGAATGACAACAAGACTATCGGGTTGTTGCTATGCAAGGGAAAAGACGAAGTTGTGGCACAATACGCATTGACAGGCTACGACCAGCCCATCGGCATCAGCGATTATCAATTGAGCAAAGTGATTCCCGAGAAACTGAAATCAGCGTTGCCCAGCGTGGAAGAAGTGGAAGAAGAACTGGCTTCTTTCCTTGACAAAGACAATAACACTCAAAAATAGTTGCGTCCATGAAAGATGTAATTACAACGCTGATTCCCCGATACGGAGAATTGAACAGAATATACAAAGACTGGTCTGATAATAAAGGTTTCTCTTTTGAAAAGCAGAAATTCATTACCAAGTTCTATCTGGACTACAATGATGTAACGGTTCTTGAAACAGCCATTCTTGAACTGGTATTTCATCTTCCACAGGAGCAATACACACTGATTCTGAACAGCCTGAAAAAGGAAGTATGCGAAAACATAAGTTATTACAAGAAAGGATGTATGCCGGATGAACAGACCGTTTACAATATCTGCTTCCGAGTTTCAGAAATCTATAAAGAAGCCATAGAAGAACAGCAATACAAGACGACCAAGCTCCATGCTCCGCTAAACGAAGCATACCACCGATACGATTCCATAGGTTATCGGGAACACACCGCAGAGGATGAAAAGCGTGCGGAAATGGAATATGAACGGTTCAAGGCTGAATACGAGGAGGAAAAAAACAAGCTGACCGAACTCTACGATCTGCAAAAACAGACCAGAGAGAAAGCCCTGCAATATGCAGAAAGCCGTTTCAATGAAATCTATCGGCTGGGCTGCCACCTCAAAGAGACATTGGCGAAATATGTATTTGATGAAACAAACGAGCCGGAAGAGCCAGCCAAACAAGAACCAAACGCCCCCAACATACAGGAAGAAGTGCTGGGAACGAAACAGACTGAGTATTTCAATATGGAACTGCTTTCGCTCATTCATGTAACCTGCGTGGGAGAACAGTTCGAGAATATTTCCGAACATAATTTCTATACCTGCATGAACCTGCTACCAAGCGACACCAAACCCCAAATCAGACCGAGAGAAAAAATACGTACCTGCTATCTGATATTCCTGATGAGCGAAAAACTGCCCAAACAGGACAGGGAGAATTGGAAGAGGAATATCCTGAAAATATTGGATATTGAGGAAAGCTACTACAAGTCAAAGTACAAAGAGCCTGTTTCCGATTTCCCCAGTGACAGCAACCGGAAATTTGCCAAAGAAATGGACGGTATATTCCGATAATCTGTGATATGCCCTGACATTTTACAAAACAACCACTTTTACCACTCAAATTAAATTTTTGAGTGGTATTTTTATTATCTGATATTCAGATAAATAACAAGATATTCCATTTGTATCAACCACATCCTTACCACTTACAACCCTACCTAATTTTACATCGTTCGAGAACAGAGATAACAGCCAGTGCGCAGGGCTGATTGTTAAACGACTAAATAGATTGAACGATGAAAAATCTTCAAGAATTATTATCAAAACCCGTCTGGCAGATGACAGGTGAAGAGTTCATATTCCTAAGCAAGCACGCTTCCCGTCAAACGGAAACGCAGCCACAGCCCGTTACAGACACAGAAAGAAAATATGTGTACGGAATACTGGGCATAGCCAAACTGTTCGGGTGCAGCCTACCCACCGCCAACCGTATCAAGAAAAGCGGAAAGATTGACAAGGCAATCACTCAGATAGGACGTAAGATTATCGTGAATGTTGAGCTTGCCCTTGAACTGGCTGGAAAGAAAACAGGAGGACGGAAATAACGGGAGACATGGCTATGGACTATATGAAAGAGACTAAGGAAATATCGGCTGAAGAAGCCATAATCCTTTGGCAAGCCTCACGTTTGAGCTTGTCGAAAAGTTATGAGAAAGCACCTGAAATCCTTAAAGTACATGATTCTGTCATTGGGACATTGGGTAATTTCAGCGCATCCATCGGCAAAGCCAAAAGTAAAAAAACGTTCAATGTATCGGCTATCGTAGCCGCTGCATTGAAGAATGGCACAGTGCTGCGGTATGTAGCTGAACTGCCTGAAGATAAGCGGAAAGTGCTTTATGTTGATACAGAGCAAAGCCCTTACCATTGTCTGAAAGTCATGACGCGCATTTTGCGAATGGCTGGTTTGCCAGATGATAGGGACAATGAGAATCTTGAATTTCTTGCCTTAAGAAAATACACGCCTGAGCAGCGTATCAGGATTGTGGAACAGGCTATTTACAATACACCCGAAATCGGTCTTGTAATTATAGACGGCATACGGGATATGGTGTATGACATCAACAGCCCCGGTGAATCAACACGCATCATATCCAAGCTGATGCAGTGGACGGACGACAGGCAGATACATATCCATACGATACTGCATCAGAACAAAGGGGATGAGAACGCAAGAGGGCACATCGGTACGGAGTTGAACAACAAGGCGGAAACCGTATTGCAGGTAGAAAAGGACAAGGGCAACGGTGACATCAGCCATGTTTCAGCCATTCACATCCGGGCAATGGACTTTGAGCCTTTCGCATTCCGTATCAACGACAAAGCCCTTCCCGAACTCATTGAGGGATACAAACCTGAAACAAAGAAGCCGGGAAGACCCGAAGAAGAGAAGTTCGACCCTTACAGGCATATCACCGAGCAGCAGCACCGTATCGCATTGGAAGCCGTTTTCGGGCTGAAAGAGGAATACGGCTACAAGGAACTGGAAGATGCCTTAATCAAGACCTATATGTCAGTGGGTGTAAAGCTGAACCATAAAAAGGCGGTATCGCTCATCACCATGCTTCGCAACAAACGGATGATAGTGCAGGAGACAGGCAGAAAATACACATTCATGCCTGACTTCCACTATTAGCCCATTTCCCTGCAATCACTTCACTTTATTCTCGGGGTGTATATATTAGGAATATAGTGAAGTGGTTGGGGAACGGGACTAAATCGCTTCACTTTATTACCGTATCCTATATATACGAGAATTTAGTGAAGTGGTTATAGACCGTACTTCCTAAAAAGGTACGGGCGAAAAGAAAAACGAATCAATTTACCAACTACTAAAACAATCATTTTATGGATATACAGACAGCCAAGCAAATCAGGATAGCAGATTTTCTGCACAGTTTGGGATATTCTCCCGTCAAGCAACAAGGTATCAACCTGTGGTATAAATCACCGTTAAGGGAAGAAGCAGAAGCTTCGTTCAAGGTAAATACCGAACGTAACCAATGGTATGACTTCGATGCGCCCATATAGGCTACACAATAAATATCTCTATGGCAAGAGATTAGGTTAGAGTTCAACAGACCTATCCTCAACGACTTAGCTGGAGGAGAAATCCAAAGGTGACAAAAGCATGTCGGTAAAGTCATTAGTCAGCTAAATACCAAGCTGCGACTGCATGGCGAGAGGAAAAGACAGACACAAGGATGAAGCCTGATTGGTTGAACGATAGTTCTGCTGCACACGTACCAGCCCCGACGAAAGGTATTTGATTCACGTCGGGCTGAAGCACCCCATGTAAACCGAAATTACAATGGAGCAGGAGCTGGCTTCAGAGCAACCACAATAAGTGGAATAGGAACGTAAGTCGCATCCGACAGTCTGCCGAGCCAAACAGTTATTGTGAAAGCAAATGGGGATTCCCTAAATCAGAATGCCGTAAGGCTATGGGCATAGGACCCTGAATATCTGACATGGGAACGGAGCTTCCGTAGTAGTCCGAGCAAGGGAAAGCCTTGTACATGGCGAAGGGAAGCAGTTAGATAACTTAATACAAATAATGGAAAATGTGTGAGACATTATGAGAAGTCCTGAGCAAGTATTAAAAGCTTTAAACAAGCATGGTAAAGTTTCGGATTACAAGTTCGAAAGGCTGTACCGTATCTTATTCAATGAGGAGATGTTTCATGTTGCTTACCAGCGTATTTACGCCAAACCAGGCAATATGACACCCGGTACGGATGGGAAAACCATCAATCGGATGAGTCTTCAAAGAATAAACAAAGTCATTGCATCTTTGAGAGATGAGTCTTACAAGCCTAATCCGGCAAAAAGGATATACATACCCAAGAAAAACGGTAAGAAAAGACCGCTTGGAATTCCTTCCTTTGAGGACAAACTTGTACAGGAGGTGGTGCGCATGATTCTTGAAGCCGTCTATGAAGAGGTGTTTGCAAACACCTCACATGGATTCAGACCAAACAGAAGCTGCCATACCGCATTGACCCATATCCAAAAGACATTTACAGGTACAAAATGGTTTGTGGAAGGAGACATTAAAGGATTCTTCGACAACATAGACCACAATGTATTGATTGCAACTTTGCGGAAACGGATTGCCGATGATAGATTTCTAAGGCTTATCCGCAAGTTGTTGAATGCGGGATATATTGAAGACTGGAAGTTTCATAATACAAACAAGGGAACTCCACAAGGCGGTAATATCAGTCCTATACTGGCAAACATTTATCTTGATAATTTTGACAAGTATATGGAAGAATACGCCCTACGCTTCAATAAGGGAAAAGAAAGACACATCACCAAAGAATACAAGCAACTTAGCGATAAGATGCAACGCATCCTTAAAAGCATCAAGAACATACAGGATGCAGATGTCAGATTACAGCTTAGGGATGAGTATGAGAAACTGAGACGTGAAAGGCAAAAGATTGAGAGCAGAGACAGTATGGATGAAACATACAGAAGGCTTCGATACGTAAGATACGCAGATGATTTCCTCATTGGTGTTATCGGAAGCAAGGCAGAGTGCGTTAAAATCAAGTCGGACATTACCAAGTATATGGAAGAAAACCTCAAGCTGGAACTGTCACAGGAAAAGACATTGATAACAAACGCACAAAAGCCCGCGAAATTTCTTGGCTTCGATGTTTCAGTCCGTAAGTCTGATGCTATCAAGCGGGACAAGAACAATGTGCCAGCCCGTTATTACAACGGTAAGATAGTCCTAAAGGTCGCCATAGAAACGGTGCGGAACAAACTGGAAGAATACAGCGCCATCAGATACAAGGTAGAAAATGGCCGACAAGTTTGGTTTGCAAAGTTCAGAGGCAATCTTATGAAGAAGAAAATCGAGGACATAGTGGCGGCATATAACTCTGAAATCAGAGGGTTCTACAACTACTACTGCATTGCCAACAACGTGGCATACGCGCTCTCAAAGTTTGGATACATCATGGAGTACAGTATGTACCATACCATTGCAGGAAAAACCAATAGCACTGTAAGCAAAGTCATTGACAAATATAAGGTTGGGAATGACATTATAGTGCCATATCAGGATGCAAAAGGTAAATTACGGTACAGGAAATTCTATAATGAGGGATTCAAACGTAAACCACCAATGTACTATACGGAGGTAAACGACTTATCCTACACAATCGCAATTCCACAGCCGACACTTACTGAGCGATTGGATGCGAGAACATGTGAATTATGTGGAAAAGTCGGACCTGTAGTCATGCGTCATGTCAGAAAGCTAAATCAGCTTAAAGGAAAAACTGAATGCGACAGGCTGATGCTTGAAAAGCATAGGAAGACATTGGTTGTCTGTGAAAAGTGTTATGCCAAAATACACAGCCATGCTAAATAAAGTCATGTTATCAACGGAGAGCCGTATGCGTGGAGACATGCAAGTACGGTTTGGGGGCAGGTACGGGAAAACCTACTGCCGAAAGGCAGTAAGGCGTTCTGTACCGAGCCTACGTTTGGGCAAAGGTGGCGGTATCATTGAACTGGCTGCACACCTATATGCTACCGACCATGTACCTTATATTTTAAAACGGATAGCGGAACAGGCACCGCATGTGCGCCCGGTATCTTTCTCTTTTGGTAAGCAAAACTCTTCCGAACCGAGTTTCCAACAGTTGGAGATTGTTCCGTTATCATCCCCTGCCCTGCTTGCCTACTTGCAGGGAAGAGGAATAAATATGGAACTGGCAAAAAGAGAATGTAGTGAAGCCCGTTTCACCCACAATGGCAAACGGTACTTTGCCATCGCCTTTCCCAATGGTTCGGGTGGATTTGAGGTTCGCAACCGTTATTTCAAGGGTTGCATCGCACCCAAGGAAATCTCCCACATCAGACAATCGGGGAAAGCGAGGAATACCTGTTATGTATTCGAGGGATTCATGGACTACCTCTCCTTTCTGACATTGAGACAGGAGAGCTGCCCGAATTATCCGGAGTTGGACGGACAGGACTACATTGTATTGAACTCAGTATCGAATGTAAACAAGGCTCTCTATCCGTTGGGCAATTACGAACGCATCCACTGCTTTTTCGACAACGACCATGCAGGAATGGAAGCACTCCGGCAAATCCGTGAGGAATACGGCAGAGACCGATACATCCGTGACGCTTCTCAGACTTACAGCGGATGCAAGGACTTGAACGAATATTTACAGGAACAGGCTGAAAGAAAAAGGCAAGTTCAATCCGCCAAAGGGGTGCGCAGCCAATCACCGGAGAAGAAGAACGGCTTCCGGTTATAGCCCACTATAACTACACGCTCCGCTTTCGTAGTTGTGGGCTCTCCCGAGGGGATTAGGGCTTTGCCCTAATGACCCACTCAAGGCGTTTCACCCCTGAGAACCCCGAGCAAAGAGTGACCCTCTCTTTGCAATCTCCGCTTATGGGTTACACCCCTAAGAACCCTGTGCGGTTATGAGCGGACATCAGCTAACAACTTTAGTCAGACAAACAGAATCAAAATTTAAGAATATGGCAACAAAATCAAGCATACATATCAAGCCCTGCAAAGTCACATCAAGCGGGGCTCATAACCGGAGAACTGCCGAGTACATGCGCAATATCGGCAAGTCTCAAATCTACATCGTGCCCGAACTGACTGCCGGTAACGAGCAGTGGATAAACCCGGGCTTCGGCAACCCCGACCTGCAGGCGCACTATGACTACATCAAGCGGATGGTCAAGGAAAAGACAGGACGTGCGATGCAGGAGAAGGAGCGTGAACGCAAAGGCAAAAACGGGAAAATCACCAAGGTGGCTGGATGCTCGCCAATCCGTGAGGGCGTGTTGCTCATCAGACCGGACACAACACTGGCAGATGTACGTAAGTTTGGCGAGGAGTGCCAAAGACGTTGGGGAATCACTCCGCTCCAGATCTTCCTGCACAAGGACGAGGGACACTGGCTGAACGGTCAGCCGGAAGTGGAAGACAGGGAGAGTTTCAAAGTCGGCGAAAGATGGTTCAAGCCGAATTACCATGCCCATATCGTTTTCGACTGGATGAACCACGAAACCGGAAAGAGCAGGAAGCTCAATGATGAGGACATGACCGAAATGCAGAGTCTGGCATCCGACATACTCCTGATGGAGCGTGGGCAGTCAAAGGCTGTTACAGGCAAGGAACATCAGGAACGTAATGACTTTATCATTGGGAAGCAGAAGGAGGAAATGAAGCGGCTTGATGCCACGAGGCAATACCGGGAACATCAGCTGGAAATGGCGAACAAAAAGATGCAGGAAACGGAAAGCATTACCAACGCCCTTATCGAAAAGGCAAATGAAAAGGAACGGCAGAGTGAAGATCTTGACAGGGCTATCAGCGAGAAACGCTCCAGACTGAACAGGGAAAAAGGAAGCGAGCTTCTGAACGCCGCTGTCGGCTGGGCTACCGGGAAATCAAAAGCCCTGAAAAATGAAATAGAGGATTTGCGTCAAGAAATTTCTACGCACGAGGAAACCATTGAACGGTTGCAGGATAAAATCCAGACCATACAGAACGACCACAGCCGTGAGCTGATACAACTGGAGGCCAAACACCGGTCCGAACTGAACCGCAAGGAAACGGAACATACACAGGAAACAACAAGACTCAAGAGCCGGATTGCATGGCAAAGCCATATCATCGGCTGTCTCAGCTACCTTCTGCTCAAAACGAGCGACATCTTCCGTAAGGCGGTACACAGTATTATCCGTTTCGCCCGTGATTATTACAAACCACGTTTTGACACGGAACAGGTATCTGACATCAAGAACGCCCTTAACCTGTTCGGGGATGACAGACAATCACACCGGGCGGCAGGGGATTTCCTGTACTTCACTGCCAGGCAAAAGGGTGAATTTGACAACCGGGAGCAAATCAAAGCCAGACGGGAAGTTGACAATGTGGTGGAAGGGAATTATGACCAAC
>OLRS01003236.1_pt1 | contig 10670 bp, 9 predicted proteins | sample 1673171 | NCBI WGS metagenome assembly OLRS01 (sample SAMEA3136762, study PRJEB25190) | human gut metagenome | biome: human gut; feature: human-associated habitat; material: faeces | place: Austria | collected 2013
GTTCGCTTTCATTCCAGGCTGTTTGAGTAAGCATGACGGCGGCGACCTCGGCGGCGGGAGCCCCGGCCTTGAGCCCCAGGAGCTCACAGACGGCCTTGTTCGCGACGACGGTGTCCTCCTCGGGCGGATGCTTGCCGTCCCCGGGCTTCTTGCCCTCGGCGGCTTCCTTGAGGGCCTTGTTCTCCTCGATGCAAGCGGAGAGCGCCTCGAGGATCTGCTCCTCGCCCGCGTCTTCGCCCAGGCCGAGCGCCGCCGCGAGCTTCTTGATGAGTTCGTTCATGTTGGTTTTGCCTCCTTCAAATGTGGATGAATTTACAATCGGGGTCATGCCCGCGATCGCTGGGGGGTTGGTGAGGGCGAGGGAGTGGAGGCCCGTCGCCTTGTTGTCCGACTTGCGGACGGTGATGACCGGGGAGAGGTAGCGGTATTCCTTGTTCTCAAGGTACTGCTTCGCCGGAAGCGTCCACTCGACCCGGGCCTTGATGTGCCCGTCCTCGGCGAACAGCTCCTTGACCCATCCGGCGGCGGGGGCCCGGTCTCCTGTGAGGGTCTGGTGCTCGTAGTCGACGACAAGGTCGACGCCGCGCTCGGCGATCTGTGCCTTCATCGCGGCGAGGCTTTCCTCGTCGACGTCGAACTCTCCCTTCTGGCTCACGACATGGCCGAAGGGCAAAACGGAGATGACCTCCGGCGCTCCTCCGACATCCACTTCGCCCCCTTTTAGGGTGAGAAAATCGCTCATTTTCTGCCTGTCTCCTTTGCTTGGTGCTTGAAGCCCCCGGAAACGCCGTTATTCCGCGTTATAACGGGGTGAACCTGCCGCGCCCCAGACGTACCAGTATTTTGAGCGCTTGCAGGAGCGCATTGTGCGCTTTGTGACGAAAAACTCACGCATCGGGCGCGACGAGTTTTTGCGCCTGATGATGGACACGCAGGACCTCGCCTCTGACGTCGGCAGCGTGCTCTACGGGGAAGAAGCAGTGGCCTGCGGCCTCATCCAGCGCATCGGCAGCCTCTCCGACGCGCTCGACGCGCTGTATGTGCTCATTGACGAAAAGAAGAAGTAAAAGCCTCGCAGAGTTTGCCGACGGAAGTCGGCAAATAGAGTTAAATCATTTTCTGTCGGGGCGTGTACCTGACAGAAAATACAACTCAGGCTGCAAGTGTGCGAATTGTTCGCCGTAGGCGAACAATTCGGGCGCGCAGCAGACTGAAAAAGTTTGTCGGAAAAACCCGTTAGGGGTTTTTCGACAGTTTTAGACGCCTTCGGGCGTCTTTTTGCGCTTTGTTCATCGAATGCACTTGAAAAGACGGCGGAAAAATGGTATATAGTATTAGTCAAAATGTGTCATTATACCCTTATCATGGGGGATGACGCCTTTTTCCAAGGAGGATATCGCTCGTGTACTTAAAGGCATTGGAGATCCAAGGGTTCAAGAGCTTCCCGGACAAGACGGTGCTCAACTTCGGTGAGGACATCACCGCCATCGTCGGGCCGAACGGAAGCGGCAAATCGAATATTTCGGACGCCATTCGCTGGGTCATGGGCGAGCAGTCGAGCAAGTCGCTGCGCGGCGTGAAGATGGAGGATGTCATTTTCGGCGGCACGGAAACGCGCAACCAGATGGGCTTTGCGCAGGTGACGCTCGTGCTCGACAACACCGAGCACATCTTCCCCAGCATGGAGGAGACCGAGGTCGCCGTCACGCGCCGGTACTACCGCAGCGGCGAATCGGAATACTATATCAACAAGCAGTCCGTCCGACTTCGTGACGTAAATGAGCTCTTCATGGACACCGGCATGGGCCGCGAGGGCTATTCCATCATCGGTCAGGGCCGCATTGACGAAATACTCTCGCAGAAGAGCGGCGACCGCCGCGAGATCTTTGAAGAGGCGGCGGGCATTTCACGCTTCCGCTACCGCAAGGAGGAGACGGAACGTAAATTGGAGCGCACGGAAGAAAACTTAGTGCGCATCAACGACAAGATCGCCGAGCTGGAATTGCAGGTCGAACCCCTGCGTGCGCAGGCAGAGACGGCGAAGCAGTATCTTATCTACCGCGACGAACTGCGCCTTTTGGAAATTTCCGTGTGGCTTGAAAATCTGGAAACGCTCAAGACGAACGCCATCAAGCTCGACACCGACCTGTCGCTCGCGCGCGAGGAGCTCAAAAAGGCGAACGCGGACTTAGAGGCGCTGTACGCTGCGTCCGAGCAGTTCTCCGCGCGCATCCACGAGAATGACATCGCGCAGGAGGAAAAGCGCGCGCAGCTTTCCGAGCTCGACGCGCAGGTCAAAGAGCAGGAATCTGCCGTCGCGGTGCTGCAAACGGGCATCGCGCACAACGAAGAGAACATCGCGCGCGTGGAGGAGGAACTCAGAAGCCAGTCTGACCGCGTGGGATCGATGGATGCGCAGATTGCACAGCAGCGCGCGCGTATCGAAGAGCTGGAGAGAAGCAAAAACGAAGTCGAAACGGCGCTCTCCGAGCTTTTGAAGCAGGCGGAGGAGCTGTCGAAAAACGCGGGCGAGGCCGCGAGCGAGGCCGAGACCCTGCGCGCTCGCGAGGCGCTCGCCCTGTCCGCCGCGGCGGACAGCCGCGCGGAAGTTGCCGCCCTGCGCTCGACGCTTTCGGAAATGGACGAGCGCGAGAGCGCCATCGCCGCCGAGCAGGAGAGCGGGGAGGCTCAGCTTTCCGAAACGCGCAAAAGCGCTGCGGAGAACCGCAAGGCGCTCGAGACCGCGCAGGAGGAGGCCGACGCCATCCGCAACATCATCGCCGGCCACACGATGAAGATGCAGGGCAGAATCGAACGAGAGAAGGAGACGGGCGAGCAGCACGTTTCCCTCACGATGGAGATGAACAACTTAGACTCCCGCATCCGCCTGCTCGGCGAGATGGAAAAGGAGTACGAGGGCTTCAACAAGGCGGTGCGCACGGTCATGCAGGCGTCGGAGCGCAAGGCGCTGCGCGGCGTGCGCGGGCCGGTCGCCAACCTGATGAAGGTCGGCAAAAAATACGCCGTCGCGATCGAGATCGCGCTCGGCGCGGGCTTGCAGAACATCGTCGTCGAGCGCGAGGAGGACGCGAAGAGCGCCATCCAACTCTTAAAGCAGCGCGACGGCGGACGCGCGACGTTCCTGCCGCTCTCGTCGATCCGCGGCGAGGCGTTGCGCGATGCGCGCGTGCAGAACGAGTACGGCTACGTCGGCCTTGCGAGCGAGCTGGTGGAATACGACCGCGAATACGACGGCATTTTCAAGAATCTGCTCGGCCGCACGGTCGTGGTCGAGGACCTTGACTGCGGCATCACGATCTCGCGCCGGTTTTCGAACGCGTTCCGCATCGTGACGCTCGACGGCCAGGTTTTGAACCGCGGCGGCTCGATGACGGGCGGCTCGATCTCTCGCAGCGCAGGCATTCTGAGCCGCGCAGGCGAGCTGCGCGAGCTGACGGCGCGGCGCGGCGGCCTTGCCGAAAAGCTTGACCTTGCCGCCAAGGCCGCCGAGGACGCCAAGCGCGAGCTTGCCAAAGCGCGCTACGAGCTGGAGGTCGCACAGGGCCAGCAGCGCGCGGCGGAGGATGCCGTGCTCAAATTGCAGGGCGATAAAAATCATTATGACTTATTGCTCTCGTCGCTGCGCGAGCGGCTCGAGAGTTTGGATACCGAGCGCGAGACCATCGCGCGCCGCCGCGGCGAAGTGAAGCGCGTGGCGGAGGAAAAGGAAGCGCTCGCGCTTTCGCAGGAGAAGGAAGCGGGCGAGCTGCGTGCACAGGCGGAAAAGAGCCTTTCCGGCCAGAGCGAGCTGCTGCGTTCGACCTCGCGCCTCGGCGACGAGATCGCCGAGAAAAAGAGCGTACTCGCAGGCTATGCCGCCGAGCGCGAAACGACGGAAAAGTCGCTCGCGAGCTTGGAGGGCCTGCGTGCTCAGATGCAGGGCGACGAGCAGAGCAGAAAAGCGCTCATTGAGCAGTACAGGGCCGCGAGCGAGCAGTCGCAGTGCGAGATCGGCACACATGAGACTGAGATCGCCGCGCTGAGCGGCAAAATGACGGAAAAGCGCGCCGAACTCGAAGCGCTCTCCAAAGCGAAGCTCGCGCTCGAAGCCGAGCGCAGCCAGAGCGACCGCCGCGGCCGCGAGCTCAACGAAAACGTGCTCAACGTCGAGCGCAGCGTCAGCAAGCTTGAACAGAAGCGCGCGACGAGCGCGATGGAGGAGCAGCAAATTCTCGACAAGCTGTGGGAAAACTACGAGCTGTCGCACTCCGCCGCGCAGGAGCAGCGCATCGAGCTCGAGAGTGTCGCCAAGGCGAGCCGCCGCATCGGCGAGCTCAAGCGCGCCATCAGCGGTCTTGGCGCGGTCAACGTCGGCGCGATCGAGGAATTCGAGCGCGTGAATACGCGCTACACTTACCTCACGACCCAGCGCGACGATGTGGAAAAGGCGAAGGGTGAGCTTGTCGGCGTGATCGACAGCATCACAAGCGAGATGACCGTCATCTTTAAAGAACAGTTCGCGCTGATCCGCGAGAGCTTCCAGGAGACGTTTTTGGAGCTGTTCGGCGGCGGCAAGGCCACGCTCGAGCTCGAGGATGAGAACGACGTGCTCTCCTGCGGCATCGAGATCAAGGTCCAGCCGCCGGGCAAGGCGCTCAAGACGATCACGCTGCTCTCGGGCGGCGAAAAGGCGTTCGTTGCCATCGCGCTGTACTTCGCCATCCTGAAGGTTCATCCGACGCCGTTCTGCGTCATGGATGAGATCGAGGCGGCGCTCGACGAGCCGAACGTGGTGCGCGTGGCGAATTACATGCGCCGCATCACGAGCAAAACGCAGTTTATCGTCATCACGCACCGCCGCGGCACGATGGAGGCAGCGGACGTCCTTTACGGCGTCACGATGCAGGAGCGCGGCGTGAGCAAGGTGCTGACGATCAATATGAACGACATGGCGAAGGAACTCAACATTAAGGAATAAAGCGCGAGGAGAAACAAATGGGTATTTTTGCAAAGATCAAAAAGGCATGGTTCGACACCATCGTGTGGGAGACCATTGACGACGAATTCTATGACGAGCTTGAGGACAGCCTCATTATGGCCGATCTCGGCGCAACGGTCGCGCACGACGCGGTGAAAAAGCTGCGCGACGTCGTGTACCAGAAGAGCATCCAGCGCGGCGACGATGTGAAGCAGGCGCTGCGCGATATTTTGATTGAAAAGCTGAACGTGGGCGACACCGCGCTTGACCTGTCGACCAAGCCGAGCGTCGTGCTGGTCATCGGCGTGAACGGCGTGGGCAAGACCACGTCCATCGGCAAGATCGCCCACCGTCTGAAGGGCGAGGGCAAGCGCGTACTGCTGTGCGCGGCGGACACGTTCCGCGCGGCGGCGGCGGATCAGCTTGAAATTTGGGCAAACCGCGCCGAGTGCGAGATCGTCCGCTCGGTCGAAGGCGCGGATCCCGGCGCGGTGCTGTTCGACTCGCTCGCCGCGGCGAAGGCGAGAGGTGTCGACGTCGTCCTCTGCGACACGGCGGGCAGACTTCACAACAAGGTGAACCTGATGAACGAGCTCTCGAAGCTCCGCAAGATCATCGACCGCGAGACGCCGGACGCCGCGAAGGAAACGCTTTTGGTGCTCGACGCGACGACGGGGCAGAACGGATTGCAGCAGGCCAAGGTCTTCCGCGAGACGGCGGGTCTGACGGGCATCATCCTGACGAAGCTCGACGGCACGGCCAAAGGCGGCATCTGCGTTGCCATCGCGCAGGAGCTGAGCGTGCCGGTGAAGTACGTCGGCCTCGGCGAGGGCATCGACGATCTCCAGCCGTTCAACGCGGAGGAATACGTCAAGGCGCTCATCTGATGGGAAAATCATAAACCTGCGAGACAATAAGGAGACGAATATGGAAATCACTTCTGTTTGCCCCTATTGCGGAAAGGAAATGCGAGATGGAGCCATCCCTGTCTTGCGTGATATTCACTGGTGTCCAAGAGGTGAGGACGGCATGCTCAAAGACGGATTTGGCGACGAGAAGGAACAGGTCTGGCTTGGCAGAGCGGGGCTGTTAGGAGATTATTACACGCCCGCCCGTTACTGTGAGAGCTGCAAGGTGGTCATCGTGCCCGTGCCGGAGATCGAGTGGCCGCTCGATAAGCTCGACAAAAAGTTCACGGCATGGCAGGAAAAGATGAGCGCGCAGCGCGAAGAGCGCAAGGCGCAGCGTGAGGAAGAAAAGCGCGAAGAAAAGAGCAGAAAAAGACGGGAAAAGGACCCGTGGGAGGTTTGACGATGAAATTTGTTTTGGCAACGCAGAACCCCAAGAAATTGAAGGAAATGAGCGCTATTCTGGGCGAGCTCGGCGTGGAGGTCGTGTCGGAGGCCGACCTCGGCGTAAAGATCGAGGTGGAGGAAACGGGCGAGACCTTTGCCGAGAATTCGCTTCTCAAGGCCAAGGCCGTCATGGAGGCGACGAAGCTGCCCGCCATCGCGGACGATTCCGGCCTCTGCGTGAACGCCCTCAACGGCGGCCCGGGCGTTTACAGCGCGCGCTTTGGCGGCGAGGGGCTGGACGACACCGGCCGCTACCGCCTGCTTTTGCAGATGCTGCACGGTCAGGCCGACCGCCGCGCCAACTTCCACACGACGATCACCTGCGCGTTCCCGAACGGCGACGTCTTGCAGGACGACGGCGAGGTCGAGGGCACGATCGCGTTCGCGCCGATGGGCGAAAACGGCTTCGGCTACGATCCCGTGTTCTTCGTGCCTGACAAGCGGAAGACCTTTGCACAGCTTTCGGCAGAAGAAAAGGCGGAGATTTCGCACCGCGGCAAGGCACTGCGGGCATTCAAGGAAACGCTCAGGAATTATCTTGCGGAACATCAATAAAAAGGATAAGGAAATACTATGGAATTAAGCAGCAAACAGCGCGCGTATCTGCGCAGCCTTTCCAATGACCTCGACGTGATCGTTCACATCGGCAAGGACGGCATCGGCGACAACCTCGTCAAGCAGGCGAACGACGCGCTGGAGGCGCGTGAGCTCATCAAGTGCCGCGTGCTTGAAAACAGCATGCTCACCGCGCGCGAGGCGTGCGACGAGCTGAGCGCCTTGACGCGCAGCGAGCAGGTGCAGGTCATCGGCACGAAATTCGTGCTCTACCGCCCCTCGCACAAAAAGGACAAGAAGGACAAGATCGTGCTGCCCAAGGCAGCGAAGAAGACCGTGTAAAAGAGAAAAAGAGGTCGAACAAACTTGAAGATCGGAATTTACGGCGGCAGCTTCAACCCGCCGCATCTGGGTCATATGGCCGCGGCCGAGAGCGCGGCAAAATATTTAGGGCTCGACGAGCTCCTGCTCATCCCGGCGGGTATCCCGCCGCACAAGATGCTCTCTGCCGACGCGGCGGGGGCGGAGGACCGCCTTGCGATGACGCGCCTGATGGGCGAGCAGATCGCGCTCGACACGGGCGTAAAGGTCACAGTCTCCGACATGGAGATCGCGCGCGGCGGTAAGAGCTACACCGCGGACACGCTGCGCATCCTGCATGAGGAGCATCCCGACGACGAGTTGTGGCTTCTGATGGGGACGGACATGTTTTTGACGTTCCAGTACTGGTATAAGCCGGACGAGATCGTGCGGTATGCGGGCCTGTGCGCCTTTGGCCGCACGAAAAAAGACGGCGAGGAGCTTTTCGCCCCGCAGCGCAAGTACCTCGGCCAGCGCTTTCCGGGCAGCCGCGTCGTGACGATGACGCTGCCGAACCTTGTCGACGTCTCGTCGACGGAGCTGCGCGCGCGCATCCCGAAGAGGGAGACGGATGGGCTTCTGGCCCCCGCGGTGCTGGGATATATTTACCGCAAGCATCTTTATGGAACAAATCTCAATTTAGAACGTCTAACCTTAGAGGACCTGAGACCCATCGCGCTCTCCTACCTCAAGGCCAAGCGCATCCCGCACGTGCTCGGCACCGAGCAGACGGCCAAGGCGCTCGCGGAAAAGTACGGCGCGGACGTCGAAAAGGCGCGCTTTGCCGCGCTTCTGCATGACTCGACCAAGCGTCTTTCGATGGAAGAGCAGCTCGCGATGTGCGAGCACTACCACATCGAACTCGACGAGCTGGAGAAAAAGGCGCTCAAGCTGCTGCACGCCAAGACCGGCGCGGCGCTCGCGCGCGACGTGTTCGGCGCGGATGACGAGATTTACAACGCGATCCTGTGGCACACGACGGGCAAGGCAAATATGACGTTACTTGAAAAGGTCATCTACCTTGCCGATTACATCGAGCCGAACCGCGACTTCGACGGCGTGGAGGATCTCCGCAAGGTCGTGTGGGAGGATCTGGACAAGGGCCTTGAAATGGGCCTTGCCATGACCGTGGAGGAAATGGAGCAGATGGGCAACCCCGTTCACCACAACACGCTGCAAGCGCTGGAATATCTGAGAGGACATACCCATGAGTGATCAAAGAGAGATTTACGAGAGAGACAGGGAAGACCCCTATTACGAGGGGCGGCACACGCACCGGAAAGAGGGCTTTTTCGAGCGCAACTGCGACGAGGCCTGGGAGCAGGTCAAGGAGACCTTTTCCCACCCAGGGAGGCTCTTTGCCAAGGTGCTGCTCATCGCGCTGCTGTGCGGTGTGGTCGCCGGCGGCAGCTATCTGCTGAAAATCCGCGCGCCGGAGCTGCCGAGCAAGGACACTGACAGCAAGAATAACAATAGTGAGCAGATCGACGATATCGACTATGGCGACGGCGTGCGCCCGAAGGCGGGCGGCGAGCGAAAGAGCAAGGATTTCTACACCGTGCTCATTCTCGGCCGCGATACGGGCGGCGGCGGCAACACCGACACGATGCTGCTCGCGAGCTATGACGTGACGAACCAGAAGGCGACCGTCATGTCCATCCCGCGCGACACGATGGTCAACGTCCCGTGGGATATCAAGCGTATCAACTCCGTCTACAACTACTACGGCGGGGGCGAAAAGGGCATCAAGGCGCTTTACAAGGAGATCGCCCAGCTCGTCGGCTTTGAACCGGACTATCAGGTCGTTGTCGAATGGGACGCCGTCGGCGAGATCGTGAAGGCCATGGGCGGCGTCTATTACGATGTGCCGCGCAACATGAACTACGACGACCCCTATCAGGACCTGCACATCCACCAGACGAAGGGTTACCGGCTTCTCAGCGGCAGCGACGTGATGCAGGTGCTGCGTTACCGCCACGACACCGACTCGCGCTACGGCTACGCCGACGGTGACCTTGGCCGCATCAAGACGCAGCAGTCGCTTTTAAAGGCGATGATCGAGCAGCTTTTGCAGCTCAAGAACGTGACGAAGATCGGCGACTTTGCCCGCGTGGTGAAAAACAACGTTACCTCCGACCTGACGTTTGAGGAAATGCTGTGGTTCGGCTCGCAGGCCGTCATGGGCGGGCTCAAGATCGAGAATGTCAACTTCGTCACGATGCCGAACACGAACAAATCGTGTTACAGCCGCGTGTACCACAGGACGCAGTCTTACGTGACGCCGAACGCGCAGGAGCTGCTGGACCTCGTCAACAACGAGCTCAGCCCGTTTGTCGAGAAGTTCACGATGCGCGACCTTGACATCATGTCCGTCAACGCGGATGGCTCGGTGTCCTCGTCCACGGGACATGTGGAGGACAGCAAGGCCGCCCAGCCGCAGAACCACCATTCCTCCTCCGGCTCACAGACCGGCACAGGGGACAGCGGCACGACGACCGATCCGGGTACGGCCACCGATCCCGGCAATACCGGCGACAACAGCGGCACGACGGTCGACCCCGGCAATACCGGTGACAACAGCGGCGGCACGACCGTTGATCCGGGCAACACGGGCGATAACAGCGGCACGACCACGCCAAGCGAGCCCGTCGACCCCGTGACGCCGACCGACCCGGGTACAGGCGAGAGCGGCACGACCGGCGACAACAGCGGCACGACCGGCAGCGACGAAATGCCGGAATGGCTGCGCCCGTAACGTAAAAGAATAAAAAAGATCAAAAACTCAAAATAAGAAAAGGAGACCCCTATGTTACCTTCCAGAGAATTGGCTGAGATCGCCGTCAAGGCGCTCGACAGCAAAAAGGGTAAGGAGATCAGACTCATCCGCATCGACAAGATCACGACGCTCGCGGAGTATTTCATCATCTGCACCGGTACGTCCAACACGCAGATCAACGCGCTGGGCGACGAGGTGGAAAAGGAGCTGACGCTCGCGGGCGAGGAACCGCTGCACCGCGAGGGCTATCGCGGCGGCACGTGGGTTCTGCTCGACTACGGCTGCGTCGTCGTCCACATCTTCAACGACGAGGCGCGCAAGTTCTATTCCCTCGAGCACCTGTGGGCCGATGGCGAGGAAGTCGACCTGAGCGCCATCCTGCCCCACGCCGAGGAAAAATAACGCTTGACAAGGCGGGACAAAACGCCTAAAATGGTCATGCTGAGTTTATGCAAAACGCGATGACGGAGCAAAAAGACGCGTGATTTTCACCTGAAGAGAGCCGGCGGTCGGTGCGAGCCGGTGGGAGAATGCGCGTGGATGACTCACTCCCGAGCAGTCCGCCTGAAAGGGCGGAACGGTCGCCCCCGTTACGGGCAAGGCTATGAAGCCGCTGAGGGCTCACGGGAAACCGTGCGCTGAATCA
>OLRS01003237.1_pt1 | contig 10670 bp, 8 predicted proteins | sample 1673171 | NCBI WGS metagenome assembly OLRS01 (sample SAMEA3136762, study PRJEB25190) | human gut metagenome | biome: human gut; feature: human-associated habitat; material: faeces | place: Austria | collected 2013
TATTGGAAGCATAGTATCCATTGGAAATACCTGGAAAGACAACGGTTCCTGCGGAAGCACCATCATAAAAATAATTATTCCTGTACTTTTGATCCGAAGCAGCCACTGCCTCTGCACTTACAAGTTTACTGATATTGGGATCCTGATAAGAAAGATAGTAATATCCTCCGTCTCCTTTCTTCTCCCCCCAACTGTTTTTGATGATCCACGCACCATCAGATGTTACATTGGAAACAGGAAGAAAATTATCCTTTGAATACGTATCATCCCATCCGACCACTGTCACAATATGATTAATTACAGTCGAATTTGATTTTCCAACAGGATAACAATATGCAGCTGTGTCCGGATTTACATAACTTTCCTTCATATAAAGCATAATGGATACTGCATGGTCATTCAGTAGCATTTCTTTCATACGTTCCTCACTGTATTTGGAAACAGATGCATTTTTCAGATATGCTGCAGAATTATAAGCCTTACTTTCCGGAATCTGTACAGTCAGATCATTCTGATGCGAAGAATCCGTAGGAAATGGTACATCGGCCTCTGTGGTCATTCCCGACCATGTACTGAGATAAATCGCCGCCAGGTGATCATTACCTCCTATCACGTGATAATTTCCCAGTACATAATTCTTATCATCAGGGGTATTTCCAAGAGGATCATTCTGTCTGTTGGAGAAAAAATATGATAAATGTTCTTCTGACAGATCGTAGACTCCTTTGTTCTGTGCCAGAAGCGAAGTCTCCATGATTGCTGCCATACCAAAAGCCCAGCAGGTTCCAAATGGATTCTGATTCTTTACGGGCGTAACTAATCCTTCCTTTCTGGAATCATAGGAGGATGGAAATGCTGTTTCTCTGCTTCCATATGCAGCGTAAACTGATGTCAGATCACTCTCTACTTCAGGTCCCGGATCTATCGGTTTTAAATTTTTAAAAGGTTCTAACTCTTCTTTTCTTTCCTCTTCTGTCAACGGACGGCCCTTAATATACCTGATTCCGTCTGTACCCTCTTCTGAGTTTTCTCCATCCTGAAACTCCTGTTTTGCATCATCGCTTCCGAACAATTCTGCATCCGATCCCGTATCTGTTCCAAATTCATCTGCCTGTGAACTTTGAAATTCTTTCAGATCTGATGTATTTTCTTCTGTCTCCCTGTTGACTCCGGATCCAAACATTTCCTGACCCGCAGCTGGTACCGATGTATAAACCATTGCATAAGCCAGAAAAACTGACAATACGCGTATCGCTGTATTTCTTTTTTTCATGTAGTAGTTAACTCCTTTACATAAATATAATATCATTATATCAGTATCTTTTTTGTTTTTCAACCATGATCAATGACAAAAACCGTCGGAAAACAGTGAATTTTCCCTGTTTTCCGACGGCTCTATGTAGAAATGCAGAGCTCTGCCGACAAGAAAATGTCGCCAGGAAAAGACGTCAAATGCCTGTGATGCATTTTCTTCTGTGCATGTGAAAAGTGTGAAAAATGTGTGTGAAATGCTTTATATACTAACTCAGAACAGACTTGAAAATCTTACAGACTCTTCTCTTTTGCTATCCTTATTCTAGCAGAACAAGCATTGTATTACAATGAAAATCGTTCTTTCTTATTTGTGCTAATCTGACACATTGTTACTGTTCACTCCGTTCTAAGCAGCAACGCATTCTCCTCTTATTTGCTGATACTTTCCTTTGCTCTTTTCATCATATCAGCCAGTTCCTGGTATTTTCCTGTGACATACCCATAGTTTTTTCGCTTATGCGGAAGCATACAGTTTGTGCAGTCTTTAATTCCCTTTTCCGTATACCGGAAATTCCCACCGCATTTCTCACCCAGGGCATATAGCGGGCAATAACAAAACAGACAGTTAAAATCATCCGGATCTGCATTCTTATGACACGGAAAAAATTCACATTTCTTATGGCTGAAATAAGAATATTCTTTCCCTTCCCAATAAGGTTTCTCCATTGCTACCTCTCCTCTCCTGTTGCAAGTTTTTATCTTTCCAGAATAATTCCGTTTTCTCATTCTCCATCAATCCCACCCATCAGAGGACGAAATAAAAAAAATACTCTAATAAATTATCAATTTCTCTTCACATAACAAAGCATTGAAAATTCATTACAGTATTTTTCACAGATCATACATTTAAAATTAATAAGAGGGAGCGATGCTACCCCGGGGTAGAAAAAAATCCGTTCATGAGTGCGCGGAGGGAACGAATGTATCCGGAGTAGTATCGCCTGCCATTTAATCATGTATAATTCATATGAACAGGCGCATTCCATAAAAAAATGCCTACTCTCGTAAAAAAGTAGACAACGTCCCAGGGGTGCGGAGTCCCTGAAATGGTTGTTACACTTTACACGGAAGTTTAACCTCGCCATACAAAGCAGGTTTCCTGACTTCAGGATCATCGCTTGCCTTCCCCTTCTCATACTATGTACAATGGGATAATGAAGGTTCGCTCCTCTGTTACAGTGACCGGATCGCTCAGGACTCTCACCTGATTCCCTCTTCTGACTGCTACGCGGACACAGCCAGCACTTCATATGTTCAATATGGAATTATACTGACATTATAATAGCATACCCTTTGGTCATTGTCAATAGTATCTGATACTTTTTTCACAAATTCATAAGTAAAAAGTTATAATCTCTTTTCACACCCGTTTTTTCTCTGTGTTGCATTTTTTCTGCGTGTGTCCTATACTGAATTATATTTTCCGGTCCTGCATGACCACTACGTAGTTATCACCAAAAGGAGGATTTTTTATGATTCAGGATATCGCACCGCATACTTATCACAATGAATATAAACCAGTCACACCGGATGGCAACAGCATCATTCTCGCTTACGAAAATGGAAAGTGTTTCTTCCATAAAAAAGAAGATGACGTTTCCATCTCTCTTCCACGTTTTCGCGAACTGGAAGGAAATGTAAGCGATCTGTACGAAAATTATATCTATCTTTTTTCCATTGATCAGGAACGTTTTTATCTGATCCCGGGACTTGATACATCCCTGCTGCCGGGCTATGAATTCCATGAAACAAGAGAGCTTCGTTATGTCCAGCCACAGTATCTTGCTTTCGCCACAGTCACTGGATATCAGCTCTGGTTCTGGTACAAAAATCGGCGTTTCTGCGGATGCTGTGGAAAACCAATGAAGCATGACACAAAAGAGCGTATGATGTACTGCCCTTCCTGCGGCCGTCGGGAATACCCGGTACTTATGCCGGCTGTCATCGTCGGCATCACAAACGGTGACAAGATCATTTGTTCCAAATATGAAGGCCGGAGTTTTAAACAATATGCTCTGATCGCCGGATTTGCAGAAATTGGGGAAACCATTGAAGAGACCGTCCAGCGTGAGGTCATGGAAGAGGTCGGCCTTAAAGTCAAAAATCTTCGTTATTACAAGAGCCAGCCATGGTCCTTCTCCGGCACTTTACTTTTCGGATTTTTCTGTGATGTAGACGGAGAGGATACTCTCACGGTGGATCACGAAGAGCTTTCCATAGCACAGTGGTTTGAGCGTGATCAAATTATCGGTCAGGACAACAACAGCAGTCTTACTAACGAGATGATGATGGTATTTGCTGCTGGAAAAGAACCCAAATAAAGAATAGACAAACGTGGTATCTGTTTTTACAAGCAGGCACCACGTTCAGACTATCGCATTATACTCATCATGCAGATCTGCACTTTACAATTCTTTTATCCGCTTCATTTCAAATATTTTGTTATATAGTATATATATTTCGTAAATTTATCTTTATTTTTCAGTATCAAAGACATATCTTTTTCATCCCGCACATGCTATAGTAACATCATCAAAGCTGTTCAGTTCCTCCAATCACCTTACACATTTGCGTTTACTGCCTGAGCAGCTTTTTCAAAAAAACATTCACATTACCAACAGGGGGTTTTGTTATGAAAGTTGTAGTTGCTGTTGATTCATTTAAAGGAAGCATGACTTCCATGGAAGCCGGCATGGCTGTCAAAGCCGGCGTTCTTGCCGCACATAAAGATGCAGAAGTGATCGTCAAACCACTGGCTGACGGCGGCGAGGGAACTACGGATGCCCTGATCGAAGGGCTGAATGGAGAACGTGTCGATGTCACAGTTACCGGACCTTATCATGAACCGGTCAACGCATATTATGGTTATCTCAAGGACACCAACACTGCTGTCATGGAGATGGCTTCTGCCGCCGGGATCACGATCTCCGAGCAGAAAGATCCTATGATCGCTACCACTTACGGTGTCGGTGAAATGATCCTTCACGCCATCAACAAGGGAATCCGCAATTTCATCATCGGAATCGGCGGCAGTGCTACCAATGACGGTGGGATCGGAATGCTTAAGGCTCTTGGATTTACTTTCCTTGACAAAGACGGTCAGGACACCGGCGAAGGCGGACAGGCGCTTGCCAAAGTGGCTTCCGTCAGACTTTCCGACAATGCTGAGCTTCTCTTCCAGTGTAATTTCAAGATCGCATGTGATGTCACAAACCCGCTCTGCGGCTTCCAGGGTGCCACTTACATCTATGGTCCGCAGAAAGGCGTTACTTCCGAAATGCTTCCGGTCCTCGATGCCGGAATGGAAAACTATGCAAAAGTTACCTCACAGACCATCGGAAAAGACAACATGAACGCATCCGGTGCAGGTGCCGCAGGCGGACTTGGTTTTGCATTCTTAAGCTACTTAAACGGAGAACTGACTCCTGGCATCCAGCTTATCCTGAATGCTGTCCATCTTGAGGACGAAATGAAAAACGCCGATGTTGTCGTAACCGGTGAGGGTCGTCTGGATCATCAGACCGCCATGGGAAAAGCTCCTGTAGGCGTCGCAAAACTCGGCAAAAAATATGGTGCAAAAACCGTCGCTTTTGCAGGAAGCGTCACAAAAGAAGCCGTTGCCTGCAACGAAGCCGGTATTGATGCATTTTTCCCGATCGTCCGTGGAATCTCCACCCTCAGTGAAGCCATGGATCCGGCTACTGCCAAAGCCAATATGGCTGCAGCGGTGGAACAGGTATTCCGTCTGCTTTAACTTTGTCCCTTTTCTCCCTTTGCCCGCTGGTCCCTCTCCCGTATGCCAGCGGGCTTTTTTGCGTATAAAACTGGTATTTTGGCGGCTGATTCGTTATAATATGAAGAACGGTTTTTTTACTATATAAAATAATGGGGTATTTTATCATGAAAAAAATAGCACTTATCACAGACGGCTGGAAACGTTACGTTACCTATGCCTGGGTAGAGGGATACCGCCGCTTTGCTTCCGTTCTCCGGCAGAACTGTCCTGTCGGTTCCATATGTATGCGCTATGGTGGCGACGAGTTTGTATGTGTCGTTCCTGATCTTGACATAAGAAAGCTTCATCAACTGGAACAAAATATCCAGCACGCTCTGGCTGAACTTTCTTCTGCCAGTCATTTCTCGTTTCCAATTGAAGCAAGCATTGGCAGTGTCATCGCTGACGATCCTGTATTCTCTCTCAATGACTATATCAATCTCGCCGACCAGAAAATGTACCAGACTAAAAAAGCCCACAAAGCAGCACGAGGAGCAACACCATGACACCTTACATCACCAGAGCACTCGCACAGCAGATCGTAGATACCGTCCGGGATCTGTGCGGACAGAACGTGAATTTCATTGACTGTTCCGGGACGATTTTTGCCAGCACGGATGCGGCACGTATTGGGACCTTCCACGAGATCGGACAGCAGGCAGCCGAACGCGGCACTGTGATCGAAGTCCGGGAAAATGACCGCTTTACCGGCACACAGCAGGGTGTCAATCTTCCTGTCTACCATAATCACAAGATGATCGCCGTCATCGGTATCACCGGAAATCCCGATGAAGTACGCAAATATGCCAAACTGGCTGAACGGATCACCCGGCTTTTGATCCGTGAGAAGGAACTGGACGCTTTTAACCGCACAGAATCTGACAAAAAAAGCTATATCCTGCGCGGGCTGATCGACCATGAGGATATCCACCCGGATTATCTCAGAGAAAATCTAACCCGGTGGAACATCAGTGAAAAAAAGTCCTGGCAGCTTCTTCGCCTGAAAATCCATTCTGACAATGGACCTGCACTCTCCGCTTCTCTGGACACTGCCATCTCCCGGCTTTTTCAGAAGCTTGACAATCAGCTTTTTACTTTTGTGTACCCGGATGAGTATCTTGCTGTCATCGAAGACAAGGTTTTCCACCGGCAAAGACAAATTCTGCTGGATTTCGCACAGAAATATGCAGGCACTCTGTGCATAGCTGTAGGAAACCCGTCCTCAATCCATGAAATCGCAGATTCTGCTTTTTCTGCCGAGATTGCACTGAAATCCATACCTGCCGGATCTAACTATGCAGAGGCTTCCTCTCTGGATCTGGAATTGATCCTCGCCTCCATAAACTCCCGCAACAAAAAAGTCTTCCTGGAGAAAACCCTCGATAAGCTTTCTCCGGAAGACCTTGAATTACTTCGTATTTACTTTTCCTGTGACATGTCCCTCAAAAAGACCTGCGAGGAAACGTATCTGCATAAGAATACGATCCAGTATCGGCTCAATCATATCCATAAGAAATGCGGATACAACCCGCGGGAGTTTCAGGATGCTGTGCGGCTGTATCTGGCACTAAAGATGTAACAATTCTATGCCAGCTGACTGATCAGTTCAAGAATCCTGCCTGCACAGGAACGGATTTCTTCTTCTGTAAGATCTCCGTTTCTGTATGCTTCGCGAATACTTTCGGCATCTTCTGCATTTCCAGGCATGATGATGTCATTTCCTGCTGCAGCACATTTCCATGCAACACTTCCATCTTCCGGTACGGTTGTATTCCAGTCGGACATGATAACTCCATCAAATCCCCACTCTTTCCGGACAATTCTGGTACACAGATCTTTGCTGTTCGCCGCATGCACTCCATTGACAAGATTGTAAGAAGACATGATTGCTGCCGGCTGACCCTCTTTCACTGCAATTTCAAATCCACGAAGATAAATTTCTCTGAGTGTCCTCTCTGAAATCTTTACATCCACCCCCATGCGGTTGTCTTCCTGATTATTACATGCAAAATGCTTAATTGTAACACCGCATCCCTTACGGCACTGCACACCTTTTGTTACAGATGCTGCCAGCGTTCCTGAGAGGAACGGATCTTCTGAATAATACTCAAAATTTCGTCCACAAAGAGGATTTCTGTGGATATTCAGACCCGGTGCCAGCCACAGATTGACGTGAAATGCTTCCATCTCAAGTGCAACCGCTTCTCCAAATCTCTGCATCAGATCTCTGTTCCATGTCTGAGCCATTACAGTTCCTACCGGGAATGCAGTGCAGTACTGATAATACTGGTCAGCACCCTCATGCTCTTCTCTGTCTACCAGGAAGCCATTCTCCAGTGCCCCCAGTACACCAATTCCATAAACGGTATCTGTTGCCCTGTCCACTTCATAGTGCTGCTGCAATCGGATACCTGCCGGCCCGTCTGCCATGATCAGCGATGGAATACCATACTTGTCAAGAAGTCCTTCTGTTGTCTCACCTGCGGTTCCTGGAACGCGGATTCCTGCTGCCCCCAGAGTACTTGTTGTTTCTGCAATATTTCCGTAGAGAAGAGGAAGCAGATCTTCTGCCATCTGTTCCGTGGCATAAGCTGATCTGTATATTTTTTTCTCTTCTGGATGCGGTGTAAAAACAATACAATGGCTGTTATCTGCCGTTGTTTTTCTGCATTCGTACGTTTTCCACAGTTCTTCTTCTATCTCTGCTGTGTTTTCCAGAACACAGGTATCCTCCAACGATACACTTTGCTCTACTTTCACAGTGCTGCTGTATTCGAGAGATACAGAACTGTTTCCGGTCCAGATACCATAGGTTCCTTTTTCTACGATCCACTGATGTTTTTCCTCAGAAAAATATGCCAGTTCTTTCTGTCCAACTGTGATCTTCAATGTTTCAGCTTCTCCCGGCTGCAAAAGCTTTGTTTTTGCATACCCAACGAGACGGCGATATTCTTTCTTTACCTCTGTCTGAGGAAGAGATGCATAAATCTGCACAACTTCTTTTCCTGCATAAGTATCGCCGGTGTTGGTGACGGTAACAGTCACGCTTACTTTCGGATTCATCATACCGCGGCCGCTTACTTTGATGTCATCGGTTCTGATCTCGAAATCGGTGTAGGACATACCGTAACCGAAGGAGTAACGGACTGGTACTTCAAAGGTATCAAAGTAACGGTATCCAACGAAGATACCCTCTTCGTATTTTTCTTTCATGAGGTCACCGCTCTTGTAGCTGTAAACCTCTGCACCCGGATAATCATAGTAATCTTTTGCCCAGGTATCTGTCATTTTTCCGGATGGGGTTACATCGCCGCTTACAACATCAGCAAATGCATTTCCGCCTTCCTGGCCTGCCTGTACGTACTGTAAAATAGAGCGGATATTGTCAAATTCTTCTACGAATGCCAGATCCATCAGGCCGCCGGTGTTGATAACAAGAACAATGTTTTTATAGCATCTGGAAACCTGTGCCAGAATAGCTTTCTCTTCTTTGGAGATGAAGTAGTCACCCTCCGTATCAAAACGGTCTTTGTTCTCTCCTGCGATACGTGCCAGAACGAAGAATGCGGTGTCTGCACCGTCGGCTGCTGCTTTCTCTTCATCGATCGGGTTTCCGGATGGCATAAAGAACGGGGTTGCAGAGTAAGCATCAAAGAATTTTGTGTCGTCTCCGTTCAATTTTGTGAAAATCTCATTTTTCCAGTCCAGTCTTGCCTGTACGTAGAGTTTATCGTAATCCTCCAGCCATTCACTGCTTGTTACGTCGTAGCCTGCATTTTTCATGCCCTGGAAAATATTGACGCTGTCACGCTCATTGACATCGCCGGAACCGGTACCTCCTTTGATGGTGCGGATCGCACCTGCTCCGTAAAGACCTACCTTGCTGCCCTTTGCCAGCGGCAGGAAATGATCTTTGTTTTCCAGAAGAACGAATCCCTCTGCTGCTGCCTCGCGGGCAAGTTTGCGGTGATCTGTTTCACGCTGGGTTACTTCCGGAGATGTAGTTCCGTTAAAGGTTCTTACCTTTGCTTTCATGTCTTTGTTCCTCCCAAACTTTGTTTCGTGCTAATGTCTCCATTATCTTCCCTTTTTCATGTAACTTCTAGTTCCTTTCTTGTCCTTTCTCTGGTTGATATTGATATTTCGCACAATTTCTGGTACAATATTCTTATCTTTTTTGATTATAATTGACGTATATTTCTATCACATCCTGGAGGTACTTATGGAATCCTGCTTTTACGAAACAATACATGAAACCGATCTGCTGCACGTCCGTTTTGAGCTGCAGGATGCGCCCGCTTTTGTTTTTCCGGCGCACTGGCACGAATATGTGGAAATTCTCTATCTGATCAGGGGACAGTTTTCCGCGATTGTCCAGGCAACGGAGTATCAGTTAAACGAGGGCGATCTGATTATCATCAACTCCGGCGACCTCCATATGACGCGCTCCAACACCTGTACATATCTTCTGCTGCAGATTTCCGCAAGCCAGATGCGCCAATATCTGCCGGACTTTGATACGATGCGTTTCGACACGATCATTCCCTGCTCGGAACAGCCGGCTCCGCTCCGCGCACTGCTCTCGGAGATGAACGAGATCCGGCAGAATCCTTCCGATTCATACCAGCTTCTCTTTACCTCACGACTGTACGAATTTCTGTACCATCTCTGCCGGTCGTATTCCCACCAGATCCCTTCGGCATCCCTCACGGGTTCACAGCGCGATCTGCAGCGCGTGACACACGTTATGAACTGGGTGAAAGTGCATTACCCGGAACCGTTAAGCCTCGAAACAGCCGCGGATTCCCTGGCGCTCTCGAAGGAGTATTTCTGCCGGCTCTTTAAAAAGTATACCGGACAGACCTTTCTCGAATATCTGAACGATGTGCGCACGATGCACCTATACGAAGATTTACAGAATTCCGACGAAACGATCACGGTACTGATGGAGAAAAACGGGCTGTCGAATTACAAAATTTTTATGCGGACCTTCAAAAAGCTGTATGGCTCTACACCTCAGAAAATGCGCTCGAACCGGATACGGCACGTATAAATTCTTTTGAAATTTACTGTTCTTATACACACTGAAAAGGCTGTGGAACATGATTGCTCATGTCCACAGCCTCTTTTTGATTTCGTTATTAAATTGTTTCGTAGAAAGTCTTTTATTTCGCGTAATCCGTTACACGGCTCTCGCGGATAACATTGACCTTGATCTGTCCCGGATACTGTAACTCTTCCTGAATCCGCTTTGAAATCTCTCTCGCCATCAGAACCATATCATCGTCGCTGACCTGTTCCGGTACAACCATGATACGCACCTCGCGACCTGCCTGAATTGCGTAGGATTTATCAACACCCTTATAGGAGTTCGTGATATCCTCCAGCTGTTTCAGACGGTTGGTATATGTTTCCAGAGTCTCTCGTCTCGCACCTGGACGTGCTGCTGAAATCGTATCAGCTGCCTGTACCAGACATGCAATCAAGCTCTGTGGCTCTACATCGCCGTGATGGGCTTCCACTGCACAAAGTAGCGCAATAAAGCGTTGCATTCTGCCATTTTGTGTGCTATACTGGCTTC
>OLRS01003240.1_pt1 | contig 10661 bp, 9 predicted proteins | sample 1673171 | NCBI WGS metagenome assembly OLRS01 (sample SAMEA3136762, study PRJEB25190) | human gut metagenome | biome: human gut; feature: human-associated habitat; material: faeces | place: Austria | collected 2013
AGAAACAGAACTATAATTTTGTTCTATTTCAATACATCTAATGTTACTATTCAACGCATTTGTTGGTAATTCCATTAAATACCGAACTGCATTTCAATACATCTAATGTTACTATTCAACGTCTAAAAAAGAAACAGAACTATAATTTTGTTCTATTTCAATACATCTAATGTTACTATTCAACGCATTTGTTGGTAATTCCATTAAATACCGAACTGCATTTCAATACATCTAATGTTACTATTCAACGTCTAAAAAAGAAACAGAACTATAATTTTGTTCTATTTCAATACATCTAATGTTACTATTCAACTACAGTGCGGTGAGCTATTAGGTATTCATGTAATATTTCAATACATCTAATGTTACTATTCAACATCTTTAATGCTTAAAAGCAGTTTCCGCTGTCTCTATTTCAATACATCTAATGTTACTATTCAACATAACATTTCCTGTTACAGCAGTGCTATTAGACAGATTTCAATACATCTAATGTTACTATTCAACACTATCATCTATCAGTCACCAACTTCAATGCAGCCATTTCAATACATCTAATGTTACTATTCAACACTTCGAGCGATACAGCTACGGCGCAGCGTAACTTGATTTCAATACATCTAATGTTACTATTCAACAAAGCATCAATTGAATCATTATTAATCTTAGATAAATTTCAATACATCTAATGTTACTATTCAACGCAATAGACATTCTCTGTGCTAGTATTTCTATATTTATTTCAATACATCTAATGTTACTATTCAACATACCAGGGGTAAGCATTGGCAAAATGAGTAATTATTTCAATACATCTAATGTTACTATTCAACTAAAGCACTTTAAGGGCTGCGAAAACGATAGCGAATATTTCAATACATCTAATGTTACTATTCAACTACTGTCGGCTGCTGCTGTCCTACGGCAAGTATAGATTTCAATACATCTAATGTTACTATTCAACGAATACTACCCACGCTTTCGAGCTTTGTAATAATCATTTCAATACATCTAATGTTACTATTCAACGCTGCGCTTTTCGCCCCGCTGGTTCGCGCCGTTCATTTCAATACATCTAATGTTACTATTCAACGCGGCGTAAAGGTCATATTAGACATTACAAGTGAATTTCAATACATCTAATGTTACTATTCAACGCAGCTAGTCGCCTAGCTGCCTTTAATCCCTCGTATTTCAATACATCTAATGTTACTATTCAACTAATTATAAGGGACAGTGCATATGCTATCCGTAATTTCAATACATCTAATGTTACTATTCAACGGATCAGACGACAGCTAAGAATGTTGATTTACATATATTTCAATACATCTAATGTTACTATTCAACTGTACGTATTATTTATCCGGCTGTATCGTTAAAAGAATTTCAATACATCTAATGTTACTATTCAACAGGCTAAAGTTGACGGCATCGGAATTGAGAATTTATTTCAATACATCTAATGTTACTATTCAACTATAGTATGGATATGGTGTTAATTGTGTTAATTGTTATTTCAATACATCTAATGTTACTATTCAACTACACAGGTTCGCAAGCTGTTTTTGATTGTAACTAATTTCAATACATCTAATGTTACTATTCAACATTGCAGTAGTCAGAAGTGCATTCTGTCTATCCTGATTTCAATACATCTAATGTTACTATTCAACTTATCGCAAGATTTTCATTTTCATACTCTATTGTACATTTCAATACATCTAATGTTACTATTCAACTTTTTTGCTGGGATATGTTAATGTCCATAGTTCTATTTCAATACATCTAATGTTACTATTCAACAACATTATTCAACTTAAAATGCCCGCTTAAAAACATTTCAATACATCTAATGTTACTATTCAACGTGGATACACACACGCTAATTGGCTATATGTCAAATTTCAATACATCTAATGTTACTATTCAACTTATTGCAAGATTTTCGTTTTCATATTCTATCACACATTTCAATACATCTAATGTTACTATTCAACTTAAAAACAAAATTTAAAAACATCTTAAAAGATGTATTTCAATACATCTAATGTTACTATTCAACCTAAGACCTTAAAAGATGACGGATATAATATACTTTTATTTCAATACATCTAATGTTACTATTCAACTAATATAGAGTTTGTTAATAGAATGTTATCTGTTTGTATTTCAATACATCTAATGTTACTATTCAACCGCCAGCAATTAAGCCAAAACAATACACAATTAACATTTCAATACATCTAATGTTACTATTCAACATCTAGCAATCTAACATTAGACAGTAAATTATAGCGATTTCAATACATCTAATGTTACTATTCAACTGTATCAAATGCCATAGCTAATTGTTCATCAGACGTATTTCAATACATCTAATGTTACTATTCAACATTACTTAACAAGAAGAATTAACTACCAAACAGCATTTCAATACATCTAATGTTACTATTCAACACACCGGAGATATTCCAGAATGACATAGAATTATATCATTTCAATACATCTAATGTTACTATTCAACTTTTTCTGATACTCTCTCGGAACTAATGTAGATTGATTTCAATACATCTAATGTTACTATTCAACTAAGAAGAGCAACAGAAACATACAATATTGAATAATTTCAATACATCTAATGTTACTATTCAACGCAAAAAAGGCATTTTTAGAAGTTAGACGCATTTATTTCAATACATCTAATGTTACTATTCAACCTTTGCAATCGGCGTATATTATAACCTCGCCATTCTATTTCAATACATCTAATGTTACTATTCAACTTACGGCTTAGCACTGGATAGCTTTAGTCACTTAAATTTCAATACATCTAATGTTACTATTCAACAAACCAAGATAAACTAAGAATTAAACCGATTAAATTATTTCAATACATCTAATGTTACTATTCAACTCAAAGAGCGTTTCCACTCTTATTTTAGCTGATTATTTCAATACATCTAATGTTACTATTCAACAAGAGCTTGCACAGCGTGGCTACACCGCTAACAGAAATTTCAATACATCTAATGTTACTATTCAACTTTAGGACAACTGCCGCCTACGTATTTAAAATCACTATTTCAATACATCTAATGTTACTATTCAACCAACGATTTTAAGCCATCTATTTTACAGCCAATTCCACTATACCCACTATATTAGTACATTCTTATGAATTTTACCAGCCAATTCAATAATTATTTAAATTTATCTTTATTATTTGTTTAACCCACATATTTACAGGCTTTGTTAATATCTACACTAATAAACCGGCTGGTAATTTATTTAATTATTATATCATCAAATCTTCTCCTGTTGGCTCACCACCATTTCCTAACACTTCTTCCCCAAACACACTGTCATTCTTAAGCTTGACAATACAGATAAAATCCTCATCCTCATTTATAACCTTTTTTAATTCTGCCCTCAGTGATATAAACCTCGATGGTGTCATATCACCTCTGAATACTGACTTTTGATAATGTGCTAAATATTTTTTACATATCTTAAATACTTTCTGCACTCTTTTTTCGCCAACATCATAAAATAAAAATGCATAATTATAATTCAATTCTTTCTTCATTACATACCTTCTTTCAGTGAAAATGGAACAAAATCTTTTCCTTCCAAAATACTTTTAATTAGTTTATAACAATCCAGCTTTAATCCTGTTCTGTACGATACTTTTCTTTTTAGTACCGGATGTGTAAATACACTTTCCATTCTGTCTTCAAAAGCCTGCACAAATATTTTTCTTCCATCTTCATTTAAAATGCAGTAATTAACATTTTTATCAAAATGCTTTTCCACCTGTAATTTTCTATTATTAACCAAATCAAATATAGTTCTATAGACAATAACAGGCTTGAATACCTCACTTATATCAAGACTTAGTGAAAATCTTCCTTCAGACGGCTCATGCAGAAAACTTATTCTCTGGTCTAAATGTGTCTGATATATTGCTGAAATAGTTTTCGTATACAACAATGTATTTCCAAAAGAAATCAAGGCATTAATTGGATTATCCGGTGGTCTTTTTACCCTCTTATTCATTACAAAATCATCTGGCAGAAAATATCTGAAATCATCATAAAAACGCATCCACACTTCACCTTCATATGCCATTAACTCCTTTACATCTTCTGCATGTTCAACAGATTTTAAAAAATCACTTTTTATCCAATCTATTGTTTCCTTAACTTCTTTTTTATTATGCTTATAATAATGATAAAGAAGTTCATAAATATTAAGTCCAATTCCTTTGACTATCGGTCTTGCAATACTCATTCTGTCATCGTTATATTTTCCAACCTGCTTTACTAAAAGCTTTCCACTAAGATAATGGTCCCTCGGATAATATGTACCGCTATATCCCCCATAATAATTAAAAAAATGTACTATAATATTATTTTGTGATAAAAAATCTAACAGCTTTGTATTAATACTAACTTCATTAAAACAAAATATTTCTTTCGTATTTTCTACTGGAATATACACATTTTTACCATTCTTACGGAAACATAATGAATTATCTTTTCTTGTTAATTCTCCCATTGACATTATATATCTTGTACTTCCCATAACACGCCTTTCCTATTGCATCAGATATAACAATATTCATAATATGCACATTTTTTACACTTGCTGCTGTTAAGTATTTCTGGTGGCTTATCACTTGCAATTAACTCCTGTATTTCATTAACATACCCATCAAGTTCATTTTCCAGTTCTTCTGTTAATTCAAGAATCATAACTTTCTTATCGCTTTTATTCTTTTCTACAAACTCAAGTTTTCCTTTTCTTACTATTCCCTTATTTTTTAATACTTTTAAATAATACAATAGCTGCCATTTTGCTGCTTCTACATCTGCATCCGACTTTTTTACTTCTGTAAGATATTCTTTGGTAAGCTTATCAAGCCTTATATTGTCTATTGCAATCTCTGAATTACTTTTATCTGCCGCTTTTTCTTCGTGAATTGCCTTGCCTATCTTAACCTGCTCACTATTATCCTCCAGATTTAACCTGTTACCGTGCAGATAGCATTGTCTTTTGCAATGAAAATAATAATTAATCAATGTACCATTAACCTGCATACTAAACCTCCTTTCTACGCACGTTTTTTTCTCCTATTAAATTTGTGTCAAGTGTGCGCAGCCACAAATCATACGTATAAAAAATCAGATATTAATCTAATTTTTTACTACCTCCTTATATGAATAAATCTTCATTACAACTATATATAAACACAGTCACATCGCTAAAATTTATTAATCTCATTTTTCTTTACTAATTTATGCTTTGCTACTCTTCAATTTCTAAAACCATCTTATAGAATCTATCAAAACTGTTATCTATATAAAAGCCATTACTATCCACTACTAATGAATTAAATGTATTATCATCTGCATCAACATCTCCACTTTCTGTTTCATATTCCTCTTCTATGAAGCCAGTTCTTTTAATTCTCATAAATACGCTCCAAAGTTCAACTTCTGTAACTTGTTGTATTTCTGCATATTCTTTCCTAAAATAAGCCCATCTATTATATTTCACCTTTTTTCCTTTACTTTTTTCTTCACAATATTTCTTATAATCAATCAAAAACTGAATCTCTCTATATGACATAGTATTTAATATATCCAAATACTCTTCAAATTTGCTATTTTCAATATGTTCACCCGATAAATAACCATTTCTTATGAGATTTCCAAAATACTTTACCTTATCATTAGTTGCTAACCTGCGAATTGCTTCTCGTGTTCTTGCAAAGTTTACAATAAATTCCACATCATTAACCATATCGGATGTGATACTGTTTTTATCCTTCAAAATAACCTCTATCAACTCATTCTCTTTCTTTTCCTGAAACTCTTCAATTACTTTATTCATAGAAGAATCTATCATATCCCCAATAACAGGAACCGCTTTCACTATCGGCATTAAAACAGATTCCACTACCGGATTACTTTTTATGTCCGCATAATCATTTGCATTTTTTAACGATACCTTTCCCAATTCTAATTCTTCGTTCATATATCAAATTATCCCTTTCTTTCCACAAGCTTATCCTGTAACTTAAATTCAATAGTCTTCGTACTTCCACCAGTTCTTCTTATTAATTCATCTTGTCCAATGACCTTAACAAGATTTGCTATCTGCTGCCCCATTACTCCTTTGTTCAAATAATATATTGTCGTATACACATTATCATTTAAAATCAAATCCCTTAAAACATCCTTATCCGTAATATCCAATGAATGTCCGAAAATATATAGCTTATGTTTAGAGTTGAATTTTTTATATGGTATCTGTTTTGGAAATCGTTCATGCAATGCCACTTCATTTTCATATCTACTGTTAGCAATTTCATCAACCCAATTTTTATATTCACTTCCAGTTTTTTTATAAATTCTCTGATAATATTTTTTAAAAGCAATGAAATCTATTTCCTTATCCTTACTTTTCTTATTTAAATATTCATCTATGCCAAGCACCATATTATTAGATTCTATGGTGCTATTAATCCTGCTTTCTCCATGTATATAATCATATTTTATCTTTTTTGGCTTATCATAGAGTTTTTGGTATGTATGGGAATAATTAAAGCTAAGAACATGGTCGATTCCAAGACTTTTTATTTCTTTTGAAATTTTCACACTTTCTATCTTTCCTACATATTCACACAAATATATCTCAAAAGCTCTTGTTAATTTGTTTAAATCTTGATATAAAACATCTCGCATTTCTCTAAATGTAATCACTTGTATGTCTTCTCCAAAATCTAACACAGCTGCCGGCAATCTTTTATGAAAAAACTTTTCAATATAAAAGTTACTTACTATAGAATCGTCATCATCTAATTTCAAATTGTTATTCTTCATATCAAAATCAATACTTTGAATTACATTTGATATTTCACTTTCAAAGTCTATCCAATTTTCTTTTTGGTACATAGGGTATTGTAAAAAATACTCAATCCAAAAATTTTCTTCTAACAGTTCTCGCCATATCTGTTCCTGCGAAAAAATATTATTCCTTACATTCTCCATATTAATTTTTATAAGTTCTTTAATTTCTAAATGTATATCTTTCCAATCAATCTCCTCACCTTTTGTATTTAATACCTGCCTAATCACCTCAACAAATTTCAAAAAATCTCCATATTTTGTCGGCAATCCATGTGCTAAATCAAATCCATTTCCTATTACAAGTATATTCATCCAAAATCCGCTCCTTTACATCATATCCTAATCTCATCCTCTTGTGTCCATCTAAAACCTCGTTATATTTTTTGCTAATCTATAGTTTAATTATTTTTTTCCATTATATCAGTAATCCACCCTGTATAACAACAAAATCATCCATGGTAGATTTCTCCTTTTTTGCCAAATCTATTCCTTAAAAATTCGCTTCCAACTCTACCCTATTTCCATTCCTATCAGTGTAATTATTTATAATATCCACCAAATCATCAAATCGGCACATATTATCCTTTACATTATTATTTACCCTAAGTTCATCAATGGCTTCGGTCAATGTTTTCCCAACTATATTCTTACCTATTATAGTATTTACAGCTTTCACTTGACTTGGAAATGGCTTATAGCTTTTAAATTTCCACACCTTTTCCTTGACCTCATATATTGCAGTGTTTGGCTTAGCATCTATAATTACAATCACCCACATAATTGCATTATATAGCTGTTTTGCGATTGGATTCCACTTCACTTCCTTGGATTCATTACCTCCAGAGGTCTTGCTGCCTTTCTTCCCTGTTCCTCCCTCTCCATGCAGAGGATTAAACAATGGCAGTCCCTCATGATTTATTTTCTTAAGGAAATCTCTTGCTGCGGTCATACCACATTGGATTATCTCTTTCTTGCCATTTACCTTGCTTGTAGCTTCAAAGATGTAATAATCATTTTCTATGGTCTGACCTGCATCACTATGCTTTGTCTGACCATTTAACAACTGGATATGTGCCACTGGCACCACATTATAATTATCAACAATATATTGTCTTCTTTCTTCACTTCTACACTCCATAAAAATCTTCTCCTTCCTTGTGTCATATTGTATATGACTTTTCTATAATAAAATGGCTGCTCCATATGTACAGCCTTCATTTTCTCTCTTAGAAGCAAATTTCTATTTTTAATTGTTATATTTTTTATATGGTGCTCTTTTAAATGGAGAGCACCAAGAACCATGTTATATGTCGCGGTCCATGAAATAACTATGCATTGCATCGAAGGTATCTGTTAAGCCATCGTTTAACTGCATGTGTGTATCCTCATCAAAAGGATTTTCTAAGTAAAATTCTAACAAATTATTTCATCCTTCTTAGGCAAAAATCCTCTTTGTCTCGCTTCTTCTAGCAGTCTTGGTTGAATTTCCGGATATGTCCAATTAAGCGGTAGTTCATTCATAATTGCTATTTTCTCTATCTCACTATGTAAATCTTTTTCAAACGTATGTATCTCCACGAAAAATAACTTTCCAAAGGTTTCTTTCCCATCAAAGTTATCTGGCGCCGTCACAGAATAAATACATATTGGATTTATCTCAAAAGTAATGGCTCCTGTTTCCTCATACAATTCTCTCTTTGCTGTTTCAAGAATATCCTCACCTTGTTCTCTATGTCCTCCCGGCACTTCCTATGTACTTCTTTCTCTATGCTTACAGAATACCCATTTTCCATTATGTTTTGCAATAATAACTGCAAACTTTAGCATTGAATCATCAATGCCATCATAAAAATTCACTTTCGTCATATAATGCTCCTTATTAAATTTCCTCTAATTATCATTATTGTCCCACAAATAGAGCCAAACTAGAGCCATTTTGTAAAACAAATGCCGGAAACCCGCATAAATACAGGCTTTCGGCATTTCTGTCCGTTATTCAAACTCAATCGTTCCCGGTGGCTTACTAGTCAGGTCATAGAATACCCTATTAACCCCACGCACCTCGTTTATAATTCTACTCATAACTGTCTGGAGTACCTCAAATGGTATCTCGGCACTTTCAGCTGTCATAAAGTCAATTGTATTGACTGCACGAAGTGCAACTGCGTAGTCATAAGTTCTTTCATCACCCATAACACCAACTGAACGCATATTAGTGAGGGCTGCAAAGTACTGGTTTGGCATCCAGGCTGGTGCCTTGCCATTTTCTTTCTTGTAGGCTTCTACTGCCTTGTCTACTTCTTCACGGTAGATGTAATCGGCATCCTGTACGATACGAACCTTGTCGCCTGTTACTTCGCCGATAATTCTTATTCCAAGTCCTGGACCTGGGAATGGCTGACGGAACACAAGATGTTCTGGTATGCCAAGTTCAAGACCAGCCTTACGTACTTCATCCTTGAATAAGTCGCGGAGTGGCTCAATAATCTCCTTGAAATCAACGAAATCTGGAAGACCACCTACATTGTGATGTGACTTGATTACCGCTGATTCACCGCCAAGTCCACTCTCTACAACGTCTGGATATATAGTTCCCTGTGCAAGGAAGTCAACTGCACCAATCTTCTTGGCTTCTTCCTCAAACACACGGATGAACTCTTCACCGATTATCTTTCTCTTAGCTTCTGGTTCAGTAACACCTGCAAGCTTAGAGTAATATCTTTCCTGTGCATTTACCCTTATAAAGTTAAGGTCAAACTGTCCTTCTGGACCGAATACACTTTCAACCTCATCGCCCTCGTTCTTACGAAGAAGACCATGGTCTACGAATACGCATGTAAGCTGCTTTCCAATAGCTCTTGAAAGAAGACCTGCAGCCACTGATGAATCAACTCCACCAGAAAGTGCAAGTAATACCTTACCATCGCCAACCTTTTCACGTATTTCCTTAATAGTATTCTCTACAAATGCATCCATTTTCCAGGTTCCAGCACATCCGCATACTCCACGCACAAAGTTGTGAAGCATCTTTGTACCCTCCTGTGTATGAAGAACTTCTGGATGGAACTGGATTGCATAGAGGTTCTTTTCTGAACACTCTGCTGCTGCCACTGGACAGTCTGCTGTATGTGCAATTATCTTAAATCCTGGAGCAACCTGTGAAATGTAGTCAAAATGGCTCATCCACACGATAGTCTTTTCTGAAACATCTCCAAATAAAGCACTGCTCTTATCAACAAATGTCTCTGTCTTTCCATACTCTCTTACTGGAGCTTTCTCAACCTTGCCGCCAAGAACGTGCTGCATAAGCTGAGCACCATAACATAATCCAAGCACTGGAACACCAAGTTCAAAAAGCTCTTTAGTACAAGTAGGTGAACCTTCTTCATAGCAGCTATTCGGACCACCTGTAAGGATAATTCCTTTAGGGTTCATCGCCTTAATCTGCTCAAGAGGTGTTTTGTAAGAATATATCTCACAATATACGTTACATTCACGGACACGACGTGCAACTAACTGGTTGTACTGTCCGCCAAAGTCAATAACTATAACCTTTTCCTGATTCATATTGTCCCTTTCCTAATCATAAGTTTGCGTTGAAGATATATTTTATATACATTTCTATACTTTAATCAGCCAATCATAAAAAATATCCAGACACAATATGCATATATAAATAATATTATGTAGGGGTCAAAAGCCCCCGACTTTGATACCTACGAATTGTTCCGTGCTACGCACTCC
>OLRS01003246.1_pt1 | contig 10653 bp, 7 predicted proteins | sample 1673171 | NCBI WGS metagenome assembly OLRS01 (sample SAMEA3136762, study PRJEB25190) | human gut metagenome | biome: human gut; feature: human-associated habitat; material: faeces | place: Austria | collected 2013
TGAGGAAATTACTATTGGTAGTTTTACTTTGCAGGAATATGCGATAGGCGGCAAAATCGCAAACCTCAACTTCGAAGGAATATCGCACGAAGAGATTTTCTCTGAACCTGAGAAAATGAAAAAACAAATAGTCAGCGAAGTAATTAGAGATTTCAAGGCGTCTAAGCGTGTGCCATCGGAAGCGGCGATTAAACGAGCAATCGACGCTCACCACGGTCAAACAGAGAGTACCGTGAAGATATTCTGCGGTCGCTTGTTGCTCAAGGAAATTGGTGATGCGATTTTTGTCCCATTGGATTCCAGCGAGGATATAGATGCTGCCAAAAAAGACATTTGCTATAAGTCATTTCACGTCCTTGCTAACTACTTTGAAGAAAAAGGATACGCAGGAATTGCGTTCCCAAGCACGAGAATGAGGCTCAAGGGAAAACATGGTGAAAATCTTGTTTTATTTGATGCAAATTGCGCCCATGCCAAAGAAGAAACGATGAGAACACTCACTGTATAATATTGAGGTGAAGAAGATGAACAAGAACGCAATTCAGAAGTTTGCGATCTGGGCGCGGAATGAGCTGATCGCTCAGGTTTCACAGCGTGCCTATCAATATAGAATTGACGAGTCCGGTTTCGGTGACGCTTCTGCGGACACCCTGAATGGTCGGCTGCTGACAGCGGAGGAAAAGTCCCAGCGGCAGGAACTCATCAAGCAAATCAAGGAAAAGGGCTATCAGCAGGTCATGGAAGAGGTTGCCTACACTTGGTTCAACCGCTTCATCGCCCTGCGCTTTATGGAGGTCAATAACTATCTGCCCTCCCATATCCGCGTGTTCTCGGACGCATCCGGCGCGTTCAAGCCGGAGATCCTGAACGACGTGCTGCACCTTGATCTGCCGGGACTGGACAGCGGCAAGGTGGCGGAGTATATCGAGAGCAACGACACCGAAACCCTCTACCGCTATCTGTTGCTGACGCAGTGCAACGCGCTGAACAGTGCGCTTCCTGTCATGTTCGAGCGGATGGGCGGCTACACGGAAATGCTGCTGCCCAACAACATTCTCCGTCAGGACAGCGTTCTTGGTCACATGGTTTCCGACATCCCCGAAGAGGACTGGCAGGATGCCATCCAGATTATCGGCTGGCTGTATCAGTATTACAACACTGAGCTGAAAGACGATACCTTTGCACAGCTCAAGAAGAATGTCAAGATCACGAAAGAGCGAATCCCCGCCGCGACGCAGCTTTTCACGCCGGACTGGATCGTCCGCTACATGGTGGAAAACTCCCTCGGCAGACTTTGGCTGGAAGGTCACCCTAACGCCGAGCTGCGGGGCGGCTGGAAATACTATCTGGACGAAGCCGAGCAGGAGCCAGAGGTGGAAGCGCAGCTTGCCAAGCTCCGGAAGGAATACAAGACCATCAAGCCGGAAGAGATCAAGGTCATCGACCCCTGCATGGGCAGCGGTCATATCCTTGTCTATGCCTTCGATGTGCTGATGCAGATTTATACCTCCGCCGGTTGGGATCAGCGCGAGGCGGCGCAGAGCATCCTCAAGAATAACCTCTACGGTCTCGACATTGATGACCGGGCGGCGCAGCTTGCCTATTTTGCGGTCATGATGAAAGCGCGGCAGTATGACCGGCGTTTGCTCACGCGCGGCATTCAGCCCAATATTTACGCCATCCGTGAGAGCAATGGCATTCAGACAATGACCATCGAGTATTTTCACAAGAATGATCCGAAGCTGAAAGCTGACATTGAGCGCATCGTCACCGAGATGCGGGACGCCAAAGAGTACGGCTCCATCCTGAACATCACGCCCGTAGACTTTGCCGGACTGTACGCTCGGTTTGACGAGATCCGCGAGGACATCAACATGATGCAGATGTCGGCGCTGGATGAACTGCTGCCGCTGGTCAAGTGCGCCGAATTGCTGGCGCAGAAGTATGATGTGGTGGTGACGAATCCGCCGTATATGGCAGTCAGCAACGCCGGTGCGAAGGTCAACGACTATGTAAAGAAGAACTTCCCGGACAGCAAAGCAGATCTGTTCGCCGTGTTTATTGAACGCTGCGGGCAGATGGCAAAGCAAAATGGCTATCAGGCGATGATCACGCAGCACTCGTGGATGTTCCTGTCCAGCTTTGAGAAGCTGCGTGCAAAGCTGCTGGCAGTTGATATTGTCAATATGGCGCACCTTGGCGCAAGAGCCTTTGAAGAGATCGGCGGTGAAGTGGTACAAACCACATCGTTTGTCATTCGCAAAAGCCACATTGCAGACTATAAGGGCGAGTATTGCCGCCTGATCGAGCCAACTTCTCAGCAAGGAAAAGAGGATATGTTCCTTGCTGGTGAGAATCGGTATGCGGCGGATCAGTCCAACTTCTCCATAATCCCCGGTTCACCAGTGGCGTATTGGATGAATCAAAATGCGCTGCGGGCATTTGAGAATACAACATTAGGCGAAAAAACCGTTGCTTCAGTTGGAATCCAGACCGGCGATAACGAGCGATTTGTTCACTGCTGGTGGGAAGTGCTATTTGATGATATTTGCTTCTCGGCAAAAAAGGAAGCAGACTCCTTTCAAGAAAAAAAGCATTTTCCTTATAACAAAGGCGGCGAGTTCCGAAAGTGGGCAGGAAATGACTATTATGTTGTTTGGTGGCAGAATGATGGGGAACAAATCAAAGAGAGTAGCTTGCAGACTGGTCACCACTATCAGCAGTATTCTGATGATTTGAAATTCAAACCACTCGTTACATGGTCGCGCATAACAACAGGGTTACCAGCATTTCGATACAAAAACTCTGGTTATTTATCTGATATGGCTGGATTTTGCCTCTATTCTACCAATACTGATCTAAGGTATGTTGCGGCTTTTTGCAACTCGTCGGTTGCCGCGTATTACCTTCAAATCTTAGCACCCACGTTAAATATAATGACTGGACAGGTTCTTGCACTACCAGTATGCGCTTCAGCAGATAATGACAATCGTATTCTGTCGTTCGCAGAGTCTTGTGTCGATCTTGCAAAGGACAACTGGGATAGCTTTGAAAACTCATGGGGATTTAAGCGAAATCCACTGGTATGAGGTGCGATAATGAGATTTGATTTTGACACCAAGCCAAATCAGGTTGTTTTATATATGGATATGCTTGGTTTTCGGAATGTAATCTGTGAAGATGATGATGGAACAGAAAAACTCAACGAAATTAAGATGAATTTTCAGGCGCTTGAAAAAAACATCTGTGAAATGTTTGGTGATGATGATTCAGTAAAATTTCTATGGATGTCAGACTCATTTATGCTGTCAACCGATATTCTGCACATTAACGATCTTCTTTGGTATATGTTTGAAATACAGAGGGATATGTTACTGGCAGCGTTACCCATTCGAGGTGCGATTTATATTGGGAATCTTCATCATGAAAAGAATATTTGGGGCGAAGCCCTCGTTCATGCAGTGGAAATCGAGGAAACCAAGAGTGTTTATCCCCGCGTCTTAATTCGCGACGAAGATTTCGCACGTCTCACTATTTCAGAGGAGTATGCTCCATATTTCAAATCAGATGCAGAAACTCCCGGTTATAGATATGTTGAACCGATTTCGTGTTTTTTCGATAACTGCTTAAAAAATGCCATGGTGAACTCAAACGGTATTTGGGCGGTGATGAATGTTCTGATTTCAGATATAGAAGACCAATATAGGAAATACTGTTCCAATGTCTCAGTCAGAGATAAATGGAAGTGGCTTGCAAACGTCTGTATGTCAGTCTTTCAGAATAATGAAGAATTGATACGAAAAGCATTAGAGATAGACAAAGCTGCTAATATGCAGATTCAGACTTTTGAGGAGTGCATGAATCGCTTGAATGCAATAGTCAGATGGCATGGACATAGCAACTTGGTACAAACTTAAAACCTTCTTATGTCTAACTTGCGCCCTAATATGCAAGTTCGTATCAAGTAACAGGAGGAATTATTGATATGGGAAAACTGACTTCCGAGAAATATGCTGCCTCGCAGCACAAAAGCAATCTCCGCAACATCCGCGGAACCTTTGCCGCCGAGGGTATGACGATCAGCAAATCCACCCGCAGCAACCTTGATCGCATCGCCAGCGGCCAGACCAGCTACCAGCAGGTCTTGACCGAGCTGCGGGCGAAGTACGAAAAGAGAGGATAACGCCATGTTCTCCAAATATGACGTCTACACCACAGTCCAGTCCATGTACTGTTATCCGGACAGCGATGTTCTGAAAAACAAGCTGAATATCCGCGATAAGGCGGAGCTGAAACAGGCGGAAGAAGAGTTCACCGCTGTTAAGCAGCTTGTTTTGCTGCAAGAGCCGATGAAGGGACGCTTTACGAAAACGCATCTCCTGCGGATTCACCGTTTTCTCTTTGAAGACGTGTATCCCTTCGCCGGTCATATCCGCAGAGAGCAGATCAGCAAGGGCGATACGCTGTTCTATCCGCCGGAGATGATCGACCGGCAGTTGGGGCGCGTCTTTGATGAGATCCACACGAAGAAGCTGCTGTCAGAACAGGATTTGAAAAAGCAGATTCAGAACCTCTCTCATGTAATGACGGAGCTGAACATCATTCATCCCTTCCGCGAGGGCAACGGGCGCAGCATCCGTGAGCTGATCCGCTGCATGGGATTGGAATACGGTCTGCGGCTGAACTGGGGCAATACCGACCGCGACACGCTGATCGACGCCGCGATTGCCTCAGTAGATGATGATATGGCGTTCTGTGATGTCCTGACGCAATGTTTGGAAACGGAGGAATAAACAATGGGAAGACTGATTTCCGATAAATACGCTGCATGGAAAGCGGAATGTGAAGACCGTTTCCAGCAGCTCAAAAAGAATGAAGAAGAACTGAACCGTATTTTCATTGACATTTACGGTTTGCAGGACGAATTGACGCCGGATGTGGCGGACAAGGATGTGACCGTGCATCGCGTGTTTGACAGCAAGGATGATGTGCCGGATTCTATGAAGGGCAGCAACTATGTCCGCACCATGCGCGACGAGATCGTCTCCCTCATCTCCTATGCCGTGGGATGTATGTTTGGACGCTACTCTCTGGACGTGGACGGGCTTGCCTACGCGGGCGGCGAATGGGAGGCCGGCAAGTACAAGACCATCATTCCGGACAGCGACAACATCATCCCCATCTGCGATGACGAGTATTTTGACGATGACATCACCGGACGCTTCGTGGAGTTTGTCCGCAAGGTCTATGGCGATGATACGCTGGAAGAAAACCTCAAGTTTGTTGCCGACGCGCTGGGCGGCAAGGGTACGCCCCGCGAGGTGATCCGCAGCTACTTTCTGAACGACTTCTATTCCGACCACCTGAAAACCTATCAAAAGCGTCCGATCTACTGGCTCTTTGACAGCGGCAAGAAGAACGGTTTCAAGGCGCTGTGCTATATGCACCGCTATCAGCGAGATCTTCTCGCCCGTCTGCGCACCGACTATGTGCATGAACAGCAGGAGCGTTACCGCACCCAGCTTGCCCAGCTCGGTGACGCCATTGACCGTGCCAGCGCATCCGAGCGTGTGAAGTTGACCAAACAGCAGAAAAAGTTCCAAGATCAAGCGACAGAGCTGCAAAAGTACGAGGAAAAGGTTCACCACCTTGCCGACCAGAACATCGAGATCGACTTGGATGACGGCGTGAAGCATAACTACGAACTGTTTGCCGATGTGCTGGCGAAGATAAAGTGAGGGAGATATACGCTATGTCGAACGAGCGCGTACAATTTAATCTGACGGAGCGTTTTGCAGCCCCCTTGCCGGAGTTCTATCGCCGCAGGATCATCTTCTGGAAGGACGAGGATCGGGAGTTTGAAAAGGACGTTGACGAGCTGAACTTGGAAGGTGTCAAGATTATCAAGCTGACTGGCACAAACAATTTTGCCGTCAAGAAGCTGCTGCTTCACGATGACTTGGACAGCAACTATCTTATCTATTGCCCGATTACATATACCGGCGATGAAGATAACTGGCTACAAGACATTGAATATTACAGCGAGACCTTCCGCGCGGATTTTATCTCGATGCAGATGGATGAGCTGAATATCGCGCCGTCTGCCGCAATGCGGAAGACGGTCAAGCTCTATGCAAAGTTCTTCGACAGCAAAGAGCGTATTCAAAAGCTGCGCAGGATCGGGCGTGACTATCAGACGCCGCTCCAACTCCACATCGACATTATGGCGGTTCTCGCCGGTCTGAGCGAAGGCTCTGCGCAGGATGTTATCATCGCCGTCCTTGCCGCGGGACTCGATAAGGAGACAAACAGTGTCTTGCAGAACATCCGCAAGTTTGGCAGTATTGAAGCCTTCTGGCAGCTTGCGCGGAAGTACACCGGCTACATCGAGGAAGAGGACAAGCCTCTGGGTTACTTTGCAGCGCACGTTCTGCTGACCGCACTTTCTCAGACGATGAACGCCTCCGTCCTGAAAGGTTTGGAGCGTTTCGTTTCTGAGACCAACAAAGCATACTGTTACAGCATCGTCCATGAATGGCGTTCCCGCGAAGATAGCGAGGACTTGTATGAGCTGTGCCGCACTGTGGAGAACGAATTGCAGCTCCCGACGCGCTTTGACAAATTTGAGCCGGAAACGCTGATTACGGGAGACGTCTTCCCGTGCATCAACGAGAGCATCCTGAAACAGCTCTATGCTGAGATCAGCGACCATGTTGTGAAGGTCGATCTCATTAGGAAGGTCTGTGAAAACAGACGGACAGCCGGATGGTACAAGCGGTTTTCAAATTATTTTGACTGCCTCTTCTTCATCGGAAAGATGCAGACCTTCTATCAGGAACACGGCGGCGGATTCCATATCGTCGAGCCGAAGAAAATCTGGAAGCTCTATACGAGTGATCTCTACCGTATGGATGCCTACTATCGCCACTTCCATTATGCCTTCGGCAACTCTCTCAAGAATGCAAATGACATTCTGGAAGACGGCTTGAAGCACTCGACGGAGTTTGTTGAGGCGCTGTATCAGAACTGGTTCCTGCGGGAATTGACCGCTTGCTGGACAAACGCGGCGGCAGAAGACCTCGCTGCTCTGGGCTACGTCTCGGAGATCGAGAAGCAGAGGGATTTCTATAAGAGATATGTCGCTCCCGCAAGCAGTAAGAACACCCGCGCATTCGTGATCATCTCGGACGCGCTTCGCTATGAGGTTGCCTCCGAGCTTTCCGAGCGCATTGTCCGCACCACAAAGGGTAGCGCCGAGTTGGAGTCGATGCAGGCGGTCTTCCCGTCCATCACGAAGTTTGGTATGGCAGCCCTTCTTCCGGCAAAGAGCATTTCTGTGAACGACAGTATGGACGTTCTCGTTGACGGGAATCCCACCCGTTCCACCGTGGAGCGAAACGCGATCCTGAACTCGACGCCGAAAGCCAGCGTTGCCATTCAATACAACGATCTTCTGAACATGAAGAAGGATGAGCGGCGGGAGCTGGTAGCCGGAAAAGATGTAATCTACATCTATCACAACTCTATCGACGCCATCGGAGACAAAGCCCCTACGGAGTCCAAAGTCTTTGATGCCTGTGAGACGGCAATTCAGGAGCTTTCCGGTATCCTGCGTATTATTGTGAACGAACTGAGCGGAACAAATATTTTCATCACGGCAGATCACGGCTTCCTCTATACCTATAAGCCTCTGAATGAGAGCGACAAGATTGACCGAAAAGCCTTCTCTGGCAACGTGTATGAGCTTGGACGGCGTTACGCGCTGACTGCTCCTGACACAACTGCTGATTTCCTGCTTCCCGTCAATCTGGAAAGGGAGCTGGACGGAACGCCCATCAAGGGCTATGCCCCGCAGGACACCATCCGCATGAAGGTTCAGGGCGGCGGTGAGAACTATGTCCACGGCGGTATCAGCTTGCAGGAGCTTGTCGTGCCTGTGATCGCCTTCAAGAACCTCCGCACGAGCAATAAGAATTACGTTGAGGTTAAAAACGCGGAGCTGAAGCTCCTGAGCGAAAGCCGCAAGATTTCCAACCTGATCTTCTCGTTGGAGTTCCACCAGCGTCAGCCCGTGGGCGATAAGATTCAGCCCTGCACCTACTCCATCTACATGACGGACGATGAGGGCGTGGTGATCAGTGACCGGCAGACAGTCATCGCGGATAAGACCAGTGACAACGCGGCAGATCGCGTGTTCCGTGTCCGGTTCAATCTGAAAGCCGGAACGTATGATAAGAAGAAAGTCTACCGTCTGGTGATCGCAAACGAGATTGACGTGGAAGAGATTGAGTTCCACATCGACATTGCTTTTGCTGATGACTTTGGCTTTGACCTGTGAGGTGAAAAGAATGGATGAGCAGATGAAGACCGGAGAAACCGGCGATAAAAACGCGGTGATCGACCAGAAGCTGCGGCAGTTCTTTGACGGGAAGATTGTCCGCAAAGACCTGACAAAGAAGATCAAGGAAGGCGCGAATGTGCCGGTATATGTCCTTGAGTTTTTGCTTAGTCAGTATTGCAGCTCGGATGATCCGGAGGTCATTGAGACCGGCGTGGAGAATGTCAAGCGCATCCTGGCGGACAACTATGTCCGTCCGGACGAGGCGCAGAAGATCCTCTCCATGCTTCGTCAGCGTGGGATGCACACGGTCATCGACAAGATCACTGTCAATCTGAATATGAAAAAAGATACCTATGAGGCGGAGTTCTCCAACCTTGGTATCAAGAATATTCCCATTTCAGAGGACTATCCCGCAAAGTTTGACCGGCTGCTCTGCGGCGGTATCTGGTGCATTGTGCAGCTCGAATATGAGTTTCTGGAAGAAGAGAAAAATGCCTCTCCCATTCACATTCGCAAGCTGACACCGATCCAGATGCCCCATGTGGACATTGAGGAATTGAAGGAAGGCAGAAAGAACTTCACCGAAGAAGAGTGGATTGAGATCATGCTGCGCTCCTGCGGTTATGAGCCAGATAAGCTGAATGACCGCGAACGCTGGCTGCTGCTTGCCCGTATGCTGCCGCTTGTGGAGAACAACTTCAACCTCTGTGAGTTAGGTCCGCGAAGCACTGGTAAATCCCATATCTACAAAGAAATCTCCCCGAACAGCATCCTTGTTTCCGGCGGTCAGACTACCGTTGCCAATTTATTTTACAACATGGGCAGAAAAACGGTCGGCTTGGTCGGCTTGTGGGACTGCGTGGCGTTTGACGAGGTTGCCGGTATCAACTTCAAGGACAAAGACGGCATCCAGATCATGAAGGACTATATGGCGTCCGGCTCCTTCGCTCGTGGAAAGGAAGAAAAAGCCGCGACCGCTTCTATGGTCTTCGTCGGCAATATCAATCAGAGCGTGGATGTGCTGCTGAAAACATCCAGCCTCTTTGACCCATTCCCTCCCGAAATGGGAACGGACACAGCGTTCCTCGACCGTATGCACTGCTATATTCCCGGCTGGGAGATACCAAAGTTCCGTCCGGAGCATTTCACCAACGACTACGGCTTCATCACCGACTATCTGGCAGAGTTCATCCGTGAGCTTCGCAAGGAGCAGTACGGCGATGCGCTGGACAAGTATTTCCGCCTTGGTAAGAACCTCAATCAGCGTGACACCATTGCAGTCCGCAAGATGGTTGATGGCATGATCAAGCTGCTTTATCCGGACGGGGAGTTTACGAAGGAACAGCTTGAAGAGATCCTCAAGTTTGCGCTTGAAATGCGCCGCCGCGTCAAGGAACAGCTCAAAAAGCTGGGCGGCATGGAGTTCTATGACGTCAACTTTTCGTATATTGACAACGACACCTTTGAGGAACATTTTGTTTCCGTTCCCGAACAGGGCGGCGGAAAACTGATCCCCGAAGGAATGTGCAATCCCGGTCAGGTCTATACGGTTTCACAGGGAAAGAGCGGTATGATCGGCGTCTTCCGTCTGGAATCACAGATGCTTCCCGGCAGCGGAAAGTTCGAGCGGACGGGACTGAACTCTGACGGTAAGTGCAAGGAAGCGGCAAATACCGCCTTCAACTATCTGAAAGCGAACGGCAACCGTATCAGCGGCGCGATCAGCACGACAACAAAGGACTACATCATCAACTATCAGGATTTGCAGGGCATCGGCATGACCGAGAAACTTGCGCTTCCCACGCTGATTGCACTTTGCTCGATTGCGCTCGGAAAGCCGACTCTTAGCAGTCTGGCGGTTCTGGGTGAAATCAGCATTGCAGGAACAATGCTCAAGGTGGACGAGCTTGCAAATGCGCTTCAGGTCTGCCTTGACAGCGGCGCGAAGAAGGTGCTGCTGCCGATTACATCGGCGGCTGATCTCGGACTTGTTCCGGCAGATTTGATTGGCTGCTTCAATCTGGTTTTCTATCAGAGCGCAGAGGACGCAGTGTATAAGGCATTGGGCGTTGAGTAATTCCGATAAAAAAGGTGAGAACAATATGCGCTGTCCGTGGTGCGAAAGCAGGGCTACGATATGCCGAAGAAATGGATGTAAACTTACCGCTGTGGTGAGGTGGGCTGCTACAGCTATGTATTAATGCGAAATGTGGATGGATGAGCCGTAAGTCAAAAATTCGCATTCTTTGGGGAGAAAATTGCCTATGGACGCACGAAAGCACTTAATCATCATAAAAGGAAAAGACCAGACG
>OLRS01003259.1_pt1 | contig 10577 bp, 9 predicted proteins | sample 1673171 | NCBI WGS metagenome assembly OLRS01 (sample SAMEA3136762, study PRJEB25190) | human gut metagenome | biome: human gut; feature: human-associated habitat; material: faeces | place: Austria | collected 2013
CCCAGCAAAGCGGGCTGCTAAAGTTTCACCCATATCTGCGGTTTCTGGCAATGTATGCTCGAGCTGAAGGCCATGGGCGTTGACCGTGGCGTGCTGGTGTCCGCCCGTGAGTTCGGCGGCTCCGATACGTTCGCGACGTCCCAGATCCTGGCCGCGGCCATCAAGAACATCGGCGTCGACGCCGACGATATCATCTTCTGCGGCCGTCAGGCCATCGACGGTGATACCGCGCAGGTCGGTCCCCAGATCGCCGAGAAGCTGGACCTGCCCCAGGTCTCCTATGTGGCCGACATCAAGAAGGACGGCAACACCATCACCGTCAAGCGCATGCTTGAGGACGGCTACATGACCGTCGCCGTGCAGACGCCCTGCCTGCTGACGTGCATCAAGGAGCTCAACGAGCCCCGCTATATGTCCATCCGCGGCATTCTGGACTGCGACAAGGAGCCGATCGAGATTCTGGACTACAACGCCCTGAAGGACGATCCCCTGATCGAGGTCGATACCATCGGCCTGAAGGGTTCTCCCACCAACATCTATAAGAGCTTTACGCCTCCCCAGAAGGGCGTGGGCATGATGCTCGAGGGCGACGGCAAGGACGCCGTGGATCAGCTCTTCGGCATCCTCACCGCCAAGCACATCATCTGAGAAGGGAGAAACGAAACATGTCTACTTTTATGAACACGGATCCCAAGGCCTTCTCCGGCGTGTGGGTATTTTGTGAGCAGCGTCAGGGCAAGATGATGCCCACCACCTTTGAGCTGATTTCCGAGGGCCGCAAGCTGGCCGATGAGCTGGGCGTGGAGCTCGGCGGCATCCTGCTCGGCGACAACGTCGACGGCATCGCCAAGGAACTCGGCGGCTACGGCGCGGACAAGGTGTATGTCTACAACAGCCCCCTGCTGAAGGACTTCACAACCGACGCCTATACCAAGGTCATCTCCGACGCCGTGCAGGAGTTCCATCCCGAGATCCTGCTCTTCGGCGCGAGCCACATCGGCCGTGATCTGGCGCCCCGCTGCGCCGCCCGTCTGCACACGGGCCTGTGCGCCGACTGCACCCACCTCGACGTGGATCTGAACGGCTATATCAACTTCCTGCGTACCGGCTCCTCGCTGGACGTGGATAAGATCAACTTCCAGACGAAGATGTTCGATGTCAGCACGAACCTGAAGATGACCCGTCCGGCCTTCGGCGGTCACCTGATGGCGACGATTGTCTGCCCGCGCTTCCGCCCCGCTATGGCGACGGTGCGCCCCGGCGTGATGAAGAAGCGCGAGTTCGACGCCGCGAAGGCCGCGAAGGTCGAGATTCTGCACCCTGCGTTTGAGCTGGCTGAGAGCGATGTCCACACCAAGGTGCTCGAGATCGTCAAGGCCACCCGCGCCATGGTCGACCTGACCGGCGCTGAGGTCGTCGTTTCCGTCGGCCGCGGTATCGCCAGAGACGTTGAGAAGGGCATTGCCCTCGCCACCGAGCTCGCCGAGCTCATGGGCGGCGTCGTGGGCGCTTCCCGTGCCGTCGTGGACGCGGGCTGGCTGACGGCTGACCATCAGGTCGGTCAGACCGGTAAGACGGTCCATCCCCGCATCTATGTCGCCCTCGGTATCTCCGGCGCCATCCAGCACAAGGCGGGCATGCAGGACTCCGAGTGCATCATTGCCGTGAACAAGAGCGACGTCGCTCCCATCTTCGAGGTGGCGGATTACGGCATCTGCGGCGATCTGTTCAAGATCGTGCCGCTCATGATCGATGAGATGAAGGCTCTGAAGGGCTAAGAGCCGACGTTCTCATAGAGGGTAGAAGGAGAAAGGTTTGGTGAGCACTCCCCCTGTGGAGGCGGCAGCGGCATTCGGCCGCCGCCCGCCGCGCAGGGGGAGTGTTCGTTTATTTTGCGGCTCGGATCGCGGCAGAATTGGGAATGTTTGACGGATTTGTAGAAAATTGACGGAAAATACGGGCGGAATACTGGTGAAAAACACGTCTTGACTTTTGGCATTTAAAGTCTTACACTTAGACCAACCTAAAACAAACAGCCGGTGAGCGGCGGAAAGGAGACAGCCATGATGACCAACCTGCGTAACAGCCTGCAGAACGTTCAGTCTGTCTCCTATTATGCTTACGCCGCCTACGAGTACGTGGGCTACTTTTGGCGCGCTTATTTTTACTTTCGATACCCCCGGCTGAATGTACAAGGCAACGCATAAATTCCCGGATCAGATTCCTAAAAGGGCGTTTAGCGGCTTCGTCATTCAGGACGGAGCCGCTTTAATTTTTAGATTTTGAAAGTTTGAAAAGGAGAAAATCAACATGAACGCAACCCTCGCTGCCGCGATCATCTTTGTGGTGTTCGCCGTCGGAGACATGATCTCCGCCAAAACGAAAGCAATCGTATCCATGCTGCTGGTGGCCTCTGTGGTCTTCCTGTTGGGCTTCTGGGCCGGTATCTTCCCGACCACGATGTTCGCCGATTCCACCCTGCTGAGCATGGCGGGCCTGCTGGTCACGCTGCTGCTCGTTCACCTCGGCACGACCATCAAACTCCGTGACTTCGGCGCACAGTGGCGCACCGTCATCATCTCCGCTGTGGCCTGCATCGCTATCTCTGTTGCCGTGTTCTTCATCGGCCAGCTGATCATCGACCGCGGCTTCGCCCTCGTCGGCGCGCCGATCCTCTCCGGCGGCGTGGTCGCCACGCTGCAGATGCAGAGCATGGCGCAGGACGCCGGGCGTGAAGAGCTCGCGGTGTTCGCAACGCTCGTCATGTGCGCCCAGGGCTTCGTCGGTTACCCCGTCGCCTCCCTCTGTCTCAAGAGCGAGGCCAAGCGCATCAAGGCGAAGCTCAATTCCGGTGAGCTCTCCGCGAGCGATCTGGAGGCTTCCAAGGCCGCTGAGGGTTCCCACAAGAAGCTGATCCCTCCGCTGCCCGCCGCGCTCAACACCCCCAACGCCATCCTCGCCAAGGTTGTTTTGGTGGCGCTGCTGTCCGTGACCGTCTCCGGCCTGTTCCACGACGCCGTCAACAAGCTCGTCTGGTGCCTGATCTTCGGCGTCCTGTGCAAGGAAATCGGCTTCCTCGATGAGAACGCCCTCGGCAAGGCCAACGCGACCGGCATCGTGATGCCGATCATCACCCTCTCCATCTTCACCAACCTCGCCTCCGCTACCCCCCAGATGGTGGGCAGCATGATCGTCCCCCTGCTGGTCGTCATCGTGATCGGCTCCATCGCTTTCTCCGTTGTCTCCATTCTGGTCGGCAAGATCTTCGGCTACAGCTGGCAGATGTCCATGGCCATCGGCAGCTCCTGCCTGTTCGGCTTCCCCGGAACGGTCATCATCTCCAACGAGGTTTCCGAGTCCACCGGTACCACCGCCGAGGAGAAGGCCTTCATCAACGAGCAGATCATGCCCAAGATGCTGGTCGCCGGCATGGTCACCGTTTCCATCACCTCCGTTCTGGTGGCGGGCGTCATGTGCAAGTGGCTGTAACACCCCCGAAAGAGCCACAGACCAAGATCAATTTTGCGTGCATCCTGAAAGGAGAATGCTGTTATGTCTGAGATTCAGAGTTTTGTAGAAAGTATTTTTGATGAGCTGGTTGCCATCCGCCGTGACATCCATGCCCACCCCGAGGTCGGCATGACCGAGGTGCGCACCAGTGCCCTGATCCGCAGTGAGCTGGAGAAGATGGGCGTCGACGAGATTCAGCAGCCTCTGCCCACCGCCGTCGTCGGCCTGATCCACGGCACCAAAGGCCCCGGCAAGTGCGTCGCCCTCCGCGCCGATATCGACGCGCTGCCCGTCCATGAGGAGACTGGCCTTCCGTTTTCCAGCGTGAACGAGGGCGTCATGCACGCCTGCGGCCACGACCTGCACACGACGATGCTGCTCGGCGCGGCCAAGACGCTCTGCCATATGCGTGACCAGTTCGCCGGTACCGTCAAGCTCATCTTTGAGCCGAGCGAGGACACGATGCCCGGCGGCGCGCGCAAGCTCGTTGCCGCGGGGGTGATGGAAAGCCCGCACGTTGACGCCATCTTCGGCCAGCATGTCTGCCCGTCCGAGAACGACACCGTCGGCCGTATGCAGCTCTACAAGGGCTACTTCACCAGTGCCGTCGACCTGTTCCACATCAAGGTACACGGCAAGAGCGGCCACGGCTCTGCGCCCCACACCGCACGCGACGCCATCGCCTGCGCGGGTTACCTGATCACCGTCCTGCAGACCGTGGTCGCCCGCCGCATCGACCCGATGGATACCGCCGTCCTGACGGTGGGCACCATGTCCGGCGGCGACGCCGTGAACATCACCGCCGGCGAGGCGGAGATGGTCGCCGTGCTCCGCTCCTTCAGCGACAGCGGCCGCGAGACGGCCATCGCGGAGGTGCGGCGCATCTGCAAGGGCATCGGCATCGCCTTCGACTGCAACATCGAGGTCGTCCTCGAGGAGGGCTACGCCCTGCAGTTCAACGACTCCGACATGATCGACCTCGTGAACAAGGCCGTCACCGCCGCGGGCGGCAAGACCGAGTTCATCGATAAGCCCTTCTCCGGCAGTGAGGACTTCAGCTTCTTCGGCAAGCTCACCGGTACGCCCTCGGCCTTCATGATGATCGACGCGGGCCGCGGCGAGAACATGGTTTCGCTGCACAACGGCAAGATCGTCTTCGACGAGAACGTCATCAAGCACGGCGTGACGGGATTGTCCGCCATCGCGCTGGAGTATCTGGCGCAGTAACATCGCTGCAGTGCGCGGCGCGCAGCAAAAGCGCTGTCCGCGCCTACAAAGAAACGCCCCCGCAGAGCCGTAAGGCCCTGCGGGGGTATTATATTGCAGAAAAAGCGCAGGATGCTGCGTGAAATGGCGCGCCGCGGCGAAAAAATCCCCCGAAGGGCAGAAGCTCTTCGGGGAACTTGAACTCAGACAGGCAGATCCTGATTCGCCGCGCGGCTGTGCTCGATCATGGCCTCGCGCGCGCCCTCGGCGTCACCAAGCTCGATGGCGGAGAGGATAATCTGATGCCGCATCAGAATTCGCTGCTCCAGCGCCAGCCGGTCGGCCTGGGAGATGGCGAGCATCTTCCGGCGCAGAGTCTCCTTCTCGACGTTGCCGAGCACCTGCGTGACGATGACGGCGACGCGGTTGCCCGTGGCCTGCGCGAGCAGGCTGTGGAACTTGACGTCGAGGTCGACGAAGTGCTCATAGTCCTCCAAGGAGGCTTGCGCCTCCTGCAGGCACTGGCGCAGCTGCTGCAGATCGGCTGCGCTGCGCCGCTGCGCGGCCCACATGGCGATGGTGCTGTCATTGTTGAGACGATATTCACCCAGCTCCTGCAGCGAAATCTGATTGAGCTGGATCATCTCGGCCAGCGGCTCCTCCACGCCGTGCAGGCTCGGCTCCTGCACCACGGCGCCTGGTGCGCCATGCGTTGAGGCGATGTAGCCGCCCTGCTCGAGCATACGCAGCGCCTCGCGGATCGTCGGGCGGCTGCGGTTAAGCTGCGTCATCATGGCGCGCTCGGAGGGGAGACGGTCTCCGGGCTTGAGCTGTCCGGAGAGAATAAATTCCCGCAGCTGAAGATAAATTTCCTCACTGGCGCGGCGCGTTTTGACAGGCTGCCAAGGGATTTGTACTGCGTCGTGGTGCATAAGGACGGACCTTCTCTCAATAAGATAACATATGTTTATTATGCCAAAAACGGAGCGCTTTCGCAAGGGGGAAGGGGCGAAAAACGGTGCTAAAACTGCATTTTTGTGCGAAATGTGCAAATTTTCCGCCAATTGGGAAGCGCGATCGGGATGCTGTGCAGACGGGAAAAGAGCGAGGGCACAACGCCGTGCGTCATGCCCTCGCTGCTGTCAGTGAATTCTTACTGAATGGCGAGACTGTCGACGATCTCGTGCAGCTTCGCGGCGAAATCGGCCAGCGGCATCGCGCCGAGATCCTCGCCGCCGCGGGTGCGGACGGAGACGGTGCCTGCCTCCATGTCGCGGTCGCCGACGACCAGCATGAAGGGAACCTTCTCGAGCGTGGCCTCGCGGATCTTCTTGCCGATCTTCTCGTTGCGCTCGTCAACCTCCACGCGGAAGCCCTCGCTGTCGAGCTGGGCGGCGGTGGTCTTGGCGTACTCGATGGCGCGGTCGGTCACGGGCAGGATCTTGACCTGCACCGGGGACAGCCACGCGGGGAAGGCACCGGCGAAGTGCTCGGTGATGACGCCGATGAAGCGCTCGATCGAGCCGAGCAGCGCGCGGTGAATCATGACGGGGCGGTGCTTCTCACCGTCCTCGCCGACATACTCCAGCTCGAAGCGCTCAGGCATCTGGAAGTCGAGCTGGATGGTGCCGCACTGCCACGTGCGGCCCAGAGAATCGGCCAGATGGAAGTCCAGCTTCGGGCCGTAGAACGCGCCGTCACCGGCGTTGATGACGAAGTCCTTGCCCATCTCGGTGATGGCTGCCTGCAGCGTATCCTCAGCGAACTTCCAGTCCTTCTCGTCGCCCATGTGGTCCTCGGGCATGGTGGACAGCTCAATCTGATACGTCAGGCCAAAGGTGGAGTAGATCTCGTCGAACAGCTTCACGACGTTCTTAATCTCGTCCTTCATCTGGGCGGGGGTCATGAAGATGTGCGCGTCGTCCTGCGTGAAGCAGCGGACGCGGAACAGGCCGTGCAGCGCGCCGGACATCTCATGGCGGTGGACAAGACCCAGCTCCGCCATGCGCAGGGGCAGGTCGCGGTAGGAGTGCGGCTCGCTCTTATAAACCAGCATGCCGCCGGGGCAGTTCATCGGCTTGATGGCGTAATCCTCGCCGTCGATGACGGTGGTGTACATGTTGTCCTTGTAGTGATCCCAGTGGCCGCTGCGGTGCCAGAGCTCCTGGTTGAGGATGATGGGCGTGGAGATCTCCACATAGCCATAGCGCTTGTGGCACTTGCGCCAGTAGTCGAGCAGCGTATTTTTCAGCACCATGCCCTTCGGCAGGAAGAACGGGAAGCCCGGGCCCTCGTCGGCCATCATGAACAGGCCCAGCTCCTTGCCGAGCTTGCGGTGGTCGCGGCGCTTGGCCTCCTCCAGACGCTCCAGATACGCGTCGAGCTCATCCTTCTTCGGGAAGGCGACGCCGTAGATGCGCTGCAGGGTCTGGCGATTGCTGTCGCCGCGCCAGTAGGCGGCGTTGCAGGCGGTCAGCTTGATGGCATTGCCCTTGATGCGGCCGGTGGAGTCGAGGTGCGGGCCGGCGCACAGGTCGACGAATTCGCCCTGCTTATAGAAGGAGATGTGTGCGTCGGCGGGCAGGTCGTTGATCAGCTCGACCTTGTACGGCTCCTCACGCTCCTCCATGTACTTCAGCGCCTCCTCGCGGGGCAGCTCAAAGCGCTCGAGCTTCAGCTTCTCCTTGCAGATCTTGCGCATCTCGGCCTCGATCTCGGCCAGATCCTCGGGCGTGAAGGCAAAGGGTGCGTCCATGTCGTAGTAAAAGCCGTTCTCGATAGCCAGCTTCACCTCCGGGTGCAGGCGCTTAACGGCCTGCGCCAGGACGTGGGAACAAGTATGCCAGTAGGTGCGGCGATACTCCTCGTTTTCAAAGGTGTACTTGTTTTCTTCGCTCATGATGTGATCCTCCTTGTTCTGGGGGTGGGATATAAAAAATCCCCACCCCTGATGGCTTGTCAGGGGTGAGGTAAAAAATTTACTCCACGGTTCCACCCTGCTTACGGCGCGGTGCGCCGTCGCTCGTGTCCTCTGTAACGGGAGGTGCCCGGCCCAGCCTACCGCGGCGCGGTTCAGTGGGCGGCTCGGAGGTGGTACGCTTCTGCTTTCAGCCGGGATATTCACAGCCAGACAATCCCTCTCTGAGACCTGCCGCAGGGCGCTTCCTCTTCAATGCCTTTTTTCTACGTTCAAAGCACAATATAGCACGCTTTCCGGCCTTTGTCAACCGCTCAGCGCACAAATTCCCACAGCTGCTGCACGCTGTCCGCGATGTGCTCCGCGCCCGCCTGCCGCAGCAGCTCCCGACCGCGAAAGCCCCACGAGACGCCCACAAGATCCAGCCCGCTGCGCCGCGCCGTTTCCACGTCTACCTCGCTGTCGCCGACGTAGAGCGCGCCCTCGCGCGGCGCGCCCAGCTCCTCGAGCGCCGCCCAGACCATGTCGGGTGCAGGCTTGGCGGGGATGCCCTCCCGCTGGCCGAAGGCGGGCAGGCCCGGGAAGAACCGCGCCGCGAGATCCACGGTGTTCGCGTGCGGCTTGTTGGAGACAACCGCGGTCGTCACGCCCGCGCCGCGCAGCTCCTCAAGCAGCGCCGGGATGCCCGCATACGGGTGCGTGCGGACGCAGTTGTGCGCCATGTACCACGCCTTATACTCCTCAAGCAGCGCGTCCTCGCGCTCGGGCGTCATCAGCTCCGGCAGAGCGCGGCGCATCAGCACACGCGCGCCGTTGCCGACGAAGCGGCGCACCTCGTCGAGCGAACAGGGGGGATAGCCGTATTTCTCCCGCATGTGGTTCACGGAGGACTGCAGGTCCTCCAGCGTGTCGAGAATCGTGCCGTCCATATCGAACAGAATCGTCTGGTATTTCATAAGACTGACTTCCTTTCCGGATTTGACGATTCAGTATACCCCTTTTTGACCGCATTTGCAAGGGCGGGCAGGTGCGGCACAAGGATGCTCAGCAGGATGAGCGCGATCCCGGCAAAGCCCGTCACGCCGAGCTGCTCATGCAGCACGGCCGCGCCCAGAATCGCCGCCACCAGCGGATTCAGCGCGCAGAAGAGCCCCGCCGTCTCGGCGGAGGTATAGCGCTGCGCCACGGGCTGCAGCGTGAAGCCGAAGCCCGTACACACCACGGCCAGCAGAGCGATCATGCCCCAGACGCTGCCGCTGCCCGGCAGGTGGGTCTGCTCTTTCAGGAGGGAGGTCACAAGCGCGAGCACACCCAGCATCCCGATTTGGATGACGCCGAGCGCCACGGTGTTCGTCTCCCGGTGCGAGCAGCGGTCGGTCGTGATGATCGCCGCGGCATAAATCACCGCGGACAGCATCGCCAGACATTCGCCCTTTCCGAAGTGGAGCGTTCCGCCGCTGAAATTGATGAGCAGCACGCCCGCGAGCGCCGACGCCGCGCACAGAAGCGCCGTCCGGTCGGGTCGGCGGCGGTGCAGCGCCGCCTCAAACAGCGGCACGAGAATAATGGCGGTAATCACTGCGGCGAGCAGAATTTCGGCCTGTTTTTCTTTCATCATCAAGCCCTCCTCCATCGGATTGCAGAGGTAGTATATCCCCGTTTTCCCGTGCCGGAAACGGGGGCTTCGTCTATATCTGTCCCGGATTTTTTCTATATTTCCCGTTCGCGCGAAAAAACACCTGCGGGGCAAGCAGCCCCGCAGGTGTCGGTTCGTCCTGCGGCTTAAACGTTGAAGCGGAAGTAGATCATGTCGCCGTCCTTGACGACGTACTCCTTGCCCTCGGAGCGCAGCAGCCCCTTCTCCTTGGCGGCGGCGACGCTGCCGCAGGCGATCATCTCGCTGAAGTTGATCGTCTCGGCGCGGATGAAGCCGCGCTCGATGTCGGAGTGGATCTTACCCGCGGCCTGCGGGGCCTTCGTACCCTTTTTGATCGTCCACGCGCGGCACTCGTCCGTGCCGTAGGTCAGGAAGGAGATCAGCCCCAGCAGCTCATAGCTGCACTGGATCAGCCGATCCAGACCGGACTGTTCGATGCCCAGATCCTCGAGGAACATCGCGCGCTCCTCGGGGTCGTCCAGCTCGGCGATGTCCTGCTCGAGCTTGGCGCAGATGGGGAGCACCTGCGCGCCCTCCTTGGCCGCGAGGTCGCGGACGGAACGGAAATAGGCGTTGTTTTCGTAGTCGGCAAAGCCGGCCTCGTCCATGTTCGCGGCATAGATGATGGGCTTGAGACTCAGCAGATCCGCCGTCTCCACGATGGCGCGGTCGTCGTCGGAGCAGTCGAACGTGCGGGCGGACTTGCCCGCGTCGAGGTGCGCGGCCAGCGCCTTGAACACCTCGGCCTCGTGCAGGAACTTCTTGTCGCCCTTGGCGGCCTTCGTGGCCTTCTCCACGCGGCGGTTTACCATCTCGAGGTCAGCCATGATGAGCTCAAGGTCGATCGTCTCAATGTCGCCCAGCGGGTCGACCGGCGCCGCGACGCCCGCGTCGGCCACGACGTGCATGATGTTCTCGTCGTCGAAGCAGCGCACGACGTGGACAATCGCGTCCGTGCGGCGGATGTTCTCGAGGAACTTGTTGCCGAGCCCCGCGCCCTGGCTCGCGCCCTTGACAAGACCCGCGATGTCCACGAACTCGATGACGGCGGGCGTTTTTTTGTCAGGGTGGTACATCTCGGCGAGCTTGTCGAGCCGCTCGTCCGGCACGGCGACGATGCCGACATTCGGCTCAATCGTACAGAACGGATAGTTGGCGCTCTCCGCGCCCGCGCCGGTGATGGCGTTGAAGAGGGTGCTCTTGCCCACATTGGGCAGCCCCACGATACCTAATTTCATAGTTTTCTCTATCTCCTTATTTTTCAAGGGTTTTCGGCACTTGAACGGC
>OLRS01003261.1_pt1 | contig 10573 bp, 5 predicted proteins | sample 1673171 | NCBI WGS metagenome assembly OLRS01 (sample SAMEA3136762, study PRJEB25190) | human gut metagenome | biome: human gut; feature: human-associated habitat; material: faeces | place: Austria | collected 2013
AATCAATTATTAAAATTAAAGACAGATGAAAAAGAATCAGCTGCCGCACCGCCACGAACTCCAGAATACGCTCCTTCACCTGCTCCAGACCGAAGTGATCCCGGTCAAGGATGCGCCGGGCCTGCGCCACGTCCGCCCGGTCACGGGTATACTTGCCCCACGGCAGCTCCAGACACACGTCCAGATAGTTGCGGATGACGGAGCCCTCGGCGCTGCCGAAGGGCTGCTTGGCCAGCCGGTCTACCTCCTTCATGAGCTTGCGGTGCAGCTCCTCCGGCAGGTGCAGGGCGGTGATGCGGGCCTCATAATCCGACAGCTCCTCGTCGCCGTCCTCTCCCAGCTCGTGCTGCAGCACCTTCAGCTGTTCCCGGAGGATCATGTCCTTCTGGACCTGCGCCACCCGCTGGCGCACCTTCTGCTCCATCTCGAACTCCAGACCCATGACGTCCACCTCGTGGGTGAGGATGTCATTGACCAGCTGGAGCCGCTTCACCGGGTGCAGTTGATCCAGTACCCGCTGCCGGTCCTGATGCCGCAGGGTCAGGTTCTGGGCGATGAAATCCGCCAGACGGCCGGGATCACGCTGATCCAGCACCTGCGCCACCACCTCGTCGGACATCTGGGGGGACAGCTCCTTATAGGCGCCGAAGATGGCGTAGGTCTGCCGCAGCAGCGCCTCCGTGTGAGAGGTGCTTCGGTAGGGAGCATCCTCCAGCAGCTCCACATTGGCCTGCAAAAACGGGGAGGTCTGCCACAGGCGGTGCAGTCTCGCCCGCTGCTCACCCTCCACCAGCACCCGCACCGTAGTCTCGGAGGTCTTGATGATCTGGAGCACATGGCACACCGTGCCGATCTCGTAGAGATCCTGCTCCTCTGGCTCGGAGACGCCGATCTTCCGCTGCGTCACCAGAAACAGACGACGGTCGCCCTCCATAGCGTTGTCCAGCGCAAAAATGGAAATCTCCCGCTCCACGTCGAAGCTTACAGTTTCGCCGGGGAAGGCGGTCATGCCCCGCAGCGCCAGAACGGGGATATTGATGGTATTCATAACTGGTCTCCTTTGCTGTGGAAAAGAGGAGAGACGAACGGGTTCGCCTCTCCTCATGATTCGTTAGGATGCCGGGGCGGAGGGATCGTGCTCCGCCTTGCCGTCACGGGTGCGGCCGGGCCGCTCCGTGCGCTGGGGATCACGGGTGATCTCCGGCTCTCCGGTCTTTAGGACCGCCTCCGGTGTGATGGTCACACGGGTGATGGTGGGGTCAGAGGGGATCTCGTACATGATCTTGGTGAGAAGTCCCTCCATCACGGCCCGCAGGCCACGTGCGCCGATGTTCCGCTGAATGGCCTGATCGGCCACGGCGTCCAGCGCCTCCGGCTGGAATACCAGCTCCACATCGTCGTACTCCAGCAACTTCTGATACTGCTTCACCAGTGCGTTTTTCGGCTGGGTGAGGATCTGCACCAGATCATCCCGGCCCAGACCGTTGAGGGTCACCATCACCGGCATACGGCCTACCAGCTCCGGGATGATGCCGAATTTCAGCAGATCGTGGGGCTGAACCTCCTTTAGCAGCTGGCCCGTCCGGCGCTCAGCCTTGCTCTCCACCACGGCGTCGAAGCCGATCCCCTTGCGATCGGTGCGCTGCTCGATGATCTTCTCCAGACCGTCGAAGGCGCCGCCGCAGATGAAGAGGATGTTGTGGGTGTCGATCTGGATGAACTCCTGATGGGGGTGCTTGCGCCCGCCCTGAGGCGGCACGTTGGCCACGGTACCCTCCAGAATTTTCAGCAGTGCCTGCTGCACGCCCTCGCCGGACACGTCACGGGTGATGGAGGTGTTCTCGCTCTTGCGGGCGATCTCATCCACATAGATGATGCCCCGCTCCGCCAGCTCCACATCGAAATCCGCCGCCTGCAAAAGCCGCAGCAGGATGTTCTCCACATCGTCGCCCACATAGCCCGCCTCGGTGAGGGTGGTGGCGTCGGCGATGGCAAATGGCACCTTCAGCACACGGGCCAGTGTCTGGGCGAACAGCGTCTTGCCGGAGCCGGTGGGGCCGATCATGAGGATATTGCTCTTCTGCAGCTCCACATCCTCGCCGCCGCCGAAGAAAATGCGCTTATAGTGGTTGTATACTGCCACCGACAAAGCCACCTTGGCATCCTCTTGCCCGATGACGTACTGATCCAGCACCTCCCGGATCTCACGGGGGGTGGGCAGCTGATCCATCGTCTGCACGTCCTCCCCCATGCCGGGGGTGTAGCCGTCGTCCAGAATGGACATACACAGCTGAACGCACTCGTCGCAGATGCGAACGCCGCCGGGACCCTGGATCATGCGATGTACCTGCCCCTCCGGCTTGCCGCAGAAGGAGCAGCGCAGATTTTTCTTGTCTTCTGCCATGATTTACCTCTTGAAAATGACCTTGTCCACCAGACCGTAGTCACGGGCCTCCTCAGCGGTCATCCAGTTGTCCCGCTCGGAGTCCAGCTTCACCTGCTCCGGGGTCTTGCCGGTGTTTTCGGAGAGGATCTTGTTCATCCGCTGCTTGATCTTCAGAAAATGCTCCACGTCGATCTCCATATCCGTGACCTTACCCTGGGTCCCGGCGGAGGGCTGGTGGATCATCACCTCGGCATTGGGCAGGGCAATGCGCTTGCCCTTGGCACCGGAGGACAGCAGGAAAGCGCCCATGCTGGCCGCCATGCCGATGCAGATGGTGGACACGTCGCACTTGATATACTGCATGGTGTCGTAAATCGCAAACCCGGCCGTGACCGAGCCTCCGGGGCTGTTGATGTAGAACTGAATATCCTTGTCTGGGTCTTGTGCTTCCAGAAACAGCATCTGCTCGACGATGGAACTGGCGGATGCGTCCGTTACTTCCTCACCGAGAAAAACAATTCGGTCGGAGAGGAGCCGGGAAAAAATGTCGTAGCTACGTTCGCCGCGACTGGTTTGTTCGATCACATAGGGAATGATGCTCATATATGTTTACTCCTTGATTTCTTTTGGTTTCATACAAAACAGGTGAATGCCAAGCGCCGCATTGAAGCCTGTTGCAGCAAACACGCTGAAACGCTCGACCACGCCGAAATACTCGGCAGGGACGATTTTCATACCCATTGCGCCCACAAGCATCATGGCCAATGCGACAGCGGCGCAGACACCATAAGAACGACAGTTTTTGCTCTTGGCTCCTGCGACGATGATCATGGTCAGTGATACGATGGACAGCAGCACCACCAAAGCGGTTGTGACCATGTGCATCACATCCTGAAAGGCCCCGGCATAGCCGCTGCTACTGAGCGGGAACATCCGATACCCGACCGCCGAGATCCACTCCATGATGGCGAACAGATAAATGCCCGAACGGAGCAGCTTGGTTTTCTGTCCTTGGATGCCGATACAGACGACGGTCGCGCAAACGACCTCGCACGCATTGTAAAGGGCGCTCAGCTGATTCCAGAGTGCAAGAGAGGGAGCATTAGATGCACTCAGATCACTTACTGCCTGCGCCATCCAGTTATAGCCGGGATAGGTCAGCGGCGCAAACACGACCGCCGCCGTGTACGAAAGAAAGCTGACAACGCCCAGCAGCCCTAATTTTTGAGTCAAAGATCGCTTCATTTTATCGCTCCCTGTGCTTATCAAGTTTGGCTTTCCCAAAAGCACCGATAGGGCTGAAAGCCTGCTGCCGCATAGAATTTCTGCGCCGACTCATTGAATGTCCAGACATCCAGTGTCACCTGATCAAAATCTCGATGTTTTGCTTGCGCTTTGCAAATGTCAGCAAAAGGATTGAATCGACACGGTGAGATGTGCCGCATGGGCAGCGCAAAGATCACAAGCCCGATCCACGAAAAGGATACCTTCAGATTCATAAAGCAACACCGGCTTTCACAGCAAATTCAGGCAGCTTTGCGGGCTTTCCATAAATGGCAATCAGCGCGCGGAACTCCCGGCGGAACGCCTCACGCAGCTCTGCCTCCGTCAGGTGCAGATGATCCGTATTGGCGAGAATCGCCAGTCCGTAGGTAAAGTAGATCATATCCTGATGAAAGCGGCGTGCGACGTCCTCCGCATATCCGAATTCATCGACGATCACGCCGATGACCTCCTGCATCAGAACATCGCTTTGATATGCCCCTGGCTGTTCGCCCTCCAGATAGAGCCAGCGGAACAGCTGCTTTTCCTCGGCAGCGAATTTGACGAAGCCCATGCCGTAGCTGCTGTAGCGGCTGTCGGTTCCTTCGTGGGCGCACAGAGAATCCCGCACGCGCTGTGTGTGCAGTTCGATCGCACGCTGCGTCAGCGCGGCCTTCAGTTCGTCCATGTTCTTGAATGAAAAGTAGATCGGCTGCGTGGAGCAGCCCAGTTTTTTGGCGACGCTGCGGGCATTGATGGCAGAAAAACCGTCGTCACGCAATACCTCCACCGCAGCGTCGATGATCTGTTCCTTTGAAACTTTTCTGACTGCCGGCATAAGCACCATCCTTGTATAATAACACTGCGTTATATATAACGCAGTGTTATTATATCTTGTGGGACGTGATTTGTCAAGCGGCATGTTATTCTCCTGTTTCAATGGAGAAAACCCGGAAGTTCCACCCGGCATAGCTTGACACCGCCGCGGTAAAGTGCTATAATAACGACAGTCATTCCATGATCATAGAACATTCATTGTCCTATAAAGAATGCAGCACATGGGAGTTCAACACAAGGGAGGAATGTATAACATGAAACGAGTGATCGCACTGCTGCTGACGCTGGTCATGCTGCTGGGCCTGGTGCCCACGGCTCTGGCCGCCGAAGCCGCCGCCCCCGACGGGACCGTGGTGAAGGCGGAGGAGGTCAGCGGCACCCCCCGGCTGGACGCCATGGCGGAGAACGGCTCTGCGGCGGAAACCACCCAGCCCACCGGGCATCAGCCCGATGATATGGTGACCATCCTCGTGGAGCTGGAGCGCGCTCCCGTGCTGGAGGGCTTTGCCGCGAAGAAAACGGCTTCCACCAGCTCTGCCGGTGCGGAGATCGCCGCCTATCTTGCCGGCGGCCGCGCGGAGAAACAGGATGCCGCCATTCGCCGGGATCAGAAAAAGGTCTTTGCCGAGATCCAGGCGGCCCAGCCCGCCGCTCTCCAGGCGGAGGGCACCTCCACTGCCGGCGCCCCTGAGCTGATGGAGCAGTGGACGGTGCTCTTTAACGGCATGGCCGTCCGCGCCCCCTACGGCATGCTGGATACCATCCGCGGCCTGAAGGGCGTGAAGTCCGCCCATGTGCAGCATGTTTACAGTGAGCCCGCCTCTCCGGCCACCAATGCCGGTGTGGCAGGCTACAGCTATGACATGGTCCACCTGCAGGAGGTCTGGAACAAGGGCTACACCGGCAAGGGAATGCTGGTGGCCGTGGTGGATTCCGGCCTGGACATGGAGTATTCCAGCTGGTGGAGCGATGAGGAGGGCGCCAACGTCACCGGTCTGCGCCGGGTCCACGAGGCCTTCCGGGACGACTCCTTCTACTCCCAGCTCAGCAACAGCGACCTGCGCTATACCAAGGAGTCCCTGCTGGCCTTCCTGAACGGCCGCCAGCTCAATGCCAATAGGCTGAGCCCCGCCTCCAACGAGGCCATGTACAAGACCCGCAAGGTCCCCTTCGCCTTTGACTACGCCGGAGACGCCGACCCCTATACCGGCGAGATCATCAGCGGCGACGTCAACGTCCGCAACAGCGGCAGCAACCACGGCACCCACGTCTCCGGCACCGTGGCGGGCTTTGTCCAGAGCCAGGAGGGCGAGGTCCTCTTTTCCGGCGTAGCCCCCGATGCCCAGCTGATGATGATGAAGGTCTTTGCCGACGGCGGCAACTCCGGCGCCACGGAAAGCGCCATTCTCAACGCCCTGGAGGACGCCATGACCCTGGGCGCCGACGCCGTGAACCTGTCTCTGGGCTCCGACAACGGCTTTGCCTATGACGACACCGCCATCCACGGCGTTTATGCCCGGCTGGAGCAGGCCGGCGTCATCCTGATGACCGCCGCCGGCAACAGCGAAAACTCCCCCGCCCAGGGCAATGAGCGGGGCGGCCTGAACCTGGCGGAGGACCCGGATATCTCCATGATGTCCTCTCCCGCCGTCTACCCCTCCAACCTGGCGGTGGCCTCCATCAACAGCACCATCAACATGCAGAGTGTGCTGAGCTGGACCGACGCCCAGGGCCAGAGCCATACCGTGCCCTTCTCCGACCCCAACGAAGTGGCCATGAAGCGGAAGTTCCCCGAGAGCCAGAGCTTCGTTGTGTATGACGCGGGCTACGGCACCTACATGGACTACTACAACGCCGGATTCAGCAACGGCTACAACGGCGGCAAGACGGGTATTGCCCTGGTCAAGCGCGGCAGCGCAGACGGCAGCACCCTCTCCTTCGCCGACAAGATCAACAATGCCAGCAGCTTCTCCGGCACCAACTACATGGGCGAGAGCTACGGCGTGCTGGCTGTGCTGGTTTATGACAGCGACCCCGCCGCCACCACGCTTATCAACATGAACACGGACAACACCTCGCTGACCTCCGCCTTTATTTCCGGCGTGGACGGCGCGGCCATGATCGATGCGCTGAACGCCGGGCAGGAGGTCCGCATCACCGTTCACCAGCAGGACCAGCTGTCCGGCTGGGAGGAGGGCGGCCAGATGTCCTCCTTCACCTCCTGGGGCAGCGGCTCCGGACTGGAGCTGAAGCCCGAGATCACCGCCCCCGGCGGCAACATCTGGTCCACCGTGATGGACAGCAGCTATGTGGAGGGCGCCGGGAAGTACGATGACTATACCGGGTCCTACAGTCTGATGAGCGGCACCTCCATGGCGACGCCCCATATGGCGGGCCTGGCCGCGCTGGTGGAGCAGTATGTCAAGTCCCAGCATCCCCAGCAGGACGCCGCCGCCAGCGCCGACCTGACCAACCATCTGCTGGTGAGCACCGCCGTGCCCCAGCAGGAGAACGGCGTATACGTCTCTCCCCGCCGCCAGGGCGCCGGCCTTGTGAACGCAGCCGCGGCCATTTCCACCCCTGCCTACATCGATGTGGACGGCAAGCTGGTGGGCAAGCTGGAGCTGGGCGACGATCCCGGCTGGAGCGGCAGCTATGATCTGGACTTCCGGGTGGAGAACCTGGGCAGCGACACCCTGAGCTACAGCATGAAGGCCGTGCTTCTGCGGCCGGATACCGCAGAGCAGGACGGCAAGACCATGGTCCTTGCCAGCGATGTGCTGATCCGTGAGGTGGATCTGGGCAGCGTCAGCGTGCCCGCCGGCGGCACACAGGTCAGCCGGACCGTTTCCCTCACCGCTTCCGACATCGCCGCCATCCGCGACCTGTTCCCCAACGGCAGCTATGTGGAGGGCTTTGTGATCCTCACCGCCGCCGACGGCTCCGCGCCTCAGATCGGCATGCCCCTGCTGGCCTTCCTGGGCGACTGGACCTCTGCCCCCATCCTGGACCGCGCCAACTGGTTCGACGAGCCCCAGGACGGCGAAAACGTGATGAACAACGACTGTACCCTGGGCGTCAACGTGGTGGGCAGTACCATCCGCAGCGCCGGGGAAGTGGTGAACTTCCTGAACCTGGGCCAGAACATCTTTGATACCGACATTGCCGCCGAGAGCAAGCAGACAGTTTTCCACCAGGAGAACTTTGCCATCTCCCCGGACGGCAGCGGCTATTTCGACGCCATTGACGACCTTGAGCTCTATCAGCTGCGGGATGCCAAGCTCTTTGTCACCGAGGTCCGGAACAAGAACACCAACGAGCTCTATTTCCGCACCTTCAACACCTATGTGCCCCGCAGCGTCTATCAGGCCGGCTACGGCGTGGTCCTGCCCATGTCCCTTTATTACTTCACGGATGCCTGGGACGGAACGGATCTGAACGGCGACGTCCTGCCCAACGGCACCCAGTGCGTTTACACCATTACCGCCTATGGCGAGGGTGACTACGGCGACACCGTGGACAATGAGGAGCTGGGCCGCCCGGTGACGGACTTCGAGTCCTTCGTGGACGGCAAGGAGCCCACCTTCAACGGCCACAAAATGGACAAGACCGGCGACGTGCTCTCCTTCGACGTGCTGGTGGACACCCAGGCCCCCAAGCTGGAGAACAACGCCGTGACCTTCTATCAGAAGGATGGCCGCACCTACATGCAGGGCACCGTCTATGACGAGGACGGCTCCCTGGCCTCCGTGGCGGTCCACGCCCAGGTGAGCCGGACCTATACCGACTCCACCGGCCGGGAAATCACCGAGTACAACATCGATCTGCTGAATCCCCTGTATTCCCAGAGCATTTATGACGCCGATACCCACACCTTCACCTTCACCGCAGATGTGACGGAGTATCGCGGCAGCTACAACTGGACCGGCAACGTGTATCTCTCCTGCGGCGACTATGCGGCCAATGACCGCACCTATGCCATCAAGGTGGACGCCTCCCAGGGCCTGACCCTGTCCCAGACATCCGCCCGCCTGCACCCCGGCCAGAGCTTTGACCTCAGCGTGAACAACAACACCGGCTCCACGGCGCCCATCACCCGCACCTCCAGCAACCCCGAGGTGGCCACGGTGGATGAGTTCGGTCATGTGGTGGCTGTGGCTCCCGGCCAGGCCATCATCACCGTGTCCAACGGCACCTACTCCGCCCTGTGCGTCATAGCGGTGGAGGCATCCTCCACGGAGGTGAAGGACTTCAAGCTGTCCATGGACCACTTCTCCGGCCTGAAGCCCAACGGCGCCATCACCGTCCGGGTGGTGGACCTGCAGCCCGCCGATGTGGAGATCTATCAGAATCAGTGGCTGGTATATGAGGACGACGAGGACTGGGCGGGCCTGGTCAGCGTCTCCCAGAACAGCAGCGACGCGCTGGAGGGCCTTATCGACCTGAACTATCAGGCCTCCGCGGACAAGATCCCCTCCGGAACCGGCCATCTGGACGTCACCATCAACGGTGTTACCCGGACCATGACCTTTGACTGGGAGGACGTCTATCAGACCTCCGACCAGGAGGACCTGCAGTCCGACGCCTACTACAACGAGCAGACCTATTACGTCACCGCCGGTGAGACCGCCAGCCTCATCGCCCGGTACCGCCAGACCCACTCCTTCTCCGATGTGAAGCTGTACACGGCCCAGGGGTATGTTTCCGGCGGCAGCGACAATCCCACCACCGCCGCCACCGGCCTGGTGCTGGACGGCCCGGACTTTGTCCTCTCCGGCAGCGAGCCCTGGCGCGGCAGATTGGTGAACACCGAGGGCTATGCCCTGCCGGAGTCCATCCATGTGGTTTACCGCTATGATTACGGCTATGAGTATGAGCTGACGGAAAACGCCATGTACAATGGCTATACCTATGACCGTACCACCGGCGATATCGTCGTGTCCGCCCCCTACGGCTCCTCCACCACGGTGGTGATCCGGGCAGACGGCACGGAGAAGGCCGGTAATCCGGCGGGTGCCCTCTCCGGCGTCACCTATGACCGTCCCGACAGCACCTACGGTCCCTTCAACTGGACGGTGACGGAGGGCGGCGGCAAGCTGGAGACCGCCGAGGACGTCAACGTTAACGGCACCCGCAAGAACGTTGCCTATTACACCCCCTCGGAGCCCGGCGTCAGCTATCTGACCGCCACCACCAAGGACGGGCAGTATCATGTGAACTTCGCCGTGGTCTGCCTGCCGGTGCAGGCCAATACCCTGCGCCTGGATGATACCCGGGCCACCCTGCATCCCCTGGAGACTCTGGCGCTGAACGCGACGCTGACTCCTACCCCCACCCGGGCGGAGGACGCCGCGCTGACCTGGACCTCCTTCAACCCCGAGGTAGCCACCGTGGATGAAAACGGCGTTGTCACCGCCCACAAGCCCGGCTACGCTTACATCAAGGTGTCCACCGATATCAACACCAGCGTCACCGCCTACTGCGTGGTGGAGGTATTGCCTGGTCAGGGCTATACCGTGACTCTGGACGCCAACGGCGGCATGGTGAAGCCCGACTCCGTCAGCGTCCAGTACGGCATAGCTGTGGGCCAGCTGCCTGTGCCCGTCCGTGAGGGCTATACCTTCGACGGCTGGTATGACGAAAACGGTGCGCAGTACACCGAGGACACCATATATGCCATCGCCGGAGACGCCACCCTCACTGCCCGCTGGACCGCCAATATCTACGAGATCACCCTGGACGCCAACGGCGGCGTCACCGACGTGGCCCTGGTCCAGGTGACCTTCGGCCAGGCCGTGGGCGCCCTGCCCACACCTACCCGGGAGGGCTATGTGTTCCTGGGCTGGTTCGACGAGGTGGGCAGCCGCTATGATGCTTCCACCGTCTACAGCACAGCCGATGGTGTGACCCTCACCGCCCGCTGGGGTCAGGAGGACAGCACCTTCACCATTACCCTGAACGCCAATGGCGGCAAGGTGGAGCCCTCTGCTCTGGCGGTGGTATACGGTCAGGCTGTGGGCACCCTGCCCGTACCCACCCGGGAGGGCTATACCTTCGGCGGCTGGTACGACAAGGACGGCAACCGCT
>OLRS01003264.1_pt1 | contig 10561 bp, 11 predicted proteins | sample 1673171 | NCBI WGS metagenome assembly OLRS01 (sample SAMEA3136762, study PRJEB25190) | human gut metagenome | biome: human gut; feature: human-associated habitat; material: faeces | place: Austria | collected 2013
CTGCATAGGACTGTGCATTTGCAGCAATACGTGTCTTGATATCGTCCACAAGCTCCTGCGGTGCATCGGATACTTCGCAGGTCGCATAAACCGCATTCCATACAGCACTCTTCTTTGCGTCACTGTTTTTTTCATCACAGGCGTTTTTCAGATAGTCTTCCACGTTCTGTCTGTAGGCATCAACCGTATCATATCCCAGATTCAGGCTTGCAATCAGTGCATCATTGATCTCCGGCAGCTTTCCTTCGTCAATGGAATTGATCTTTACTTCAAAAACGACTGCAGCGCCTGCCAGATCCGCATTGGAATAGTTTTCCGGGAATGTCAGATCCAGATTCACTGTTTCTCCTACCGCATGTCCGATCAGTCCGTCTTCAAATCCATCAATAAATCTGCCGGAACCAATCTTCAGATGCGCCCCCTGTGCTGTACCGCCGTCAAATGCAACCCCATCCTTTGTTCCCGTGTAGTCGATGTTGACTGTATCTCCTGTTTCTACGGTCTGCTTATCCGTCGGTGTGTAATCATAAGCATCCATATACTCCACATAGTAATTGATCTCTTTGTCAAACTGGGCATCCACATCTGCATCAGTGTAAGTGTAAACATCTGTATTAACCGTAATACCTTCATAATCACCAAGCTTCACATAATCATCCGGATCATAGTCCTTTGTAGAAATGATTCCGTTTCCGGAAACCTCCGTTGTATCCTGACTCTGTCCTTCTTCCTTGGAAGAACCACAGGCGGTCAAAGCTGTCACCATACAGGCTGCCAGCATGATTGTTAAGATTTTCTTTTTCATAATTTTTCTCCTTTTCTGCACTACGCAGTTATTATTTTATCACATTTTGAGAATCGGGGAAACTCTACACCAAAAATTCATAAAGAATTCATATCTTGCACGGGGCTATTGCGCTGAAAGCAAAAGAATGTTACAATATTTTCTAGTTTTTAGCACCCTAAGGAGGATAAGATGAGCACATTTAGTATTGTACTTCTGGTCATTCTTGCGGTTCTGATCATAGTCATCGCTGTTCTCTATTTTCTGGGCAAAAAAGCGCAGAAAAAACAGGCAGCGCAGCAGGAGCAGATGGAAGCTGCCAAGCAGACCGTTTCCATGCTGATCATTGATAAGAAACGCATGAAAATGAAAGATGCCGGTCTTCCCCAGATGGTGATCGATCAGACACCGAAGATGATGCGTGGTTCCAAGCTTCCCATCATCAAGGCAAAGGTTGGCCCGCAGATCGTATCCCTGATCTGTGATGAGAAGATCTTCGAAAGTGTTCCCGTGAAAAAGGAAGTAAAGGCCGTTGTCAGCGGTATCTATGTACTGGATGTCAAGGGACTGCACGGCAAGACCGAAGCCGCTCCGGAGAAAAAGAAAGGCTTCTTCAAGCGCATGATCGCTTCCGCACAGGAAAAGGCAGGAGCAAAGCCTGTCAAGTAAATAACGATTCAGAACCATTAAAAAATAGCAGATATGAGCATCTGCTATTTTTTTGCATAGAATTCCGAATCGTTACTGTTTCTCCCTGATATATAGCTTTAAACAGCTCTCACTGAAAGGTTCTCCCTCCTGGTCCAGGATATATTCCACCGTCACACAGATCCGATCTTCCTGTTCTTCTACCTGCACTCTGCGGGTCTCGATCCCCAGCAGCAGCTGTCCGTAGGGCGTATTGTAGGGCACCACATGTCGCTTATTTTCCTCAAAGATCATATGCATCTCCACGGCTCCCTGCCTGGTCAGCTCCAGGAGGTTATCCCGGAACTTGATCCGGCTCTTACAGGTTCCGTCGAATCCCTCCATATCTTCCTCATAGAGAAGATAATGGCTGTCGTTTCTCTTAAAATATTGTGCTGTCTGTGCGGTCTCCACTGCATCCTTATCCGAAGTGCCCTCAGCATCGTGCAGACCGGACAGGACGAGTTCTACTTCCCGATTCATCTTCATCCGTCCTTTTAATACTCATCAATCTTGATCGTCTTGGCTGATAAAATACCATATTTAATAATAGAGTTGGCAAAACGTTTGAACTTCTCCGCACCGTCGCTGACATAGAACTGATATTTATTTTCTCCCAGATGAGGTTCTTCCCCATTGAGAATGTCATAGTGCTGTAACAGCTCCTTCAGTTCTCTGGCAGTCTCATATGCCGGGTTCACCAGTGTCACCTGATCTCCCATGATCCGTCCTACCGTAGAGCGGATCAGCGGATAATGCGTGCATCCTAAAATCAGAGTATCAATATCTATGTCGATCAGTTCTGTGAGATACCGTCTTGCAATCTCGTCCGTCACGGGATCCTCCCACAGTCCCTCTTCCACCAGCGGCACAAACAGGGGACAGGCTTTCCCGTAGATGGTGACATTTTTGTTCAGTTCCTGTATGTATTTATTATACATCTGGCTGCCGATGGTAGCCTCGGTGGCAATAACGCCGATACGGCCGTTGCGGGTCACTTCCGCTGCGGTCTTCGCTCCCGGCTTGATCACACCAATGATGGGAATATCCAGTTCCTTCTCCAGTTCATCCAGTGCATAGGCGCTTGCCGTATTGCATGCCACCACGATGGTCTTCACCTGAAAAGTTTCCAGGAAACGCACAATCTGTTTGGAGAAGCCGGTGACCGTTTCCTTGGACTTGCTTCCGTAGGGCATTCTCGCCGTATCTCCGAAATATATGATCTTCTCATTGGGAATCTGCCGCATGATCTCCCGGGCTACAGTCAGTCCGCCGATGCCGGAATCAAATACCCCGATGGGGGCATCTTTTTTCAGTGCAGTTATATTCTCCTGATACATGGGATTTCTCCTTCTATCTTTTTAACATCGTAAGCAGTCTGCTCTTGAAGTGGATCTGTTCCGGATCCGCCTCCAGGATCTTCCAGTAGATCTGACTGTCGGAATTCCATTCTACCACTTCCGCATCTTTCTGTACAGTCTTGGTCTCCTCTGCCTGCTCCTCGTATACGATCTCATAAGTGGACGGCAGCATGGCCAGTTCCGGGTAGATCACTCCCCACCAGCCGTAGCAGGCTGTGCAGACCGCCGACACCCGGATCCCCTGCCATACCACTCTCCGCAATTTTTCATAAAAAACACATAATCTATCCATCAGTGAACCTCTTTCCTTTTATGGTTTATGGAAAGAATTTCCACTTTCCGGATAGATTATACGATTCCGAAGTTATTTATTTTTCTCCCGCTCCAGTCGGATCTGGCGGATGATGGCCTTTTTCTGGTTGTCGATATGCACCTTGGCCATATGTGATGCCGTTTCCTTATCCTTTTTGACAATGCTTTCGTAGATCACCTTATGTTCCTCCACGAGGCGTTCATGCTGGCTGCTGTCTTTGATGTACTCAAACCGGTAACGGTACATCTGCTCAGACAGATTATTCACCAGCTGGATCAGGCGCTGGTTCCCCGTAGCTTCCACAATGATATCATGCAGTGCCACATCCGCCTGTGCGATCTGTTTCACATCTTTGGTCTTCACCGCCTCTTCAAAGGTATCACATGCCTTTTTCAAATGCTGCAATTCTTCCTGTGAGATACGGTCACATGCCAGTTCCACGCAGAGAGCATCCAGTGCACGACGCACTTCCAGCACATCGTTCATGCTTTTCTCTGTGATCTGCGCTACTTCCGCTCCTCTTCTGGGGATCATGGTCACCAGACCTTCCAGCTCCAGCTTACGGATCGCTTCCCGGATCGGTGTACGACTGACTCCCAGCTTATTGGCAAGGTGGATCTCCATGAGTCGTTCTCCCGGTTTCAGTTCTCCCGTAAGAATGGCCTGTCGCAAAGTGTTGAATACCACATCCCGAAGCGGCAGAAATTCATCCATTGTCACCTGTAAATTATCCTGCATAACCTTTTTTGCCGTTACTCACAGAATTCCGTCAGGAATATCTGCTTAGCCAGCTGTTCCTCCTCCAATTTATCATATGCCCTGCGGGCCATGTCTTTTTCTACAAAAATGCCGAATACCGTTGGGCCGCTTCCGCTCATCAGGCTGTTGATGGCTCCCAGTTCCTTCATCCGGTCTTTGATCTTCTGAATGATGGGATATGCACTGACAGTCACTGTCTCCAGCACATTTTCCATCCGATCCAGAATTCCCTGTAAACTCTCCTCGGCAATTGCCTCCACCATGCCGTCAATATCCGGATGTTTCCGGATCTCCTGCGCATCCAGATGTTCATACACATATTTCGTAGATACGTTAATATCCGGCTTTGCCACCAATACATAACAATCCGGTGCCGGAGCCAGCGGAGTCAGCTTCTCACCGATCCCTTCGGCCAGAGCCGTTCCTCCCATGACACAATACGGAACATCTGCACCGATATTCACACCCAGCTCCATCAGATCCTTCAACGTACATCCCAGATCAAACAGGCGGTTCATTCCCTTCAGGGTGGCTGCAGCATCCGTACTTCCTCCCGCCATACCGGCTGCGATCGGAATATGCTTCTCCAGGTGGATCTTCACGCCCTCGGTAATATGATATTTCTCTATCATAAGTTTTGCCGCTTTATAGATCAGGTTATCCTCATTCGTGGGAAGCTCCCCGGAATCCGTAGTGATGACAATGCCGCCGGCTGTCCGCTGAAAATCCAATACATCATAAATACCAACGGTCTGCATGACCATCTTCACTTCGTGATAGCCATTTTCCAGTCTTCTGACCACATCCAGGCCCAGATTAATTTTGGCATATGCTTTTATCCGATATTCGTTCATTTTGCTCTGCTCCGTTTTGTATACAATGATTGTACTTAATTTTATACAATCCATTTCTCTTTGTCAATGGTTCCCTAAAGTATTTGCCGTTTTTCTCCGATATAATGGATGTAGTAAGTATCACTAACAGTCAAGGATGACAAAAGGTACGGGCAAAAACCGTACCGGAAAAGAGGAAATTATGAGTGTAAACGGAATTACATCAACACAGGCCGCTGCAGCCTACAGCTACAGCAGCACAAGTGCAGCAAAAGAAAAAACTTCCGCCGAGGAAGTAAAAAGTACAAAGACCGCAGAGGATACCGGTGTCATCTATGAACGCAATACCGACACCAAGACCTCTTCCACGAAGAAAACCTATAAACCGGACACCGCTTTGATCAACAAATTAAAAGCGGATGCAGATGCACGTACCAGCCAGCTTCGTTCCCTGGTAGAAAAGATAATGGGCAAGCAGGCTGACACCTACGGCAATGCCAATGACATCTGGTCCTTCTTACGTTCCGGTAATTATACCGTAGATCCCGCCACCAAAGCACAGGCACAGGCAGACATTGCAGAAGACGGCTATTGGGGTGTGAACCAGACCTCCGACCGTATCATACAGTTTGCCACTGCTCTGACCGGCGGAGATCCCGACAAGATCGAATCCATGCGTGAGGCATTCAAGAAGGGCTACGCACAGGCGGAAAAGACCTGGGGCGGTTCTCTTCCCGAGATCTCCCAGAAGACTTACGATGCCGTTATGGAAAAGTTCGATAAACTGGCTGCTGACGCCGGTCTGACCACCGAAGCCTAAAGACCTTTTACCAGCAGAAGTTTCCGGCCGGGTTTTAATTCATCGCTTTCCAGCGCATTCAGTTCCCGAACCGCTTTTACCGGCATATGATATTTACGGCCGATACTCCACAGATCATCTCCCGGCGCGGTAATATAGATCACCGCGCTGGGAAGTTCTGCCAGTACGGCACTGTCGATCTCCTGTTCCGTCACTTCTTCAATTGCCATGAGCTCTGTGCTTTTCATAACTGTCGTTGAAAAAGACAGCACCGCTTTTACATCCACTTCTTCCTCATCGATCAGATTTACCTGTAATTGTTCCATTTCACAGTGTACCTCTGCCTGGTCAGTATCCCCGATTCCCGGCACACTCAGCAGATATTCATAAGGAATCTGTATCCGGGTGCTTACATAAGGTGTCTCATCCTTTTCCGTAATGCACAATACCGTGAGATCAATACTTCCCTGCAGCCGTATTCCGTCCTCCGTAATATCCCGGTGATCGATGGAAGCTGTTCCCTCGCTGTGCAATATCTGCAGGATCGGACCGTCAATATTTGTCTCTGCATGATCCGTTATCTTGGTCTTGCCGGTGATCCGTGTCAGCAGCTGACGCACACTGGTCTGCCTGGTATCCGGGATCACTTCATTCTTCACTCCGTAGATATCCCTCAAAATATCGATCTGTTCCTCTTCATAGAGCCGGATATTCAACTCCAGCGCGCACTCCATTCCCAGGATCCTCTCCTCCCCATCCAGATCAGGCTGAATGGTCAATGTCTGCTGTCCTGGTTCCTGCCGCAGCAACGTATACCGGATATCCGGCAGCAGATCCTCCCGGCATCCCTGGCATTCCAGGCTTCCGTTTAATGGAAGTGTCGTCTCATAAGAACGGATCGCCCTGTCCTCCCCCTCTGCTTCGTAGAGCACGAAAATCTGAATATCTCCCTGGATTGCCAGTTTTTCCTCCTGTGGTTTGAATTCTACGTCCCGCAGTGAAATATTGCTCCAAAGGATCTGATAGATGTTGGGATAGCTGGAAGGCAGCGGAATTTCTTCTTTTTTGCGGAAAATATCATTTTTACAGATGGCAAGCTGTGTCACTTCCATCGGCGCGATCCGATATTCCACGCCGGCTTCCGTATCTTCTCCCTGAATCCCCACGGGAAGCTCTTCATCGTAGATTTCTTCGATACGGGCGGAGAGAAGGATCAGCGCCTGTAAACTCAGTTTGCGGGAATTGATCATATTTACCGTGAAATCTTCCACCGTTCCTTCCACGGTCACCGTATCCGAGGGTAATACTCCTTCCATGCGGATCCTCTCCTCAAAAGGCAGAGCGCCGCCCAACAGTACCAGACTGCTTCCGGACTCCCGCGTGTGATACAAAATCGCATACCCCAGTTTTCCCCGGACGGTTACTTCATCCGTACCCGGACAGATCTCTTCGATGACAACCTCTCCTTTTTCCAGATTCAGGGTACTGATATCCGGCTTATCCTCCGGAAGATTCAGATCTTCTTCCATGGTAAACTGCATGACGGTGGACCGTTTTACCCGGTCCATATGTATATTTCTCTTGATCAGTTCCACAATAACAGACCTCCATATATACAGATATGTCTATATATATGAAGGTCTGTGCTGTTTTATACCGTATTCTGTTCTCTGTCCGTTTATTCCACCGCGCCGATGAGATCTGTCAGGTTCTCTACGTGATAGGTGCGCATGTAATCTTCAATGCCCTCCACAACTTTTACCGTCGTATAGGGATCCACGAAGTTCATGGCGCCCACACTGACTGCACTGGCTCCCGCCAGAATGAATTCGATGGCATCTTCCGCCGTAGCAATGCCGCCCATGCCGATGATGGGAATCTTGACTGCCTGTGCCACCTGGTATACCATACGAATCGCAATGGGTTTGATGGCAGGACCGCTCATGCCGCCGGTCTTGTTGGCAATGGCGAACTTCCTGCGGTAAATGTCGATCTTCATGCCGGTGATGGTGTTGATCAGGGACAGTGCATCCGCACCTGCTGCCTCTGCCGCTTTCGCCATTTCTGTAATGTCCGTCACATTGGGGCTCAGCTTCATGATGATGGGCTGTTTTGCATGTTTTTTCAGTTCGGAAGTAATGTTATACAGGGCATCCGCTTTCTGTCCGAAGGCAATGGCTCCTTCCTTGACATTCGGGCAGGATACATTGATCTCCAGCATGCTGACTGCCGGCTCGTCTCCCAGACGTTCCACCACGTCCACATAATCCTCCACGGACTTGCCGCAGACATTTACGATGATCTTCGTGTCATATTTTTTCAGGAAAGGAATGTCTCTCTCCATGAACACATCAATGCCGGGATTCTGTAATCCGATGGCATTGAGCATGCCACCGTACACCTCCGCCACACGGGGCGTCGGATTCCCGGGCCAGGGTACATTTGCCACACCCTTGGTCACCACCGCACCCAGGCGGTTCAGATCTACAAATTCTTCATATTCCATACCGGATCCAAAGGTCCCGGAAGCTGTCATGACGGGATTTTTAAAGGTCACTCCTGCGATCGTTGTCTGTGTATTCATCAGATCTCTACCTCCTCAGCATCAAATACGGGACCGTCGGTGCAGATTCTTGCATTATGCACATGCGAATGATGATCCACTTCCTTTGTCTTCACAACACAGCCCAGGCAGGCACCCACGCCGCAGGCCATATGCTCTTCCAGGGAGATATATGCCTTGATCTTCTTTTCTTCCGCGTATTTTTTAATGGCACGAAGCATCGGCATGGGACCGCAGGCGAAGATCACGTCTGCCTGCAGATGATTCTCCTCAATGGCGTTCATGACATTGCCCTTCGTGCCGACACTGCCGTCTTCCGTAGCAATATATACGGTTCCGTTTTTCTCCAGGTCCTCTTTTAAGAACAGCTGGTCATCACGATAACCCACGATGATCTGCTTTTCTGTGGATGCCGGAAGCTCTCTGGCCAGTTCCAGCATGGGGGGAATACCGATACCGCCGCCCATGAGGAATACCTTTTTGCCCTCCGCGGCCTCTGTGGGGAAGCCGTTACCTAAGGTTCCCAGGATCTCCACGCTGTCTCCTTCGCAATAAGAGGAGAACTCCGCCGTACCCTGTCCTGCGATACGGTACACGATGCGCAGGGCATCTTTTTTGTCATTTACCTGGCAGATACTGATGGGACGGGGCAGCAGAGTGCTGCGGTCCTTAGGATAGACGCCGATGAACTGCCCGGCTTTTGCGCATGCCGCCAGCTCCGTAGCGATCCACATATCAAAAATTCTGGGTGCGATCTCTTTCTGAGAAAGCACGGTTGCTGTGATTTTCTTTTTCATTTTGTTATCCTTTTCTATTCTATATATAAGTGACAAGCGTTATCTGCTTATATGCGCTCTCTAACGCGCACGCTATGCTTCGTATACCATTTTACCACCGCAGATGGTCTTCTTCACTTCACCTTTTAATTTCCATCCGGTAAAAGGAGTGTTCGTTGCCTTGGATGCATACTGCTCCGGGATGAACTCTGCCGCAGTATCGATCAGGATCACATCCGCAGGACCTCCCTCCGCCAGATATCCGGCATCGAGATGATACATGGCAGCCGGATTCGTACTCATCAGGCGAAGCAGCTGCTTCATGGTGAGATATCCTGCATCTACCAGTTCTGTAATGCCCAGTGCCAGAGAAGTCTCCAGTCCTGTGATACCACTGGGGGCTTCCGTGATGGATTTTGCCTTCTCCTCTGCGGTATGGGGCGCATGATCGGTGGCGATCATGTCGATCGTGCCGTCCACCAGTCCCCGGATCACTGCCTGACGATCCTCTTCCTCTCTCAAAGGAGGATTCATCTTCGCCAGCGTGCCGTATTTGATCACGGCATCTTCTGTCAGGGTGAAATGATGTGGTGTGGCTTCCGCATGAATATTAGAACATCTCTTTTTCGCCTGACGCACCAGTTCTACCGCTTCCTTACTGCTGATGTGCTGAATATCGATGCAGGCTCCGGTCTCTTCCGCCAGCTTCAGATCCCGTTCCACCAGTGCGATCTCCGCCTCTCTGGAAGAGCCGCCGATTCCGTAATGTTCACTGGCCTTTCCGCGGTTCACACCGTTGTTCTCGATATATTTCGGGTCTTCTTCATGGAAACTGATGGGCATATCAAGCTCTGCGGAGATTTCCATGGCCCGTCGCACCAGTTCCGCATCCAGCAGGGGCACACCGTCATCCGTAAATCCCACAGCACCCGCCGCTGCCAGCTTCTTCATATCCGTCAGCTGTTTTCCCTGCATGCCCATGGTCACATTAGCACAGGTAGTCACATGGATCCCCGTCTTCGCTCCCTTGTCCAGGATATACTTCAGGGTCTCCTCGCTGTCCACAGTGGGCTTCGTGTTCGCCATCAGCACTACGGTGGTCACACCGCCCTTCGCCGCTGCCGCAGCTCCGGTGTTGATATCTTCCTTCGCTGTAAAACCGGGATCTCTGAAATGTACATGCACATCCACCAGTCCCGGAGCGACTAACAGCCCTTCCGCATTGATCCTTGTCACCTTACCCTTCGGTTCGATTTTTTCTGCGATCTTGACGATCTTGTCTCCGTCGATCAGGATATCGAAGTTACCTTCTTTTCCTGACTTGGGATCGATCATATAACCATCCTGTATCAGTATCATATCGTCTCCGTTCCCGGGCTTTTGCAGCCCGTTTCCATGACCTGTTTCTCGAAAAAGTTTACCATGTTTTCATAGAAAAGAAAAGAGTGTTATAATAGAAAAAAAACGGAGGACCGAAGACATGAAAACACGAGAAGAAGCGCTGGAATACGGATTATCTTTTCCGGATACGTATACAGAAATGCCCTTCCACGATCCCAACTGGCAGCTGGTACGGGTGAAGGGCAGTAAAAAAGCATTTCTATGGACTTATGAAAAAGACGGTGTGCTGCATCTGAATGTGAAAACCGATCCTGCCTGGCGGGACTTCTGGCGCAGTACCTTTTC
>OLRS01003284.1_pt1 | contig 10487 bp, 8 predicted proteins | sample 1673171 | NCBI WGS metagenome assembly OLRS01 (sample SAMEA3136762, study PRJEB25190) | human gut metagenome | biome: human gut; feature: human-associated habitat; material: faeces | place: Austria | collected 2013
AACCCCATGGGCGGCTGCCTGCCCATGCTGCTGACTTTCCTGGTTCTGTTCGGCTTCCTGGGCGTTGTGTATTACCCTGTCCATTACATCTTCGGCGTGGATAATGCTTCTATCAAGGCTGCCTGCGAGGCAATTGGCCTTGTAACCACTAACACCTCCACCATGCAGACGGCCCTGATCCAGGCCATCCACAACGGTGCATCCATTGATGCGTCCATCATTCCGGCTGCCACGGTTGCCGAGATTGCCAACTTCAACACCACCTTCTTCGGCCTGGATATCTGCGACATCGCCGGCTTTGCCCTGACCCCGCTGGCCATCTTCCCGGCCATCGCTACTGTTACCATGTTCCTGAGCTACTTCATCACCCAGAAGCTCTCCGGCATGGACGCCCAGATGCAGGGCAGCATGAAAATCATGATGCTGGTCTGCAACCTGATGTTCGTTACCTTCTGCTTTAACGCCCCCATCGGCTTCTCCTTCTACTACAGTGTTTCCAACATCTGGCAGATCGGCCAGAGCTTTGTGACCTATAAGATCTACAGCCCCGAAAAGTTCAAGAAGCAGTATGAGGAAGAACTGGCCGCCAAGCGTGCCGAGAAAAAGAAGAAGCGCAGCGTGACCGTGGAAGAAAACGGCCAGACCGTTACCAAAGAAGTCAGCCTGGCAGACGCCAACAAGCTGCGCCTGGAGCTGGCACGCAAGCGCGAAGCTGAACTGCATAAGGATGAACGGACCACCCCGTTGAATAAAGAACAATAATAAGAGGAGGCAACAAAGATGCGCAGCATTGAAATGAGCGCCAAGACCGTAGAAGCCGCGGTACAGGCTGCCTGCGAGGCCCTGGGCGTAGACCGCGATGACATCAACGTAAGCTACGAAGTGCTGGAATTCCCTGCCCGTAAACTGTTCAAGACCATCCCCGCAAAAGTTCTGGTAAAGGTCGAGGAGCTGGAAGTAGAGGAAGTGAAGCCCGTGGAGGATGCCCCCGCTCCTGTCGAAGCTCTCGCCGCCCCCGCAGAGGAAGCTGCCCCGGCTGTTGAGCCTGCCGCTGAAGAGTCTGCCGAGGCCCCGGTTGAGGAAGACGCTTCTGCCGATGAGGAAGTTCCCCTGGATATTGCTGCTGACCCGCGCCTGCAGGCCGCTGTTGATTACCTGACCCCCATTTTTAAGCTGATGGGCGTGGAGGAATTCAGCTTTACCGCCGTCAAGAAGGGCGAAGCCACGATCCTGCGCGTGACCGGCGAGCACATGGGTGCCCTGATCGGCCGCCGCGGCGAGACGATGGAGAGCCTGTCCTACCTGGCCAGCCTGGTCATCAACCGCATGGAAGGCCCCTACGTAAAGCTGGGCCTGGATGTGGGCGGTTACCGCAACAAGCGCGAGGATGATCTTTCTACCCTGGCAAAGCGCATTGCCGACCGCGTGATCCGTACCGGCTGCTACTACGAGATGGAGCCGATGAATCCCTACGAGCGCCACATCATCCACACCGCTATCGCGGACATTGAGGGTGTGCGCAGCGAGAGCAAGGGCGAAGGACCTACCCGCCACATCGTGATCTACTCCACCGATCCCAACGCATCCAACCTGCCGGATCGTGACAACGGCCGCAACACCCGTGGTCCCCGCCGCGATGGCAGCCGTGGCCCGCGTCGTGATGGTCGTGGTCCCCGCCGTGATGGCGGCCGCCCCTACGGCGGCCCCCGTTCCAACGTGCCGGGCCGTGAGTTTGCGGATCGTCCCCGCGACCCCAATGCTCAGCCCATGGCCCCCAAGACCACAGAGCGCATCCACGACGGCGACGATTTCGCCTTCGGCAAGATCGAGTTTTAACCTACTTTTCTTGAAAGAAAAGTAGGCAAAAGAACTTTTAATTATCCTAAATAAAAAGAGGGAGGCACCGGTAACACGGCGTCTCCCTTTTTGTGTAGAATCTTACGGTTTGATTGCAGGGGCCGATGTTCGTCATCGGCCCGCAAACAAGCAATCCCAAAAGTTTTAAACAAGTCTGTGGAAAACATGAAACTATACGAAATCTAAAATCGAAATCCCTGTTGGATGCTTTGGTATCCGTCTGGGAAGATTCCGTCTGCACGACCCATCATTTCCTTTCGGATGCGGAGATCCTCAAAATCAAAACCTACATCCCTCAGGTCGTTGCCCACCACGTAGATGCACACTTTCTGCACGGGCTGCTTGTGCTTAACATGCAACACCGGCTGGCCGCAGAGCGTCTGCGTTTCAAAGGTAAGATTCGGATCCTGCGCGCCGGGATCTTCGGCACCGCGGAAGCCGTTTTGAATGTCTCCAGCAGTTTGCCGTAGGGCTGTGCCATGATCTTTTGGAAATGGATGATCCGTGTCGCTTTTTTCAGAATTGCATATTTTGCAGACATCCAAACCCATCCCTGTAAAATTAGAAATAACTAACTTATAATAAATGCACCTTCCCGGCAATTGCCCACCACAGGTGCATTTTCAGTATAGGAAAGGAATGGTCAGTTTTCAACAAGCTGTTGAAAATCACTCAGCAGTCGGCGTAGTTATATAATCCTCGGCACGGCGGACAGCCTGCACCTTGTGTAGGAAAGCAGCCAGGTCGGCGTTGTACTTGCGGGCGATTTCCAAGGTGTTTTATTTGCCCCTGTTGTGTGGATCAACTCGCTTTTTGTTGGTGACATAAGAGCTTAGCTTTTTATTTTTCAAAAAACCGCAGAAAAAAGGTAGGAAAAAGAAAAAATTCGTGGTATGATAAAGTGTTAGAAACTTTACTTCACGGAGGTATCGCAGTGGATCGCTTACAGCAGACAATCTGTGCACTGGCAACGCCCCCCGGCACCGGCGGCATTGCCGTGGTGCGGGTATCAGGGCCGGACGCCTACCCCATGGTGGAAAAGATCTTCGTCCCGCTCCACGTGGGACGCAAGGTGGCCGAGGCCAAGGGCTACACCGCCATGCTGGGCCACTACCTGCTGCACGGGCAGGAAATGGACGAGACTATCGCCCTCTTCTTCCGCGCCCCCCACTCCTATACCGGCGAGGATGTCATCGAGCTTTCGGTCCATGGCGGTACCGCTATGGCGGACGGCTTGCTGGAAGCCCTTATCACCGCGGGCACAGCCCCGGCAGGGCCGGGTGAGTTCACCCGCCGCGCGCTGGAGCATGGCCGCATGTCGTTGACCCAGGCCGAGGCCGTGATGGAAGTCATCGCCGCCAACGGCCGCCAGGGTGCCGCGCTGGCCAAGTCGGCCCTGGATGGGCGGCTGGCAAAACGCATCGGCGCCATCCAGACCGTGCTGCAAAACCTGAACGCCCACCTGACCGCCTGGATCGACTACCCCGAGGAGGACGTGCCGGAACTTTCCGATGAGCATCTGCTGAAAACGCTGGGCGGCCAGAAAGCGGAGCTGGACAGCCTGATCCGTGGTTATGGTGCCGGTGCGGTGCTGCGCCGGGGCGTGGATTGTGTGCTGCTGGGCCGCCCCAACGTGGGCAAAAGTACGCTGTTGAACCTGATGGCCGGTTTTGACCGGGCCATCGTAACGCCGGTGGCAGGTACTACCCGCGATATTGTAGAGCAGGCCGTCCAGCTGGGCGAGATCCGGCTGAACCTGTTTGATACTGCCGGTGTGCGGGACGTGGGCGCCGACGGCGATGCCATCGAAGCCGAGGGCATCCGCCGCAGCTGGAAAAAGCTGGACGAAGCCGGGCTGGTGCTGGCCGTGTTCGATGCCGCCCAGCCATTGACCGACGCCGATTTAGAAATTGCCCACCGCTGCCAGAATCGCCCTGCGTTGGCAATTTTGAACAAAGAGGATCTGGCCGATTCCACGGAGAACGCGGCCCAGACCTTGCAGCCCTATTTTAAAAAGGTCATCACCCTTTGCGCCAAAGAGGCTGACAGTTTGCAACCCTTGACCGATGCCGTGGCCGAACTGCTGGGCACAGCCCAGCTGGACCCCGGAGCAGCGCAGTTGTGCAGTGCCCGCCAGCTGGCGGCCGCCACCCGTGCGCGGGATGCCATTGCCGAAGCGATGAAGGCCCGGCAGGCAGGCTTTGGGCTGGACGCTACCGGTATCTGCCTGACCGATGCGTTGCAGGCTCTGTGCGATCTGACCGGCGAGGATGCCAGCGACGCGACCATAGAGGAAGTATTTGAGACGTTTTGTGTGGGTAAATGATAGAGGAAAAAACGTATGGATAAACTGGGAAGTTATGATGTGGTAGTGATCGGTGCCGGGCATGCGGGCATCGAGGCTGCCCACGCGGCAGCGACACTAGGGGCCAGGACCGCCGTGTTCACCCTGTCGCTGGATTTTATCGGCAACATGCCCTGCAACCCGTCCATCGGCGGTACCGCCAAGGGGCACCTAGTGCGGGAAGTGGACGCCCTGGGCGGTCTGATGGGCATTGCTGCCGACGCCACCTTTTTGCAGAGCCGCATGCTGAACCGGGGCAAGGGCCCTGCCGTCCACAGCCTGCGTGTGCAGACCGACCGCAAGCGTTACCACATGTGGATGAAACACGCGCTGGAGAAAACGCCGAACCTGGACATCCATCAGGCCGAGATCGTGGCCGTGGATATTCAGGAAGGCAAAGTTTGCGGCGTCATCACCAATTTAAACGGCTACTATAGCTGCAAGGCGCTGGTCATCGCCACCGGCACCACGCTGGGCGGGCGCATCTTTGTGGGCGAGGCTCACTACGACAGCGGTCCCGACGGCACCCATGCCGCCACGGCACTGACCAAATGCCTGGTGGAGCAGGGCTTTACGCTGCGCCGGTTTAAGACCGGCACTCCGGCCCGCGTTCACCGCCGCAGCATCGACTTTACCCAGCTGGAGCGTCAGCCCGGCGACCCGGATGAGGAATTGCAGCCTTTCAGCTTTTTAACGCGAGAGCCGATGCACAACAAGGTGGATTGCTACATCGCTTACACCAACCCCGAGACCCACAAGGTCATTCTGGATAATCTGCACCGTTCGCCGCTCTACGGCGGAGACATCCAGGGCGTCGGCCCGCGCTACTGCCCCTCCATTGAGGATAAAGTGGTGCGTTTTAAGGATAAGGAGCGCCACCCCATTTTTGTAGAGCCCTGCGGCGAGGACACCGAGGAAATGTACCTGCAGGGCCTTTCTTCCAGCCTGCCAGAGGTGGTGCAGAATGCCATGTACCGTACCATCAAGGGGTTTGAGCATCTGGAAATCATGCGCCCGGCCTACGCTATCGAGTACGATTGCGTCGACCCCACCACATTAAAGCCTACGCTGGAAAGCAAGGTGGTCGCGGGCATTTATGGCGCGGGGCAGTTCAACGGAACCTCTGGCTACGAGGAAGCTGCCGCCCAGGGCTTGCTTGCCGGCCTGAACGCCGCCCGCCACGCGCTGGAAAAGGATGAGCTGGTGCTGGCCCGCCACACCAGTTACCTGGGAACTTTGGTGGATGACCTGGTGACCAAGGGTGTCATGGACCCCTACCGCATGATGACCAGCCGCAGTGAATACCGCCTGAGCCTGCGGCAGGATAACGCCGACGAACGTCTGACCCCTATCGGCCGGGAGTACGGTCTGGTACAGGATGACCGGTGGGCAGTATTCTGCAAGGATCGCGAGATCAAGCAGAACGAGATGGACCGCCTGGCCAAAACCACGGTGCGGCTGGCCGACCTGAAAGCTGCCGTGCCCGAAGACACCGAGTTGGGGGAAATCGGCGGCACGGCGCTGGAACTGATGCGCCGTCCCTACATCAGCTATGAGCTGATCGCCAAAGTCATCGGTCGCGGCGAGGGTGTGACCCCTGCCATGGCCCAGCGCATCGAGACCGAGATCCGCTACGCCGGCTATATCGCCCGTGAGGAACGGTTGATCCGGGACATTCAGCGCCATGAGAATGTGAAGATCCCTGAGGACTTCGATTACAGCCCCATTGAGATGATCACGCTGGAAGCCCGTGAAAAATTACAGAAGATCCGCCCCCGCACGCTGGCCCAGGCCGGGCGCATCCCCGGTGTCTCCCCCAGCGACCTGGCCCAGCTGAGCATTGTGCTGCTGAAACAGAAATGAGTGTTAAACTATGATCGATAAAAACCGCCTGGCTGAAAAATGTTCCACGTGGAACATCAGCCTCTCCCCTGCCCAGCTGGACCAGCTGGATCACTACGCTGAAATTTTGGTGAGCTATAATGAGAAGGTCAACCTGACGGCCATCACCAGCCCCGAGGGCATCGAGGACCGCCACTTTACTGACAGCCTGCTGTTTGCCGCTCAGCCCGAAGTGCAGGGCAAGATGGTGGACGTGGGTACCGGCGCAGGTTTCCCCGGTATTGTGGCTAAAATTTATAAACCGGACCTGGAGCTGACCTTGATGGAACCTACCGGCAAGCGTGTAGAATTTTTAAAGTATGCCTGCGCCGAGCTGGGCCTGACCGGCGTGGAGTTCGCCAAGGAACGCGCCGAGGAAGCCGCCCGCAAAGTCTGGCGTGAGCAGTTCGATATTGCCAGCGCCCGCGCCGTGGCAGCCCTGCCGGTGTTGAGTGAATACTGCCTGCCGCTGGTCAAAGTCGGCGGCGTGTTCATCGCCATGAAAGGCCCCGAAGCTGACGCCGAAGCTAAGGCCGCAGTTAACGCTTTAAAGAAGCTGGGCGGTAAATACCGCGAGACCCGGCAGTTCACCCTGCCCGATGGCAGTGCCCGCGGGCTGGTGGTGTGCGAAAAAATATCGCAGACTCCGACCGTTTACCCCAGAAACGGCGGCAAAATTGCCAAGAAGCCGCTGTAAAACCGCGAAAAGGGCCAAAATCCAGCGAACGATTTCTCTTCCACTTTTTTCCAGTTCGTGCTATGCTTTTCCCAGGGAAAAGCATAGCATTTTTTATGTGATAATCACCCGCAGGGAGGAATCAAAAGTGGCTAAGAATGAACTACAAAAACAAGGGCGCATTGTCATGCTGCCCGTTGACTGCATCGAACCGTCCCCTTACCAGGCCCGCACGGCTTTTGACGAGCCGGAGATTGCGGCGCTAGCCGTCAGTATTCTGCAAAATGGTCTGCTGCAGCCCATCAGCGTGCGGCGGGTGGGGCTGCGGAAATACCAGCTCATTGCGGGTGAGCGCCGCCTGCGCGCCTGCCGCCTTGCCAAGCTGGAAAAAGTGCCTGCCATTTTGGCGGACTACGATGACAGCGAATCCGCCGCACTGGGTCTGTTGGAAAACTTGCAGCGCAGCCAGTTGGACCCCTTTGATACTGCCCGCGGCATTAAAGAGGTAATCCGCCTGTGGGGCTGTACCCAGGCCGAGGCTGCAAGGCGGCTGGGGTTAAGTCAGCCTGCCCTGGCCAACAAACTGCGCTTACTTACCCTTACACCGGAACAGCAGCAGCTTTGCACCGCCAACCACCTGACCGAGCGCCATGCCCGCGCGGCCCTGCGCCTGCCGGAGAGCCGCCGTACCCCGGCACTGGAAAAGATGGCGCGGGATAAGCTCAGCGTGCGGCAGGCGGACAAACTGGTGGACCAGATGTTGGCCGCCCCCAACAGCCCCAGCCCCTGCCGCCGCACCATCCCCATGGTGCGGGATGTCCGCTTTTTTGTAAATACCCTGCAGCATGCCGTTGACCTGATGACCCAGAAGGGCATCCAGGCAACTACCCACTGTGATAAGCATGACGGGTGCCTAGAGTACATTGTGCGCATCCCCGTAGGCAGTGACGGCCGCCCTGTGCAGCAGCCAACGACTCCGCCGCAGGAACCAGCCAAAGAGTACGCGACCGAGGTATAAAGTACTGAAAATAGAGAAAACCCTGTAAAATGTTCCACGTGGAACATTTTACAGGGCATTTTTTGCGTTTGCCCCCTTTTTTATAGTGTTTCCTTGTGCTATAATAGAATCCAGACGGACAAAACCGTCTTAAAATGCAAAAAGACGGAGGGAAAAGCGTGGCAAAGGTAATCGCAGTAGCAAACCAGAAAGGAGGCGTGGGCAAAACGACTAGCGCCGTAAACCTCAGCGCCTGCGTGGCAGCACTGGGCAAAAAGGTCCTTGTCGTAGACCTCGACCCCCAGGGCAACGCTTCCAGCGGTTACGGCATTGCCAAAAACAAGCTGGAATCCGACATTTATACTTGCCTGATCGAGGACGACGATGTGCGCAACGCCATCGTCAAGACCGAGTATAATGCCGACCTGCTTCCCTCCAACACCCAATTGGCCGGCGCTGCTGTGGCGCTGGTCAACCTGCCCCGGCGCGAGATGCGCCTGCGTAGCGTGCTGGCTCCCATTGTGCCGCTGTACGATTATATTTTCATCGATTGCCCGCCTTCGCTGGATCTGCTGACCATCAACGGCCTGTGCGCCGCCGATACTGTGCTGATCCCCCTGCAGTGCGAATACTACGCGTTGGAAGGCCTGACGGAGCTGATGAACACCTTAAAAATGGTGCGAAAAAAGTATAACCGTTATCTGGACATTGAGGGCGTGCTCTTTACCATGTACTCCGGCCGGCTGAACCTGACAATGCAGGTGGTGGCCCAGGTCAAAAAGTACTACGGTGACAAGGTGTTCAAGGCGGTCATCCCCCGCTCGGTGCGCCTGTCTGAGGCACCGAGCTTCGGCATGCCCATCAATTTCTATGAGCCGAACGGCAAAGGCTGCGAGGCTTACATGGAACTGGCACGGGAATTTTTAAGCAAGAACGAGAGGTGAGCCGATGGCAAAAAAGAAAATGGGCGGCTTAGGCAAGGGCCTTGACCTGCTGTTTGCCGACCTGCCCGAGACCTCATCGGATGATGCGGCTGCCTCTACCCTGCCGCTGCGGGAGATCGAACCCGACCCCGCGCAGCCCCGCAAGCAGTTCGACGACGATGCGCTGAACCAGCTGGCCGACAGCATTACCGAAAACGGCCTGCTGCAGCCCATTGCTGTACGCCCCAAAAAGCTGGGCACCGGCTACATCATCATTGCGGGCGAGCGCCGCTGGCGTGCCGCCAGGCTGGCCGGGCTGGATGAGGTGCCGGTCATTATCAAGGATGTATCGGACGAACAAGCCGCAGCCTTGGCGCTGATCGAAAACCTGCAGCGCGAGGACCTGAATCCCATTGAGGTAGCCGAGGGCTGCCACCAGCTGATTGAAAAGTACGGCCTGACGCAGGAAACGGCCGCCAAAAAGCTGGGTAAAAGCCGCAGCTCCGTCACCAACAGCCTGCGCCTGCTGGCGTTGCCGCAGGAGGTCCGCCATAAAGTCAGTGAGGGCATTTTAAGTGCCGGGCACGCCAAAGTGCTGCTGGGCCTGCCCACACAGGAGTTGATGCAGCAGGCGGCCGAGGAAATCGAGGCCAACGGGCTGAACGTCCGCCAGACCGAAGTCCTTTGCAAAAAGCTGGCCAAGCCTGTCAAACCGCCCAAACCAAAGCCAGACCCCTTCAACCGCCCCAAGCGCGCGGTGGAGATCGAAGCGGCCCTAAAAGAAGTGACCGGCAGTGAGGTCCACGTGGAATACAAAGATGGCAAAGGCTCGCTGAAGATCGACTTTTACAGCGATGAAATGCTGCAAAAGTTCGCCGATCTGCTGGGCCATTACGACCCGGAGGCCGAATAATCAACCTGGTTTTCTATAAAGTATAGAAAAATATAGAGGAGAATCATCATGTTAGACATTCGTTTTGTCCGTGAAAATCCGGAGGCAGTCAAGGAAAACATCCGCAAAAAGTTCCAGGATGCCAAGCTGCCCCTGGTCGACGAGGTCATCAAGCTGGATGCCGAGTACCGCGCTGCCATCGGCGAGGCTAGCGACCTGCGCGCCAACCGCAACAAGCTGTCCAAGCAGATCGGTGCTCTGATGGGCCAGGCCAAGAAGGACCCCAGCAAGGCAGCCGAGGCCGAGGAAATCAAGAAGCAGGTCACCGCTCAGGCTGACCGCTTGAAAGAGCTGGAGGCCAAAGAGACCGAGCTGCAGGCCAAGATCCAGGAGATCATGTACACGATCCCCCAGATGATCGACCCCAGCGTGCCCATCGGCCCCGATGACAGCTGCAACGTCGAGGTCCAGCGCTTCGGCGAGCCTGTTGTGCCCGATTACCCCATTCCCTACCATGTGGACATCATGGAGAGCTTTGAAGGTATCGATCTGGATGCCGCCGGCCGCGTTTCCGGCAACGGCTTCTACTACCTGCTGGGCGACATCGCCCGCCTGCACGAAGCTGTGCTGGCCTACGCCCGCGACTTCATGATCAACAAGGGCTTCACCTACGTCATCCCCCCGTTCATGATGCACGGCGATGTGGTCAAGGGCGTTATGTCCTTCCCCGAGATGGATGCCATGATGTACAAGATCGAGGGCGAGGATCTGTACCTGATCGGTACCTCTGAGCATACCATGATCGGCCGTTTCATCGACCAGACCATTGATGGCGAGAAGCTGCCCCTGACCCTGACCAGCTACAGCCCCTGCTTCCGTAAAGAAAAGGGCGCCCACGGCATCGAGGAGCGCGGCAT
>OLRS01003290.1_pt1 | contig 10459 bp, 9 predicted proteins | sample 1673171 | NCBI WGS metagenome assembly OLRS01 (sample SAMEA3136762, study PRJEB25190) | human gut metagenome | biome: human gut; feature: human-associated habitat; material: faeces | place: Austria | collected 2013
CCCAGGCAGGGCAGGGGAAAAAGCTGGCCTACATCGCGGGCGGCGAGACCATCGTTCACCTGACCGGAAAAGGGCTTGGCGGAAGAAATCAGGAGCTGGCCCTTGCGGCTGCGCCTGCCATTGCCGGGCTGAACGCGGCGGTGTTCTCTGTGGGCAGCGATGGCACAGACGGCCCCACCGATGCCGCCGGCGGCTATGTGGATGGGGATACCCTTGCCGCGCTGGAGGCCGGGGGCTGGAGCGGATACGCTGCTTTGCAGAACAACGATTCCTACCACGCCCTGAAAGCAGTGGATGGCCTGATCATCACCGGGGCAACGGGCACCAATGTCAACGATGTGGCGGTGGCCCTGATCGGGGAAAAAACACCGCCAGTGGGTCCGGAAGTTTCCCCGGAGTGGTGATTGCATTCCTCCGTTGAGTATGTTATACTGAACAGCGAACTGAATAGAAAACAGCAGGTGCGTACCGCCCGCGGCTCTGGCCGGGGGCAGGCACGTTAAAAGGGAAGCGGGTGCAAATCCCGCACGATCTCGTCACTGTGATAAGGGAGTTTACCGCCAGGGTGCAGCTGCACCGGTCACTGGAGCCCATGTTCCGGGAAGGCGGCGGTGGATGTTGAGCTTTCAGCCAGGAAACCTGCCCGCTGTTGGTACGGGGGCGCAAGCCCCAGATCACGAGGAATTGGTTGTACCCAAAAAGCCTGAAAAAACTGAAAAGGGCCTTTTTGCTTTGCCATCCCGCAAGCAGAAAGGCCCCTTTTGTTTTGCCGGGCACTCTTTCCTGTACCTTCTGTTCAGCAAAAATCATGTTCAAAAACAGGAAAGGAACGAACAAAAATGAGAAAACGCACCATCCACAAAGCAGCGGCCGCTCTGACCGCTCTGGCCCTCTGCGCCGGTGTACTGACCGGCTGCGGCGGTGCCGCAAGCAGCACCACTGCTTCCAGCACGGCAGGATCTGCTGCCAGCAGCGAGGTTTCCGGCGAGGAGGCTGACGAATTGGCCGCAAAGAACGTTGCAGACCTGATCGATGCCATCTATGTGCAGGAGCGCACCGATGACACCGATGCCCAGTGTGAGGCCGCCAAGGCCGCATGGGATGCCCTGACCGATGCCCAGAAGGAGCTGGTCGAGGGCGAAGAGGCTGACCCTGATTACTTTGGCCGTGACACCGGCGATGCTTCCAAGGACGACAGCCGCAATCAGGACGACATCGGCGAGAATGAGCTGCTGGTGGTCTCCTTCGGCACCTCCTTCAACGACAGCCGAGTGAAGGATATCAAGGGCATCGAGGATGCGCTGCAGGCCGCTTATCCTGATTGGTCTGTCCGCCGCGCCTTCACCGCACAGATCATCATCAACCATGTTCAGGCCCGCGACGGCGAGAAGATCGACAATATGCAGCAGGCTCTGGACCGCGCTGTGGCCAACGGCGTGAAGAACCTGGTCGTCCAGCCCACCCACCTGATGCACGGTGCAGAGTACGACGAGATGATGGAGATGATCGACGAGTACAGGGAAAAGTTCGAGAGTGTCGCCGTTGCCGAGCCCCTGCTGGGCGAGGTCGGTGCCGACGCTGCGGTCATCAACGCCGACAAGGAAGCTGTTGCCAAGGCCGTTACCGCTGCCGCTGTGAAGGATGCCGGTTTCGACAGCCTGGAGGTCGCCGCTGAGGAGAAGGTTGCCTTTGTCTTTATGGGCCATGGCACCTCCCACACCGCAAAAGTGAGCTACAGCCAGATGCAGACCGCCATGCAGACCCTGGGCTACAGCAACGTGTTCATTGGCACGGTGGAGGGTGAGCCCGAGGAGACCGCCTGCGAGAACGTCATCGAGGCTGTCAAGGCCGCCGGTTACACCAAGGTCATCCTGCGCCCCCTGATGGTCGTTGCCGGTGACCACGCCAACAACGATATGGCCGGTGCGGATGACGATTCCTGGCTGAGCCAGTTCCAGGCCTCCGGTGACTTCGCGTCCGTGGAGTGCCAGATCGCCGGTCTGGGTGAGATCGAGGACATCCAGCAGCGCTACATTGAGCACACCAAAGCCGCCATCGATTCCCTGAACGGCTAATATTCCGCATTCCAATGCCCGAAGGGAGAGATCTTTTCGGGCATTTTTTATGGAGAGCTTCCCCGCATGAGGAGAAACACTCCCATTTCAAATTCTGATTTTTTGAGGTATTTTGTTTATGCACTGCAAACAGTTTGTTTCCCTGTCCGTTGCTTCTCTGATGCTGGCCGCCGTCCTCACCGGCTGCGGCGGGGCTTCTTCCACTGCTTCCTCTGCTGCCAGCTCGGAAGCCGCTTCTGCCGTGAGCGCTGCCGCCGCTTCCGAAAGCACCGAAGCTGCCCTGCCGGACGGCGTGTACACGGCTGAGTTCGACACCGACAGCGGCATGTTCCACGCCAACGAAGCCTGCAATGGCATGGGCACCCTGACCGTGGAGAACGGGCAGATGACCTTCCACGTCAGTCTGGCCTCCAAGAAGATCGTCAACCTGTATGTTGGCATGGCTGCCGATGCCGAGGCCAACAAGGCAGATTGGCTGCTGCCCACCACCGACACCGTCACCTACTCTGATGGCACCTCGGAGGAGGTCTACGGCTATGATATCCCCGTGGCCGCTGTGGACGAGGACTTCCAGCTGGCACTCCTCGGGACCAAGGGCAAGTGGTATGACCACACTGTGAGCATCCGCAATGCACAGCCCAAGACGGAAGAAGCCGCCGAGACCCCTGCGGACGGTGAATACAGCGTGAATGTGACCCTGGAGGGCGGCTCTGGCCGTGCCACTGTGGAAAGCCCTGCCGCCCTGACCGTGGCGGACGGCAAAATGACCGCTGTCATCCTGTGGAGCAGCCCCAATTATGATTACATGATCGTGGACGGCGAGAAATATCTGCCCACCAACACCGAGGGCAACTCCACCTTTGAGATCCCTGTTTCTGCACTGGACACCCCGCTGGCTGTCACTGCCGATACCGTAGCCATGAGCACCCCCCATGAGATCGAATATACGCTGACCTTTGCGCTGAACTGATGAAACTGACGAGACAACAATTTCTGCGCGTTCTGCCTGTTACAGTACTGGCCCTGTCGGGTTGCGCCGCCTCCGAAACGGCTCCCGCCAGCACAGAAGAACTGGTCTTTGACCATGCCTGTCCGCTGGATTACGCCACACAGTTTACTGCCGACTGCTATGAGGGCGGCTATACCATGCTGACCCTGACCGAATCGGGGGAGCAGTTCCTTGTGGCCCCGGAGGATGCCGCTGAGGTGGAAGGCCTGCCCGAGAGCGTGACGGTGCTGCGTCAGCCCATCCGGAACATCTACCTTGTCTCCACCTCGGTGATGGACCTGTTCCTCGCGCTGGATGGGCTGGACAGCGTGACTCTTTCCGGCACCCGGGCGGAGGGATGGTATCTGGATGAGGCCAGAGCCGCCATGGAGGACGGGCGCATTGCCTATGCGGGCAAGTACAGCGCCCCGGACTATGAAAAGATCCTTGCGGCCAACTGCGGCCTTGCCATCGAGAACACCATGATCTACCACACCCCGGAGGTCAAGGAGCAGCTGGAACGGTTCGGCATCCCGGTGCTGGTGGAGCGCTCCAGCTATGAGAGCGGCCCGCTGGCCCGACTGGAATGGCTCAAGTTCTGGGGCATCCTGCTGGGGAAAGAGGAGCTGGCGGAACAGGAATTCGCCCGGCAGGTGGAGCGCCTTGCACCGCTGACCGGGCAGGCTTCCACCGGCAAGCGCTGTGCCTTTTTCTCCATCACAGCCAACAACCTTGCCAATGTGCGCAAGGGCGGCGACTATGTGGCCCAGATGATCGAGATGGCGGGCGGTGACTATGTGTTTGCGGACCTGACCGACAACGGAAACAACCTTTCCACCATGAACCTGCCGCTGGAGGATTTTTATGCCGGTGCAAAGGATGCGGATGTGCTCCTTTACAACAGCACCATTGAGGGCGTGGTGCATACCACGGAGGAACTGGTGGCAAAATGCCCCCTGCTGGCCGAGTTCAAGGCCGTGCAGAACGGCAGTGTCTGGTGCACCACCCAGAGCTTTTTCCAGCAGAGTACGGCGCTGGTCGATTTTGTGCTCGACCTGCACCGTGTCTTTACGGAGAACGACCCCGCCGACCTGCAATTTCTGAGGAAAGTAGAGTAACCTATGACCAGCAAAAAGCGCCTGATCCTTTCTTACGGCATCCTTGCCCTGCTGCTGGCGGTGCTGTTTGCCGCCAACCTGTTCTGGGGCAGTGTGTCCCTGACACCGGGGGCAGTGCTGGCGGCTCTGACCGGCCGCGGGCAGGACGCTCTGAGCGTGGGCATCATCACCCAGCTGCGCCTGCCCCGGGCCGTGATGGTGGTGCTGCTGGGGGCGGCGCTTTCGGCGGCGGGCTACCTGCTGCAGACCTTTTTTGCCAACCCCATTGCAGGGCCCTTTGTCATGGGCATTTCCAGCGGGGCCAAGCTGGCCGTGGCACTGGTCATGGTGGCTTTTCTGAACCATGGCCTGCTCACCAGCTCCCTTACCCTGATCACAGCCGCCTTTGCGGGGGCCATGGCCTCCATGGCCTTTGTGCTGGCGGTCTCCCGGCGGGTGCAGCGGATGAGCATCCTTGTCATCTGCGGTGTGATGATCGGCTACATCTGTTCGGCCATTACGGAGTTTGTGGTGGCCTTTGCCCAGGACAGCAACATCGTCAACCTCCACAACTGGTCTCAGGGAAGCTTTTCCGGCATGACCTGGGGCAATGTGAGGGCGGCGGCGCTGGTGGTGCTGCCCGCTTTGGCGGCAGCGTTCTGCCTTTCCAAGCCCATGGCCGCCTACCAGATGGGGGAGGCCTACGCCCGGAGCGTGGGCATCAATGTCAAAGCCTTTTCCCGGCTGCTGGTGCTGCTTTCCAGCCTGCTGGCCGCCTGTGTCACGGCCTTTGCGGGGCCCATCTCCTTTGTGGGCATTGCGGTGCCCCATCTGGTCAAGCAGCTGTTCGGCAGCGCAAGGCCGCTGGTGGTGCTGCCCGGGTGCTGCCTGGGCGGGGCGGCCTTCTGCCTGCTGTGCGACCTCATCGCCCGCAGTATGTTTGCCCCCACCGAGCTTTCGATCAGCGCCGTAACGGCAGTATTTGGTGCACCGGTGGTCATCTGGATGCTGGTGCGCCGGGGTCAGGAGGGTGTGCGATGAAATACCTCTGTGAAACGAAAGAACTGGCCATCGGCTATGGCGGCGCGTCCCTTGCTTCCGGCATCACGCTGGGGGCGGTGCCGGGGCAGATCCTGGCCCTCATCGGGCCAAACGGCGCGGGCAAATCCACCCTGCTCAAAACGCTGGCGGGCCAGCTGGCCCCCCTGGGCGGGGCTGTCCTGCTGGATGGCCGCAGCCTGACCGATTACACCGGCACAGCCCGGGCCCGGAAGCTGGCCCTGATGCTGCCCCATACCCGCCGCACCGAGCTGACTTCCTGCTTTGAGTTTGCCGCCGCCGGGCGCATCCCCTATACCGGGCGGCTGGGCATCCTGTCCGATACCGACCGGCAGGCCGTGCGGGACGCGCTGGAACTGGTGGGGGCTTCCCCTCTGGCGGGCCAGGATTTCAACTGCATCAGCGACGGCCAGCGCCAGCGCGTTCTGCTGGCCCGTGCCATCTGCCAGCAGCCCGGAGTTCTGCTGCTGGACGAGCCGACCTCTTTTCTGGATGTCAAGGGCAAGATCGAGCTGCTGACCATCCTGCAGAAACTGGCCCATGAGCAGGGGCTGGCCGTGATCGTCAGCCTGCACGAGCTGGACATGGCGCAGAAAATCGCGGATGCGGTGGTCTGCGTGTTCCCGCACAGCGTTTCGGGGGTGCTGACCCCAAAGGAGGCCTTTGCCCCGGAGAACATCCGGGCGCTGTACAGCCTGACCAAGGAGCAGTACGAGGCCGTGTTCGGCCCGGAAAAGCCTGCCGGGCCCAAGTTTGAACATTACGTCCGCAGTGGGCAGAAGCTGCTCCGCTGCGGGTACACCACCGGCACCTGCGCGGCGCTGGGTGCGGCGGGGGCCGCGCGGCTCCTGCTCACCGGCCATGCCCCGGAGAGCGTTGCCCTGCGCACGCCGAAGGGCATCGTGGTGGAGGTGGCCCCGCTGTACTGCCGCCCCGCCGGAGCCGGTGCCGAATGCGCCATTGAGAAGGACGGCGGGGATGATGTGGATGTGACCACCGGCCTGCCCGTGATCGCCGCCGTAGAATTGCTGCCCAATACCACCGAGATCCGCATCTCCGGCGGCAAGGGCGTGGGCCGGGTGACCAAGGCCGGGCTGGACCAGCCGGTGGGGGAAGCTGCCATCAACCATGTGCCCCGGCAGATGATCGCTGAGGCCCTGCAAAGGGAAGCCGAGAGCGCCTGCTACACCGGCGGCTTTGCCGTGACCATCTCCATCGAGGGCGGGGAAGAGGTGGCAAAGCGCACCTTCAACCCCCACATCGGGGTCGAAGGCGGGCTTTCGGTGCTGGGAACCAGCGGCATTGTGGAGCCTATGAGCCAGCAGGCGATCCTGGACACCATCCAGCTGGAAATGAACCAGGCCGCTCTCCGGGCGGGCAGCCCCAGGCGGCTCATCCTGGCCCCCGGCAATTACGGACTGGACTATCTGCACGAAAGTTACCCGGAGTTTCATGCTGTTCCGGTGGTGAAAACCTCGAACTTTATTGGAGACACGCTGGATATGGCTGCTGCGGCCCGCTTTGAAGAGGTGCTTCTGGTGGGCCATGTGGGCAAGCTGGTCAAGGTGGCGGGCGGTATTATGAACACCCATTCCCACACTGCTGACTGCCGCACCGAGCTGTTCTGCACCCATGCGGCGCTCTGCGGCGCTTCCCGGGAAGTCTGCGCCGCCCTGATGAACGCTGCCACCACCGATGCCTGTCTGGAACTCCTGGACAGCGCCGGCCTGCGGGCTCAGGTGCTGGAAAGCCTGCTGCGGGCAGTCCAGCTCCACCTTGACCGGCGGGCCTGCGGGGCGTTCCGGGTGGGGGCTGTGCTGTTTTCCAACCAGCACGGCCCACTGGGAGCCACCGACACTGCCGCACAACTTCTGAACGAATGGAAGGAGCATTGAGATGGTACATTTTGTAGGCGCAGGCCCCGGCGCACCTGACCTCATCACCCGGCGGGGCGCGGCCCTGCTGCAGGAAGCCGACTGCATCATTTATGCGGGCAGTTTGGTCAACCCGGCCCTGCTGGGGCTGGCGAAGCCGGAGTGCGCCGTTTACAACAGCGCCGAGATGACGTTGGAACAGGTGCTGGACGTGATGCGCCGGGTGGAAGCCGCAGGCGGGACCACCGTGCGGCTCCACACCGGCGACCCCTGCCTGTATGGGGCCATCCGGGAGCAGATGGACGCACTGGATGCGGATGGCATCCCCTACGATGATACCCCCGGCGTGTCCAGCTTTTGCGGGGCGGCGGCGGCGCTGAACGCCGAGTACACCCTGCCCACCATCAGCCAGACCGTGATCATTACCCGGATGGAGGGGCGCACCCCGGTGCCGGAAAAGGAGAAGCTGGCCAGCCTTGCCGCCCATGGGGCAACCATGGTGATCTTCCTCTCCATCGGCCTCATCGACAAGGTGCAGCAGGCCCTGCTGGCAGGCGGAGCCTACACGCCGGAAACTCCTGCCGCCGTGGTCTACAAGGCCAGCTGGCCGGAGCAGAAGGTGGTGCGCTGCACCGTGGGCACGCTGGCCGGGAGCACCCGCGCCAACGGCATCACCAAGACAGCGCTCATCGTGGTGGGGGATTTTCTGGGCACCCGGTATGAGCGGAGCAAGCTCTACGACCCAACCTTTACGACGGAGTTCCGCAAGGGGGCAGACCAGTGACCCGCGCCTATCTCGCCTTTACGGAAAAAGGGCTGGCGCTGGCCCAAAAGCTGGCCAGTGCCCTGCCCGGCACTGTGGCCCGCTGCGGCCATGGCGGGCCCGGCCTTGCCGATTGGGCTGCGGAGCAGTTCGCCCATGGGGATGCCCTGATCTTTGTGGGGGCTGTGGGCATTGCGGTGCGGGCCATTGCGCCCCACTGCCGGAACAAGGCGGTGGACCCTGCCGTGGTGGTGCTGGACGAGTGCGGCCATTTTGCGGTGCCGATCCTTTCGGGCCATCTGGGCGGGGCCAACGATCTGGCCCGGGCGCTGGCGGCGGTCTGCGGTGCGGTGCCGGTCATTACCACGGCCACCGATGCCAACGGGGTGTTTGCCGTGGATGCGTGGGCCAGGCACCAGAACTGTGCCGTGCTGGAGCCGGAGCGCATCAAGCGCGTCAGCAGCAGACTGCTGGCGGGCGGGCCGGTGCGGTACCGCTCGGAATTCCCCATTGCCAGGCAGGCCCCTGCCGGGGTGGTCCCGGCGGGGGAGGCAGAGCGCGCCGACTTTGCCCTGACCCTTTTCCCGGCGGGCGATGCGCTGCACCTGATCCCGAAGATCGGTGTGCTGGGCATCGGGTGCAGGCGGGGGACCAGCGCCGCACAGCTGGAAGCGGCCTTTGCACAGTTCTGCGCGGCCCACGGCCTTGCAGCAGTGTGCATCACGGCGGCAGCCAGCATCGACCTGAAAGCCCATGAACCGGACCTGCTGGAATTTTGCAGAATCCACGGCTGGCCGGTGCAGTTCTATTCTGCCGCACAGCTGCAGAACACCCCCGGGCAGTTCACACCTTCGGCCTTTGTCCGGAGCGTGACCGGTGTGGACAATGTCTGCGAACGGGCGGCGGTGCAGGCGGCAGGCGGCACGATCATTCTTCCCAAACAGGCGGGCAACGGCGTGACCTTTGCGCTGGCGCTTCGTCCCTTTGCCCCGGATTGGAGGTGGCAGGATGCCTAATGTTGTTTTTGTTGTCGGGCTTGGGCCCGGGGATCCCCGGTTTCTGACCGCACAGGCGCAGAGCGCCTTAACGCAAGCCGAGGTGCTGTGCGGCTATACGGTCTATCTGGATCTTGTGCGCCCCTACTTCCCGGACAAGCTCTATTATTCCACCGGCATGACCAAGGAGATCGACCGCTGCCGCTGGGCGCTGGAAACGGCCCGGAGCGGCAGGGCGGTAGCGCTGGTCTGCTCAGGAGATGCCGGGGTCTACGGCATGGCAAGCCCTCTGCTGGAGCTGGCCGAGCACTTCCCGGACGTGACGGTAGAGGTGGTGCCCGGCCTGACCGCCGCCCTGAGCGGCGGTGCGGTGCTGGGTGCCCCGCTGGCCCACGATTTCTGTGTGCTCTCCCTCTCTGACCGGCTTACGCCGTGGGAGGTCATTGAGCGGCGGCTGGCGGCAGCAGCCATGGGGGATTTCTGCATCGCGCTGTACAACCCCTCCTCCAAGGGGCGGCCGGACTATCTGGCGCGGGCGGTGCGCATCCTGCTGGCAAACGGCAAAGCACCCGGAACGGTCTGCGGCATCGTGCGGAACATTGGCCGGGAGGGGCAGGAAAGCCGCGTTCTGACGCTGGCTGTGTTGGAAACCACCCCGGTGGATATGTTCACCACCGTGTTTGTCGGCAACGCCCAGACCCGCCAGCTGAGCGGGCGGATGGTCACGCCGCGGGGGTACCGCGCATGAGGGCCGTGGTATTCAGCGGCACCACCGAGGGCCGTGTGTTTTCAAAGCAGCTGGCCGCACTGGGGGCCGAGGTACTGGTCAGCGTGGCCACCCCGCTGGGGGCCGAGGAACAGGGCGAAAGGTCCGGCATCACCGTCCACTGCGGGCGGCTGACCCCGGAGGAGATGACCGCCCTGCTGCAGGGGGCTGACCTCTGTGTGGACGCGACCCATCCCTATGCGGTGGAGGCCACCCGGAACATCCGGGCAGCCTGCAAAACAGCAGGCACGGAGTACCGCCGCCTGCTCCGGCCCGAAAGCCCGCTGCCTGCCGGGAGCATGGTGTTTGCCTCTGCGGCCCATGCGGCGGGATTTCTGGCCCGGACGCAGGGAAATGTCCTGCTTGCCACCGGGGCCAAGGAGCTTTCTGCCTTTGCTGTGCTGGAACCGGCACGGCTCTTTCCCCGTGTCCTGCCCACCCGGGAGGGCATTGCCGCCTGCGAGGGGGCAGATATCCCCCATAAGAATATCATCGCCATGCAGGGGCCGTTCTCCTATGCGCTGAACCGGGCGCTGATGGAGCAGTTTGCCATCCGCTTCCTCGTTACCAAAGACGGCGGCGCGGCGGGCGGCTTTGAAGAAAAAGCCCGGGCAGCGCAGGACACCGGGGCACAGCTCATCGTCATCCGCCGCCCGGCCGAGCAGGGCGAAACGGCGGAACAGATCCTGACACATTGTAAGGAGATGCTGCAATGATCACACTCATCGGGATGGGGGCGGGCACGCCGGAAAGCCTGACCGCGCAGGGCCTTGCCGCCCTGCAGAACGCAGGACTGATCCTGGGGGCAAAGCGCCTGCTGGAACAGCTGCCGCAGGGCTGCA
>OLRS01003300.1_pt1 | contig 10418 bp, 8 predicted proteins | sample 1673171 | NCBI WGS metagenome assembly OLRS01 (sample SAMEA3136762, study PRJEB25190) | human gut metagenome | biome: human gut; feature: human-associated habitat; material: faeces | place: Austria | collected 2013
GGCGAGACTTACGATCGGCGGCATCGTGTCGGATCAGCCCGTCGAGGTTCTTGGACAGGAATTAAAGGAAGTGCGGGCGGCGATGGAAGGTCTCGGATATGTGAACAACAACGTGATCATGTCCATGTCCACGCTTTGTCTGCCGGTTTCACCGAAGTTAAAGCTCACGGATCACGGGCTTTTGACGGTGCCGGGGCAGGAACATGTGCCGTTGGTTGAGAAGTACGGGAAGTAGTTTTACGGCCCGCCGCCGGTTTTTCTCCGCGGATAGTGGAAGAACCGGATCAGATCGAAATTATGAAGGATGAAATTAGAACGATGAAGAAGATTATCAAAAACGGCATTGTTGTGACGATGAACGCGGCAGGTGATGTCTGGGATCATGGTTATGTGATGTTTGAAGATACAAAGATTCTGGCAGCAGGACCGGAGGAAGAGCTTGAGAAGGCGCTTCAGGCGCTTACTGCGCAGGGGATTTTAAAGGCTGGCGAGACCTTCGAGGAGATTGATGCAAAGCGCGCCATCGTGATCCCAGGCCTCGTAAACACCCACTGCCACCTCGGCATGATCCCGTTCCGCGGTCTCGGGGACGACTGCAAGGACCGCCTGCGGGTATTTCTGCTTCCTATGGAGTCGCAGGCAATGGATGCCGAACTGGCAGCAGCATCTGCCAGATACGGTATCTGTGAACTGCTTCTTTCCGGTGTGACCACAGTTCTTGATATGTATTATTTTGAAGAAAAAGTAGCACATATCATGGATCAAATGGGAATACGTGGAATTGCGGGGGAGACCGTAATGGAAGATGCTACCTGTGACGCCTCCTGTGCAGAGGAAGCGCTGGAACGGGGCCGGGACCTGATCCGGGCTTACAGAAACCACCCAAGAGTGAAAGGGGCGCTGACTCCTCATGGAACCACTACCTGCAGCGGGGAACATATGAAAATGGCTCTGGAAGAAGATCTTAAGGGAAATACGGTATTTACACTCCATACTGCGGAAATGGATTACGAAATGACGTATCTGGCAGAAAAATACCAGATGACACCGGTGGAGTATCTGAATTCTTTTGAACTTTTGGGAGCGCATACGCTGACTGCCCACAGTATCCGCCTGACAGAAGCCGACTGCAGGCTGTTAGCAGAAACGAAAACCAATGTTGCCCACTGTATCGGTTCCAACACCAAGGCAGCCAAAGGAGTAGCGCCGGTGGCTCTGCTTCGCAGCCTGGGGGTAAATGTAGGTCTGGGCACAGACGGACCAGCCAGCGGAAACACTCTGGATCTGTTTACCCAGATGCGTATGTGTGAAAATTTCCACAAAAACACCTTAAAAGACCGAAGTGCTTTTCCTGCAAAAGAGATCGTGAAAATGGCGACAATTGAGGGAGCCAAAGCTTTGGGATTGGGAGATGTGACCGGTTCCCTGGAACCTGGAAAAGAGGCTGATCTGGTAATCATAGAAACCGACTCCCCCAACATGTTCCCCATATACGACCCCTACTCCACCCTGGTCTACAGCGCCTTCGCCTCCAATGTACGGGATGTGTATGTAGCCGGAGAATGCCTGGTAGAAGAAAAACGGCTGGTAAAAGAAGATCTGATGGATGTCCGGATGGCGTTAAAAGAGAAGATGGAACGGACGAAATTTAAGGAAATGAAGGCTCTGACCTGATGGGTTGGAGTCTTTTTCTATGATAGAATAGCAAAAAGCCGCCTGTTTTGGCGGCTTTTAGTATGTTTATGGTTGTATTTACTTACTTAATACGGATACAAATTCCACTTTTTTATCAATCGCATCCCCGATTACACCAATGGTCTTTCCCATGGTAAAGGCTGCTGCTACTGTACCAATTCCAAGGCCGGAGATATGTCCAAGGCAGAGGAAGGTCATGCAGGCGGTAACAAAAAGACAGGTTACGTCAAAGGTGATCTTGACTTTGGAATAAGGCTTTTTAATGATCTCGGAGAGATCTCTTGGGAACAGGTCGGTTGGGATGACCGGGAGTTTGCAGCGGTTGGAAAGGGCGATACCGAAGCAGAGGATCAGATAGCTTGCCACAAAGTAGAACACCCGAAGGGGAATGGTAAGCGGCAGTGTGTTGATCCAGATCTCATGAATATCTACCATTTTTCCAAAGGCAAAACCGGCTACGAAACTAAATAGGTAGCTGGGAACAAAACGTTTTTTTAAGATCATCAGGCTTAAAACAAGAAGTCCCTGGAAAATATAGGTCCAGGTGCCAAGGGTCAAAGCCGGAAATACAAGGGAAAATGCGTAGGGGACGCTGGAAATAGCGGAAATGCCGGAGCCGGAGCGCAGCATTAAAACAACGCCCATGCTGTTGATGAGGATAACGATCAGCAGGGCAAGTTCTCCGCGGAGGGTGACTTTTTTCTGATTCATAATGATTACTCTCTTTTCTTTTTGTAAATTGATGAAAGTTAAAAAATATGTACATTCACAAAGTTTGTTTGCCATTTTTATAACAGAACAAACTTTGAAAACACATAAAAGGGGGATGCAGCGAAACATTTTATTTTGCAACATCCCCGATTATACTCTTGGTTTATAAGATTTTCAAGAAAATTGTGTTACAGTCTTATTCCCCATCTTTCAGACTCTGCATATACTGGTGCATAGACTCGGCAACTATTTTACTGTGAGCAACTGCCTCAACCACAGTACGTGCGCCGTTCACAACATCACCGGAAGCAAAAATACCCGGGCGGGTGGTATGTCCGGTCTCATCGGCTACCAACAGGCCTCTTTTATCTGCAGCCAGACCCTGTGTTGTGTTGACGATCCGGTTCTGCGGTCCCTGGCTGATAGAAATAATCACGCTGTCAGCCGGGAAGAAATGAGTGGAGTCCGGAACGTCAGTAAAGGTGCCGTCTTCATTTTCAATCACATCTTTAAAGATAACACCGTCATCTTTGATCTCCACAGGAGCCATATTGTACTCAAACTGAACGCCCTCTAACTGAGCATAACTGAACTCATGCTTGCTTGCAGCCACCTGTTTTGTGATAGAGAAGCAGGTCAGCTCCTGAACACCCTTGCGTATGGCAGTTCTTGCAACGTCCATAGCTGCGTTTCCGGCACCGATGACAATGACACGTTTTCCTAACTGGTAGCTGTCCGGATTGTTTAGATAATTAATGCCGAAGTGAACATTTCCCAGAGTTTCCCCTTTAATATGAAGGGCGTTTGGCTTCCACACGCCGGTTCCTACGAAAATGGCCTTATAGCCGTCACGGAACAGGTCATCAATACCGATGGCGCCGCCGATATGTGTATTCGGACGGAATTTAATGCCTTTTAAGTCTAAGTGGCGGTATTTAAAATCATCCAGGACAGATTTTGGCAGACGGAATTCCGGGATACCGTAACGAAGGACACCGCCAACTTTATCTTTTCCTTCAAAAATAGTAACATCATAGCCATATCTTGCAAGGATAACAGCAATGGTAAGGCCGGCAGGACCGGAACCGATGATAGCAGCCCGCATACCATTGGAAGGAGCAGGTCCCTGGGTCATTTTATTGGCATAAGTTGTGGAAATATAGCTTTCAATGGTAGAAAAATGGACCGGAGCACCCTTACGTCCGAGAACGCAGTGGCCTTCGCACTGGTTTTCATGGTTGCATACAAGACTGCATACAGTAGTCAGCGGATTATTTTCAAAAAGCATTTTACCTGCTTCATCTAATTTATTTGCCTTTAAAAGTTTGATCACTTCCGGGATGGGAGTGCTGATAGGACACCCTTTCTGACACTGGGGAACCTTACATCCCAGACAACGGTTTGCTTCATCCATAACATGTAATGCCATTTACAAAACCTCCATACTCATCATAAATCTTAGTTCATACATTTTTCTGGACCCATTCTATCACAGATTACTTTTTGTGACCAGTGTCTAAAACAATGTATTTAATTCTATAACGAATGATAAAAAATGCACAAAAATGTGATAAAAAATGCACAAAGATAAGTTGTAAAAGGAAAGAATGAAAGAATTTCGTCAGAAATGTGTAAGTTGGAAAATGGAAAGGCCTGTGTTATACTATGTTTGAGGAGATACAACGAGAGGAAGATCGTTATGGATAAAAAATTTTTAAGACACATAAGCAGCATGATGCTTCTTGTCTGTACGCTGGCAGCAGTCAGTCCTGTGACCGCTTTTGCCGGATGGCAGAAAGAAGGCGATACTTACGCTTATTACGAAGACGATGGGACCAGAGTGGAAAATGCTTTCCGCAAATCAGGAAACCAGTGGTTCTATCTGGATGAAAATGGCCATCTTTTAAAGAACTGTGAACGTGAGATCGATGGAAAGATCTACGTTTTCAATGAAAGAGGTGCAGTGGTTCCTTCCGCTACCAGAAAAGCAGGAAGCAGTGAAAGTTCTGAGTCTGATTTTTCTGCCATCAGCAGCAGACAGCAGTATCTGAACAAAACAGCAAATCCTTATATGAACAATAAGACCGTTCAGTGGATCAATGCTACCTATGCCATTCTTACAAAGCACAATGGCGGAAATATCCGTGCTTTTGGCGGAAGCCTTAAAGTAGATGGCAAAGAAGAAAATGGTGCTGAGATCGACAAGACTACCAGAGATCAGACCCGCAAGATGTTAAAACAGAGCTGGGGTGTTACTGACAGGGCTTCTGCAGATGAGGCCTTAAATGAACTCTTGGAGTCAGCAAAGGAAAGCGGTTCTGCCTGGGATTACAGCAGGGCAGAGTCTAATCTGGGATTTTATTATCTGGCAGATTATTACACAGAAAAAGAGGCTTTAGATAAGGCACTGGAAGTTGCAAAGGAGATCCAGAGTACCTTTGAATCCTGGGACTCTTTTGTACAGAGCTATCTGGAAGGTTATGAAGCAGGCTCCGGTGATACTTCCGGTGACAGGGAAGAAATCTACGAAAACCTGAAGGCATGCCAGTGGAATCCATATTCTGTGAGCTGGAATACAAAATTAAAAAAGAATTGGTAGGTATAGCTTATGAAATGGGGAATTTTAGCAACAGGAACCATTGCAGAGAAATTTGCAGATACAGTAAACCATATGGAGCAGGAAGATGAGACTTTGATCGCCTGTGCTTCCCGCAATTTAGAGCATGGAAAAGCATTTGCTTCCAAATACGGGATCCCGAAGGTTTACGGAAGTTATGCACAGATGATGACAGACAGCGAAGTAGATGCGGTTTATATTGCAACGCCAAACAGTCTCCATTATGAAAATTGCCGTATGTGCCTGGAAGCAGGAAAACATGTACTTTGCGAAAAGCCATTTACCCTTTGTGTGGATCAGGCAGAAGAACTGTACGAACTGGCAGAGGAAAAAGGCCTGTTTATTATGGAAGCTTTTTGGATCCGGTTTTTGCCGGCATATGATAAGCTGCGGGCCATGTTAAGAGATGGCGTGATCGGAGAGGTAAAGCGGATCACTTCCCAGTTTGGATTTACAGTGGAAGGCGACAGAAGAGAACGCAAGTTTAAGTCTGAATTAGGCGGCGGAGCGTTATTAGACATTGGTATCTACAATCTTGGATTTTTTCATATGATCACAGAAGCTGCGCCGGAAGGATTTCAGTCAGAAGTACATATGACAGAATATGGTACCGATGATTACAGCGAAGTAGAACTGGAATATCCGGGAGGCTGCAGCGCTCATTGCATCCAGGCGATCGGAAAGAAATTAGAACGCCACGCAAAGATCGAAGGAACAAAAGGTGATATCCTGATGGATGATTTCCAGCATCTGCAGGAATTTACCGTTCAGTTAAAAGATGGATCCTCTTATCTTGTAAAAGAGCCGTTTAAGGTAAATGGTTTTGAATATGAGATCGTAGAGACAAGCCGCTGTGTCAGCTGTGGTTTAAATACCAGTGACCGTTATACAAAAGAAGATTGCCTGACGATCCTGCGGTTAATGGATGATATCAGGGAGTCATGGGATATGACCTTTGAAGGTGAAGAAAAATAAAATAGAGAAGGTTAGTTTCAAGGCGGGATTTCAGAGACGGGATCCCGTCTTTTTTGTATTTTCCAGAATTATTTTCTGGAAAAACAAAGGGAGTCATGTGGTGTACAATATAAGGCAAAGAAGAGATCAGTAAAGGGGATGAAAAAAATGACAATTTTTGAGTATTTATATGGGGACGTATATTATACAGATGAATATGGAAACGCTTATTTTGATTCCTGTGTGGATATTGATTATGAATTAGATGAAATACCGGAAATTGTAAATTTAGGGGATCATACCTATTTCATGGCGAAGGAGGATTTAGATCTCTATAACCAGTATGATATTAAGGTGGATGGGGTTAGTGAGGATGATCTGAGGTTCTTACATTATACCAGAAGACCCTATTACCAGATGCGGGGGCGTTCCGTTTCCAGAGAGCAGGCATTTGATATCATCCGACGGACGGACAATTTCTTTAACTGGGACATGGAAACAATAGGAAATCGCAAAGAGTTTGTACGTTGCATTAATTTTGATAACTGGCTCATTATGAAAAATCATTATCCCAAAGGATACGGCTGGATCCACGCGGATGGCACAGTCGGGGCCAATGCGATCACTCAGAAGTGGCCGACGATGATAGAGCTTGTAACAGAATGGTTTTACAAGTTAAAATCATTTCCTTATCTGGACCTTGTCATCGGGATTACAAATTGGGATGAGATCTCCTGGGATGAAGATGACACTTTTGAAAAAGCGATCCAGATGGGGATTTATGTACATGATAAGTGCATTGAGCTCTTAAACAAGCAGAATGCCTGGGCGAAGTACCAGGAATACGATGAGAAATACGGTGCAGATCCGGAACGATTTGAAACGGATTACTATCAGAAAAACGGGATCGTTCAGGTAGATGAAGCCTATCTGAGAAAGTGCATTGAGTCTTATGGTTTGGATCCGGATGAGGAATTGAGTAAGGTTCGGCCTTATATATGGAAGGGAGAAATAATGGAAGAAAACAAAATGATCTACAAAAATGAAGATGGCAATTATCACATCAGGATCTTAATGTCACAGGAGCAGTGCAAACAATTAAAGTTAGCATATCCCCTGGAAGTGGATGTATGTGTGTGTGAAGCAGAACGAAGGAAAGAGTGGGAGGAAAGTATCCGGGAAAAGATCGAAGATGCTTTATATGAGATGGTCGCTCCTGTGGATGAGGATGATTTCTATTCGGATGTATACAGAGCATGGTTTGAGGAAATTGCGTGGAACTGGGAGCTGGAAAAAGAAGGGTTCCTGCCGGAAGAAAAGGATCCTTTCTCTGAAATAAATATGGATAGGACTTTACTGGCCTATCGCCGTTTGTGTGCCTGCCTGACTATAGTGGGGAAACAAAAGGAAATAGAGCGTGTTTTTAATGACGGGGCATATGCGGAAGAACTTTTTGAGCGATTTGGTATTCAGGACTCACCTTATCGGCTTTGAATATCATTTGGACAGTAAGAGGGAGGGAGCTAATGCAGGGAAAAGAATGTTGGAAATATGATATAATTAAAAATATTATATATCTACAATATTAAAGGAGAGGGGATTGAATAAAATGGGAGAAGAGAATGGTAATGAGCGTTATCTGGTAAATGTTAGTAAACTTGAGAAACTTATGGAAGAAAAAAGAAACGAGCAAAATGTAAAAAGGATACGTGCGTTATTTAAAAATTCAGATATAGGAATAGACGTGAGAGCTGAAGATACTTTGGATACGGCATATTCAACGTATACTACAATAATTTCAAAAAAAAGTGCAACGAAAAAAACTTTACAACTGTTAGCGGACTATTTAAAGCTTAGTAGTTTTAAAGAATTAGTTGCTGAAGATAATTCTATGATAGAACGAGAAGAAGAGAGAGAAGACGTCATATCAAACGTAACTGAGCATATGGAGGGATTAGATCCGAAGATAGTTAATATGTTGTCGGAGTTTTCAGAACAGTTGTATCCTATAGATAAATTAAAGAGTTTTACAGATGAGCATTCCATTGCTTATATGAGAGTTGGATATGAAAAATATATGGTTAATATACCGCTTTCAGCAGAATGGAGAAGTCTTTTTGTAAAACCAGGAGCCAGAATTTATGTTATCAATACAGATTCAAAAAAGAATTTGGAAGATGAAATAAAAAAAGGTTTAATTTCAAGATTAAAGAGACATTGTACAAATAAGGGAGAATCGAAAGACAGGGAAGTACAGAAGTTAGTTGAAAAACGGAATTTAGTCCAGATAAAATCTGATTTCTATAAAAAAATAATTGCAGAATCGGCTATGCAGATGAATATGGATAAACTAAATAATGCAATAAAATTTGATGCTGATGATGAAATTGAATATATTCCTTTAGGGTATAATGAATATCGAGTCATTCTTCCATTGAAAAAAGATTACTGCATACAATTAGGTCTTGGTTCGTCAGTGCAGCTTGATATTTCTTTTGAAGAAGATCCGGTTGAAGCTGAAGATGATTTTAGAGAGATGATAGAAAATCAATTTTATTCGGAGTATATAGAAGGGGAGCAAGATTTAGATCCAGATGTGGAAGAAGAGCTAGAAGAAATTATAGAAGAGATGTGGGAGATGCCAATTAGAAAAATTACATTTATAGATTGGCTAGATTCAGAAGAAAATTTAAAGTGGCTTAATCAATGTTATGTAGCACTTTGGCAAGTGCTGTTTTTGCGGGGGGAATACGATGAAATACAGCGTACAATTGCTGATCTTTATTATGCGTGTGAGAAATTTGAAGAACTTGGAATCCCGGTTCCATTTAAAAAATTTATATAATAATTTCATAAATGGATGAAAGAATAGGGGTTATTAAATTGAATTTGTAATATATAAGGGCTGGATAGCATTTGAGGCTATTCAGCCCTTTAACGATTATTTTCAGTGACGATTATTTCCAGAATTTTTTCCTGGAAACACAACTTGCTTTTAATAACTTATAATAGAAAACGTAAAGAACAAAACACATTAACATATATCACATACAATGAAATAAAAATACAGGAGGAAAAGAAATGAGAGAATTATTAATGATCCATGCTCTTGATGAAAGAGATTTACTCAGGTCCAGGATTATGGGAAAGATAGGTAAGATCACTTTTCTTGATTACAAGAAGCAGTGTGAGGAGAGAACTGCAGAAACACTTATGGAGGAGAAGGCGTTCTGCGATAAAGTAAAGGATGAGTTCCAGAGTATCAAAGATCTGATCAGGAACTATGATGAGCTTGATGCTGCAATCATAGCCAGCAATGCTACAACCATCGTAAAGACGAAATATGGTAACTATACGGTAGCAGCAGCTATTGCATTGAAGCAGAGATTGAAGTTATCCAATGGCAGAGATATTAACAAGGCAGCCCTTCTTCTGGACAAAAATCTTGACCTGAAGAAAGACTTTGAGTCTGAAATGATCGGTGTAATGCAGAAGCAGATGATCGACATTATGGCAAAGCTTAAGAATGCCCAGACTGCCCTGGAAGCTTCTGCCGAAGGAATGCGCAACAGCATTTTAGGCGGAGATAAGGCAAAGAAAGACTCCGCTTCCATAGCTGTAGTGGATGAATATCTCAAGAAAAACAGTTATAAGCTTGTGGATCCTTTAAGCCTGGCTGATAAATTACAGTCTTTGAAAGAGGAGCGGGAGGATCTGTATAAGGAACTGGATACAGCAGTCAAGATCTCCAATGCAACGACTATGATCCAGGTAAACTTCTAATTTCAACAAATATATGCCTGCATGGCGAAAACTGAAACCTCAGCCACCCGCTACGGGGTAAACGTAGCAAAAAGGATTGGAAATCCTTGATTATGAGTTCGACGGTTGAACATACGGCGTATGGACCGTAGGGAGCAGGTTCGATTCCTGTATAATCATAAGAGTCTGATTTCTTTTTTATGATAGATGTTTTGTCAAATAAGATTTCTGGTTGTGTTATCTGGTTTTACTTTACAATGTTTTTTGTAAATATTGGTAAAAACCCCGGAAATAAGGTTTTGAGTGCGGTTGAGTTGACTCCAGGTATCCTCCGGGCTGCCATGCAGGCATTATTAAAATTCATAGAAGAAAAATAGGATATGCCTGCATATCGAAAATCTGAAACTTTAGTCCCCCTTAGCTGCAGGGGTAAATGCAGCCATATGAAGGCAGTGTTTGGGACACTGATATCTTCTCCATAGAGCTCGATGGTTGAGCACATGACTCTTAATCATGTTGAGCAGGTTCGATTCCTGTTATGGAAAAAATATAGTTTGTTTCTTTTTTAGGATCATTCATTTGTTGTGGATCTTTTCTGGTTTTATCGTTTGCTTATTCTTTATATATTTTTGTGTGACACATGGTAAAAAACCAGGGGAACGGTTTTTAGAAAGACTAA
>OLRS01003301.1_pt1 | contig 10414 bp, 5 predicted proteins | sample 1673171 | NCBI WGS metagenome assembly OLRS01 (sample SAMEA3136762, study PRJEB25190) | human gut metagenome | biome: human gut; feature: human-associated habitat; material: faeces | place: Austria | collected 2013
TGCTAAGAGTACAACCCTTGTTTTTGCATCGCTTTTTTTCGGCCTTTCCTTGTTGCCGGCATAACCGCCGACCATGGCGGCGACGGCTGCAGAAACCGTGACAAGCGGGCTTTCCCCATATTTCACTGCCACGCCGACACCGATACCGGCACTTGTCAGGGCTGCGGCAGCTTTTCCAAGCAGATAGATCACATTTCCGGTCGAACCGCCGATCAGAAGACCGATCTGCTGAATCATCGTACCGATAATCAGGGTTGCAAAAAGACCCTGCGTCATGCCGCCGAAGCCATCAATGAAGATGTGCGAGGCGACTTTTTTGATTGTTCGCATATGGAATTCCTCCTCATGTATGTGGTGTGTTACTGTATTCACAAGTGACTTGTCAGTCGACTTTTAGTCTATCATAAGATGGGGGCGGGTGCAATCCTTTTCCGGGGGCATAAGTTGACAAAAGAAAGGGGCACGCTTATAATTGAGACAAATTCAGAGCGCTTCGAGAAAACAGCGCAGACAGTAAAAAAGTGATAAAGGAGACGCATGGGAAAACAGAAAAAGAAACAGAAAAAACGCGGCAATCCGCTTTGGACTCTGGTATTTTTAGCGGCACTTGCTGTTTTCTGCTTTTCCGGGTACAAGCTGATCGGCATTTACCTGGATTACAAGACCGGCACGGATGAATACCGGGATCTGCAGCAGTATACGACGGAAATTACAAAAACACCGGAGACACCGGCAACGCCAAGTACACCGGAAACCGAAACACCGGCAACGGAAACAGAAGCTCCGAAAACAGTTCTGGTAAAGGAAGCTCAGACAAAAGTTCTTGATCTTGGATATGCACAGTATCTGGTGGTAGCTTTTGAAGAAGGTTACGATGTGGAAAACTGCAGCGTTGCGGTAGATGGTGTGGATATCACAGGGGCTATGACAAAAGTTACCGATGACGGAAGCATTGTGAAATGGGAGCTGACAGGCTTAAATCCTGCAAAACTGATTGTTACCAAAAAAGATGACCAGAAAACACAGGATGTTGTGCTCAGTGACAATGAAAATCCGGACAAACCGGTTGTAAAAGCACAGGAACCGATGTATTTCCTGACACATGCAGCTATCCCGACCTGGGATTATCATCTGACCAACTACGATGAAGAAGGAAATGCAAGGGTTACTCCGAAAAAAACAACCTTTGACCTGAAGGAAACTGCAAAAGAAGATGTGAAATATTATGCACCGGATGCAGAATTGAGCAAAAACGAAGATGCTGACAATCTGTACGGTGTGAGCGGAAACGTAGAAATCCTGTTCAACTACACAACACAGGAAGAAAAAGACTGGTTTGATACGATCGCAGACGAAGGTGCACTGGCACTGCTGTCAAACGATGAGAGCCTTAGCACGCTGAACGACCAGCTCGCTTATACAAAAGATACCACCGAACATGGTGGAAATGTAGTCGGAAGAATTACCATTCCGCTGGGACAGAGCAATTTCTATTCCAATGGACGTTACAAAGTACGCATCCGTTCCAATGGAAACAGAACCCTGATCGCATCCATCCATGTGGTAAATGCACAGACTCCGTCCATGAAGATTTCTGAGACAGGTGCGATCAAATCCGGACAGAATGTTCATTTCCAGGTAGAAAACATGGTATACGGCATCACCGTTCCGGTTGAGATGGTAACACTGAAAACTCCGTCAGGAGAAGTAAAAACACTGGAAAAAATCACAGACTGGTATCTGATCGGAAATACCTTTGTACTGTATAACGATGTAAATGCAGAAGGTGGAAGAAACAATATCGAACAGCCGGGTGTGTATACACTGACGGTATACTCAAATGGCTTTAAGACCATGAGCAAATCTTTCACTGTTGCAGGCAAAACAACAAAAGCTGCAAAAACAGCAAAGACTTATGATGTTGTGACAAGAGCGACTTCAGGCGGAAACTCCGGAAGCAGCAGCGACGGTGAAAGCGGAAACTCTGTTATGCCGGCAAATCTGGCATTTTCTGAGGATCTGATCTCCAATGCAAAGATCCTGACGGCACTGGATGTGAAGAATGCTTCGGTAGAAGCAGTTGCAGAGCGCTGGGATAATCAGATCACAGCATGCGATGCCGTTTATGGCGAAGACGGAGTTGTATTCTACGATTATACAAGCTACTATGATGCTGTTCAGGAAGCAAAATTAAAAGGACAGTATCTCTCTTTTGAAGATTATGTTGCAGATGAAAATGCAGTTACTACAGAAAACCGTCCATACGCAGTTAAGGTGGTTCTGGAAGATGGTCTGCTTGGAGAAACACAGTACAACGGATCTTACAAAGGAAAAGAAGCACCGGTCCTGACACTGGATGCGGATGCAGAATTTGTTGCAGAAGGCAAAGATCTTGTACTGACAGGCCAGGATGCAAGAACAGCAGAATACTTTGAGAAAATTACCGGAATTTATGTGAATCAGAGCTGGAAAGAACTGACAGAAGATCAGTACAGCGTAGAGGACGGCAAACTGGTGATCAAAGATTCTGTTCTGACACTGGGAACAAATACCGTAGAGATCAAAGCAGAAGGATTCAAAAACAATACACTTTCGGTTGAGTATAAAAAAGTTCTGGAAGAGAATTTAAGTCTTGTTTCTGACAAAGAACAGTACAACAGAGGCGAGAATGTGGTTCTGACCGTAAATGGTTCCGAAGGCGATTTCCTGAAGAACTTAAATGCAGTCAAAGTAGATGGAAAAAACATTTATGCAAAAGGTGTTGCAGGATCTGATTATTACTATGAAGCAGCAGAAGATCTGAAATCCATCACTATTTACGATAACGGAAACCTGTTCAATCAGAACAAAGCATATACCTTGACTCTGGAAGCAGAATATTATGAAGCTCTGGAAACAGAGATCACCGTACAGGGTGAAGAAAAAGATGTTCCGGCATCAGAGCCTATGATCAGCAAAGACGAAGACGGCCAGACTTATCTGGTATCCTTTGGAACACAGACAAACTTTGTAGGCTGGAAAAATAAAGTAACCTCGATCACTGTAAATGGAACAGCCTATACAGAAGCAGGCTGGTTTGGCATGTCAGAGAATCAGTTTAAATGGGAAACAGACGGATACGGAAATCAGGTCCTGAAACTGAAAGTGGACAGCGAATTTGATGAAAATGCCGACAATACCTTTACGATCAAAGCAGAAGGCTATAAAGATCTGGCACTGCCGCTGGTTGTAAATGTGATCAAAAAACTGACACCGCCACAGGCGGTTTCCTGCCAGAAAACTATCTTCTCAGATTACTATATCGTTTCCTTTGGCTATGGTTCTGAAATCGAACAGTGGCAGAATCAGATCACAGGCATAAAAGTAAACGGAACAGAGTATAGCCTGGTAACTTCTTCCTTCAGCGTAGGTGATACGACAACCTACTGTCTGCTGAAAAACGATGGTCAGATTTATGTTGGAACAAATGCAGTTGCAGATGGAGAAAATACCATTGAGATTTCCGCAGAAGGATATGAAGACTGTACCGTCACCTTTACTAAATAAGAAGTTGTCGGTGACTTCCTGGCAGGTGTAAGAAATTGAAATCCTGAGCATTTTATCAGGAGGCTGTCAGCGAAAAAACAGCAGAGCATGTGCAAATGAACGAATTCCCAAATTGTCACTGGACAGTTTGGGAATTTTGTGGTTTAAAAAATCTTTCCTGATATAATAAAAGTAACTCAGAAAACGGGAAGAAAAATCAGAAAAACAGAAAATATGTCAGGAGGGATTTATTATGAAAAAACAAAAAGGCGGTTTTCGAAAAATAATCGGTGTTTCAATGGCATGCTGTATGCTGACCAATCTGGCAGTGCCGGTTTCTTTTGCGGAAGAAACAAAAAAAGAGCCAACGTATATGCGGATGGACCATCCACTGAAGGAAGAAAATAACTGGGATATTTCAAATGAGCTGATTATGCCGGGCGAAGCATTTTACACCGTTCCGAAATTTGAAGTAACGTATGACCATGGTTATTACGGGCAGACAGTTACGAACCTGTACCTGAAACACGTTTCCCTGATACTTGGGGAAGAACCAAGACTTTATGACAGTAAACTGATACGGAACAAAGTGGATCTTGCCGGACTGACGGCGGATCGGACAAACACGTATAATGTCTGGACAACACAGACGGAGCTCTGGAAGAAGAGTCTGGAAAGTGCAGAGATGGGTGAAGATACACAGAAGCAGCTTAAAGCGTTTCAGGAAGGCGAGAGCACAGAGAATGCGGGTTACACAAACAATACAAACACCCCAATTGTTTTGGAACAAGTGCGTGCAGGAGCTACCGAACATGAAGGAACCATTTATGGTGGTGAATATAGCAGTACACCGATGATTGTCGGGTATACCACGCATAATTCAAACTGTACGATCCAATTCTATGAACCGTATTATACTATATCCTACAAAGAACTTTCAGAAGAAGAACAGGAAGGCATGCCGGATCGTTATTATGTGCAGAGGGAAAAACAGGAACTGATTTTAAAAACACCGGTTCGTGCAGGGTGTCATCTGACTGGCTGGAGCGGTATGGCTTTTGTGGATGAAAAAGTGGAAGAGGGAAGAACCATATTCTCCTTTGACTGGGAACACAATATGATTCATGCAAATTTAGGTGATCAGACAGTGACACCGAGATATGACAGCGGAAAAACAATTACATTTAACGCAAATGGCGGAAGTATTGAGGGAAAAGAGTCTGTCATTTATGAATTGCATATGGACAGTGAAAACTTTTTTGATATTGCAGATCACATTCCGCAGCAGGAGGGGTATCAGTTTGCCGGATGGTGTCTGAAACCGGATGACTTAGATGGCAGTCTGCTCAAACATACGGAAAACTATGACTGGGTTCCAAAGTACCGGGATGATATCCAGGTTTATGCAAAATGGAAAGAAAAACCGAAGGAAACAGAAACGGAAAAAGAAACAAAAACAGAAGAGGAAACAAAAACAGAAAAGGAAACAGAGAACAGAGAACAGATACCGGATGTAAATTCGAAGGATGGTCAGAAACTTTCCGGTATTTCCATCAAAAAACTGACAGCCGGAAAGAAAAAAATTACAGTAAAATGGAAAAAAGCAAAGAAGTCTGAGCCTGTTTCCGGTTATCAGATTCAGTATTCAACGGATAAAAAGTTTAAAAAGAATGTCAGAACAAAGAAGTGTGGAAAGAAAAAGAATTCGCTTACGGTGTCGAAACTGAAAGCAAAAAAGAAGTACTATGTGAGAATGCGGAAATTCCGGAATGTAAAAAAAGATGGAAAGAAAAGCAGGATTTACGGTTCCTTTAGTAAAGTAAAAAAAGTAAAAGTCAGGTAGATCAAAAATTCCCGCCATCCGGTCAGGATGGGCGGGAATTTTTGCCTCTGAAAAAAAGTAAAATTAGGAATTGACCCCGGAAATATATCTTTGTAAAATAAGAAAGAAACATAGAATATAGGTAAAATTAAGGAGGCTGTTTATTTTATGAAAGCGACAAATGAGAAAAAGGCAGAAGGTTATTCTTCTCCGTACAATTTTGAGGGAAGAATTCCTCTTTCTCAGGCGATCCCGCTGGGGCTTCAGCATGTCATGGCAATGTTTATCGGAAACCTGACACCGCTGATTATCGTGATGGGAGTCTGCGGACTGACCGCAGATGCAGGATTTGGCGAACTTCGTACGGCATTGCTTCAGAATGCAATGATCATCGCCGGAGTTGTTACACTGGTTCAGATGTTTTCCATCGGTCCGGTCGGAGGAAAAGTGCCGATCGTTATGGGAACGTCATCCGGATTTCTCGGAGTTCTGAACAATACCGTGGCAGCATGCGGCGGCGGTATTCTTGCCTATGGTGCGATCATGGGAGCCTGTATTGTCGGCGGTATTTTCGAGAGTGTTCTCGGAGCATTTTTGAAACCGCTTCGTAAATTTTTCCCGCCGATCGTTACCGGATCGGTTGTTATTGCGATCGGATTATCACTGCTTGGTGTTGGTATCAACTATTTCTGCGGAGGAAGCGGCAAAGCGGACTATGGTTCACTTCCGAATCTGTTTCTGGGATTTGTAGTACTGGTTGTGATCGTACTGCTGAAACATTTCGCACCGCAGAAAAGTATCCTTTCTTCGTCTGCGATCCTGTTTGGTATTCTGGCAGGATATGTTGTGGCGATTATTATGACACTTACGCTTCCGCACACCGGTATCGATGCAGATGGTGTTCAGTATACTTACTCCTGGGTCGTTGATTTTGCCCAGGTAAAAAATGCAGCGTGGATCGCTGTGCCGAGCTTTATCGGTTTTGGTGCTTTATCTGATGTGAAGATCACATTTCAGGCAAGTGCGATCATCCCGATCGGCATCATGTTTATCGTAACGGCGATTGAGACAGTCGGTGATATTTCGGCCTGTATTGAGGGCGGTATGGATCGTGAAGCAACCGATTCCGAGCTGTCCGGCGGTGTGATCTGTGACGGACTCGGATCCGCTTTTGCGGCACTGTTCGGTGTACTGCCGAATACTTCATTCTCGCAGAATGTGGGACTGGTTTCTCTGACAAAAGTTGTCAACCGTTTTGCAATCTCCATGGGAGCGATTTTCCTGATCCTGTGTGGATTCTGCCCGAAGATCGGTGCACTGATGTCCATCATGCCGCAGTCGGTTCTCGGAGGGGCAGCCGTTATGATGTTCGCATCGATTCTGATTTCCGGTATCCAGCTGATCACAAAGCATCCGATTGGCAGCCGTGAGATTACGATCATTTCCGTAGCGATCGGTCTTGGATATGGTCTTGGAGCAACCACAGGGGCAACCGCTCATCTGCCGTATTATGTACAGCTGATCTTTGGCGGTTCCGGAATCGTACCATGTTCTCTGGCAGCGATTATTTTAAATATCGTTCTGCCGAAAGAATCCAAACCGGTTCGTGAAATGTGGGAACTGGAAGATAAATAAATGAAAAAAATCATATCAGTCATCGGAGCGGGCGGAAAGACGACCCTGATCCATCGACTGGCAGAAGAATATCAAAGGAAGGGAAATGCTGTGCTGGTGACGACGACAACGCATATGTTCGCAGAGCCGGGCACAGACCTCTCCTGCGATGCTTTTTCTATACGGGAGAAATTACAGAGAGAGCACTATTGTATGGCGGGCATACAATGCTCCGAAAATCCGCAGAAAATGCAGGCACTTCCGGAGCATACATTAAGAGAATTGCTGCATTATGCGGATGTTGTTCTGATAGAAGCGGACGGAGCGAAACATCATTCTCTGAAATATCCTTCCGGGGCAGAACCGGTGATTTTTTCGGGAACGACGGATCTTTATCTCGTGCTTGGAACGTGGGATATTGGGAAACCCTGTAAGAAGGTAATCTTTCGCTTTGATGAGATGCAGAAAGAAGAGCTTATCCGGGATGATATGGAGCTGCCAAAAAGAAAGATTCTGCCGGAAGAAGCAGTGACAGAAGAGCATATCCGCAGAATCTTAAGGGCGTATCGGTACAGGCTGAAAGAAATCGGGTATAATGAGAAAATAACTTGTCTGTTTTCAAAGCAAGATGGGGAAAACATTCGATTCTGTCAGGCAGATACCGACAGATCTGACCGCCAAAGGCATTCTTGAAACCGGGTTTTTCGAAAGTCTGAGCGGAACAAATGGAGGATTAAAATGAAACGGAATAGTTTGATCATCTGCCGCGGCGGAGGGGATCTGGCGACAGGGATCGCACACCGTCTGCACCGGGCGGGATTTCGTGTGCTGGTGCTGGAAACGGATCATCCGGCGGCGATCCGCCGTCAGGTTTCGTTCTGTGAGGCGGTCTACGAAGGAAAAGCGACCGTGGAAGGCGTGACGGCACAGAGGATTGATTCTGTATCTGAAATGGAAGAAGTTTTTGCCGGAGGATGTGTACCGCTTTTCGTTGATTCCAAAGGAGCGTCGATCGCAGAGCTGCATCCGGATGTCGTGGTGGATGCGATCATTGCCAAGAAAAACCTTGGAACAACAAAAGAGATGGCTCCGCTTGTGATCGGAGTCGGGCCTGGATTTACGGCCGGGGTCGATGTGGATCTTGTGATCGAATCGATGCGTGGACATAATCTGGCAAGAATTTTAGAAGAAGGATCGGCACTTCCGAATACCGGGATTCCGGGCAATATCGGTGGATTTACAAAAGAACGCGTGATCCATGCACCGACAGAAGGATTTATCAAAAATATCCACCAGATCGGTGATGTAGTGGAAGCGGGCACAGAGATTGCCAGAATTTATGAAAACATGGATGAATCCGGAAATTTTAGCGGTGCATCGGTAGCAGTTCCGGCAACAATCACCGGCATTGTGCTGCCAGTCGATCTTCAGGTCGAAACCGATCTTCCGTTCGCCCTTGCGGAGCGTGATCGTCTGCGTGAAGGGGTGCGTGTCGATCCGGCCGCTTATGCGGACGCTCTTTTCCAGCTCGTTGTCGCAGAGTACGGTCACGGTGGCCGGGGACTGTGCCGAGGAGTGGAACTGCCCCTGGTCGTAGAAGAATCCCCGCAACTCGCCGAATGCGAACCGGTGCTGCGGGTCGGCGAATTCCTTCCCGCCCTCCTTTTTTGCGACGAGGCTCGTGATGGTGCCTCCCCGTGCAGGGTCGATCACGATCCGGTACATGTCGTTCTCGAGGATGTACCGACCCGTCTGTGCCTGTGCCTGGCGGGGTGCGGCCGCGGCCGCGTTGCCGGATGTCTTTTTTACAGTGTAGGTCGTGTAACCGAATGCCGGGACGGAGGCTTCGAACAGGAGCCGCCGCCCGCCCGCCGTCGGGACGATGGCGTGCGGAACCCGTTTGCCTTTGGCGTTTGTCACTGCCAGCTCCCCGTCGCCGAGGCCTTCGGGCAGCGTCGCCGACACCGTTTCGCGGCGGGGGCTGCCCAGCGTGTTGCAGACGCGCAGGTAGGTTGTCTGGCCGTCGCCGTCCGGTGCCGCGAAGCTTTGCAGCGCCTTGGCGATCACCCCGTCGCACAGCGAGTCGGTGGCGGCCGTCCAGCGGCGGATGTGCTGCGCCCATGTCCCCTGCCTGTTGAGCCCGTTGTAAGGTACGATCCACGAGTCGTGGTGCTGGGCGAGCATCAGCGTCCGCCAGCCCTCGTCGAGCGTTGCCTGCCCGTAGCGGTAGCCGTTCGCCAGGTTGGCGATGACCCCCGCCTTTTCGGCCATGACGAGCTTGTTCTCCGATTCGCGCACCTGCTGCGCGATGCGCTGCAAGACCTGGCTGCCCCACATGAGGCTTACGCGGACATCTTCCTGCGGCATGCGGTAGTCGTCGGAGCTCCTGCCGTCGGTCACCCGTTCGAAATACTCCCGCCACGTGACGTAGACCGAGTTGTTGCGGATGCTGTCGCCCGACCCGATCCAGGGGCCGTATTTCCATCCCGCATCCTGGTAGCACATCCCCACGGGGTGGGCGATGCCGTATGCGATGCAGGCGTCGAGGTACTCCTTCTCATTGCCCCATGCCGTGGTCTGCCACACCGAGTTTTTCTGGAGCTCTTCGCAGGCGTGGCGCGGCGAAGTGAGGATCGAACTGCCGTCGGGGCCGACCCAGTTGACCAGTTCGCCGCCGTAGGGCGCCGTGTACCCGCCCCAGCAGGTATTCGGACATTTCAGGGAGGCGTATTTGAACCCGTAGAGTTTCAGGATTTGCGGCAGGCAGCTGGTGAAGCACGGCTCCTCGACGGAGTAGGTGACGAACTCCACGTCGGGGAAATGGCTGCGGATCTTCCGCATGCCGTATCCGAATTGCCGGATGATGCTTTCGCCCGAGATGTTGTAGCAGTAGGGCTGGGCATAGGACGGGTTGGTGAATTCGACGCGCCTGTCGGCGGCGATCGCCTTGAAGCGGGCGTAGTCGGCCGGCGTACGCACCTCGACGGTGTCCCATGTCTCGGGTTCGATCTCCAGCCCGATCCTCCATTCGGGATGCGCGGCCAGCTGATCGGTGATGAAGCGGGTTTTCCAGGCGACCGGGTAGTGGCCGTAGATGCCCCCGTGGTATCCGTCGACGAAATAAACCCGTTGCTGGGAGCGGACGGGGGTGCCCGATGCGAGCAGGAGCAGGGCCAGGCACAGCGCCGTTATGGATTTCTGCTTCCGGTGCGATGTGCCGTGCCGCATATCCCCTGTCCTTCCGAAAATCGTCCGGGCTGCCTTGCACACGGATGCAAACCCGTTGTAAAATGAGTCCATGGTCGTATTTAAGTTTGGTTTGTAGGTTTCGGAACATTGCGTAATTCCACTTTTACAAAGTAACTTAATAAAAATGTAACCCGGGATTATATCCCGGGCAACGCCTGGCTGATCAAGGCCATCGGCATATCGCAACGTAAAGCTTCTGATGCC
>OLRS01003303.1_pt1 | contig 10405 bp, 10 predicted proteins | sample 1673171 | NCBI WGS metagenome assembly OLRS01 (sample SAMEA3136762, study PRJEB25190) | human gut metagenome | biome: human gut; feature: human-associated habitat; material: faeces | place: Austria | collected 2013
AAAGTAAGAATAATATAGCGAAGAGCACCAAAATGGAAGAAGAAAAATACATGAGGCGTTGCATTGAGCTGGCAAAAAATGGTCTATGTAACGCTGCCCCCAACCCAATGGTAGGGGCTGTCATTGTATGCGACGGACGTATTATCGGCGAAGGTTATCACATTCGTTGTGGAGAAGCGCACGCAGAAGTTAATGCGATTCGTTCCGTCAAAGACGAATCATTATTAAAACGTTCTACTATTTATGTCAGTCTGGAGCCATGTTCCCATTACGGAAAAACGCCACCTTGCGCTGACTTGATTATAGAGAAACAGATTCCACGTATTGTTATCGGTTGCCAGGACCCGTTTTCACAAGTTGCAGGAAGGGGTATCCAAAAACTAAAAGATGCAGGACGGGAAGTAATTGTAGGCGTATTAGAAAGTGAATGCAGACAGTTGATTCGTCGTTTCATCACTTTCAACACGCTTCATCGGCCTTATATTACTCTTAAATGGGCGGAATCTGCCGATCATTTTATTGACTTGGAACGAACGGACGGGCAACCTGTTGTACTCTCCTCTCCTCTGACTTCAATGCTCGTACATAAAAGAAGAGCAGAATCTGTTGCTATCATGGTAGGCAGGCGAACAGCATTACTAGACAAGCCTTCTCTGACCGTACGTAACTGGTATGGACGAAATCCGATACGTGTCGTATTAGACCGTACGTTGTCTCTTCCTAATGATTTGCAGCTATTTGACGGCAATGTGCCAACATTAGTCTTTACAGCAAACAAACATCCGGAAGCGAAGAATATCACATATATCACAATCGACTTTAATCACAACCTATTCACTCAGATAATGGAAGAACTCTATCAACGAAAAATACAATCATTACTGGTGGAAGGAGGCAGCCAACTTCTTCAGTCATTTATAGCCAATGAGTTATGGGATGAAATATATATCGAGAAGTGCCCCAACAAGCTATATTCCGGTGTTAAAGCACCTGAAATATGCGATAAATTTAGTTATTCGACAGAAGAACACTTCGGAAGACAGTTTTGGCATTACATTCATCAAGATAAGCTAAAATAGTCCTATTCAGGGAGTTTTACGTCGATAAAATCGACGTTATTATCTATAATTTTATATAAAACTTGCCGGGAATGTTCTTTATCGGAAAAAATGTTTCTATTTTTGCAACTTGTAAATAAACACAATCTTTCAAATGAGAATAAAGTTTTTATCATTTATTGCGAGTTTTTTCATGGTGTCATTCGTTATAATGTCATGTCTTGACGATGATAACAACATCGAATATAGTCCGGACGCGACTATACATGCGTTTGAACTTGATACAACAGGCCTTGGGAAGTATAAATTCACTATTGACCAATTGAAAAGTGAAATCTATAATGAAGATTCACTTCCTGTTCATGCTGATACCATTATTGATAAAATTCTAATAACCAAATTGACTACAGCATCCGGTGTCGTGACAATGAAAGACCAAAGCGGCAAGGATTCTATCATTAACATCGCAGATTCTATTGATCTCAGAAAGCCTATCAAACTTAAAGTATGGTCAACAGAAGCATTGGCCGGCACTTCTCCTGATCAAACAAGAGAATACACGATTAGTGTACGAGTACATAAGCATGATCCGGATTCATTGAGGTGGAATTATGTTGCTAATATTAGTAATTCTGAGTCCATTAAAGAACAAAAAACAGTCATTTTAGGAGAGAACATTCTTACTTATTCTGTAGTGGATAATGTCCTCAAAGTATATATTGCACAAAAAGGAAACGCAATGTCATGGGTCTCAAACTCTTTGGAAGAGAATCCATTTAAGAATAGTCTTCCTTCTTCAATATTGTCATACAACAATAAATTATATGCAACAACGGCCGATAATAATGACGGTAACGTGTATGAATCTACCAATGGTATAAAATGGGAGACTTCAGGCTTATTTGAAAATGAACATGTAAATCTACTCCTAGCTCCTTTAAGTAATAAAATAACATACATCAAGACAATAAATGAAACAAAAGTTTTTGCTTCTACTAATGAAATAACTTCCAACGCAAAAACAGACCAAGAACTTCAAGTTGTACCAGATGACTTCCCTATTGGAAACATATCTTATACAACTTATACTACAGCAACTGGTCTTGAAGGAATTATGCTCATCGGAGAACATGCTAAACAGCCAATAGCCGGAGATATTGAAGCTATCGTTCCATGGGGATATATGGGCAGTATATGGGTTTCATTCCCACCAAATAACGAAGAGACAAGCTGCCCGGTACTACAAACCCCTACCATTATGTATTATAACAACCAGTTCTATATCTTTGGAGAGAAATTTGAATCATTCTATACCTCAGAAGCAGGTCTTGCATGGAAAAAAGCAAATAAAAAGTTCTCTTTCCCTTATCAGGACTGGAGCGAAGCTGATTTTAAGCCAAGTAAAGAGCAACCGGAATTCAGAGGTAGAGAAACCTATTCCTCTGTATTAGACGACAAGAATGACTATATATATATTTTATTTAGCGGAGGAACTGCTAGTTTTGAGGAAGAAGTGGAAGATGAGGAAGATGAGGAAAAAAGTAGTAAAGCTACTAAAACACATACCTACACTTATGAATCTGAAGTATGGCGCGGTCGTTTGAACCAGCTATGGTTTGACAAGGATCCGCTAAATGCCGGTAAATAATAAACGTATACGTTTAAAATAAGAAGATGTCCTATATAGAGCAAATAGACAAAACTCGGATCCCCCAACACGTAGCTATTATTATGGATGGCAACGGACGGTGGGCTAAGCAACGGGGAAAAGAACGTACTTACGGTCACCACGCAGGCGCGGAAACAGTGCAGAAAATCACAGAAGACGCTGCACGGTTGGGAATTAAGTATCTGACTTTATACACCTTCTCAACCGAGAACTGGAATCGACCACAGAAAGAAGTGTCGGCTCTGATGAATCTATTGTTAGATTCTATTGAAGAGGAGACATTGATGAAGAATAATCTCCGCTTTCAAGTCATCGGTGATTTCATGAAATTACCTGCTGATGTGCAAGCTAGTCTGAAAGCATGCATAGAACATACAGTTCATAATACAGGTATGTGTCTGGTGTTAGCTCTTAGTTATTCTTCCCGTTGGGAGATAACTGAAGCAGCCCGACAAATAGCAGCACAAGTTAAAGCAGGAGAAATATCTCCTGAACAAATAACAGATGAGTACATATCCTCTCACCTATCAACAAACTTCATGCCTGATCCGGATCTGTTGATCCGCACGGGGGGAGAAATCCGGTTAAGCAACTATATGTTATGGCAATGTGCTTATTCGGAACTTTATTTTTGTGATACCTTTTGGCCGGATTTTGACAACGAAGAACTCTATAAAGCTATCTGCGAATATCAACAAAGAGAACGCAGGTTCGGCAAAACCAGTGAACAAATCAGCTAACATTATTCGAAACATCAAATTATAACATAAATGCATTATCGTATTTCCTTTATATTCGTAACGTTTATCTGTCTGTTCTGTTTTGTAACAACAGGCATTGCGCAAGAAGCCAACACTGATGAAGACTCGAAACCTGTCATCTTATACTCCGGTACACCGAAACAGTATGAGATAGCGGATATCAAAGTCGAAGGCGTGAAGAATTATGAAGACTATGTATTGATTGGAATATCCGGATTATCGGTAGGACAAACAATTACTGTGCCGGGTGATGAAATCACTGGAGCAATCAAACGCTACTGGCGTCATGGTTTATTCTCCAACGTACAAATTACAGCCGAAAAAATAGAGGGTAACAAGATCTGGTTAAAAATCAGTCTAACGCAGCGTCCCCGTATCTCTGAGGTACGTTATCACGGCGTTAAGAAGTCGGAACGCACCGATTTGGAAGGTATGCTGGTGCTCTCGAGCCGCGGCGTGGTGCAATCGATGAACTGGGTGCGCGACAACGCCGACGACCCCGAGATTCAGGTCGATGCCGAGAAGGCCAAGAAGGCCTTTGTGGGCCGCGAGCTCAAGGGCAAGCGCATCGGCGTCATCGGCCTGGGCAACGTGGGCTCCAAGGTCGCCAACGCCTGCGTCGACCTGGGCATGGACGTTTACGGCTACGACCCGTTCATTTCCGTCGAGCACGCGTGGGTGCTGAGCCGCGAGGTGCAGCGTGTGGGCACGCTCGAGGATCTCTGCCGCGGCTGCGACTACCTCACCGTACACGTGCCCAGCAAGGCCGACACCATCGGCATGATCAGCACCGAGCAGATTAACCTGCTGGCACCCGACGCCGTGCTCATCAACTACGCGCGCGAGACCATCATCGACGAAGACGCCGTCGACGCCGCCCTGCGCGAGGGTAAGCTCAGCTGGTTTAGCTGCGACTTTGCCACGCCCAAGACCGTCAAGATGCCCAATACGTTTATCACCACGCACTCGGGCGCCGGCACCGGCGAAGCCGAGGCCAACTGCGCCGACATGGCCATCAGCGAGCTCAAGGATTACCTGGAGAACGGTAACATCGCGCACAGCGTCAACTACCCCGCCTGCAGCATGGGCAAGGCGCGCGCCGCGAGCCGCATTGCCTGCCTGCATGCCAACGTGCCCAACATGATCGGCCAGATCACGGCCATCCTGGCCAAGGACAACGCCAACGTGCAGCGCATGACCAACGAGTCCGCCGGCGAGAACGCCTACACCATGTTCGACACCGATGAGCACCTGAACAGCAGCACGATCGAGGCGCTTAAGCAGATTCCGTCGATGTATCGCGTGCGCGTAATCAAATAGCGCCGGCTGATCTGACAGGCAGTTCCCCATGTGGCCTGCCCGTCACTGACATTGAATGCCCGCGGGGCGCCTTTCGCACGAGAGGCGCCCCGTTTTTGTGAGCGCTCCATTAAATGCACCGAGCCGCTTCTTGGCATACAATCTGTATGTTGACCTAACTATCTGTGAGGTGCCTATGGTTGATACAGATTTTGCTTGGCGGCTTACGCAAGGACTCGTGCGGATCGACAGCTCAGACCCGGGTGCGTATGAGGACGAGATTGAGCGCTATATCAAAGCGTTGGTTGAGGAACGGTTGGCGCAGCTGAGCCATCCGGTACTCCATGCCGTGCAGGTTGAGGAACTCGAGGTGCTGCCCGGGCGCCGCAACCTTATGGTCACCGTGCCGGGACTGAGCGACGAGCCACGACTCGTCTATATCTGCCATATGGATACCGTTACGCTGGGCGATGGCTGGGACGCGGACATTCCGCCGCTCGGGACGGTTGTGCGCGACGGCAAGCTCTATGGCCGCGGTGCCTGCGATATGAAGGGTGGCCTGGCCTGCGCCATTGCCGCACTGGTCCATACGCTCGAGCGCGTGGCGACGGATGGCGCGCTGCCCCGCCGCGGCTTTTCGCTCATCTGCTCGGTCGACGAGGAAGACTTTATGCGAGGCTCCGAGGCAGCCATCGATGCCGGCTGGGTCGGTTCGCGCGAATGGGTGCTGGATACCGAGCCCACCGACGGACAGATTCAAGTGGCGCACAAGGGGCGTACGTGGTTCGAGATTGAAATGGCTGGCGTGACAGCGCATGCGAGCCAGCCCTGGAAGGGCGCGGATGCCGTCGCCGCCATGGCCGAGGTCGTGTGCTCGCTTCGCCGCGCATTTGCGGCGCTGCCCGTGCATAATGAGCTGGGGCCTTCGACCATCACGTTTGGCCAAATCGAGGGCGGATATCGCCCCTACGTCGTACCCGACCGCGCCAAAGTCTGGGTCGACATGCGCCTGACCCAGCCGACCGATACGGCCGCCGCGACGCGCATGGTAGAGCAGGCCATCGCCGTCGCCGAAGCCGCCGTTCCCGGTTGCCATGGCAGCTACACCGTGACGGGCGACCGCCCCGCCATCGAGCGCGACCCGAACTCTCCCCTTCTAGCAGCGCTCAAGCGTGCCGCCGATGACGTGACGGACGCGGACACGACCGTCGGCTTCTTTACCGGCTACACCGACACCGCCGTCATTGCCGGCAAGACAGGTAACCGCAATTGCATGAGCTACGGTCCCGGGTCGCTCGCGCTCGCGCACAAGCCCAACGAATATGTGCCCCACGCCGATATCGTTCGTTGTCAGCAGGTGCTAATCGCGCTCGCCGATAACGTGCTCTGGGACGCGAGCGGCCAGGTTGGGGCATAATAAGCCGCGAACAAACCGACTCGTGCGTTAGGACCGCCCATGAAAGCACTTCCGTTTCCCTGCATCCGCCCGGCTCAGGACCGCGTGCTCGAGGCGCTGCCTGCAATGGACAGCATCATGAGCGGCAACGATGCTCTGCGCGGAGCCATTGCCGATGGTCTGATGCTCAAGGACCCGGGTGCGGCGTATTACGTGTACGAATGCTCGGGCGAGCCGGGACGTGTGACGGGTGTCGTGGCGATCTGCCCGACGAGTGTACTTGCGGGCGGCAAGGGCGATGCCAGCGCCGACGTGGCCGCCGCCGCGCGCGCGATCGCCGAGCTCAAGGTGCAGCCGCGCCCCGTGTCGCTCGCCTACGAGGCGTCGCCCGTCATGGACATCATCCTGGGCGCTGCCAAAGAGGGCGCCTCGCTCTACGCCGTCACCGACCCCGCGGGTATTACGCACCGCGTGTGGGAGGTCAAGCGCGAGGACGCCGTCGGCGCCATCCGTGCCATGCTCGACCAGGCGCCGGAGCCGGCACTGGCCGACGACCCTGCCTACGCTGCCGCACTAGTCGAGGCATCACAGCTCCTGGCCGATGAGGCCCGTTCCGCCGGAACGTACACCGGCAAGGAGCCGTTCAACTTTACCGTTGCCGTGCTCTTCCCCGCTGCGCAGGCCAGCGGCGGCGCACCGCAGGTTCCGACGGGTCTGCTCACGCACCAAGTCGCGCGGTTCTAGCAAGACCAGACCGCGCAGCACAAAAATCGGCAGCTCAACAAACAGGGGGCGGAGATGCAGCAGGTACATGCATCTCCGCCCCTTTTGCGTCGAGAAGTTATGCCAGCGACCCGTGCCGCCACGCTCGCGTTATCCCCGTTGCGGGCCTGCTGCCGCCACAAGTGGTTCAAGCCCCAGCTCGCGCGCGTAATCCTCCTGCGTAAAGACTTCGACAAGTTCAAACGTATCGGCCGTATCGTCAAACGCAAAATGCAGCACTGAGCAGTTGCCCGGCACGCGTTCGCGCTCGTCTGCCGCCGCGCCCCGCACGTGGTCCAAAAACTCCTTGATAGCCGAGCCATGGCTCACCGCGAGCACGCACTCGTGGTCCGGACGCTGCATAAGCTCGGTCAACGTCGCCACCATGCGCTCGCGCACCTGCATCTGGCCCTCGCCGCCAAACTGGCGATAGAAGTCGCGCCACGGGCGCTCGGGCATGAGCACCACGCGCTCGGCCTCAAAGTCGCCAAAGAACCACTCGCGCAGACCGTCCAGGCGCTCGTACGCCAAGCCCGGCCACAAGTTGGCGATAGTCTGCTCGGTGCGATGAAGCGTGGAGGTGTAGGCATGATCGGGCTCAATGCCGCGCGCACGTAAAAACATGCCGGCGCGCGCCGCCTGGTCGCAACCCAACTGCGTAAGCGGCGAGTCACTCCAGCCCTGAATAATACGCTTAAGGTTGAATATCGTCTGTCCATGACGGACCAGATACAGGTCTTTATTCATAGGGGTCCTTTCGTTCGTTACCAATCAAGGAGCGAAAACGCCCCGTCGCAATAGCCAAAATGAAGCACGGCTCCGTTGTCGGGTAGCTCTCCCCTGCCAGTCACATACTCAAGAAACTCCTGGCAGGCTGAGCCGTGGGAAACCGCCAGCACGCAGTCGTGCTGCGGCCTGGCCATGATGCGCGACAGCACCGCGACCATACGCGACTGGAGCTGCACTTCCGACTCGCCGCCAAACGCGACCGGATAATCACCCCAGGGCTGCGGCGGCATATCGCGATTTGATGTACCCTCCAGCGAGCCCAAATGCCACTCGCGTAGGTCATCGACCAGCTCTATCGAGCAGCCCTCGCCAGCAATTAGCTCAGCCGTACGCCGCGCCCGGCCCAACGGGGAGGAATACACACGGTCAAAGGTCACGCCACGCGCCTCAAACGCCGCGCGCGTCGCCAGCGCCTGCTCGCGCCCGCGCGCCGTAAGCGGCGAATCGTGCCCACCCTGCAAAATGTTCTGCACGTTGAGCTCAGTCTGCCCATGCCGCACCAAATACAGATCTGCCACACGCCCTCCTCTCGCACCACCGCAAAGGGGACAGGTACCTTTGTGGTGGTTTACCGCCGGATCACACCGCGGTGACGCTCAACTACAGCAGTACGTCGGCGAGCGAACGCTTGGGTACGTGGTGCACCTGTGCCTCGTCGCGCCAATAATTGATGGAGCCATCGGGGTTGGAATCGATCGCATCGATCACCTGCATCTCGGCCGGAACGCCAAAGGCCATGATCAGCTTGAGCTCATACTTGTCGCTATCGAGCCCCATGGCATCGATCGCATGGGGCGTAAAGGCCTTGAACATGCAGGCTGCCACCTCGGGCGTGGCGCTGCGGGCGGCGAGCATCATCGTCTGCGCGGCAATGCCCGTGTCGACCTCGGTAATGGGAGCGGCAGGCTTGCCCGAAACGGCGCGCTCGGCCAGAATCGCGATGTAGCCGGTCGGGCGCTCGCCCTCGGCAGGACCCGGCCAGTCCTTAAGCGCGCCGGCCCATGCAAGCTCGTCAAACACGCGCGCGCAGTCCTCGGCACCGCTCACCACATGAAAGCGTAGACGCTGAGCATTGGCACCACAGGGAGCCAGGTGCGCCAGCTCCGCCAGCTCAAGCAAAAACTCGCGCGGTACGCGCATGGACTCATCAAATCGACGGCACGTGCGGGCGCGACGAACCAGCGCATCAAACGTATCCAAGCCGAGCTTTTCGCAACCCTGCTTTGCCATCGACTCCGCGCTCGACGGCGCCGCGGGAACTGTTTCGTTCATAGGGACCCCCAATTTCGGGCAATTGTTCTTAGGAGAATCTAACCTAAAACGTAGGCAATTACACTCAACGGCATAATGTTCCACAGCTGTTGAATACTCTCCACCAAAGCGGGGACAAAAGTAGCAGTTTGGGAAGAAGGGGCGGCAGTTCACCCTCCCCGGCCCATACGCCAGTGCCTTTAGGCGATACTGGTTGCAAGAGCTACGGCTTACGCTGCACGGAAAGGAGACATTATGGGCATCTTTAAGAACGATGACCAGCAGTCGAACCTATTTGGATTTGACGAGAAAAGCATGGCAGGCAAGGCAATCAAGGCCGTGCGCTGGATCTACGCCATCACGGGTGTCATCGCGCTCATCGCCGGCATCGCGCTGCTATTTGCGCCCTTCAAGTCCCTCGTCTTCCTGACAACCGTCCTGGGCTTCTACTTTATAATCACGGCAGCCATTAGGCTGTTCACCGCCATTTTTGAGCCGCTGCTGCCCGCCGGCTGGCGCGTGACGAGCATCATCTCCAACCTGCTCATCATTCTGGGCGGCGTCATAATCCTGCGCAATCAGGCCTTCTCGACCGCGACGCTCACCACGCTCGTGGTGGTCGTGGCTGGCTTTGGCTGGATTGTCGAAGGTGTCATGTCCATTCTGGAGTCCGAACTTTCGTCTAACCGCGCCCTCGCCATCCTGAGCGGCGCGCTCTCCATCATCGCCGGCATGTTCGTGTTTATCTATCCGCTGTGGTCGGCAAAGATGCTCGTCATCTTTAGCGGCGCCGCGCTCCTGGTGTTTGGCGTGACGCTCATTGTCCGCGCCATTCAATTTGGAAAACTGGTGCACTAGATGCCAAAAACGCTCTTTATTGATGCCGATGCCTGCCCGGTTACGCGCGAGTCAATCGACTGCGCGCGGCGGGCGGGCGTTGCCGTGGTCATCGCCGGCAACAGCACGCAAAACCTGGAACGCCACATTCGCCGCGACGATCCGCGCGATGCCGAGCACGCGCGACGCGGCTTTTGGGCCACCACGCTCGATGTGAGCGTGGGCGCCGATAGTGCCGACTTCGCCATTGTCGAACGCCTGCAGGCGGGCGACGTGGTCGTGACGCAGGACATTGGCCTGGCGAGCATGGTGCTCGGCCGCGATGCCGTCGCAATCGGTGTGCGCGGGCGCGTGTACGACAAGGCGACCATCGACATGCAGCTGTTTATTCGTCACGAGGAAAAGAAGGTGCGTCGCGCCGGCGGTCGCACCCGCGGACCGGCAGCTTTCACCAGCGAAGACCGCGCTCGCTTTAAGCGCAACCTCACCGAGCTGCTGCGCTAACCAAGGTAGATTTTTGGGATATGCCCGGAAATCTGCCTTTTTGTTTTGGGCGGTATGAGCGCTCGGAATCCATGACTCA
>OLRS01003305.1_pt1 | contig 10401 bp, 7 predicted proteins | sample 1673171 | NCBI WGS metagenome assembly OLRS01 (sample SAMEA3136762, study PRJEB25190) | human gut metagenome | biome: human gut; feature: human-associated habitat; material: faeces | place: Austria | collected 2013
TGTTTGTGTCCTGCCAGTTTTATCTGGCATTGTTTACTGTTAATTCGGGTAGCTTCTCGATCTTTTTCATCGATCTGCTTGTTCTTGAATCTCGCAATTCATTTTTCTGAAAATCTTGGAATTTTCAGGGTTGCATTACTGTTTATTTGTCAAAGATCAGTGATTCTTCGTTGCTGTTGTTCTCAGCGGCAACTCTGATATCTTATCATGACCGCTTTCGTTTGTCAACAACTTTTTTAAAAACTTTTTTGTCTTGAAAAACTTTCGTTTTTCGCGACAATCGATATCTTATCATACCTTGTCGGTATCTGTCAACAGCTTTTTCAAAAACTTTTTAAGTCTTATCGGAAGCTGTTTCGTTGTCTTGGCACTGCCGCAACAACGAAACTGAGTATATCACCCTATCTTCCACTTGTCAACACTGTTTTTTATTTTTTTCAAAAAATATCTACAATAGTTGAATTGTATATTCATTTGATGCATTTTTAAGACGAAGTGCTATCGTCTGTACAGCATCTGCCACATCTTCGTTTACTTCCAGTAATAGTACCAGTTCCTGTGACTGTCCGGGTTCCAGTGTCTCCTCATAGGTAGACATGTCATTCGGTAGCATGGTAGTCAGTGCATTTGCTCTGATGCTGTCATTCACTGTAATAATATATCTGGAATTCGTATTCAGCAGATCTATCGTCTCTTCCTGCTCTGTTCCATTCGTCAGATGAAATCTGAGTACCAGCAATTTCTTCCCCACGGATGCATCCAGCGCAAAATAGTCATCCTCAACCCCGTCCTCGGGATAAGAATCTGCTACCATATAATCCTCATAGGTAATGCTGACACCTTCCGGCAGGCCAAAAAAATCTTCCATACTGGCAGTAATCTCTTCCTGCGCCGTGGGCATCGTCACTTCCGTGGTACCGGTGCTACCCGTCTCTTCCGCTTTTTCCTCTTCCTGCGATGCTTCCTTTGCTGCTTCCTTTTCCAATTTGGCGATCACCATTTCGGGATCTACCAGGCGGCTACGATTATTGGCATCATATTTTAACAAAGTAACTGCCGCATACTCTCCGACCCGCTGGGATTCCTCTTCCGTCAGATCCGGGATCTCGTTGCCGCAGGCTGTCATGGATAACATCATTGCACATAATAAGGCTCCGCATACCATATTTTTATTACGTCCTGTCATAGTTCGTTCCTTTTCTTCCTTCCTGTCCATTGCATCACTCATTGCATTTCTTTTCCAGTATAATATAGATTCCGGCAATTACAAGAGCAATTACGCCTACCACGAAGAAAAGTATGGTCTTCTGCAGGATCGGTGCGCCCCAGTAATCATATAAGGCTATTTTACCACAAGTACACAAAGAAAGCACTAAGCCATAGATTCTGACGGGCTTATCCTTTTTCACGAAACCGGCAGTCACGCTTACCAGTGCGATCAGCATGATCAGAATGCTGTTGATCACAGGGATATTCGTCTTGACGATCAGTGCCATATAGGTCAGGAATATCGCGATGATCAATTCTCTGTGTTTAAAATTCTTATAATATTTTTCCTGCAGGGTCAGCACCAGATAAGCCAGTACAAAAACAAACATACATAAATAAGTAATGTAGGAATTCCGATAGATCGGATTTGCCAGAGCGATCAGTGCTCCGATCTGTCCGATCAGGACGGATACATTAAATACGAGGATTCCCTTGTCCCGCATACAATTCACATTATTGAACAGCAGAATGCTCACGAAGAGAATTCCGGAAAATGCCGGCAGTTTTATCATAGGCATCAAATGCGACAGAGCAAAAAATGCCAGTGAAAAAGTCAGCACGATCTCCTGGTAGGTACTCCATTCATGCACAAGGAACATACTGAGGATCGTTCCTGCCAAAAGCACATAAGCATAGGGGATCTCCTTCCCGTTCATCAGAAGCAGGATACAATATACCGTAGTAATGATGGCATCCAGTGCCGCAAGGCCCCCTTTTGCCAGGCGTGACAGTACTTTTACTGCTATCAGCAATACCGTAGCACAGATCACGATCCCCCAATCATTCTCTATTACTGAAAATCCACAGAAAGTCACGAAACTGAAGAAATAGCAGGGAAGCCATTTCTGCCATCCCTTTTCCGCCTTCCGCATAGCAATCACAGTCAGTATTGTGATAACAAATGCTATTCCGGTCAGGGCAAAAATGCCAATATATCCATCCGTCTCTGCTGCTCTCCAATAATCATCCATACCGGCACCCGTCATAATTCCGGATACCAGAATAAATGCAATGTAAATAGCAAGCAATCCTCCACTTTTCACCACACGTCCGGTCTGCTTTTCTATTTGCGCATAACGGCTCTGTACGACAAGTACCAGATGTGCTATCAGGAAAAACACACTATAAGCTACAACCGCAACACCAACCGACATGCCCTGTGTCCACACAATACAGCCTACAGCCGTCGGGAACAGCATTGTGGTACTGGCAAGCAGGATCAGCTGTGATGCCGTATGGAATCTGTGCACCGGTACACAGGCGCACAATATACTCAGGATCAGGATCAATCCCATTACCATCAGGACCTCCGCCATCGATAACCCGGAGGACATGGATAGTGGGTAAGCACAGAGCCAGCAGGAAGCAATTCCCAGCAGTCTGTGGATCAGCGAATCCCGTTTCCGGCTCAACAATACCGTGCCTACGGTGATCACACCAATGATCAATGCTGCGGGAAACATCCCGAAATTATGTAAGGACAGCGTATTGATCATGGTGGACAGGTACAAAGCCGCCATGCCGATCGCCGAAAATATCTGTGCTAGCTTCGGTAATTTTCTCCGGATCAACAGCTCTGCCAGCAACACTACGCCCAGGGATACCACATAGAGAGAGATTCCCTTGATCCATCCGTTCATGAAATACATTCCCATCAGCACCAGGGCTGTCAGGATAAATACGCCTCCCACCACCGACAGAGCTATGGTTCCAATGAGATATTCCGCATTCTGCTTTTTCTTCGTCCCCTGTACTACAGTCTCTGCTGCCGGCTGTGCGGAGAACTGCCCTGACGATTGTGCAGTAACCTGTTCTGCCGGTTGCCCAGTGAACTGTCCTGCCGGCTGTTTCTGCATGGGCTCCTGTGTAGAAGGCTGTACGGACTCCTGTATCTGCCCTGCGGCAGCACTTTCTGCTCTTGCCGCATTCAGTTGCTGTCTCTGATGCCAGTATTCCACGCTTTTATCCAGCTCCGCCTGTAACTGCTCCACATACTGGGGCTGTTTCTGTATTCTCGGGATCAGCTGCTGTACATACTGTGTAAAGATCGGGTCCTTGGACTGCATCAGGTATTCCCTTGCCTGCTGCTCCAAAAGCTTTGCTCTGTCCTGCTGTGTATTCTGTTCCATATAATATCCTCCCGCATTGTATGATCTATTGCGTCATGTATGTTTTGTATCTCTCCATGTCCTGTCTGTGACAGTCCGCATGGATCAAAATACCGTCTTCCCTGTACTCCGTAGAAAAAACCTGCGCCTCTTCCATAAGATAGGAAGCTACATTTCCAACGCTGTACGGGATCAGGAAAGTACAATCCACATTGTCCGCATAGACCTGCTGCTCAATGGCTTCTGCCAGTTCACGGATACCGGTATTCTGCCCTGCGGCGAGATACCAGTGCTCCTGTCTCTTCTGCGGCAGCGGTTCCATGCCGCATTTGTCTGCCTTATTATACACCACAATCTGCGGAATGTCACCTGCTCCCAGTTCCTTCAGAGTATCGGCAGTGACCTGCATCTGCTGTCTGTAATTTTCATCGGAAAAATCCACCACCTGGACCAGCAGATCTGCGTATTTTACCTCTTCCAGAGTCGAACGGAATGCCTTTACCAGACCGTGAGGCAGCTTATGAATGAATCCAACCGTATCCGTCAGGAAAAACGGCTTATTATGCCCTGTGTCTATGCTACGGACGCTGGTCTCCAATGTGGCGAACAGCATATCTTTTTCCATGACCGTCTTCTCCGGAAGCTCTCCGAACTGTTCCACCATGCGGTTCAGGATCGTAGACTTTCCCGCATTGGTATAGCCCACCAGCGCCACCTGCGGAGTCCGGGACTGCTGTCTTTTCCTACGCTGCACATCCCGGGTCCTGCTGACATCCTCCAGTTCCTTTTTCAGTTCCGTGATCCGGTGTTCGATCTTACGTCTGTCCAGCTCCAGCTTCTTCTCACCGGTACCCTTGTTACTCATGCTGCCGCTGGCGCCGCCCTGACGGCTCAGTGCATCGTACATGCCCACCAGTCTCGGAAGCATGTATTGCAGTCTCGCTGTCTCCACCTGCAGTTTGGCTTCTCTGGTCTGTGCACGTATGGCAAATATGTCAAGGATCAGATTCGTCCGGTCAATGACAGTAAGCTCCAGCTCTTTCCCTAGATTTCTCACCTGCGAAGGCGTCAGGGAATTGTCGAATACGACCTCCTGTGCACCTCTCTCCTCCGCCAGTCTGCGTACCTCAGCCACCTTGCCCGTTCCGATATACAATGCTTTGTTCACATGATCCAGCCGTTGTACGATCTGGCCCACAACTTCCTTCTCCGCGGCTTCTGCCAGACTTGCCAGTTCTTCCATAGAATGTTCAAAATCCGCTTCTTCCCCGATGTCCACACCGACTAACAGCACCTTTACCGGTGCCTCCTGCATCTGTTCTTCCCTCATATAAAAATATATCCTTTTAAAATCATTATTTTGTCTCTAATTCAAACCAGAATTCCACACCGTTGGTATAATTGATCACACCGTAAGGCTGGTTCATGGAATCCATGATTGCCTTCACGATGGACAGTCCCACACCGCTACCGCCGTATTCTCTGGTTCTGGCTTTATCTACTTTATAAAATTTCTCCCAGATGTGGCCGATGGAATCCTCCGGGATCGGCTTGCCGGTATTGAATACCGATACGCGCACCCTGCCATCCTTCTGTTCCATTTTGACATCGATGATCTTCTCACCCTCGCAGTGATTCACCGCGTTGGAGAAAAAGTTCATAAATACTTCTTCTATTTTAAATTCATCCGCCCATGCATAGATGGGAGGATACTCTTCCATCCGCACCGTGATATCATTCTGTTTGGTCAGGATCGCCGCCGACTGGATATAATTCTTCACCAGTGCCGTAATGTCGAAGCGTTCCATAGTCACCACATCGTTGCCGAATTCCAGTTGGTTCAGCGTCAGAAGCTTTTTCACCATGTTGTTCATCTTCGCCGCTTCATCCACGATGACATCACAGTAGAACTGTCTGCTCTCGGGATCATCATTGACGTCCTCCTGCAGTCCTTCCGCATAGCCCTGGATCAGAGCGATGGGAGTCTTCAGTTCATGGGAGACATTCGCCAGGAACTCCTTACGCATTTCATCGATAGCTTCCTTTTTCTCCACATCCCGCTGCAACTCATTATTCGCAGTCTTCAGTTCCGAAATCGTCTGTTCCAGGGAATCGGACAGTTTATTAATGTTCTCTCCCAGCAGATCGATCTCATTGTGAGCCCTGCCCTGATATTTTGCTTCAAAATCCAGCTGTACCATCCGCTGTGAGATATCGTTCAGCTCCAGGATCGGCTTCGTCACACGTCTGGAGACAAACCAGATAATAATACCACCCGCCAGTGCTCCCAGGCAGCCGATCATCATATAAAACCGATTGGCGATCCTGGCACTCTCCTGAATACTGGAGAGCGGTGTCTGCATGATAAAAGAAATTCCGGTGTTCAGCCTGCCGTAGATCTCTAAATATTCCTTATTCTCCTGCCCGGTTCTCTGGATCACATAGTCATCACCGTTCTCGATGATCCGCTCATTATCCGGAAACGTTCCGAAGCCGAACACATAGCCGATCAGACGGTTCTCCAGTCTCTCGCCGCCGTTGATGGATACATATTTCATGTTGGAATTCACGTCCATGACACATACTGTCATGTTATAGCTTCTGCACACATCATCCAGCTCATGTGCGAATTCTTCCGAGCCATAGCTGTCACTCTCCGCCGCCTGCTTGATCGTCTCATAAGCATCGTGAATGACATCCAGCTTACTCTGCATATAGACTCTGCCTAAAAACATGTAATTCAGCAGCAGGCACAAAAGGATCGTCCCGATCATCAGCCCGATAAATATCCAGGCGAACTGTCCTCTGATGGAATGCACTTTTTTCTTCTGCTGTTTATTCTGCTGTTTCATCCATTTTGTACCCCATTCCCCATATGGTCTTGATGAGATTGCCTTCCTCGCCCAGCTTGCTGCGCAGCTTCTTCACATGGGTATCAATGGTACGGGCATCCCCGAAGTAATCATAGTTCCATACGTTGTTCAGTATCTTCTCTCTGGACAGGGCGATTCCCTTATTTTCCATAAAATAGGTCAGAAGCTCGAATTCTTTATAGCTTAAGTCCACATCTTTGCCGTCTATGATCACGCGGTGTGCTGTCTTATCCACAGTGATCCCGCCGCAGGTCAGTGCTTCGTCCTGCCCTAACTGGTTCGTCCTGCGTAGGATCGCTTCCACCCGCGCCACCAGGATCTTGGGGCTGAAGGGTTTGGAAATATACTCGTCCACTCCCAGCTGAAAACCCTGCAGCTCGTCTCTCTCATCTCCGCGGGCTGTCAGCATAATAATAGGAACTTGGGAGTTCACACGGATCTCCCGGCATACCTGCCAACCATCCATTTTTGGCATCATGACATCCAGAATGATCAGTGCAATATCCTTATCCTTATAAAAAATATCCAGTGCCTCCTCGCCGTCTCCGGCCTCCAGCACCTCAAAATTACTCTTCACCAGGAAATCCCGGACCAGCTTACGCATCCTGCTCTCATCATCTACTACCAGTATTTTCAGTCTGTCCATACATACCCTCACCTTTCTGTTGTAGACATAGTATAGCGCAGAAATATGTCAATTCTGTGAAACTTCGGTCTCCGTATTTCCTGTATTCCCTGTATTTTCTATATGTAGCTCTCTCTCTTTTTCCCTAACCGTCTGCTCTCTCTGGGTCAGCTCCTGTTCCCAGGATGCGTATTTATTCTGAAGATTCCGCTCGTAATTCAGGATATTGGGTTGGTCGGAATTCAATGTGATCACAAACATGGCAATGATTGCCACAATCATCACGATGTTCATGATCACTGACAGGCAAAGACCCGCCTTTTTGCCCCCGTCTTCCGGCATCGGCTGGATCCGTCTTCTGGCAGGGGACGTCTTCGTCCTGACATCGGCAAAGTTCGTCCACAGAGGGATCGGAGGCACTTCCTCCCCCAGTTCTTCTTCCCGGGCGCGCAGCTCTCCCTGCAGCTCCCTGAGGTACTCCAGTCCTACCGGGGTGCGGAACACCCGGTCTTCCAGTGCTTTTTTATAAATGGCAAGAACCGACTGAATATCCGTATGATCAATGCGCTTATCCAGATAGGCGATCTTCTGCCGTTCCTGCTCCGCAAGTCTGGCATCCTTCTCGGAATAGAAGGCGAAGCCGGACACTACATGTTCTCTCTGTTCTACATCCATTTACAGTTTTTCCTCCGTTGTATCTGCCGCATTCTGCAGTAAGATATGCTCTCCCTGCACCAGGGGATAATGCACGGGAATCTCCCCATCCAGGTTCTCCCGGTACATATCTACGGCTGTGATCTGGTGGTTCTCATAGGTAGTGTAATAATAAATCCCCCTGTCTGCATTACAGCAGGAAGTATAAATAGTGATCTCATACTTACCGTTTTCCAGACGGCAGCATCCTCTCGTCTGAGCCACGCTTCCTAAGATATGGAAAAACTGACTGACGCTTTCAGACTCCGAGGTTCCCGATACAGAATTCATTTTCGTAAAAGCCACCCGGACAAAACGGGAGGCAGAGGACAGATCGCCGGGCAGCCCCATGGCTCCCATGCCACGGCTGTACGGCTGCAGCTGAAGCTGCTCTGAGAAACGGTTCACCGGCTGATCCGGAGACAGATAACTGTAGTCATTCAGCCGGAACAGCTGCTTGTCAAAGGGAGGATTGTTCGTCAATACCCCTACGGGATTGTCATAAATGTTCAGTCCCTCCCCGACTGCCTCTATCGTGATCGCCTCGTCCCTGTCCGCCAGTATCCAGTGCAGCTGTGATGTCGGAAACTGCTCGCTGAACCGCGTATCCACCAGATTGATGTGGGCTAACAGCGTCCGGGCTTCCTGCACCGTAGCACACTGTCCCAGGATCCAGGGAATGAACTCGAACTGTGCAATGTTGTCTCTGCCCTCCCGGGGCTTACGATATACGGCGTTGCCCGCGAAATTAAGACCTGCCATGCCCAGGCCCTTCTCATTGACCGCATCATAATACAGCGGATAATCCCCCACCATATGAGCGATACCGATCATGGCATAATGCTCAGTCAATGCATTCTGATGCCGTAACTGAAAAGAGTAATTACGCGGTGTCACCACCACTTCTTCTCCGTAATTAAATTCATAATCAAAAGTTCTGCCAAAATAAAAATCCTGCGATCTATAAGTTGCTGCTGTGCACATAGTGGTCTCCTTTACTGTTTTCAGATCAATGTAGATTACTCTTAGTCTATAGCATTTGCAGAATGATTGCAAGTATGCGAAAAACGTTGACGCATCGTAAAAAAAGTGTTAATATTAAGGGACAAAAAGAGTGCTACCGTACAGCAACGGTTCACCTTAGTTTATAGTTCTAAAAAAGCAACTTGTACCTTTGGTGGAGGCGGTTGCTTTTTTAATGCTTTCGTTTCTGACTGGTCTGCACGATACTGATCACGGTCACGATGATGCTGATCATCGTAACTACAATACCGACAGCGCCAACCACTGTTTCTATCATTTATGTACCTTTCGTTAAATTTCCCATTCGTATCACCTCCGATAATACTGGAAGTTCTCAAAATGTTCCCATTCTGGCGAAAGGCGAACCGCTTACCGTTTTGGCAGCACCCACGTTTATTATAAGGTATAGAGGACTGTTTTCCTATGAATTTCTAAAAAATAAGTATACAAAATTGAGTATGTTGAAATTGGCTATTTTCACGGATTTGGATTTTGTGCATCTTTACTAAGTGTCCTATTACTTGTATTTTCAGGCTGTTCACAGCAAAAAGGTTCCACCGGAATTCTCCGGTGGAACCTTTTTATGTTAGTTTTTACACAACTAATTCTTAAAAATGTTTTGGATCAAACTGTGGTTAAGATTACTGTAACAGAGACAGTACACCCTGGTTAGCCTGGTTGGACTGTGCAAGCATAGCCTGACCTGCCTGAGCCAGAATGTTGTTATTGGAATACTTAACCATCTCAGTAGCCATATTGGTATCACGGATAGCGGACTCTGCGCTGGTGGTATTCTCTACTACGTTATCCAGGTTGTTGATGGTGTGCTCCAAACGATTCTGAACAGCACCAAGTGCGGAACGCTGGGTGGAAACCTTCTGGATAGCTGCGGAAATGGTGTCAATAGCAGCGGTAGCTTTGGTATCATCATCACCAGATACCTGAAGACCATTTACTCCAAGTCCACGTGCACTCATCATAGAAATGTCAACATCAATCTTGTTATCTTCTGTAGAATCAGCTCCTACATGAAGACTAAAGTTTAAAGAATCATTCAAATCTGCAAATGCCTCAAGTTCAATCTTGCCATCTTTTGTAGATACAGACTTAACTTCTCCACCAAGATTATCAGTAATATCTTTCTTAATTGCTGCCAACATATCCTCTTCGCTTTCAAACACCTTTGTGTTAGCATCGGCACCTTTAGCAGCAGCAAGAGCTATATCTTTGGTAAAATTATCACCGTTAGTATTCTCAGCTTGCATATCATAAACATATTTATAAGTTTTGCCATTTACTGTAACCGAATCTGCCTTATATGTGCCTTTAGTTTTAGCGGTATCATCACCTACACTAGTTGCTGCTCCAGTATGTTTGGTAATAGCAATGGAAGCCTTACCTGTTGTAGCGTCTATAGCATTTAATTTACCATGAGCTGTTCCGTAAGTAAGCTTCGCCGGTGTTTTATCTGCATCTGTACCTACACCCTTCAGCAGATAACTCTCATTGAATTTAGTTGTGGTGGAAACTCGGTCAATCTCAGTAACTAACTGATCGATCTCATTCTGGATGTAACTCCTGTCGTTCTCAGCCTGAGTACCGTTGGCAGCCTTTACAGCCAGTTCGTTCATTCTCTGCAGCATATCCTGAACTTCGTTCAGAGCGCCTTCAGCGGTCTGTACTGCACTGATACCATCCTGTGCGTTGGAAGAAGCCTGTGTCAGACCTCTGATCTGCTTTCTCATCTTCTCACTGATGGACAGACCTGCTGCATCATCAGCTGCACGGTTGATCTTGTAACCGGAAGACA
>OLRS01003314.1_pt1 | contig 10379 bp, 8 predicted proteins | sample 1673171 | NCBI WGS metagenome assembly OLRS01 (sample SAMEA3136762, study PRJEB25190) | human gut metagenome | biome: human gut; feature: human-associated habitat; material: faeces | place: Austria | collected 2013
GGATATGGAATCCGCCCCTACGGACTAGAGGTCTGAGCTGTAGGGGCCGCACATGTGCGGCCCGCGGCCTTCCCACAGACGCTCGCCCGCCTTATCCTGCCGGGCCGGGCATACCCGGCCCCTACCGCGTAACCGTAAAAAACCGCCCTGCACGTTTTTTCGTGCGGGGCGGTTCTTTTTTACTTCTGTTTGCTCAGCAAGATCCGGTCATTGTCCAGCGCGTGGCCGACGTTCTCTGCGAAGCGGTCCAGCAGGCCGTCCACGGTGGTGTGGGCGCGCTCCTCGCCACTGATGTCCAGCACAATATGACCGTGGTCCATCATCAGCGTGCGGTTGCCCAGGGTCAGCGCGTCGTGCATGTTGTGGGTGATCATCAGGCAGGTCAGGTGGTTTTCGGCCACGATTTTTTTTGTCAGCTCCAGCACCTTGTCTGCCGTGCCGGGGTCCAGCGCCGCCGTGTGCTCGTCAAGCAGCAGCAGCTTCGGCGTGACGAGGGTCGCCATCAGCAGGGTCAGCGCCTGGCGCTGGCCGCCGGACAGCAGACCCACGGGCTGTTTCATGCGGTCCTCAAGCCCCAGACCCAGCGCGGAGAGCTTTTCGGCAAACAGCCCCCGGTCCTTTTTGTTGATGCGGGAGAACGCCGAGGTGTGCCCCGACGCGCGCAGGAAGGCCAGCGCCAGGTTTTCCTCAATCGTCATGTGCGGGGCCGTGCCGCGCAGCGGGTCCTGGAACATGCGGCCAATCGCCTTGGAGCGCTTGAAGTCCGGCAGGAAGGTGATGTCCCTGCCGTCCAGCGTGATCGTGCCGGTGTCGGCGATGAACTCGCCCGCAATGGCGTTGAACAGCGTGGACTTGCCCGCGCCGTTGGAGCCGACAATCGTCGCAAAGTCGCCGTCGTCCAGATGCAGGTTCACGTTTTCGAGGGCGACCTTCTCATTGACAGTGCCCGGATTGAACGTTTTGCCGATGTTTTTCAGATCAAGCATGGCGGGCACCTCCCTTCTGGGCGTTGGCGCGGCGGCGGCGGAAATCTGCCTTGGCCTTGAGGGCCGGGGCTGCAATGGCCAGCGCGACGATGACGGCGGAGATCAGCTTCAGGCACTCCGACGGGACGTTGGCACGCAGAGCCAGCGCAATAATGAAGCGGTAGATGACGCTGCCCGCGACGGCGGCCACAGCCTTGACCCACATGCCGCCGCGGCCAAAGAGCGTCTCGCCGATGATGAGCGAGGCCAGGCCGATGACGACCATGCCGGTGCCGAGGTTGATGTCCGCCGAGCGCTGGTACTGGGCCAGCACCGCGCCGGACAGCGCGGTCATGGCGTTGGCGATGCAGAGGCCCACCGTGATGGTGAAGGCGGTGTTGATGGACGACGCACGGACCATGTCCGGGTTATCGCCGGTAGCGCGGATGGACAGGCCCAACCGGGTGCCGAGGAACGCGATGAGCAGCGCGCAGACCACAACGGTGACAAGCGCCGCCACGATGAGCTTATAGGGTGCGCTCTCGCCAAATATCCCCTGTGCAGCGGTAAAGACTGTTTTGGTTTTCAGCATGGGCACGTTGGAGGAGAAGCCCATGACCGCAAGGTTGACCGTGTACAGCCCCGTGTTGGTGATGATGCCCGCCAGAATCGACGGCACAGCGAGCTTTGTCTGCAAAAACGCGGTGATAAAGCCCGCCGCCGCACCGGCCAGCATGGCCAGCGGCAGCCCCAGGAACGGGTGGCCCGCCACGGCGGCGGTAGCCGACACGGCGCAGCCCAGCGTGAACGCACCGTCGGTGGTCATATCGGCGATGTTCAGCACGCGGAAGCTCAAAAACAGCGCCATAGCGACCAGCGCGTAGATAAAGCCCAGCTCCAGTGCATTCAGCACGGTGGCAACGGTAAACATAGGGTGACTTCCTCTCTGATTAAACTTGTCCCCCTCTGCGAGGGGGATGTCCGCAGGACAGGGGGAGAGAACCTTGCCACTGCCCGAAATATTTCGGGTGATGGCCAGGCTCTCTCCCCCACCGCCTGCGGGCGGAGCCCCCTCCCAGAGGGGGCCGGGATTTTTTTATTCCGCCGTGGTGACCTCGACGACCTGGCCGGCCAGATCATTGAAGGCGCTGTAGTCGATGCCCAGGGCGGCGGCGGTCTCGGTGTTGACGGTGATGATGCCGCCGTCCATGACGTGGTACGCGGGGACAACGCCGGTCTCGAGGATGTCGAGCGCCATGTCGGCGGTGTAGGTGCCCAGCTCGGTGTAGTTGACGCCGCAGGTTGCAAACGCACCTGCCGTGACGAAGCTGTCCGCGCCGGTGTAGAACGGGATGCCGCCCTTGGTCAGCGTCTCGGAGACAGCGGCGGCAGCGGCCATGACCACGTTGTCCGTCGGGGTAAAGACGGCATCGACCTGGCCGACCATGCTGGACGCGGCGGTCATGATCTCGTCGTTGGTGTTGCCGGTCTTTTCGACGTAGGCAATGCCCTTGGCATCCAGATACGCCTTGGCCTCGGCAATCGGGGTCGTGGAGTTGGCCTCGGAGTTGGAGTAGAGCAGGCCGACGGTCTGGATGTCGGGCTGAACGGCGAACATCATATCCATGATGGACTGGGTGTTCAGCGCGTCGGACGTGCCGGTGACATAGTCAATGTCGGTCAGGTCTGCGGCGGCGGGGTCGGAGATGGCCGCGTAGATAACCGGGGTCTTGGTGGACTCGGCGGCGGTGGTCATGCACTGGGCGGCCAGCGTCGCGATGGGAATGATGGCGTCATAGCCGTCGGCGACGACCTGTGTGCCGATCTGGTTCAGCGTTGTGGCGTCGTTCTGGCCGTTGAAGTCCTTGTACTCGATCGTGATGCCCTTCTCGGCGGCCTTGGCGTCCAGCTCTTTCTCAATAGCCACGCGGATCTCGTCGAGGCTGGCGTGGTCGAGCTGCTGGACAATAGCGACCTTGTAGCTGTCAGCGGCGGCGGTGTCCGCGGTGCTCTCGGCAGCGGACGCGGTGGTTTCGGCGGAAGATGCGGCAGTGTTGGCGGTATCGGCGGTGTAGCCGCAGGCGGCCAGGCTGGTCATCATAGCGGCGGCGGACAGAACAGCAACAAACTTTTTCATGGTAAATTCTCCTTACTTTGTAAATTGTAGTGAATGTCAGGTTTGTAGGGGCGGTCATTGCCCCTATAGTGCCCGGTGCGTTCCCGGGCCATCCAGTTTTACAAATTCAGGCTTGCCATCGTTCTTTCATCAGGTTCATGTTCCCTCTCCCCCATTGTCAAAAACAAAACTGCCCTTGCACAGAACTTCTCCTGTGCAAGGGCAGATAAAACAAATCTGTGGTGCCACCTTGCTTGCCGTGCTTACTATACAATCACGGCCACTCTGTAGGGAACCAACATTCCCCTGCTCTGTAACGGGAGCTGCCCGTCAACGGATACTGCGGGCCATGCCCGTTTCCCCGTGCCCTCCGCGAACCATTGTGCAGACCCGCTCTGTATCCCCTTCCCAGCATCGGGGACTCTCTGTAACTGCGCTGTGTGCTTTACTTTCGCTTCATTGGTTTAAAGCATTTATACCACACGCGGGCGTGTTTGTCAACACCCAATTTCAAATTTCATTCAGATTCTGCGGATTCCGGCGACGCCATGTTGTTTTTATCCAGCACAAACAGTTTTTGCACCTGTTCGGCCACGGGGGTCTCGGTGTCCTTCAGCAGGCAGTTCTCCGTCAGGTAGGGGCTGTCCTCGCCGTCCAGCGCCAGCAGCATATCTTTTCCGCGCAGGGCGTCGCTGCCTAAGGCTTCGGTCAGGCTGTCGGCGTCCCAGGCGGTCTCGGTATCGTCGGGCGTGAAGCTGCCGGCGTTGCTCCAGGTGCCGTAGACTGCGCCAATGGCGCAGACGCGCTGCGGGTCCTCGTCCTCGCCGTATTTCTGCTTATCCAGCTGCGCCTGCAGCTCGGACGCCATGCTGCCCTCGGTCATCAGGGCGCTGGCCTCGTCGGTAAAGATCAGGATGCCGTCCTTCTTATAGGTTTTCAGCAGCTGCTTCGCGTCGTAGGTCGGCAGCTCACTGTCGTCCGCGACGTTCAGCGTGCCCTGCATGGCGTAGTACAGGCGGGACACGGCGGCGTAACTGCTGCCGAAGAACCGCTCCATCTGGCGCGGATATTTGGCCATCGCCGTCTTGAACCAGTAGACGGCATTGCTGGTCGTGCCGCTGCGCATGACCTGCACAGCCTCGGCGATCTCTGTCTCGGGCGTGTTGTGGCTCGCATTGGCCAGCACGGTCAGCGCTTTGCCCACTGTCGCACTGCGGGCATCTGCCCCCAGACCCGCGGCGTGGAAAACACCGGGGTAGCGCGTGCGGACGTGCTCCCACAGGGTGCGGGCGCTGTCGCGCCGGTCGGCGGGCAGCACGGACAGGTAGCTGTCCAGGATTCCGGTATTGCCGGTCTGCAGATAGTTGTCCAGCAGCACGCCCGCGGCGGCACCGTCCGGCACGGCCACGACCCGCACGCCCGCGCTGTACAGCTTGTCGATCAGCGCACCGCGCAGTTCATTGCCACGCAGGTTGTCGGTGTCGGCCACAAAGACGCGGTAGTCGTCGCTGCCGAAGTCCGACGCATCGAGCGCGTAAGTCATATCAATGCGGTGCAGATACTTACTATTGTACTCATCCACGGGGTTGGTCACGTCGGCGCTCTCGCGGGTCGCAATGACCAGCTCGCCCGCGGCCTCGGCGGCAGCGGTCTCCGGCGTGGCGGCAATGACCTCCTCGGCGGTCTTATCATCGTACAAAAAGTCCTGCAATGCCTTAATATTCACGACCCAGTCGGGGTCGTACATCAGGCGGTCATCCATGCCCGTGCGGATGCCGTAGGTGCCCTGCAGCGGCATGGACATCTGCTGCACATCGCAGCCCAAAAAGCCCGGCAGCTGCACGAGCAGCGCGGCGATCTCGGACTTGGTAAAGTTCGTCTGTATCAGCGGCAGAATGGTGTTGAGCAGGTTGTCCAGCTCCATGACGCTGGCGTTCTGCACCTGATCCAGCACGGCCTTAATGACGGTGCGCTGGCGCTCGACGCGCTTCCAGTCATTGTCGATCTTGCGCAGACGGGCGTATTGCAGCGCCGTGTAGCCGTCAAAATGGTTGGGCCCCGGGTCAACGTGGTTGACGATCAGCATCGAGTTGGAGGGGACCTCCCAGTTCAGGGCCTTGGCCTCCATCTCGGTAATATCAAGGTCTACGCCGCCGACGGCGTCCACGATCTGGACGAAGGAGTTGAAGTTGACGCGGACGTAGTGGTCTACCTGCACGTTGAAGCAGTCCTCGATGGTTTTCATTGTCAGCTTTGCGCCGCCGTAGCGGAAAGTGTGGGTGATCCAGTCGTACTGGCCCTCATAGCCGTCCAGCAGAATCGGCACGCCGGTGCCGCGCTCGATGGAGACCAGCCGGATGACGTGATCCTTGATGTCGAGCGAGACCAGGATCATGCTGTCGGAGCGCGCGTCGTCGCTGAACTCGGTGGTGTCCTCCGTGCCGTCGAGCTGGTTCAGGTGGGTGAAGGCATCGGCGTCGTTGACGGCCTCGGTGCGCTCGTCGGTGCCGATGAGCAGGATGTTCAGCACGTTGTCGTCAGAGAACGGGCTGCCCTCGGGCATTGTCATCTCGCTTTCGGTGTGGGTCAGGCCGGTTCCGTCCAGGTCTTGGTCCTCGTCCGCGCCGATCTCACCCATCTCGCTGACGCTGCCGTCATCATAGCGCAGCAGGTCGAGCTTGCCGTTGACGTAAAGGGCCGCCAGCACAGCCAGCACGGCCAGAATGCCGACAACAATGACCGCGATTTTGCCGCCCTTGGGCAGGCGCCGCCACGGGTTCCTTTTTGGCACTCCATCGGTTGTTTTTTCAGTTTTCGTTTTCAGTTCGTTCATCTTTTTACTTTCCCCTGTTGTTGCCTTACCTATAATCCTATTGTGTAAGGGCGAGCATTGCTCGCCCGTGCCCGCTTGCCATGTGCACAGCTTTCCCGGAAAGAACTGCCGCGGCAAGGTCGGCGGGCGGCCAATGGCTGCTCCTACACGTATTACGTGCGTTTTAAACGTTTGGCGATTTGCCGTACATCACAGCAATAATACAAAAACGCCAGCCCTGCAAAGACGGTCAGTCCCAGTGCGCGCCAGGTGAACCAGCCGTGCTGGATGCTGTGGGTGCGCAGCACGATGAACCACGCCGGGGTCATCAGCGCGCAGAGTCCCAGCGGCAGTGCGCGTGCGAGCTGCTGCCTGTCCCGGATGCTGGCCGCAAACAGCGCCAGAAGCAGAACGACAGCCAGCACCAGCGGCCAGAACAGGTGTTTGCCCGCCAGTGTCGTGTATACAAAATGTAAAATATTACTCCAAGTCAATTCCATGCCGTGCCAGCTGTCGGCGGCAGTGCGCACACCCACCTGATGCAGCGCGTCAGCGATAACGTTCTGCCCGGTGACAAGCCCGGCCAGCACCCATTTAGATGCCCAGCAGAGCAGGTAGCCGACGCCCCACGTCAGGCTGCCGCCCACAACGATGCCGCACTGCCTTGTGCCGGCCCGCAGGCGCTGCTGCGGCTCAAGCAGCCAGCAGACAAGCGGCAGGCCAAGGGTCAGGACCGGCGTGACGAGCAAGTCGCAGAATGACGTCACAACGCCAAGAACCAGCAGTGCCAGGCAGACATCATCGCTGCGGCGGGGCTTGGCCAGCACCCAGACGCAGCCCGCGTAGGCAACGGCAAAGCAGGTGAAAAACTGTACCTGATGCGGTGCCCAGAACGCCGTGACCAGCAGCTGACTGACCGCGAACCACACCGCGGCCCGCAGCCCGCAGCGGCGGCGCAGCAGCACCGCCACCGCGGCAAACAGCGCCGCCAGCACCAGATACTGCACCACGCGCACGCCGGTGATGTCGGTGACCAGCAGCAGCGGGCGCAGCCAGATCAGGTAGCCGTGCCAGTACCGCGCGTAGGAGAACGGCACAAGCGCTGGCGCGTCGGTGCGCTGTGCGCCCGCGGCCCAGTCCCTTTCTATGTACCATTGCAGGTCGTCGGCCAGCGTCTCAAAGTTATCGACGTTGTAGGCCGTATTCGTCATCATGGCGGTCAGCGGCGGGGCCTCGTCAGCGGACGCGGCCTCGGTCAGCATGATCGTGTCGGTGTAGTTGTCCATCTGGAACAGCTTGAAGTTCAGATATTCCGGGTACAGCCCCTCACCGGCGATTTTCACCGCTGAGTCGTAGACATGGTCCCGCACCGGCTCCCCGGGCAGGGCGTAGGCCGCCAGCAGCAGCACGAAAAGCGCCGCCAGCGTCACGGCGAACGCCGCCAGCGCCCGCAGGGCAAAGGGTGGTTTTTGGTTTTGTGGTTTTGCCATGCGGCACCCCTTTCACACAAAAATACAGTTTAATTATAAAACAAAACTCCCGCCGTTGCAACGGTGGGAGTGTGAAAAAAGGTTGAACAAATGTTGGGACGTCCTTGCCTCCCTCGCAGAGGGGGCCAGGGGAATGATCCCTACACCATATCCGTCTGCCTGGACACCGACAGCACGATGCCCATCTCCCCCAGCAGCATCAATAAGCTGGTGCCGCCCGACGAGAAAAACGGCAGGCTGATGCCGGTGTTCGGGATCGTGTTCGTCACAACGGCCATGTTCAGAATTGCCTGCAGCGTGACCTGCACGACGAACCCGACGACGAGCAGTGCGCCGAACTTATCCCGCGCGCGCACCGCAATCGACATGCCGCGCAAGAGCAGCAGCAAAAACAGCGCCACGACCAGCGCCGCCCCGATAAAACCAAGCTCCTCACACAAAATCGAAAAAATAAAGTCGTTCTGCGGCTCCGGCACGTACAGATATTTCTGTCGGCTGTTGCCCAGCCCCAGCCCGGCCAGCCCGCCCGACGCGATGGCGTAGAGGCTTTGGATCGTCTGGTGACCTTCGCCCAGCGGGTCGGCAAAGGGGTCGCGCCACGACGCGAGCCGGTCCGTGGCGTAGGGCACCAGCTCCGGCAGCGCAATGACCGCCGCCGCAATGGCCGCCGCGCCCAGCCCCCGGCCAGCCCGAACCACTGCAGCCCCGTGCCGCCCACAAACATCAGCACCGCGCCGATGGACAGGATCAGCAGCGTGCCGGACAGGTGCGGCTCCAGCAGCATGAGCACCGTGACGACCCCCAGAATCAACGCGAACGGCACAACGCCTGTGGAAAACGACTTCATCCTGTCGTGATTCAGTGAGATGATATGCGAGAACACCAGCACAATCGAGAATTTTGCGATTTCACTGGGCTGCAGCGTGCCCAGCCCCGGCAGCACGATCCACCGCTTGCAGCCGTTGTACTCCGGCATGAAAAGCACGATAGTAAGCAAAAGCAGCGAGATCCCCAGCATCGGCCAGGCCAGCCTGTGCCAGACGTGGTAGTCCACCAGGCTGGCCGCGTACATAGCCAGCACGCCCAGCGCCGCAAACAGCAGCTGCGGGCGGATGTAGGTGTAGGCGTCGCCGCGGCGGTAGAGCGCCACCGCGTACCCCGCGGAGAACAGCATGATGAGCCCGTAGCTCAACAACAGCAGCAAGATCAGCAGAAACGGTATGTCGAATGTCGGCAGCGATGCCGCCCGCGCCCGAATCCTTTGTACAAGTGCAGCCATAACAAAGCCCCCTGCGCAGAGTGTACGCAGGGGGCGGCGGGTTTATGCTTTTGTCAGCGGTTCAAATCAAGGCTCAGCATCGTGTAGCCGTTAGCGCCGTTCTGGATGCTCTGGGCGCTGGCCTCATAGCAGGCCTGCAGGACCTCCATGTTGGGCTGGGGCGCGTCCGGGTCGGTGATGGTCCCGGTGGCAAGGGCCTCGTTATAATTCTCAATAACCTGGGCACAGATGCGGCGGCGATCCCGCAGCGGTGTCAGCAGGTTGGCCATCCACTGCTGGTACATGCCGTGGTAGTCGCTGCCGTGGTCAGCATACAGAAAGTAATATTCCTGCTCGACCTCCATGGGCGACGCCTGGCAGCGGTAGAAATCCCCCAGTGCCGCGCGCTTTTTATCGGTGGAGTATTGCAGGATGTCCGACAGTCCATTGGGGAAAAGCTCTGGGTGCCGAATCCATTTGGAGTAGGGCTCCACCTGCACTTTTAGCGCATCAAAGACGGCCAGAAAATCCTCAAGCGCGATCTTCATCTCGCCCTTTTCCCATTTCTGGATCGTGCGCTTATCCCGGCCCAGGCGGTCTGCCAGTTCCCGCTGTGAAACACCCGCTGCCTCCCTCGCAGCGGTCATTGCTTCTGCCACACGGTATCGATATGCGGACATAACATCTTCTCTCCCCTCAAAACGCGATTCACCGCCGGAAAAACAGCAAATCGGCGGTGCAAAATGCGCCGTCAAAATTTCCAGCACTGGTTGTGTACTTTGCACACCGGGATATGCTATATTGTGAAGGGCGGCATCTATAAGTACACTAACACTACCACAATTTTACTCCAGTTACCATTTTTTGTCAATATATTTTGTTATGTAGCATAGCAGGAGTGGGTGAAAATCGTGTATACCTATCGCGTTGTCTGTCAAAAGCTCTCCGCGCCCGAGCTCGGGCCCTACATTACCTACGGCATCCTGGCCGCGCGGGACCTCTGCGGCTGCCAGCAGGTCGTACAGTTTATCTCCGACGTATCGTTGGACCGCGCCTTCGTCGAGGCCCTCGCACGCCGCTGCACCGCCGCCCAGCTCGACCCCTGTCACCTGCTGGACGTGGTCGAGGATGCCATCGGCGGGTAAAGCCTTCCGCCCCCAAAGGCTCCGACCAGGGGCGCGGTGCGCCCCTTTGCCGGGTGCCCTATAGCGCAAGGGACACCTCTCACATGCTGTTCCCGGCAAGCGCAGTCCTTGCCCGGGTGTGTTTGCCGTGCGCCTTTTTATGCGGCCACCGCAACTTGCTTGTCAGCTCCTGCTCATACTCCGGCGTGTCAAAAAATCACATTCGTGGCCTATTGAATATGTAGGGGCGACCATTGGTCGCCCGCCAACTTGGCGCAGCAACGCCTTTTCCGGGTAAGTTTTTTTCACAGGCAAACGGGCACGGGCGAGCAATGCTCGCCCCTACAAGAGTTTTTTGACAGTCTGCATACTCATTGTCAGGCTCTTTGACCAGCCTGACCTTTGCCCGACCTCAAAAGACTCGCTGCCAAAACGGAACTCCCATCCAGTGATCGTGATACAGGCCGTCAGCGTAGCGAGCATTGCGCAAAGAATGCTTTCCAAATCGTCTTTTTCATGGTAAAGGCAATACCGCATAATTCTAAGTGCCGATACGGCAAGCGAGGTGCGGCAGCTGCTAAGCCAAAAGCGCAGATAATACTGGATGCTGCAAA
>OLRS01003315.1_pt1 | contig 10378 bp, 8 predicted proteins | sample 1673171 | NCBI WGS metagenome assembly OLRS01 (sample SAMEA3136762, study PRJEB25190) | human gut metagenome | biome: human gut; feature: human-associated habitat; material: faeces | place: Austria | collected 2013
CCATGGCTACCAGCCCGGCGGCTTCCTCCACCAAGGTGGGCACGCAGACAAGGTCCGCCAGGCGGTAATATTCCGGCATCGAATCATTGGGCACATAGCCAGTAAAGCGCACTCGGTCGCCAAGGGTCTCGGCCTGCTGTTCCAACTTGCGCAAAAACGGGCTTTGCTGGGTACGGCCAAAAAACGGGCTGCCCACAATCAGCAGCTTGATGCGCGGGTCATGGATATTCTCCATCGCTTCCAACAGCTTGTGGATGCCCTTATCCGGCTCCAGGCGGCCGCAGAACAGTACAACAAAATCTTCCGGCGCAAAGCCGAGGGAAGCCCGCAGCACAGCATCCGCCGGGCCGGGCACAAAGCGGGCGGTATCAATGCAGTTGTGCAGGATGTAGGCATGCTTGCGGTCCAGCTCGCTGGTTTTGAGGTAATCATCGCGGATAAACTCGCTCAGGGCCAGAATACCGCCGTAAATGGCGTCCATCTCATGGCTGCAGCTGGTCTGGCCGTGCAGGTGGGCCAGGCAACGCCGCTTGCCGAACATTTTGCTGATGGCGCTGCACTGGGTCAGGGTGCCGCCCTCCGCCACAATCAGGTCCGGCGTGGGCAGCTCCAGTGCAAGGGAAAGCTGAACCTTTTGATACCACGGGTCATACGGGGCGGCAACGCCAAAGCAACGTTCCAGAAACACCATGGGGTAATACCGGCGCACGCCGCGGGGCTTGGCAACGTACAGCATTTTGGTGTGCTGCAGCCCTTGTGCCTGGGCGGCGGCTTCCGGGTCCGGGATGCTGGCGCACAGCAGGTCCAGCTTGCCCGCCCGTTCATTTTCACGGATCAGGTGGGTGACAAGGGTTTCCACCGCGCCGCCCTGCACAGCAGGAACCGGCAGCTCCGGCGGCGGAACCAGCAAAATGCGCGGTTTGCGCGGTGTATTCGGCGAGCGCAGCGGCAAAATGGACAACCCCTTTTTTCGTTGGTTTGAAAGTTTGGTGTGGACGGAGGAATCGTTAGGAGGTAGGAGTTAGGAGTTTAATTAGGAATGGGGTAGGTAAAGAATAATTAAAAAAGAATAAAGAATAATGGTGGTGGACCGCGGCGCGCAGCGCCGCTCAGGAAATATTAGGCTTTGGAATGTTTGAAAGTGCGTGATGAGCGGCAAAATATTCCGTAGGGCGCGATGCCCTTATCGCGTTGGGGAAAAACGTAAAATGGTTATTGCAAACCTAAAAACCATTTGTAGGGGACGATGCTTGCATCGTCCCGTGGCCGTTTGTCCCATATACAATCCTTGGGAAAACGCTATGACATTATCCAATCCCTATTTTTATTCTTATATTCTATTATATTAAAGTTTTTTCGCCGAAGCCTTTTTTTCAAAAAAGGCTGGAAAGAAAGGCTGGAAAGCTCCCGCAAACAATCACTTTGCCGGGCAAAGGCTTTCAGCGGGCATCATGGCCCAGCGGGCGGCGGAAAGCTTTTCGGTCATCTTCATGTGGCGGCAGTTGGGCAGGTAGCTGATCAGCCCCTGCATCAGAAACTGCTCCTTGCTGATGGCCTTGACCAGCTGCGGCTCCGGGTTCTGGCGTACCTTGGCGCACAGGAAAAGATACCGCCGCCAACAGGCAGCATAAGCCGAATCAATCACCGAACGGTCCGCGCCGTTCTCGACATAAAAACGGTACCGGTCAGCCAGGCCGTCCACCGCGTCAAACGCGCCGGGTTTCAGGCTGGTGCGCATAATGCTGCCGGAACGCAGGCGGTAATTGTACAAAACATCCGGCAGGCACACCACTTTATCGCACCGCCAGAACAGCCGGTGCGCCACAAAATCATCCTCGTGCAGACGGCCCTCCGGGTAATGCAGCAGCTTCCACACCTCGGCGCGGTAAAGCTTGTTCCATGCAACGGTGTAATAAGTGCCGTTGGGAGCATAAAAATCATTCAGCAGATCCTTGCCGCGGAACACACCTTCCTGCGTGGGCGGGGTGAACACCGGCTCCGGCAGGGGCTTGCCGTTCTCCTGTACGTCCTCCACTGCGCAGATCGCCATGTAGGCGTCGTGCGCTTCGCAGGCTTCGTACATCTTTTTCAGGTACGCCGGGCGCACCACATCGTCGCTGTCAATAAAGGCATAATAGCGGCCGCGGGCCATATCAATGCCGGTGTTGCGCGCGCCGGAAAGCCCCTGGTTCTCCTGGTGCACCACTTTAATGCGGTTGTCCCGCTTGGCAAGGCGGTCACACAAAGCGCCGCTGCCATCCGTTGCGCCGTCATCGATCAGCAGCACTTCGATTGTGCCGTAGCTGGCCGGGAAATCCTGGTCCAGAATGCTCTGCACGCACTCTTCCAGCCAGGGCTCTGCGTTGTAAATGGGAACGATCACACTAACTGCAATATGTTCCATCTTGTTTTTCCCCCTCATTCCTCAGTCCGTTTTGCTGCCATGCAGCTTGCCGCGGGCGTGTGCCAGCGTGTAGGTCAGCCCTGGTGCGGCGCAGAACAGCACAGCGCGCGCTTTTTCGGCACCGGGCACATGCGGGCAGCGCAGGATGTCCGGCAAAATGCTGTCCAGATGCTTTTTGTGCTTCAAAAATTCCGGTTTCAGCTTTGCCATGGCTCCGGCCTCGCTGGCCTGGCACCAGAACAGGTAAAACACTTTCCAGTACCATGCCACGGCCCATTCATAATAACCTTTATATTCGGTTTTGTCCGGCTGCGCGGCAAACCAGCCCAGCCAGTTCCAGTACATTTTCAAATCATCCAGCCGCCGCGGCGGAAACAGCACCTCGGTCATCTGGCCGCCGCGCCGCCGGTAGTGGTACAGCACGCGCGGCACACAGTAAACATACTCGCCGTCATACACGCGGTGCAGCTCGCTGGCGTCATCGCCAAAAAACATGGTTTCGTCAAAATGCACGCCTTTATCGCGGAACAGGCGGATGTCAAACAGCTTGTTCCAGCACAGCAGCCCGTAAAAGCCGCCGGTTTTAAAGGTATCCAGCAGCAGCTCCATGGCCATGTGCCGCCCGGCAATGTTGATGTTGACCCCGGCCCCCGGCACGGGCTTTTCCTGTTCGTCCACCGCGTCGGCATTGCAGGAGGCAATGCGCACATCATTTTCGCGGATGGCATTCAAAAGTGTTTCGTAGAGATCCGGATCCACCAGGTCGTCCGAATCCACAAAGCCGATGTAATCCCCGCGGGCATTGTCCAGCCCAACGTTCAAAGCAGAGGCCGGGCCGCCGTTTTCCTTGTGGAACACCCGGATGCGCGGGTCGGTTTTGGCAAGCTCATCACACAGCTCGCCGCAGCCGTTGGGGCTGCCATCCTCCACCAGCAACAGCTCAAAGTCCGTAAAGCTCTGGGCCAGAATGCTGCGCACCGTGCGGGGGATGTAATCCTTGGCGTCATATACAGTTGTCACAATGGAAATGGTCGGGTTCGGCATGCAAAACGTTCCTCTCATAAAAAGCGGTTTTTCAGCTGGGTATAAGCGGCCAATAGCCAGGCGCTGTGCAAAAATACCCCCAGCCGGTAGGGCAGCGCCAGCAGGCGGTTGGGGTCCGCAGTCAGGCGGGCGCGCAGGGCCGCGCGGGCATCAGCATCCTGCAAAATGCGGGCAAACAGCTGCCGCCGCTGGGCAAACGGCATGCGGCCGGGGCAGCCGGTCAGCAGCCCATATTGATTTAACGCGGCACGCACCCGGCTTATTTGCACCAGGCGGTCAATTTCTGGTGCAGGCAGCTTGGCATCCGTCAAGAATGCTTCCAGCACGGGGCGGGTCACAGCCTCGGCGTCCAGCAAATCCCCCCGCAGGGAGCGGGACAGACTGCCCGCAAGCATATCATTCTGATTATAGTATACACCTGCAAGGCAATAAATGGCAGAGTTTTTTTGTAAAAAAAGCAAAAACCGCAAATATTGAAGATTAAACAAAACATCTTCATTGATTTTTAAGCGTGGGTCAAACCGCAGCTTGTTCCGGCGGATCACATCCAGCCGGAACAGCTTGGGGTAGGGGGCGGCGAGGTAGCCGCTTTCAAACAGCAGCGGGTCCAGCGCATCCCCCAGCGCGGCGGGGCCGGCATAGCAGCCGGGAGCCAGCGGATTGGGGGCAGGGCCGCTGGCGCGCACCATGCCGTACAAAATCAGGCCCGGCTGCGCATCAAATGCAGCGGGCAGCGCCTGCCACAGCCCCGGCAGCAGGGTATCGTCTGCATCCACAAACAGCACCCACTCGGCACCGCTGCGGCACAGTGTATCCAACCCCGCGTTGCGCGCGGCGGATGCCCCGCCGTTGGGCTGGTGCAGTGCGGTAACGCGGGGGTCTTGGGCGGCAAGGGCATCACACAACGCGCCGGTGCCGTCCGGGCTGCCGTCCTCCACCAGCACCAGCTGCAAATTGTCCGGTGCACCCTGCAGCACGCTTTCAACCGTCTGGCGCAGCGTGTGCTCGGCCTTATAGCAGGGGATCACCACTCCAATGGCGGGCAGGCTCACAGTGTTCCCTCCCTTTGCAGGACTTTGCGGTAAATTTCAATCATCTGTGCGGTGTTTTTGGCCGCGTCATGGGTCACCCGGGCGCGGATCTGCGCGGCGGTGCCCAGCGCCGTGCCGTGGTCCGGCAGGGCAAGCACCTGTAAAATGGCCGCGCTCAGGGCGGCATCATCCCCGGCGGCACCGTACAGCATCCCCTGCACGCCGCTTTGCAGCATATCCGGGATGCCGCCTGCCGCGCTGGCCACGCAGGGCAGGCCCAGCAGCATGGCTTCGCCCAGACTGTTGGGGCTGTTCTCGCTGTAAGACGGCAACAGGAAGAGATCGGCATCCAGGTAAGCCTGCCGCATGGCGGCGGCATCCAGCGGGCCGGTGTACTGCACATGGTCCGCCAGCCCCAGGCGGCGGATCAGCTGTTTGCACCAGGTCTGGTAGGGGAACATCCAGTCAATCACCGGGCGCAGCAGCGGCCCTTTGTCCAGCGGGGGCCAGCCCGCCACCCGCAGCACCGCGCCGGGGTACTGCGCCAGCACGGCGGGCAGCGCTTTGAGCACGGTATGCAGGTTTTTGAGCGGGTAGTTGCCCTGGCTGAGCAGCAGCACCGGCGCTTCGCCAAAGGTGCGGGGGTGCCACACCGGTGGGGTGTAAAACTCCGGGCGCAGCGTTTCGTTGCAGGGGTAATAACTGGCCTGCGGGGCCAGCTTTTGAACGGCGGAACGGTCAAAGCTGGTGCGCCCGGTCACATGGCGGGCGTTGGCCAGCACGGCGGCTTCGCTCTGGGCAAGGGTGTCAAAACGGGCCTGGTTCACGTCCAGCAGCCCGCCCGGCACATCCTCCTGCCGCACCTGCACCACCACAGCGCTGTTGGCGTTTTCCCCGTCGCGACCTCGCCGCTGACAAGTGCAGGGCACAGTCAACCATCACGCCCTGGATGCCCACCAGCACCGGTATCCCCGCCGCCTGGGCCGCCTGCTGTATGGTGCGGGCGGCAGCGTACTCGGTGCCCCAGATATGAACAAGATCCGGGGCAATCTTTTTGAGCAGGACAGAAAAGTTTTCCACACTTCCGGTGGGAACCAGTGCAAAACTTACGCCGTTTTTGCTGCAAACGGTTAAAGTTTCCGCGCGGGCATCCACGCTGGCAACGGTAATGGCCGGGGCGTCCGGTGCGGCGGTCATGCCGCCCAGCGCGCCGGAAAGCCAACCCCCGCCGATCTCTTTTGCCTGCAAACCGCAAGCATCCGCGGCAGCAGGGATGGTGATGCTGACAAGCCAGAGTACCTTCACATTAGCCACCTCACAAATTCAGCCGCAACCGCCTGCGGCACCAGCTCAGGGAAGAGGTCACACACTTCCCCAAAGGGCAGCTGTTTACCGCACACTTCACTCAGCCAGCGGTGCAGAATATCCGTAGCATCAGCCTGGCCTTGGTGCAGCACCAGCGCCAGCGGATAGCGGGCCAGATAGGGCAGGGCAGGGTCGTTTTCGATCACGCAGAGGTGCAAAACTGGCTTGCCCGCAGCAAAGTAGTCAAACAGTTTGCTGGGCAGCTGGTTGTCTACCGCGTTGCCAAGGTTCAAAAGAACATCGGCCTGTGCCTGCATGGTGCGGGCGGTTTCGGCGGGCACGGGGCCGGGCTGTTCAAACTGTTCGCCCAATACAGCCTTGGTCTGGGCAGCGTCCGCGGCAAAGTATTGCCAGCCGCCGCCTGCCATCGTCAGGGTCCAGCCGCTGGCCGGGCCCAGGGCGCGGAAAAGTTCCAGCGCAAAGCCCGGCTCCCGCAGGCCGGGATACAAAGAACCGCAGAACACGCAGCGCTTTTTGCCGTCTGCTGCATGGTTCGGCACTGCCGCCGGGGGCACCAGACTGGGGAAATCCAGCACATGAACTTTTTCCGCCGCCGCGGCCAGCGGGGCGCCGGGGGCGTAATCCCCAACGGCCTGCCGGGTGATAAAGGCGGCGGCCAGATGGTTCAGCAGCTCCAGCTCCCGCGGGTAGCCGCCGGGGGCCTGATAATCCCGGTTGGAAGCATAGGGGTCCAGCTGCCAGATGGCCTTTTTGGCCTGCACCTGCGCGGTTTCCAGCGCAAACGCGGCGCGGTAGGGCGCACAAACAGCGCAGATCACCTCAAAATGGAACGCAGCATCCAGCTTTTCCAGCTCCCGGCGGGTATCCACCACCCGGCGCGGGGCGTGCAGCACCAGCTGGCGGAACGCCGCCGCCACCGCCGTGGGGTGGCAGCAAAGCCGCGCCAGCCGCACCGGAATGGGCGAACCGCCACTGCGGCCGTTTTCCAGCGCGGCGTTCATCAGGCGCTCGTCCGCAAAGGCAAGGCAGTGCACGGTGCAGCCGGGCAGCTCCGGCTGGGGATGCAGGCCGTCCCATAGTTCCAGCAGGTGTACGGTGTGCCCGGCAGCACAAAGCACCCCTGCCAAACGCTGTGCCATCAGCACATTGGCAGAGGTTGGGTTTTCCACACTATCCAGTATAAATAAAATACGCATGGTGTTTATCCTGTGCAAAAGGAGTCAGCGCCGGTCTTTTAACATGGTACGGCACACTTTGCGCCACAGCACCGGGCAGTTGATGGTTGCCCACGCCGCCGCGCGGATGGCAAGCGGCAGCCGCGGGTTGCGGCCAAGGTTAGGGTCCTGCAGCCCGGCGCGGATGCCCACCCCCAGCTCGTTGATCTGCACGCGGTAGGCGGCGGCATCGTCCCGCCGCAAAATCATGCTGGCAAGGTAGACCAGCTTTTCGTAATAAAAGGCGTTGGCGCTCTGCTGGATGGCCGGGCTGGCATGCTCGCGGATGAACACGGCGGCCTGGCGCTGCTGGTCAATGCTTTCCGGCGGCAGGGCACGATGGCTGGCCGAAGCCGCGTGCTGCCGGTAATGGTAGCCTGCAAAATCCACATAGGCACAGCCGTCTGCCGCGCTGAAAATCTGCCAGTTGGCCACAAGGTCTTCGTTGTAGGCAAGGCCGTTGTCCATGATCTCGGCGGTGATCAGCTCGTGGGCGTACAGCTTGTTCCACAGCCCAAAGTCCACCCGGTGGTCATGCAGCAGGGCATCCAGATGGGCGGGCGGCTGAAACACCGTGGTCTGGCTGGGCGGCGGGCTTTCCGGAGGAATATCCTCGGTAAAGCAGTCATACCGGCAGCAGGCAATCTGGCAGCGGGTGGTTTGGGCAGCGCGGTACAGCGCATCCAAAAACTGCTTGTGGTAGCAGTCGTCCGCATCACAAAAGGCAAACCACCGGGCGTTCAGGTTCAGCCCCGCGCGCACTCCGGCAGCGCGGGCGGCGGCAACACCGCTCTGGCGCTGGTGGATCACAACAAACCGGGCGTCCCGGCTTTCCCACGCGGCGGCAAGCTCGGCGCTTTCATCGGTGGAGCCGTCATCCACCACAAAACAGGCGAAATCGCCAAAGGTCTGCGCAGCCAGGGATGCCAGACACTGCTGCAAAAACGCAGCGCCGTTATGTACCGGCACCACCACGGCAATGGCAGGGCCTTTGAACTGGGGCTCGGTTTCACTCATGGCTGCACCTCCTTTGTATATTTCTGCGTCTGCTCCAGGTAAAATTTTTGCAGGATGCCCGCGCTGGTGTGTACATCAAATCCGGCGGCAATGGCTTTGGCCTGGGCGTTGGGGTCACGGGTCAGGTCCGCCGCGGCAATGGAATCAGCCCAGGCGGCTTCATTCTGCAAGGGCAGGTAGTGGATGTTGCCGGCAAACGCCGCGCCGGGGTCCACCGTATCGGCCACAAAGCAGGGCAGGCCGGCGGCCTGGGCTTCCACCAGCACAACGGGCAGCCCCTCAAACAAACTGGGCAGCAAAAATACATCCATGGCGTGGTACAGCGCGGCCATATCCTTGCGCACCCCGGCAAAAATTACCCGGTCGCTCAGGTTAAGCTCCTGGGCAAGGGCACGGGTGGAATCAACCAGCTCGCCGGTGCCGATCAGCACCAGCCGGGCGTTGGGCATGCGGCGGCTGACCCCGGCAAAAATGCGCAGCAGCCCGGCATGGTTTTTCTGCTCACAAAAACGGCCCACATGGCCAAACAGAATTTCGCCTTCCTGCACACCAAGCTCAGCGCGCAGGGCGGCGCGGGCGGCGGGATCGTGGAGGGCGAACACATCGGTCATAATGCCGTTGGGCAGCACGGTGAACGGGTGTTTGCCGTACAGCATCTCCCCGGCGCGCTGGCTGCAGGCAAAGCGGTGGGTCAGGTCGTGGTCAAAGCGGGAACTCATCAGCCGGTCCAGCTGGCCCACCAGGTTGTGCTCATAGGCAGTATTGTGGCTGTGGCCTGCCCGCACCGGCACCCCGCAGCGGCGGGCCACGGCATTATAAAACATGCCAAAGCCGCTGTAATGCCCGTGGATGACCTTGTATTCCGGGTGCGCGGTAAAAAAGGCGCGCAGGTCATGCAGGTATTTCGGGATATTATTGTCCTGCCGCACCGTCAGCTTGGTAATGTGCCCGCCCAGGGCTTCAATTTCAGCATCATAAAAGCAGGGCTTATCATAGTGGTACAAAAAGTCAAACTGTACCTGGCTGCGGTCCACGGCACGGTAGACATTCATGACAAAGGTTTCCATGCCGCCGGCGTCCATGGCGGGCATGATTTGTAATACGCGGATCGGCGGCAAAGTGCGCCCCTCCTTTTGCGGCTTGCCGGGGGAACATCCACCCGGCAGCGTTTGGCATTATTCCTGTTCCAGCGCTGCCTTGCAGTTCAGCAGTTCGGCCTTTGCATCGTCCGAAAGCACCGGGTATTCGTGGCAGCTCTTCTGCAAAGCATCCAGTACAATCTCGCTGACCAGGTAGCGGGTGTACCATTTCTGGTCAGCCGGGATGGCATACCACGGGCTGTGCTTGGTAGCGGTTGCGGTGATGACTTCATCAAAGGTATCCAGATATTCGTCAAAACGCATCCGCTCTTTCAGGTCGGAGCAGGAGAACTTCCAGTTCTTTTCCGGGCGGTCAATGCGCTCTAAAAAGCGCTTTTTCTGTTCGTCCTTGGAAACGTGCAGAAAGATTTTGACCACGCGGTAGCTGTTCTCGTACAGGTATTCTTCATAGTTGCGGATCTGGCGGTAGCGCTTTTCAAAAAAGTCCTTCTTGCTGTCTTCCAGCACGCGCGGGGCCATCTGGTAGGTCTTTTGCAGGTCGTGGACCTGCACCACCAGAACGTCCTCGTAATAGCTGCGGTTGAAAATGGCAATGCTGCCGCGGGGCGGCAGAACTTTGTTCACCCGCCACAAAAAGTCGTGGCGCAGTTCCTCGCTGGTGGGCTGCTTGAAGCTGGTTACCTGTACACCCTGGGGGTTCAGGCCGCCCATCACATGCTTTACGGTGCTGTCCTTCCCGGCGGCATCCAGCGCCTGCAGAATGATCACAAGGCCCTCGCGCCCATCGGCGTAAAAGGCGTCCTGCAGGGCGGCCATCTTTTCCAGGTTTTCGGCAGTTTTGGCCAGGATATCTTCTTTCTTTACATGGTCATCCTTGCTGTCGCAGGGCAGCTTGCGCAGCGCGCATGGGTGGGAACCATCAAACAAATAGCGGTCAGACTTCATCCGGGCGGCCTCCTTTCTGCAAAAGGACAAAATTACACTCTCTCAGTATACCCGTTTTGGCCCCCATGTGCAACCGCAAGATGCAAAAAAGGCATTGCAGACGCGCGGCCCGCAATGCCTTTTTTCATAATTACAAAACAAAATCAGAACGTCAGGTTGCCGAACTCGGAAAGCTTCAGCTGTTCGTTGTGCTGCTCGGCCCAGTTGATGCTCCACGGGCTGCCGAACAGCAGCAGGTGGTTGCCCTTCAGGTCCTCGATGCAGCGGGTGTCGCTGGTCAGGTCCAGGGTTTTGGGG
>OLRS01003317.1_pt1 | contig 10372 bp, 6 predicted proteins | sample 1673171 | NCBI WGS metagenome assembly OLRS01 (sample SAMEA3136762, study PRJEB25190) | human gut metagenome | biome: human gut; feature: human-associated habitat; material: faeces | place: Austria | collected 2013
ATCATAGCCAGCGTCTGGTTGGTCCAGCTGAAGTAACGCCAGATGACGGTGTAGTTGATGAAGCCCAGTGCATTACCGATGCCCAGGAATGCGCCCACGCCCAGCACGGGGATGCAGAGCTTCAGGCGGTTGCCGTAGCTGTCCTGATCGATCTTGAACCAGTCGGCCAAGGTCAAGCGGGCGGAACGGAAGGCGGTATCGCCGGAGGTGATGGGGCAGACGACCACGCCGATCATGGCCAGTGCGATGCCCACGCCGCCCATGGTCTTGGAGCAGACATCATAGATGGCCTTGGACTGACCCATTGCCAGTGCCTGTGCCAGACCGGTGTTCAGGCCATCGGTAACCTCGTACAGAGAGCAGCCTGCAGCGGCCCAGATCAGGGCAATGACACCCTCGCAGACCATGGCACCATAGAACACGAAGTGGCCCTGCTTCTCACTCTTCATGCAGCGGGCCATCAGAGGCGACTGGGTGGAGTGGAAGCCGGAGATCGCGCCGCAGGCAACCGTGATGAACATGAAGCTCCAGATGGGCGTGCCCGACGGGTGCATGCTGCCGAAGTGATCCCAGATCTCGGGGATGGTATAAGCCGGGTTGGTGAAGATGCCAAAGATGACACCGATGGCCATAATGATGAGGCAGATGCCGAACACGGGGTAGATCTTGCCGATGACCGCATCGATGGAGATAAAGGTCGCGATGAAGTAGTAGGTCAGAATGATGACCAGCCAGAACAGCAGCGAAGTCATCACGCCGGATGCGCCGCTCTGGCTGCACAGCTCAACGATCAGACCGGCGGGGCCGACGGCAAACACGGTGCCCACCATGATCAGCAGCACAACAGAGAACACACGCATCACGTTCTGCATCACGGGGCCTAAGTATTTGCCGGTGATCTCCGCGATGGAAGCACCGTCGTTGCGCTCACTCATCATGCCGGAGAAATAGTCATGCACACCACCGGCAAAGATGGTGCCGAAGGTGATCCACAGGAACACCACGGGGCCCCACAGAGCACCCTGCATGGCGCCAAAGATGGGGCCAAGGCCCGCAATGTTCAGCAGCTGGACGAGGAACAGCTTCCACTGGGGCATCACGACATAGTCCACGCCGTCGTTGATGCGCACAGCAGGCGTTTCACGGTCGTCCGGGCCGAAGGTATTGTCCACGATCTTGCCATAGACGAAGTATCCGCCCACCAGGATCGCAAGACAGAGCAGGAAACTAATCATACCAGAAACCTCCTTTTTGCCCCTGCCGGCCGCGGCCCCATTCTGCCGCATACCCGGGGCTCTTTTCTGGCCTCATGGTAGCACACTTTTTTCCAGCAGAGAAATATCTTTCCGGCATGGGGCCATATCGTTTTCGATATAGCTGCAAAGAATTTTTGCCGTTTTTCCGTTTATTTTTTGACCATTTATCAGCAAAAATAAAACCGGGCGCTTATTTTCGCCCGGTTTTGCATCCATTTATTGGTTTTTCTGTCAATTCCGAAGGGAGCAACCTTTGCCGTGCCTTAGCCGGAAAGCCCCTTTATTTCACGGTGGAAGCCGCTTCCTTGTGGAGCAGATCCACAAAGGCCTGCTCCTCGGGGCGCAGGCGGCCCTTGTCCGGGTAGACCAGCACATCCCGCATCTGCTGGCGCTGGGCCGGGCACTTCTTCAGCACCAGATGGTACTGCTCCAGTGCCCTGCGGGGCATGGGCGATGCCCACATGTAGGCCGTGGGCAGCCGCTGCAGGATCGAGAACTGGCTGCACCGCTCATACACATGGATACGGCGCTCCGGGTTGACATGCCAGCGCACACCGTCGCCGCCCTCCTCGCCGGGCAGCTGGAAATCATCGTGGAGGATCTCCATATACTTGTCCAGCTCAGACAGGTCGCGGATCGCCTTCCGGGCCAGCGGGCCGTCCCGGTTGGTCAGCAGACTGTATTCAAAATCCATAATGGGTTCCATTTTCAGGCCCCGCCGGGCGCAGTAATGGGTGTAGTGCTCGTCATCCTCCACGGCGTACCGCAGCAGAGCCAGATGATACCCCTGCCGCAGGACATGATCCAGTGCCTCCATGGAGCCGCCCTCCCGGATGTGGATGTGGAGCCGCTCAATGGAGGCCGCCTGCTCCAGATAATCCACCGCCGCATAGGAGGCATAGGTGGCGTGGGGGATCATTACCCGCAGTTCGGCGCAGCGCTCCTGCTCCTCCTGCACGCTCCGGTCCAGCCGGTCCACCTCCCGCAGCACCCGCTCGGCCTGCTCGATGAAGTGCCGCCCCTGCTCCGTGGGGATCATGCCGGTGGATGACCGCTCAAAAATGCGGAGATGGTATTCTTCTTCCAGATTTTTCAGCGCCTTGCTCACATTGGGCTGAGCGGCATACAGCCGCTTTGCCGCCGCACTCACAGATCCGCATTCCATGATGGCGACGAGATACCGCAGTTCTGTAATGTTCAACTTTTTCTCTCCTTTTGGCGTTTTTATCCCTTGCGCCTAGTTTATCAGGCGACACACGGGGCTGTCAAGCGTTGACGGGGCCCCGCTGCCGTTTTATAATGTAAGAAACAATCTGCCCGAAAGAGGTCGAAGAGGATGGAAGAAAAAAACTACCGCGTTCTGCGCATTGAGGAGCAGCTTTATGGCTGCGAGGAGCTGCCCGAGGGCCAGCCCGTGCTCTGTGATGTCCTGCTGGAGGCTGCCGACGGCACGCAGCGGGTTCTCCCCTACCCGGATGCCGAGCTGACCCGGCTGGACATCAACGAGGGCAGCACTGTCACCCTGCGGGATCACAGGCTGACCAAGGCGGTGCACAAGGTCTATTTCACCCGCCACGGCGAGACCGTGTGGAACGTGGAAAACAAGATCTGCGGCATGACCGACAGCCCCCTGACCGAAAAAGGCCGCGCCCAGGCCCGGGAGCTGGGCGAAAAGCTCCGGACCAGCGGCCTCCGCATCGATGAGATCCTGTACTCTCCCCTGTCCCGCGCCGCCGACACCGCCCGGGCCATTGCGGAGGCCACCGGCATTCCTGCCCGGTGTGAGCCCCGGCTCCGGGAGCAGTGCTTTGGCCGCTACGAGGGCACGCCCCGGGACGGCGAGGAGTTCCGCATCTCCAAGACCCACTTTGCTGACCGCTACTCCGGCGGCGAGAGCATGATGCAGCTGGCCCAGCGCATCTACAATCTGCTGGACGAGCTCCGGGCCGACACCGACAAGACCTACCTGCTGGTGGCCCACAACGGCATCGCCCGGGTGGTGCAGTCCTATTTTTACGATATGACCAACGAGGAGTACGCGGCGGCAGGCATCAAAAACTGCGAGTTCGTGGAGTTTACATTCTGAACAAAGAAAGGACCCGCCGAGGGTCCTTTCTTTGTTTGCGGTTATTCTGCCTTGCGGTAATGGAACTGCTGGTCTCTGGTGATGAACAGGCCGATGCTGACCAGCAGAGCGGCCAGCTCGGCGGCTGTCACGGCCAGCCAGATACCGTCAATGCCCAGCAGGAGCGGCAGCAGCAGAACCGCCGCCACCTGGAACAGCAGGGTGCGCAGGAACGAGATGAGTGCACTGGTCACACCATCGCCCAGGGCCGTGAAGAAGGAGGACGCATAGACGTTGAACCCCATAATAAGGAAGCTCAGGCCATAGAGCCGGAAGGCCCGGGTGGTCAGAATGAGCAGGTTTTCATCATAGCCCACAAAGAAGCGGGCCACATGGGGGATGATGAACATGGAGCCGATGGTCATTACCACCGCAACCACACCGATGAGCTTCAGGCTCTTGCGGTAGAGGTTGTTGACCTCTTTGCGGTTATTGGCACCATAGTGGTAGCTGACGATGGGCGCACTGCCCACGGCGTAGCCCACAAACACTGCCACGAACAGGAAGGACGCGTACATGATCACACCATAGGCGGCCACGCCATCCTCGCCCGCAAAGCGGAGCAGCTGATAGTTGTACAGGATGTTCACCAGCGACATGGAAAGATTGGTCATCAGCTCAGAGGAGCCGTTCACGCAGGCTTTCAGCAGCACACCGCCCTCAAACTGCGGGCGGCAGAGGTGGAGCAGGCTGGTGTTTTTCCGGTTGAGGAAGTAGAACACCGGCAGCAGGCCGCCCACCACCTGGCTGAGCATGGTGGCAATGGCGGCACCCTCCACGCTCCAGTGCAGGATGCCCACCAGCAGCACGTCCAGCACCATGTTGGTGCAGCCCGCGCCCACCGTGAAATAAAAGCCCAGATGCGGCTTTTCGGCGGTGACAAAAAAGCTCTGGAACATATTCTGCAGGATAAAGGTGGGCAGGCTGAGCATCAGCACCCGGCCATAGCGCAGGGCGTAGTCCAGCATCTCGCCTTCTGCACCCAGCATCAGGGCCACCGGCCGGAGCAGCAGCATCCCCAGCACGGACAGCACGATGCCGGCGATCAGCGCCGTTGACATAAACAGGCTGAAATAGCGGTCGGCACGGGCTTTATCGCCCTCACCCAGCGTGATGCCCACAATGGCGCTGCCGCCGGTGCCCAGCATAAAGCCAACTGTGCCCACCAGCATGGGCACGGGCATGATGAGATTGACTGCCGCAAAGGCCGTTTTGCCCACAAAATTCGAGACGCACAGGCCGTCCACAATGCCGTAAATGGAAGTAAACAGCATGGTGCCGATGCAGGGCAGCACAAAACGGATCAGCCGTGAATAATCAAAGTGATCCGAAAGTTGAATTTTCTGTTTTGACATGGATTCTCCTTTTTGCAGGGGTGGATCACATCATCCCGCCGGGCCGCCAGCCGGTGCAGTAGCGGGCGTAATCGCGGTCGGCCTGTTTGACGTAAAGGAGGAACTGTTCCCTGCCTTCCTTGTCCGTAACCTGACGGACTTTGGTGGGCAGGCTCTGGCGCTGGAGCAGCTCCAGTTCATCGTTGAGCTCTTCCTCGGTATCAAAAGCATCCAGCTTGGTCCAGTGGGTGGCAAAGAGCCAGATGTTTGCAAGGGTGTTATTCATATTCAGTCTCCTTTTCTGGGGCATCGGCAAGGATGCCGGCCCGGTAGAACGGCGCAATGGCGTTGGCATCGCCGTGGCGCACGATGGAATAGGTAATGTCGCAGTAGGGCTGGATGGCCGTGCTCTTTTCCACGGTGGAGATGAGCAGCACCTGCAGCTGCAGGCGGCGGAACAGCTCCATCATGGGGCGGATGCGGTCACTGGTCATCTTGCTGAAGGCCTCGTCCAGCAGGACAAGGCGGATGCTGTTCTCGCTCTTCTGGTAGATCTGCAGCAGGCTGGCACAGATGGCCACATAGAAGGGAGCCTGGTTCTCGCCGCCGGAGGAATCGCGGCTGACGCGGGAAAGATAGGCCTGCTGGCCCGAGACGGTGTTGGTCACCTTGATGTCATAGTCCAGATAGGTGCGGTAGTCCACATAATCCGAGAGGGTGGCACCGGAGGTGGTGCGGCCCTCCTGCCGGGCCCGGGTGTTCTCATCCACATCGGCCATGATCTTTTCCATCAGCGTGTCCACCTGCCGCTCGTAGACGGGGTCGGCAGTGGCGGCAAGGTTGTCCAGCGAGTCGCCATCGGTCATCTGCTGGTTGCCCTTGTCCACAATGACCTGATAGAAGGCAGCCAGCTGGGGGTCCCGGCTGGGCTCCAGCTCAAAGCGGTAGACTTCCTCGCCGTAGGTCAGCTGCTCCATCACCTTGTTCAGCTCCCGGAACTGGCGGCGGGCGTTGAAGATATCATCCTTCATCCGGAAGAGGATATCCTTGCGGAAGCGGTCCTTGCAGTCCCGCTGTGCCTGCTCCAGCCGGGCGGCGTAGCGTTCCAGATCAATGCGGACAAGGCTGTCGTGCTGGGCGCGGTACTGTTCCACCCCGGCCAGACCCAGCGGATAATCGCAGACGTAGTGCTCGTTGTAATCCCTCTGGGCAGGCTCCAGCGTGGAAGTGAGATAAGCTCGCAGGGCATCGTCCAGCCTGGTCTGTGCCTTTTCGGCAGTCTGCGCGGCGGCACGGGCCGTGCGCCCGCCCGTCATCAGGCCCTTTTTGCGTTCCTGTGCCAGAGGCTCCAGCAGCGGATGCTGTGCAAAGAATGCCTCTGCCGCCTCCCGGCTCTGTGCGGCGGTCTCCACCGCCTTACCCTGCTCTGCCTCGCAGGATGCGATCTGCTTTTCGCAGACGCGGATATCGCCGCCCACCTGCTCCACGGCCTTGCGGGCAGTCTCCCATGCAGCTTCCCGGGCTTCTTCCTCGCGGTAGAGCTGCTGCAGCATGGGGTTCTCACGGCAGTCCTCCAGCTTCTGCTCCTGCGCGGCGTAGTCGGCACGGGCGGCATCCAGCGCGGCCCGGCTGGTCCAGAGTTCGGCCAGCTGTTCCAGCGCATGGCCCCGCAGGACGTTCTGGTACTGGTCGTAGGCAGATTTCAGGGTCTTTTCGGTCTGGGCGGCTTCGCGGCAGCGGTCGGCCTGAGCGGCAAGCTGTGCTTCCAGCGCTTCGGCACGCTCCCTGCGGGCATCCAGGCCGATATAGCGCTGGGGCCTGCGCAGGCGTTCCAGCCGGAAGGGATGATGGCGCAGCAGGTCCCGGGTGGCGCTGTCTGGGAAATGTTCCAGCGTATCGGGGGTGTCGCAGCAGACAATGCGGCGCAGGATGGTGTCCGCATACTGTGCGGCCAGCGGGTTTTCGCTGGTGACCTGGGCGGCAAGGCTGTCGGCGGGGGCTGTCTCCGCATGGCGGTCCGCCTTGCGGATGCCCGGGGTATCCAGCAGGCTGATGGGCCCCACCCGGTCGCCCAGCGCCACAAAGGCGCTCTTGGCGGCGGCGTAGTGGGCAGGCGGCACAAGGATATCGAACCGGCGGTCACCTAGGCAGGCTTCCACACAGTCCTGCCAGCTCTCATCGGCCACGGTCAGCAGCTCACAGAAGATCTTTGCATCCGCTGTCATGCCGCGGCTTTTCAGCTCGGCATTCACGGCATCCCGCACTTTGGTGGCGGCATCGCCGTGGGGGTAGACCCACTTGCCGCCGGACACGGCGTTCAGCTCGGCCCGCAGGCCCTCCTGCTCTTTTGCCAGATCCGCCGAAGCCTGCCGGGCAGCGAAATACTGCTCCTCCAGCGGCTTTTCGATGCAGGCCAGCGCCTCGGTCAGGGCGGGGAGATGTTCCGCCGTCAGGCGCTGGGGCCAGAGCTCCTTCTCCACCGCAAAGCCGCTGCGGTTCAGCTGGGTCAGCAGGCCGGTGATGGTATCCGCAGTTGCTTCCAGACCGTTCCTTGTCCGGGCTGCTGCATCCAGCGCACTCTTTTTCCGGGCCAGCTCCTCGGTCAGGGCATCCAGTGCCCGGCCCGCGCCGCTGTCACCGGCCGCTCCGTGGGCCGCCAGATAGGCCCGGCGGGCTTCGGCTTCGGCGTTCTTGGCGGCCTCGTATTTTGCGTTCAGGTCGGCCAGCTGGCGGCGGCCTGCGTCCAGATGGCTCTGCCAGGAGGCATCCTCACCGGCATCCGCTTCGGCGCGGGCCAGCAGGGCCGCGCCCCGGTTGACAAGGGCATCCGTTTCTTTGGCAGCAGCTTCCCGGCCATACGCCACGATCTGTTCCAGCGCGGCGGCACGGGTCTGGGCCTCGGCCAGAACGGCGTGGAGGTTTTCCAGCTCCACCCGGTCGCCCTGCAGCGCTTCCAGATCCAGTTCAGGCTGGGGCAGGATGTACTGGTACAGGAACTCCCGGAAGTTGGGGATCTCGTCCATGCTGGTGCCCATCTGGAACACTTCGTTGAACTTTTTGCCCAGCGGGCTGGAGGCGCGGCCAATGCCCAGGGCACGGCAGATGCGGTCCCGGGCCTCGCTGGGGCTGCGGGTGTAGGACAGACGGCCCACGGCGGGCTTGAAGTCCTCCTTGGCGCTGGGGGCACCGGTGCGCGGATCAAGGAAGGGCAGCTTTTCCAGCGTGATGCCGTCCTCAGAGATGTACCAGGTCTGGTCGCCTGGGTGGAGCTCCTGCATGGGGCCCTCGGATTCCACCCGGACAGCGATGACAAAGTTTGTCCGCTTGACGGTATCCCAGAACTCGGCACCGATGTATGCCACCGTGCGGCCCGGGCGGCGGTAGGCATTCTCGCCGCGCTGCTTGGCGTGGACAGAGCCCTGCAGGGTGCGGCCGCTCTTTTTATTGCCCAGGGCATTGAAATTGCGGTTGGTGGTCAGGCAGTAGCGGATGGCATCCAGAATGGTGGTCTTGCCCACCGCGTTGACACCGATCATATAAGTCAGACGGGCACAATCGAAGGTGACATTTTCAAAGTTGTGCCAGTTGATGAGCTTCAGGCGCTTTAATTCGATCATTCTTCTTCCTCCCCGCTGGCATCTCCGTCAGGCCGCTCGTAGAGGGCCAGTTCCTCCCGGGTGCGGCTGCTCTCGGCGGCGGCATCGGCAAGGTCTGCGTCCGGCAGGGCCAGCAGCACAGTGGGGAACACCTCGATGCGGCTGTCCAGACCGGTCAGCCGCCCCACCGGGCGGGCCAGATTATACCTGCGCAGGGTGCGCATCAGCTCCTCCAGCGTGCGCTGGTCCAGCCGCCGGGGCAGGTTCATCTTCTGCAGCTCCGTCTGCACCTCTTCCACCGTGACCAGCACCTGATCGGCGCTGGCGGCAAGGCTCTCCCGCTTTTGCAGGTAGAGCAGGCGGAGCACCAGCAGCAGGATGCTCTCGTATTTCAGCAGCCGGGCCTGACTGCCCTCATGCTCGTTGACCAGCGCCGCCGCCTGCAGCGGAGCCGGGTAAAGCGTTACCGCATAGCCCAGCGGCGCGAACACGGCCCGCACCTCGGGCAGATGATCCTGCACATAGAGGTATTTTGCCCGCTGATCCTCCACGCCGCCCAGCACAAAGCAGTGGTTGAGCAGATAGTTTGCGGTCTCTTCCAGCATTTTATTCGGTTCGGCCATGGTCAGCGTCCTCCCTGCGGGGTGTCAGAATAAACTCTTCAAACCGGAAGCCGCCCCGTTCGACCCAGTTTCCGGTAAGGGTGATATCGTAAGCCCGGCGCGGCGACTGCGAGTAGGTGTGCAGGCCGATGATGCGGGCAAAATCGCGGGGGTATTCCTCCGCCAGCGTGGAGGCAGCCACCGCACTGCGGGCAGCAAGGGCCTGTTTTGCCAGCAGGCCCACGTTCTCCTCGGTCACGGCCATCCGGGCGTAGTCCAGCAGCAGCTGCTGTTCTTTGCGCAGCTGCTCCGCATCCAGCCCGGCCTGCCGCACCGGGGCCAGCGGCGTTTCGCTGCGGGGCGCGGCGGGCGGGTAGAGGGGCTTTGCCCCGAACACCGCCGCCGGGTAGAGGTGCAGGTGCTTTGCCACCGGGCCGTCATCCGGCGCGAACAGCTGATCGGGCGTTTTGATCTCCTCAGCATAGCGGCGGAGCAGGGCGGTGACACTGCCCTGCGAAGAGCGGTCGCTCAGCAGCAGGAACTGAGCCCGCTGCACGGCCCGCTTGCGGTAGCGGATGTGGCTCTGGTCGATCTGGCGCATCAGGGTGCTCATCTCTTCCAGCGAATCCCGCAGTTTCTGGATGAGGGCACGCACGGCAGGGGCTGCCTCGCCGGGGGCACAGCGCTCCACCCGGGCGTAATCCAGCGCCAGCCGGGGCAGGTGGTTTGCCTCGCAGTCGTCCAGCTCCTCTTCCAGATAAGCGCGGTAATTGAACAGGTTATCGCTGGTCTTGAAGCGGTGGTAAGCGGCGGCCACCACCTTTTCCTCGTACTGGTCGAAGAGCTCCAGCACCTCCTGCGGGGTGCGGTTGCGGGTGAGCCGGTCGATATAATGCCCGATGGATGCGTTCAGCGCCCGCAGGGACTTGTTCAGTGCTTCCAGATCGGAGGCCACCTCCCGCAGAACATTCTCATAGGGGCTCTTTTCCTCCCCGATGTTCTGCAGCAGCTGCCAGGCCTTGTACAGCTTGCCGGTGTAGGTGACAACACGCGGGTTCAGGATCTCTTCCAGCGCTTCCAGCAGGGGGGCCACCTCGGGCACAAAGGCAAGGGCAGGCTCTTCCTCATAGCTGCCGGGCTGCTCTTCCAGCCAGCCGGTGCGGCGCAGGCGGAGCAGAAAGCCCAGCGCAAGGGTATGGGGGTCCCGGGTGGGCTGTTCGGCTTCATCGCCCGCGTCATCGGCATCCAGTGCCAGCGGCTTTGCCAGCGCCGCAAAGTAATCCTCGGCCCGGCTCACCGCTTCTGCCCGGGAGATGGAGTAATCCGCCGTGTGGCGGCACTCCTCCCACAGCAGGAGCAGCAGCTCCGCATAAAACGCCCGGTTGGGCCCCGCCAGCGGGCGGAACAGCCGCGGGCTGACCAGTTCAAACAGCTGCATCCAAAGGTTCCTTTCTTTCGA
>OLRS01003331.1_pt1 | contig 10322 bp, 8 predicted proteins | sample 1673171 | NCBI WGS metagenome assembly OLRS01 (sample SAMEA3136762, study PRJEB25190) | human gut metagenome | biome: human gut; feature: human-associated habitat; material: faeces | place: Austria | collected 2013
GTCAAGGATGCTAAGGCTTCCATGTACGCCACCTACAACAAGTTCAGCGACATGGCTGGCGCCGGTTGGGCTCAGGGCTACATCGGCTACTGCGCCAACGCTGAGCTGGTCAAGGGCTATCCCGACGGTACCTTCAAGCCCTCCGGCAAGGTCACCGGCTACGAAGTCCTCGCTATGATCCTCCGCGCTGTCGGCTACGACAAGAACGGTGAGTTCTCCGGCGCTGATTGGGCGCTGCATGTTGCGCAGACCGCGCAGCAGGCCGGCGTGCTCAAGAACGTCAAGGGCATCGACCTCAACGCTCCCGCTACCCGTGAGCTGGTCGCCGAGCTCCTGTTCCGTGCCATCGCTGAGGCTTCCACCGTCACCTACACTCCGGCCTTCGGCTATGTGACCGATAAGGTGCTCGGCAATGCTGCTCCCACCCTCGGCTACAAGAACTTCAAGCTCGTCGGCAAGGATTCCGCTGACAAGTGGGGCCGTCCCGCTACCAAGTGGATCTACAACGTCGGCGACAAGGAGACTCTTGTCAACGACAAGCCCGTCGTCTCCTACACCACCAAGGTTGCTGAGTGCGACATCGCCAAGGATCTGGGCATCTCCTCCGCTAAGAAGATCGAGAAGGCCTACATTGATGGTCAGCAGCCCGGTATTACCTCCGAGCTCGTCAGCACCAACAAGTACGGCACCATCAACCCGCTTGCCACCACCTCCTATGTCGGCGCTCAGGGCCGTTTGACCGAGGTCTATGACATGGATTCCGACGGTTACCGCATCGTTGAGATCAACACCTACCTCGCCAAGGTCGACAAGGTCACCGCTGCCAAGACCGACCGCAACGGCCACACCACCGACGCTACCGTCGATCTGACCGTCTACAATAGTAAGGCTCCCTCCACTTGGAACTTTGACGGCGTTAAGGCCGAGGGCTTCACGGTTGACCAGTATGTTCTCGTCACTGTTCTTCCCGAAGGTTACAATGCACGCCCCGCCCTTAACAAGGCTTCCGTTGAGAGCGTCGTCGCGGCTGAGGTCGTTGCCGGCGGCAAGCTGACCGGCTGGACCAACGAGATCGGCACCACCGCCGCTACCTCCGTTGTTGCCGGTACCACCTACAACGATGCTGACAAGTTCGCTCTGAACTGGCGTGAGGCTGGCAGCAACTGGCTCGTCGCTCTCGACAGCTATGGCAACGCCATCGGTCTCGTGAAGAGCTCCTCCAGCTACGCTGCGGTCGCCCGCATCGAGTGGAAGCCCAACACCACCAGCTTCGGCGGTTACGCTCTGGCTGATATCGTTCTGGCTGACGGCACCGTTCAGGAGAAGGTCACTGTCGCTTCTGTGAACGGCAACGCTGCAAATGCCACCGGCTCTCAGAACGGCAACTTCTATACTCAGGGCGTTCCCACTTCCGGCAGCGTCTCCATCTACTGGAATAACAACACGGAATATTACAAGCACATCATGTCTTACTCCGTCAATGCTGACGGCAGCTACAACCTGATGCCGCTCAAGGATCATGCGACGACTGCCACCGAGGACAGCGTTCTTGATCTGAGCCAGGCCACCTATACTAAGGGCTCTGGCACCATTTACAACAAGACCAACACTGTTGTTGCCACTGCCAGCACTGTGTTCCTGTACATCAACGAGAACGGTTACAGCTACACTGTTTACACCGGCAAGGACAATGCTCCCAGCATTTCCGATGCTACCATGTGTGTGAAGTACGACAGCAACGGCTACGCTGACCTCGTCGTTGTCCGTAAGTTCACCGCTGCCAGCAACACCTTTGTTGCTTATGTTACCGACAGCATTGTTGACGGCCTCTATTATCCCACCAACAGCAGCACTTTGTCCTATCCTAAGTATGATGTCTACAAGATGGGCGCTCTGACTGAAGATAATAAGACCACTGTTATCGACGAGTATGGCAAGTTTGCGGCCGCCTACGCCACTCACGGCACTGGCCTGTATGAGTTCAAGGTCGTCGAGGGTGTTATCGACAGCATGGTGTCCGTCATGTGCGATGGCTGCGACATCTGCAAGGTGGCTTGGACTGCTGACACCTATAAGATCGACCGTCTTGAGATCAAGGCAAACGTTGGCGATACCACCACGCTGCAGGGCGCTGTCTACGGCACTGGTGGCAACGCCATTCCCAAGGACTTCAACATCCTGCCCGAGACCCAGATCATCACGGCTACCAGAACCAACGGCCTTATCACCTTGGCTGAAGGCAGCAAGTCTGACCTCGTTGCCGGTCGCAAGATGCTGGTCAACTATGTCAACCCCACCAGCAACATCTACAATGCCAAGACCGTTTATGTCATCATTGAGGACGGTTCCGATGTGAACCCGACCCCCAATCCGACTGAGACCAAGGCTATCCTTACTATGGTTGGAAGCAATAACGACTTTGCGGTGGCGCTGTCTAAGGGCAATACCGCTGATAGCCCCGATATCACTGGCGCTACGGTTCGCCTTCAGAAGAGCTATGCCAAGGATTCCGGCTATGATGACGGTATCCTGATGACGCCGGCGCAGAGCTCCTCTGGAGCCAACATCTACACTGGTAGCGTTTCTTACGTTGCTGGCCAGACCTACTACATCCGTGCATACGTTGTTACTGCTGATGGCTACGCCTTCACCAGCAACGTTGTTACGGTCAATCCGTAAGGATATTTCCTAAACGGATACAGTAGCAAAAAACTTCCTATAAAGTTTCAGCCCCGAGCCGAAAGGCTCGGGGCTGTTTTTTATCTCTTTACGGCAAATAATGTTGCGGTCGCGCCTGCATTCGATGTGCCGCTGAGTGTGATGCTGTTGATCTCGTTCCACTTGACGGTGGTGTTGGTTTTGCTGCCGCCGGTGCCGCCGTCATTGCTGACGACCGTAGAGTGGTAGGAGACGCCCTCCAAAAACGGCGTCAGCCAAAGAAGCCCCGCACTGGTCGACCAGCTGTTGGCGCAGGCCGTGCCGAGCTCCGTGCCGTTGACCGACAGTTTCAGCGAACCGCTGGACGAGCCTGCGCAGAACGTGAAAAACAGCGCCGCAACCTTGGTCATGTCGACCTGCGAGAGGTCGAAATTGAGCGTGCCGTTTTCCGTCGTGGTCACGATCGGCCCTGCGAGCTTGACGAGGCAGTTGGCCTCGCGCGCCGCCGCGACCTCCTGCTGCACGGCGGTGACGGCCGAGGTGTCTGCCTTGGTGTTCAGCGTGTCGTCGTGGCTTTTGAGCGCGGTGTCGAGTTTGTGCGTCAGGTCGTTGAAGTCGGACATTTGGATGAAGTCCGATTTTTCCCAGTCGGGAAGAGCGTAGTTGGTTGTACGTTTCAATGCAAAATCCTCCGTTATGATAGAAATAAAAAAGCACTGCCGAAGCAGTGCTTTCATGTTTCGCAAACATGAAAAAAAGATGCAGGGCGAAACGGTACAGCGAAGCAAAATAACCCTAAATAACTGAGATTATGACTGATTTCGCAAGTCAAATTATGACTAAATATGCAGATTAATTTTACAAATCGCCCGACATAAAGCCGCCGCGGAGCCAGTTGGCGAGCTCGGCAGGGGTGCCGGGGACGCCGACGGTGGCGAATTCCGTGCGCGAGGGAACCATCTGTGCGTTGTCCGAGCTCTCCGCCCACTGGACGCGCTGCAAAATGTGCTCGGTGCAGTGCTCGAGCGGGCCGTCGGGCGCGGGCTTATATTGGAGGAGGATGGTCACGCAGCGGTTGTCGGACGTCCAGCGGCCGAAGTTCGTCGTGGGCTTGCGCCACTTCCAGAGGCATTTGTCGCCGCGCTGCTTTTTGAGCTTCAAATAGCCGTTTTCGATGTCCTGCGTGCAGCGCATGAGCCAGATGACATGGTAGCCCGCGCGCTGGAAGTGGGAGCAGACGTCGAAAAAGTGCTCCTCCATGAGTAAACCGTCCTGGAGCATCATCACGAAATGGTTGATCTGCACGTAGGCGGTGACGGTCTTATCGCCGACGGTGACGGGGACGTTGCGGCACTCGGGCGGGACGATCGCACGCCACTGCTCGCGCCACGCGGAGGCGGAGGACTGGACGAGCGGGGGCGTTTTCTTTTTCCAAAACAGCATGGGGGGCTCCTTTTTCGCAATTTTTGTTCCATTATAGCGAAAACGGGACGAAAAGGCAAGGAATATTGGCATTTTACAGGGATTTGACAGAGCGGCGGGCGACGGGCGCTTGCTATTTCGGCGAAAACATGATATTCTACTGTGATTCTAAGGAAATCGACTTTTCTTTGCAAGGAGAACGGCTATGAAGCTTGACCACAAGCGCACGGTGCTGGTGGGGCTGGCGTTTTTGTCCATCTGCGCGTTCTGGCAGATGTACGACAACATCATCCCGCTGATTTTGACGAACACGTTCCACTTAGACGAGACCATTTCCGGCGCGATCATGGCGGCGGACAATGTGCTGGCGCTGTTTTTGCTGCCGTTCTTCGGCGCGCTGAGTGATCGGACGAGCACGAAGATCGGGCGGCGGATGCCGTTTATCCTCGGCGGCACGGCGGCTGCGGTGATCCTGATGAATCTGCTGCCGCTTTTTGACAACGGCTACGCAAATGGCGCGAGCACGGGTAAGCTCGCGATGTTCGTCGTCACGCTGGGGCTGCTGCTCGTGGCGATGGGGACCTACCGCTCGCCCGCGGTGGCGCTGATGCCGGACGTGACACCCAAGCCCATAAGATCGCGCGCGAACGCGATCATCAATCTGATGGGTGCGGTCGGCGGCATTTCGTATCTGATCGTGGCGGCGGTGCTGTATCCGAACAGCAAGACGGCGGGGGCTGCGCATGTGAACTACCAACCGCTTTTTGTCGTCGTGTCGGTGCTGATGGCGGTTTCGGTCATCGTGCTGTACTTCACGACAAACGAGCCGAAGCTCGCGGCGGCGGAGAAGGAATACGAGGCCGAGCATCCCGAGCAGCAGCTCGTGGAGGAGGAGCCGGACGGCAGCGAGGAGCTGCCCAAAGAAGTCAAGCGCAGCCTTGTGATGCTGCTGAGCTCGATCGCGCTGTGGTACATCGGCTACAACGGCGTGACGACGTGGTGGACGACGTATGTCGGGCGCGTGATGGGGCAGGGCCTCGGCGGCGCGTCGACGTGTTTGCTCGTCGCGACGGGCGGGGCCATCGTGTCGTACATCCCCGTGGGGCAGCTGGCGTCGAAGATCGGACGCAAGAAGACCATTCAGGGCGGCGTCATCCTGCTTGCGGCGTGCTTTGCGTCGGCGTACTTTTTGACGACGCATTATCAGAGCATCAACGCCGTGATGTTTGTCGTGTTTGCGCTCGTTGGCCTTGCGTGGGCGGCAATCAACGTCAACTCGCTGCCGATGGTCGTCGAGATGTGCAAGGGCAGCGACATCGGCAAGTTCACGGGCTACTACTACACGTTTTCGATGGCGGCGCAGGTCGTGACGCCGATTTTGGCGGGCACGCTCTTGAAGCACATCAGCTACAGCATGCTGTTCCCGTATGCGGCGTTCTTCGTGGCGTGCAGCTTTGTGACGATGTGCTTCGTGCGCCACGGCGACTGCAAGGTGGAGGCCAAGGCCGGGCTTGCGGCGTTCGAGGACATGGATGCGGACTAAATCGAATACAAGAAGTGATCTAAAATGAAAATTTTACGGATCGTTGTCGGAATTTGCCTGATTCTGGCGGTCGCGTGGGCGGTTTTACTGCGCGCGCGGCGCGGGACGGAGTCGATGGCGGCGCTGCGGAAATTCCGCTATGCGCACCGCGGGCTCTACGATAAGGAGGCGGGCATTCCCGAAAATTCGCTGCCGGCATTCTCGCGCGCAATCGCGCGGGGCTTCGGCGCGGAGCTCGACGTGCACCTGCTGCGCGACGGGACGCTTGCCGTGTTCCACGACAGCGATGTGAAGCGCATGACGGGCCGCGAGGGATACCTCGAAGACCTGAGCGCGGACGAACTCAAGGACTACGCGCTGGACGGGACGAAGGAGACCATCCCGCAGTTCAAGGATGTGCTCGCGCTGTTTGCGGGGACGGGCCTGCCGCTCATTGTGGAGGTCAAGAGCTTTCGCGACAACTTTGCCGGGCTGACCGAGCGCACGATGGCGGAACTCGACAAGTTTGACGTCAAGTACTGCGTGGAGTCGTTCGACCCGCGGTGCGTGGCGTGGCTGAAAAAGCACCGGCCAGAGGTCATCCGCGGGCAGTTGAGCTGCGACTTTTTGAAAGACCGCGGCAATTTGAGCCTGCCGATGGCGTTTGCGACGACGAATCTGCTGGGCAACATCATGGCGCAGCCGGATTTTGTCGCCTACAAATTTGAAGATAAGAAAAACTGGGCGCCGCGTTTATGCCGTAAGCTCTACGGCGCGCAGGGCGTTTACTGGACCATCCGGTCGAAAGAAGACTTGGAGACGGCGGAGCGCGAGGGCGCGATCGCCATTTTTGAGCGGTTTATTCCCTAAAGAGGGATCCCACTTGTGGAAGGGTGGGGGAAAAGAAGCAAAACCGAAAGAAAAGGAAGAAGGTTTTATGGCAGAACAGAAAAGACGCTGGGGCGACCGGCGCGACGCAACACTGCTGCGCGATGTGGATTCGCTGCACTTTATCATGGGCATCATCTATCCCAACCGCGCGGACAACGAGGCGTATATCGCAGAGCGCGTGAATTTAGAGCCCATCAAGGACTACATTGCGACGAAAAACTATGAGGGCATCCCGTTCAAGTACACGTTTTTCCACGTGATCCTGACGGCGCTCGTTAAGACGGTCATTTTACGGCCGAAGCTCAACCGCTTTTACGCGAATGAAAACTACTATCAGCGCAATAAGGTGACAGCGGGCTTTGTCATCAAAAAGGAGTTTGCCGACGGCAGCGAAGAGGCCATGGCTCTGCTGGAGATAAAGCCTGAGAGCACCATCGAAACGATCCACGAGGAGATCCACCAGGAGGTTGCGGCCTGCCGCGAGCAGAAGAAGGTCAACACGACCGACAACAGCATGAATGTGCTCAACAGCCTGCCGCGCTTTTTGTCCAAGGCGGCGGTGCGATTTATCCGCTGGCTCGACAAGCACGGCTGGTGTCCCGATTTCCTGATCGGCAAGGACCCGAACTACAGTTCGGTGTTCATCTCCAACCTCGGTTCCATTCATCTCAAAAGCGGCTACCACCACCTGACGAACTGGGGCACGAGCTCGCTGTTCTGCATCATCGGCGAAAAGAAGTGGACGCCGCTGTACGACGAGCACGGCCTTGTCGAAATGCAGGAGACGGTCGACCTCGGCCTCACCGTGGATGAGCGCATTGCCGACGGCTACTATTACGCAAAGAGCGTGCGCCTTTTCAAATATCTGTTAGAACACCCCACCCTTTTGGAACGACCGCTATCGGAGGAAGTAGAATATGAGTGATTCCATTGTCAGAACGCCCTGGAAGGATTACATGGGCGAGGTGCCGATGCATCTTGAATATTTCGACGGCTCGATGTTCGAGGCCGTGGAAAACGTTGCCAAGAAGTACCCCAACAGCATTGCCTTTACGTTCATGGGAAAGTCGACGACCTACCGCCAGATGATCCGCGAGATCGAGCAGTGCGCCAAGGCACTCAAGACCATCGGCGTGCGCGAGGGTGACAAGGTGACCATTGCCATGCCGAACTGCCCGCAGGCCATCTATATGTTCTACGCCGTCAACCTCGTCGGCGGCATTGCGAACATGATCCATCCGCTGTCGGCAGAGAAGGAGATCGAGTTTTACCTCAACGCCTCGGAAAGCGTGGCGGCGGTGACGCTCGACCAGTTCTACAACAAGTTTGAAAAGGTGCGCGAGCGCACGAAGGTTGTGAACATGATCATCGCAAGCGTGCGCGACGCGCTGTCCCCGACGATCAAGGCGGGCTATATGCTCACCGAGGGACGCAAGATCGAGAAGATTCCAGAGGACGCGCCGGTCATCATGTGGAAGGACTTCATGAAGCTCTCCCGCTCCTGCTATTATAAGACCTATAAGGTCAAGCGCGGGGGCGCCGACCCCGCCGTCATCCTCTATTCCGGCGGCACGACCGGCACGACGAAGGGCATTGTGCTGACGAACAAGAATTTCAACGCCCTCGGCCAGCAGGTCATCGCGGCGAACCCGATGTTCCGTCCCGGCGACCGCATGCTGGCGGCGATGCCGCTGTTCCACGGCTTCGGCCTCGGCGTGTGCGTGCACACGATGCTCTCGCAGGGCGGACGCTGCATCCTGATCCCGCGCTTCACGGCCAAGAGCTACGCCAAGCAGATCGTGAAGTACCACTGCAACTTCATCGCGGGCGTGCCGACGCTGTACGAGGCGCTGCTGCGCCTGCCGAGCATGGACGGGGCGAACCTCAGCTCGCTCAAGGGCGTATTCTCCGGCGGCGACAGCCTGTCGATCGAGCTGAAGAAGAAGTTCGACAAGTTCCTCTATGACCACAAGGCCGTCGTGCAGGTGCGCGAGGGCTACGGTACGACGGAGACGGTCACGGCCTGCTGCCTGACGCCGACACATATCTATAAGGAGGGCTCCATCGGCCTTCCGTTCCCTGATACCTATATTAAAATCGTCAAGCCCGGCACCGATGAGGAGCTGCCCTACGGGCAGGAGGGCGAGATCCTGCTGGCCGGCCCGACGGTCATGCAGGGCTACATGAACCAGCCCGAGGAGACGGCGCAGACCCTCCGCAGGCACGACGACGGCCTGACGTGGGTTTACACGGGTGACCTCGGCACGATGGACGAGCAGGGCTTTATCTACTTCCGCGGCCGTGCGAAGCGGATGATCATCTCCTCCGGCTACAACGTCTATCCCGGCCAGATTGAGAACACCCTCGACGCGAACGAGAATGTCCAGATGAGCTGCGTCATCGGCGTGCCCGACGCGTATAAGATGCAGAAGGTCAAGGCCTTTGTCATGCTCAAGCCCGGCGTCCCCGCGACGGATGAGACGCGGCAGGAGCTGCTGGCCTACTGCCGCAAGCATGTGGCGAAATACGCCATGCCCTATGACATCGAGTTCCGCGAGGAGCTGCCGAAGACGCTTGTTGGCAAGGTAGCCTACCGCGTGCTCGAGGAAGAGGAGCTGGCCAAGCTCAAGGCGGAGCAGGAGCCTGAGGCGCAGGTGCAAGGAGGCGGCAACTAAGCCATGGAACAAGAACTGAAAAGGCATTATAGCTTGCTCGTGGAGTTTCTTGGGAACATTCTCGGCCCGGACTATGAGATTGCGCTGCACGAGCTGAAGGACGATTCCAACCAGATCATCGCCATCGCCAACGGCGAGCTGACGGGGCGGCATCTCGGCTCGCCCCTGAGCAACAAGATGCTCGAGTATCTGACGAGCCGCCTGTACGAGACGCAGGACTATGTCCTCCGTTTCGAGAGCACGTCCGTCACGGGCAAGAAGATGTGCTCGAACTCACTGTTCATCCGCGGCGCCAACGGCGAGCTGGCGGGGCTGCTGTGCATCAACTTCGACAGCAGCCGCTATGAAGAGCTGGCGGGGAAGGTCATGGACCTCTGCGGCGGCAAGCTCATGCCCGGCACGGAGAGCGGCACGAGCCTGATCGTCGACCGCGAGCTGCCGAGCGCCGGCCCCACGGCGCAGGCCTATCCCACGTCCATCGCGGGCGCGACGGCGAGCATCGTTTCCTCCGTCGTGGCGAACTACCCCGTGGAGGTCGACCGCCTGACACAGGATGAGAAGATGGACATCATGGAGACGCTGAGCCGCAAGGGCGTGTTCCTGCTCAAGGGCTCGGTGAGCTACGTCGCCAAGGAGCTGCACAGCTCCGAGGCCAGCATCTACCGCTATCTCGGCAAGCTCAACAGCCGCCAGAAATAACGTGTATTTTTGGCGCGGCTGTTGCAAAAACTACTGCCGATCGCGGCGAAAAGCGGTATGCTGTGGAAAATGAAACACAAAGGAGGCCATCGAAATGGCGATTGTACATGCAACGGAGGAGAGCTTTGCCCGTGAAGTGCTCGAGAGCAAGCAGCCCGTGCTGGTGGATTTCTGGGCGGCGTGGTGCGGCCCGTGCCGGATGCTCGCGCCCCTGCTGGAGCAGGCCGCGGAGCAGAACCCGGACTGCAAGGTCGTGAAGGTCGATGTCGACGCGTGCGGAAATCTCGCCATGCGCTACGGCATCGCGAGTATTCCGACGCTCATGCGCTTTGACGGCGGCGAGGTGACGCGCAGCTCCATCGGCCTTGTCTCGGCGGAGGAGCTGCAGCAGTTGATGCGCTGAGTGGGGAGACGAGTCGACAGAAACGGGCGGCGCAGTGTTTGCTGCGCCGCCC
>OLRS01003334.1_pt1 | contig 10314 bp, 14 predicted proteins | sample 1673171 | NCBI WGS metagenome assembly OLRS01 (sample SAMEA3136762, study PRJEB25190) | human gut metagenome | biome: human gut; feature: human-associated habitat; material: faeces | place: Austria | collected 2013
CACCGGGCAGAATCCTGATGAAATTCATTCTGAGCTTTCCGGAAATATGCGCTAAAATCGTGTGTCCATTTCCAATATCGACTTGGAATGTGGTGTTGGGCAGGGACTCGACGACCACGCCCTCGACTTCGATCATGTCGGATTTTGCCAAGTGTTATCCCTCCTGGTCCTGATTACCGCCGCTCTCCAGAGCGGCAATGGCTTTACGAAGCTCACTGTTTGTGACTTTTTCGCTGCTTCTGATCCTCTCGGCAGCGGCCCCGGCGTCGAGACCGGTCGGCACAACGTGCCGCAGCCGCTTGCGCTTCGGGTTTTCCACCCGCCTGCGCTTGCCGTCCGCCAGCAGGAGGAAGTCTCCCTCCGTCGCAAGTACGAAGAAGAGGCTCCCCGCGTCCCTGCCGGCGACTGATTTTACGATGTCAGATTTGGCAATGCTCATACATTACACCCATTACACCAGCGACTCAGAGGGGTCCGTCAGAAGCTCCGGCTCCCCGTCTGTGATGAGTACGGTGTTTTCATAATGGGCCGCGTTCTTTCCGTCGGCGGTTTTCACCGTCCAGCCGTCGGACATCTGCACGATGGCCGCGCTTCCCGCGTTTACCATGGGCTCGACCGCGATGGTCATGCCCCGCAGCAGGCGGGGGCCGTGTCCGGGCTTGCCGTAGTTCGGCACCTCGGGCGGCTCGTGCATGTGTCTGCCAATGCCGTGACCGACATACTCACGCACGACCGTGCAGCCGTTGGCCTCCACATACGCCTGCACCGCGGCAGAGATGTCGGAGAGACGGTGGCCCTCGCGGGCGTACTTGATTCCCTCAAAGAAGCTCTGCTGGGTTATGCGGATGAGGCGGAGCGCCTCGTCGGACACCTGCCCGCAGGGGTAGGTACCGGCGCAGTCGCCGTGGAAGCCGCCGATGAACGCGCCTACGTCGACGCTGACGATGTCACCCTCCTGCAGCACCCGCTTGCCGGGGATGCCGTGGATGATCTCGTCGTTCACACTGACGCAGACACTGGCCGGATAGCCGTTGTAGTTCAGGAAAGAGGGGATCGCCCCCTGCGACTTGATGAAACGATACACTGCCTGGTCAATTTGTTGGGTTGTTACGCCGGGTTTTACCATTTCCCGCGCCACAGCGCGGGCAGCCGCGGTAATTTTTCCCGCCCGGCGCATCGCTTCGATCTCGTGACTGGACTTGAGAGTAATCATTTCGTCACTCCCAGTGCAGTCAGGATCGCCTGCGTCGTGCCATCCACGGTGGGCTGGTCGTCCACAGTCTTCAGAACCCCGCGGGCCTCGTAGAAACCCTTGAGAGGCTCTGTCTCTTTATGATAAACCGCCAGACGATCCTTGACCGTCTCGGGGTCATCATCCTTGCGCTGCTTCAGCGCGCCGCCGCAGACATCGCACACGCCCTCCTTTTTCGGGGGGATGTTGACGATGTGATAGCTGGCGCCGCAGCTCTCGCAAACGCGCCGGCCGCCCATACGGGCGATGATCTTCTCATCGGGAATCTCGATGGCGACCACGGCGTCGAAGCTGATACCGGCCTGCTCGAGGGCCTCGGCCTGGGCGATCGTGCGGGGCACGCCGTCCAGAATGTAGCCGTTCGCGCAGTCAGGCTCCTGCAGGCGCTCGTTGATGATGCCGATGATGACCTCATCGGGCACCAGCTTACCGGCGTCCATATACTCCTTGGCCTTGAGGCCCGTAGGAGTCCCATTCTTCACGGCAGCACGCAGAATGTTGCCAGTGGAGATGGTCGGAATATCCAGCTTCTTCTTCAGAATTTCGGCCTGAGTGCCTTTGCCGGCACCCGGAGCACCTAAAAGGATCAGTTTCATAAAAACACCTCTTATTCCAGGAAGCCCTTATACTGACGCATCAGCATCTGGGATTCCAGAGCCTGGACGGTCTCCAGCGCAACACCGACCACGATGATGACGGAGGTGCCGCCGATGGACAGACTGGACTGGTTGACGATCTTGCCGATCAGCAGCGGCAGGATGGCCACCACGCCCAAGTAGATGGCACCAAACAGAGTGACCTTGTTGAGGACCTTTTTGATGAAGTCAGCCGTGGGCTTACCGGGGCGGAAGCCGGGCATGTTGATCTTGCCGCGCATCTTGAGATATGCCTTGTTCAGGGCGGCCTCAAAATCCTCGGGGCTGACCTCGACGGTCAGCAGGACCTTGCTGTTTTCCAGTTTTTCACAGGATTTGACACTCATTTTGTTTTTTTCCTCCGTTCAACATCATTTCATCTTCGATTGCCAAGAGAGGATCCCGGGCAAAAAATCACGATCCGCTCTTGTCAATCGAAGATTTTCAATGCAATTTAATATGATAACAGAAAACTCTTTTAATTTCCACACTTTTTTGTGTCCAGATCAATTTTTTTTGGAACAAACTGCAGATAGTCCGCTGAGACAAGGGAAAAGTCCGTTCCGTTCCACGGCCCCTCGATGGCGCGGCGATGGGATTGGCCGTGCAGATGCCCGTAATAGCACTGCTTCACCTTGTATTCGCGCAGCAGACGCAGAATCTCCGGGCAGTAGTACCCCTGATAGAGCGGCGGATAGTGCAGGAAGCACAGAATCTCCCTGTCCCCCGCCTGCCTGAGAGACGTCTCGAGCCGCCCGATCTCGCGCAGGAGCACCTTTTCGTTGTGAGTGCCGTGGTGATCCAGCTCATAAAACCAGCCGCGCGTGCCGCAGAGGGCATAGTCGCCGTAGGTCAGGCAGTTGTTGTGCAGAATCTGCATCGAGTGCAGCCCGTGCGCGTCGAAAAATCGCTCCATCTTCGCCACCGTCGTCCACCAGTAGTCGTGGTTGCCCTTGAGCAGGATTTTCTTGCCGGGGATGCGGTCGATAAAGCGGAAATCCTCCAGCGATTCCTCAAGGCTCATCCCCCAAGAGAGGTCGCCGCACAGGACGGTCACGTCGTCCTCGTGCAGGTGGGAAAAGCTCTCCTCCAGCCGCTGGACATAGTTCTTCCACGCCTCGCCGAACACGTCCATGGGCTTGTTCGACGAGAGCGAGAGGTGCAGGTCGCCGATTGCGTACAGTGCCATATACTCCCCCGTTTCCTGAAATATAAATAAGGTATCGCGTGCTCAGAACAGGCGGCGCAGGTTGTTCCAGAAGATGTTCTCCAGCAGCGGCCGCGGATAGCCGCGCCCAGCGAGCGCCGCCCAGATGCGCGGCACATCTTCTACCCCGCGCAGGCCGCCCGCGAGCTTTTCGCATCCGTCGAGGTCACCGCCGATGCAGAGCGTCTCCTCCCCCGCGATGTCGAGCATGTGCTCGATCTGACGGACAAGGCCGTCCATCGTCTCGTCCGGACCGACGAAACTCTGGTATAAGTTCAGCCCCACGACGCCGCCCGTGTTACGGATGGCGCGGAGCATATCGTCCGTCAGGTTGCGCCGGTGCGGGCAGACGGCGCGGCTGTTCGAGTGAGAAGCCAGAATCGGCCGGTGCGTCATACGCACGAGATCCCAGAAGCCGGGATCCGAGAGGTGCGAGACGTCGGCATAGATTCCGCAGCCCTCCATCTCGCGGATAAAGTCCCGCCCCTGCGCGCTCAGTCCGCGGTCGGGATCCTCCAGATTCGTCCCGGAGAGCGCGTTCGTCCGGTTCCAGACGGGATTGATGATCCGCACGCCCCATTGCGCTGCCTGCGCAACGCGTCCGGGGGCGCAGGCGAGCAGCTCCGCGCCCTCGATGCTCAGCAGCGCCGCGGCCACGCCGTCCGCGGCGGCGCGGTCAATCTCTTCGCCCGTGCGGCAGAGACGGATGCGGTCTTTGTTCTCCTCCATCTCGCGCAGAAAGCGCTCGTGCTGGCGCGCGCAGGCGGTGAGCAGCTGCCGCTGCGTCAGGCCGCGCCCGTCGCGGTAGAACGCGAAAAACTGCGCGTAGCGCGAAAAGGCGCGCTCCGTTCGCTCGAGGTCGATGTGCCCCTCGCTGCGGCGCAGGCTGCACGGCACGGCGTAGAATTCCCGGTCCTCGCCGGTAAAGTCCTCACCCGTCTCCACGCAGCGGGAGATCGTGTCACAGTGCGCGTCAAAATACGGAATTTTGTCCATAACTCACCTCAAAACGCATCTTCCAGATATTCTATGCGCGTGACAGCAGCGCTGTGCGCCGTGTCGGTGTAGACCTCCGCGACGTCGAAGCGCACGGGGCAGTCCAGTCCGCGCGCGGCGAGATAGCACGCCGCCGTGCGCCGGAGCTTTTCCTGCTTCTGGCGGGTCACATACTCGCGCGGGAGCCCCACGGAGAGGTTCGTGCGCGTCTTGACCTCCACGAAGCAGAGAACGCTCCCCTGCCGTGCGATGAGATCCACCTCACCGAAGCGGCAGTGGTAGCTGTGCGCGAGGAGCTGATAGCCCCTGCGGCGCAGGAAATTCGCGACCTGTGCCTCGCCCCACGTTCCCTCGGCGCGGCTCACTGTTTGCCCGCCTTCCACTTCTTCAGAAACGTCATGCGGTGCTCCGGACAGGGGCCGTACTGGTCGAGCATCGCATAGTGATCCCTCGTGCCGTAGCCCTTGTGTTTGGCGAAGCCGTACTGCGGATACATCGGGTCGAGCACGTCCGTCACATAGCGGTCACGGCTGACCTTCGCGAGGATGGACGCCGCCGCGATAGACGCCGAGCAGCCGTCTCCGCCGATGATGCAGGCGTGCAGCGCGGTCACGGCGGCACTTTTGCCGTGGTCGCGGTTGCCGTCGATCAGCGCGAAATCCGGGCGGACAGCGAGCGCATCAATCGCGAGTTGCATCGCCTTCATCCGTGCGCTGAGAATATCCGTTGCATCGATCTCCGCCGCGCTGACGGAGGCCACCGCCCACGCCTCGGCCTCTGCTATAATCACATTGTAGAGCGCATCGCGTTTTTTAGGTGTCAGCTTCTTCGAGTCATTTAGCCCGTCGATCACGCAGCCGCGCGGCAGGATGACCGTCGCCGCATAGACCGGCCCCATCAGCGGCCCGGCCCCGGCCTCGTCGACGCCGCAGACCGTCTCATACCCCTGCGCCCACGCGGCGCACTCGTGCTCCCACAGGTCAGGCATGCTGCACATCCTCCACCGTCTCGAGTGTAAAGCGTCCGAGCTTGCCGCCGCGGAATTCGTCGAGCAGGACGCGTGCCATGCGCTCGGTGTCCACCTGCGCGCCGCGCATCAGAAAGCCGCGCTTGCGCCCGGCCATCTCCAACAGGTCATAGCCGCTCTCCTCGCCCGTCGGCTCGATCTTATAGCGCTCCTGCAGGACGGGCGCATAGTGCTTCCCGAGGTACTCCATCAGGTAGCAGGCGAGCTCCTCAATATCCAGCACATCGTCCTTCACAGCGCCTGTAAAGGCGAGACGCTTGCCAACCTCCGGGTCGTCAAATCGCGGCCAGAGGATGCCGGGTGTGTCGAGCAGCTCGAGCGTCGCGTCCACGGGCACCCACTGCTTCGAGCGGGTGACGCCGGGGCGGTCCTCGGCGCGGGCGGTCTTGCGCTTAGCAACCTTATTGATAAAGGTGGACTTGCCCACGTTCGGGATGCCGAGCACCATCACGCGCACGACGCGGCCGACCTGCCCCTTCGCGGCGTAGGCGGCGAGTTTATCGCGCAGCAGCTCGCGCACAGCCGCGGCGAACTGCGCCGTCCCGGCGCCGCCCTTGGCATTGGCCTCGAGCACGGCGCAGCCGTTTTCGCGGAAATACGCCGCCCAGCGCTTTGTCTCGCGCGGGTCGGCCTGGTCGACGCGATTGAGCACGATCAGGCGAGGCTTGCCCGCCGTCATCTCGTCGACGTCCGGGTTGCGGCTCGAGAGCGGGATGCGCGCGTCGACGATCTCACACACGGCGTCCATGTGCCCGATCTCGGCGACGATCATCCGCTTCGTCTTGGTCATGTGGCCGGGAAACCAACTCAGATTCTCAATTTGCACGGATACTCCCCCTTTTCTGTCAGTCAGATTGCATAATTCAGTATATTATATCACACCGGACGGAAAATGGGAATAGGCAAAAATTTCGCCCCGCGACAGGAAAAATTTTCCCGGAAATGAAGATATTTTACAAGCCATTGCCCGCGCGCTGTGCTAAAATAACGGTAAAAGGAGTGGTATGCATGAAGAAGGAACACAAGACCGTCGCCTATGACGGGACGCTGCAGATCGAGGCCTACCGTCTCGACCGGATCACGCAGCCCTTCCCCAACCATTTCCACGAATACTATGTCATCGGCTTCGTTGCGCGCGGCGGCGCCCTCCTCACCTGCAAGAATCGGGAGTTTCACGTCGACACAGGCAGCGTCGTCCTCTTCCAGCCCGGCGACAACCACGGCCGCGTGAAGATCGACGAGAGCACGATGGACTACTGGGGGCTGAATATCCCGCAGGAGACGATGCTCACGCTGACAGAGGAGGTCACGGGCAAGCGCGAGCTCCCCGGCTTCACGGTCAACGTCCTGCTCGACGAGGAGGTCAACTGCTACCTTCGCCCGCTGCACGAGATGATTATGGCCGGCGCGGGCGATCTGGACAAGGAGGAAAATCTCCTTCTGCTCATCTCCCTCCTGCTGCGGCGATACGGACAGCCCTTCTCGCGCAGCATCCCGCCCTGCCGCGACGAGATTGAGTGCGCCTGCCGCTTCATCGAGGAACACTACGCCGAGCGGCTTTCGCTCGAGGAAATCTGCCGCTGCGCCGGACTCAGCAAGTCCACGCTCCTACGTGCGTTCAGCCGTGAAAAGGGGCTCACGCCGTATAGCTACCTCGAGAATATCCGCATCAGCGAGGCGAAAAAACTCCTCGGACAAGGCGTCCCGCCGCTGGAGACGGCGCTGCGGACGGGCTTTTCCGACCAGAGCCATTTCACGAATTACTTCCGTCGCTTCATCGGCCTGGCCCCCGGCGTTTACCGCGAGATTTTTCTGGACAAGGCTTAGAGCGAAAAGCAGTACGCGTAAAACGGCATATTTCCCGTCCCTTCGACGCGAAAAAACGGCATGACCAAGCGGTCATGCCGTTTTTCTGATCTGGAAAATCGCTTACAGCTTCTCGCGCAGCTTGGCAGCCTTACCGACGCGGTCACGCAGGTAATACAGCTTCGCGCGGCGAACATAGCCGTGACGCACAGTCTCGATCTTGTCGATAGACGGGGAGTGGACAGGGAAAACCTTCTCCACACCGACGCCATAGGACATGCGGCGAACCGTGATGGTCTCCTCGATGCCGCCGTGCTTCTTGGCGATGACGATGCCCTCGAAGACCTGAATACGCTCACGCGCGCCTTCCTTGACCTTCACGTGGACGCGGACGGTATCGCCGACTTCCACCTGGGGCACCTCTTTGAGCTGCTGTTCGTTCAGTGCTTTGATCAGATCCATGGATAGTTCCTCCTAAAATATAGGTGTTCGTGCCGCCATTTTGCGATGCCGCTCTTCCATTCGGGGCACCGGCGACAGAGGACCGCCCTTTTTCGCCATGATAGAATATCATAATTTCGCCGCGATTGCAAGCATTTTTCGCTATTCAGCGGAAATTATTTCCCGCTTCGTCGAGAAACGCCAGCCGCCGCACGCGCATAAAGTCCGGCTGTAGGTCGGGGCGGTATTTCGCAATCGCTTTTTCGAGCAGCTGCGGGTTCAGGCCCGGGTTCTGCGCGCGGACGGTCATGGTTCCGCAGATGCGGTGTGGCTCCTCGTTCAGCTCCACCTTACCGATCATCGGCGCGATGTCGACGTCTGCCAGCTCCTTGCGCTTCGTGCGCTTCTGGATGATGAGCTCGCTGCGCGCGAACAGCTCCCGCAGCGCGTCTGCAGCGCCGGCCGGCACGCCCGCGTCATACTCCAACTCCACCGCCGCGCGCAGCCATGCCAGCTCACGCACGGGGCGCTGCGCCGGGTAGCAGTCCAGCACGTGCAGCCCCTGCGGCATGCCGTCGTTGAGCTTTTCTGCCACGCCTGCGCCGTCCGATTCCTGCGTCACCTCGAAATCGAGCAACTCGCAGCCGCTCGACTGCCCCACCGGCAGCGGCAGGACGATCGAGATGATCGGATGCGGATGATAGCCCTGTGAGTGCTTGATGTTCATGCCCGTGCGCGGGAACGCGCGCTGGATCGTGCGCAGCAGATCCAGATGCGAGATATAGGCCGCGGGGCCCTCCTTGATGAATTCCAGTCTCAGCTTAGACATCGCATTTCCCTCCTACGAGGCGGTTCGCACCGCAGGCATTGCAGTGTGTGCGGCAGTCGGGCGTCGTGACGCCCTCGCAGGCGCGTTCCCACTCGCGCCAGAGGTAGCTCTCTGTGACGCCGCTGGAAATCATGCTCCACGGCATGATCTCATCGCGCGAACGGTCGCGGTTGGCGTAAAACGTCGGGTCAAGGCCGCACTCGTCGAAAGCGTCGAGCCAGCGCTGGAGGGAGAAATACTCCTCCCATGCGTCAAGCTTTGCACCTTTACGCCACGCTGTTTCCAGCACCTTCCCGAGACGGCGGTCGCCGCGGGCGAGGATGGCCTCGAGAAAGCTCGTGTCCGAGTCGTGCCAGTTGTAGGTAACGGTCTTCGTCTTGATCGCCTCGCGCAGAAGCTTGACGCGGCGCTCGTATTCCGCGCGCGTGATCTGCCCCTGCCACTGAAAGGCGGTGTGCGGTTTCGGCACGAACCACGACGTCGACACGGTGATGCGCACGCCGCGGTTCTTGTTCGTCGCGCTCTCGCGCCACTCGTGCATGACGCGGGCGGCGAGGTCCGCGATGCCCAGCACGTCCTCGTCCGTCTCCGTCGGCAGACCCAGCATGAAGTAGAGCTTCACGGCGCTGTAGCCCCCGGCGAAGGCCGTGCGGCAGGAGGCGAGCAGATCCTCCTGCGTGACGTTCTTGTTGATGACGTCGCGCAGGCGCTGCGTTCCGGCCTCGGGCGCAAACGTCAGACCGGTCTTCCGCCCGCGGGCGAGCCGCTGCATCAGCTCCATGGAGAAGTTGTCGGCGCGCAGGCTCGGCAGCGACAGGTTCACATGCCGCGCCTCGCAGAACTCCTCAAGCGTATCGCACAGCCCCGTCAGCTGCGGGTAGTCGCTCGTCGAAAGGCTCGAGAGCGTCATCTCCTGATAGCCGGAGTCGTCGCACGACTCCACGCCGTACCTCGCGCACAGGTCCATGCTGCGGTTTCGCACCGGGCGGTAGACGTACCCCGCCTGACAGAAGCGGCAGCCGCGGATGCACCCGCGGAACAGCTCGAGCATCACGCGATCCTGCACGATCTCCGTGCTGGGGACGATGGTTTTCGTCGGGAAGAACGACTTGTCCATATCGCGGACGATGCGCTTGGTCACGACAGCGGGTGCGCCGTCCAGCGGCGTGATGGCCGCGACGGTGCCGTCGGGGTTGTAGCTCACGTCGTACAGGCTCGGGACATAGATGCCGTCGAGCTGCGCTGCGCGGCGGAGGAATTCCCGCTTCGTCCAGCCCTCGCGCCGCGCCTGCCGGTGCAGCTCCACGAGCTCGACGGTGATGTCCTCCCCCTCGCCGAGACTGACGAGGTCGATGAAATCAGCGATCGGCTCGGCGTTGTACATCGCCGTGCCGCCCGCGATGACGAGCGGCGTCAGCTCCGTGCGCTCGGCGCTGTGCAGCGGGATCCCCGCGAGATCGAGCATGTTCAGAATGGCCGGGAAGGCCATCTCATATCCGACGGAAAAGGCCACGATATCAAAGTGCGTGATCGCGTCGCCGGATTCCAGCGCGAACAGCGGCATGTGCGCCGCGCGCATCTCCTCCTCCATGTCCCCCCACGGGGCGAACACCCGCTCACACCAGACGCCGGGCATTTCGTTCATCACGCCGTAGAGAATCCGCATGCCAAGGTTCGACATGCCGATCTCATAGGTATCGGGGAAGCAGAAGGCGATGCGGGTATCCACCTGCGAAAGATCTTTCACCACCGCGTTATACTCGCCGCCCACATAGCGCGCGGGCTTCTGCACGCGGGGCAGGATGCGTTCCAATCTCTTATCCACAGTAAATCTCCTGACGTTGGATTTCTTCTCATAACGTTATATTTTACATGCTTTGCGCAGGTTTGACAAGCCCTTTTTCCCACCCAGCGCGGCAAAAAGCGTCCCCAGCGCGCCGATCATCAGAAACGGCGCGCTCCCCGTGTGCAGGCAGAGCGCAGTGCTTCCCGCCGTCAGCGCCAGCGCCGCGACAAACGCCGCAAGAATTCCTTTTTTCATCCGTCCGCTATTTATCGAGGTCATACTTCATAGTCCCGAGCCATTCGACCGTCTGCGGATCGCGGTGCGAGAGGAAACAG